>Ga0066709_100000055_pt1 | contig 38478 bp, 29 predicted proteins | sample GraSoiAngelo_158_FD_79665 | JGI IMG/M metagenome (GOLD analysis project Ga0066709, IMG submission 79665) | Grasslands soil microbial communities from the Angelo Coastal Reserve, California, USA - 14_1009_16_30cm | ecosystem: Environmental > Terrestrial > Soil > Grasslands | place: USA...
CGATTTGGTCCGGTTCTTCGCCCGCTCCTGTTCGTCAATCCCATTCTTGTACCGGTAGCGACGATGAGTGTGGTCTTGCGCGCGAGGTGCGCACTCCTTAATTACATGGCTTTGTCCCTTATACGCCTGATCACCCCCAACCCGGTTTCTTCCCCATGCAGCAGATCGGAAAGCACAGTAGAATCGGCAACGTTCGCCGCCGTAGCCACCGCGGTATGGATGATCTTGGTCTTACTATCCACTCCCACATGGGCCTTCATGCCGAAATACCAGGCATTGCCTTTCTTGGTCTGGTGCATCTCCGGATCGCGCTGCTGCTCCTGGTTCTTCGTCGACGAGGGCGCGTGCAGGATGGTCGCGTCCACGATCGTGCCCGTGGTGATGCGCACTCCCTGGGCTTGCAAGTACAGGTTCACTGTGCCCAGGATCTGTTCCCCAAGTTGATGTTCCTCCAGCAAGTGGCGAAACTTACAAGCCGTGGTTTCGTCGGGCACCGGTTCATGGCCCAAATCAATGCCCACGAACCGCCGCATCACCGCCGAGTCGTACAGCGCCTCTTCCACCGCCGGATCCGACAGGTTGAACCACTGCTGCAGAAAATAAATCCGCAGCATCCGTTCCACTCCCACCGGGGGGCGCCCATTCCCCAGCTTGGGATAATGAGGCTCAACCAGCGCGCACAACTCGCTTCACGGGACAACCCTTTCCATTTCTTCCAGAAATACCTGTCGTCGTGTCTTTTTTGTGTACCGCTCAAAACCATTCATCGTCGCCAGAGTCCTTTGTTGTTTGTTCGTCGATCTCATCTGGCGCAACTTACCCTATATTCCTGTGGAAAGGGAGACCTTATTCAGAGTCTCCCTAGAGGTCCGAAGGCGGGCGTGAATTTGAAATGACGATCTCTCGGCGCCCGAAGAGACGCGCATCCAACGAAAATGCTCCGGGACCAAGAAAAGATAGAGCAGCGGCAATGGCTGTCGCGAACGCAACTGTTGGCTTTGTTGCAAGCAAACCTGAGGCCGGCACTGAAATCACAACGCTACTCAGGCTAGCCAGCCCCGCCAGTACACTTGCTAACGGAGTCAGAAATCCAACCAGTAGAAGCGCGGATATTACGATCAAGACTAGAGCGACTACACCGATCAGGGACGTCAGATCGTGCCACTTGAATAAATGTTGGGCACCTTGAGCAAGCAGCGTAATACCAAGAACACAGCGCAACAGAAATAATCCAGCACCGGGCCTTCCGTTGGGAAAGGTCGAGAATATACGTTGCAACTGGAGCCTCCCGTTGCGCGCGCTGCCGTCCAATCGTCTCAATAGCTAGAGTATGGGTGTTGATTCCAGGTGCGAATCCCTAAGGTTCGGAATCTTTCGATACCACTTTCGGGTAGGAGCGGGGGCGCTACGAAGTGCAGTCAGAGCTGGATAATGCCGCGGCGCACACCGATTGCAACCGCTTGAGTGCGATCGCTTGCGCCCAACTTCTCCATTAGGTGCTTGATGTGGACCTTAACGGTCTCCTCCGAGATGAACAGCTTTTCGGCAATGTCACGGTTACGGTTGCCGCCGGCGATCTGCCGTAGCACGTCGATTTCGCGTTGGGTGAGTGCTTCATCCCCATAGTGCTCTGCCAACTGGGCTGCTATTTGCGGGGCAATCGGTTTTTTCCCCGCATGGACTTTGCGAATCACTTCTACTAGTTCTTTCGGAGGCATGCTCTTAAGTACGTAAGCACGCGCTCCCGCGGCCAGCGCCCGATGAATTTCGGCGTCGCCCTCGAACGTAGTCAAGATGATGGCCCGCGCCTCCGGGAACTCGTTCCGGATCGCGATCATTGTGTCAATGCCGCTCATGTCAGGAAGCCGGAGATCCAGAAGGGTGACGTCAGGCCGATGTTCGCGAAACTTCTGCAGCGCGTCACGCCCATTGAATGCCTCAGCGATTAAGGTCATATCCGGCTGGTTTCGAATGACGGTGGCAATTCCCTCGTGGACCAGGGGATGATCGTCCACGCAGAGAATTCGGATATGAGCAGACTCGTTCATCTATCCAGCTCGCTTGTTGATATCGGAGCGGCCCTTGATCTTTCCGCCATACAGCTTCACGAACCAATTGGACGCGCCATTTGACGATTTGGATTCGAAAGCAAGTGTGGCGGGAACGGACAGCTCAATCTCGGTCCCACCCGCCGGACGCGTCCACACCGTCAGCCGGGCACCGATCCTTTCTGCCCGCTCGCGCATGCCCGAGAGCCCCCAATGCCCTTCGCGTCCTGAACGCAATACTTGCGGATCAATGCCGCCGCCATTGTCGCGAACAAGCACTCGCAACTGCTTCACACCATACTCGATCTCCACTTCAATGCTGCTCGCTTGTGCGTGGCGAAACGAGTTTACCAAAGCTTCGCGCCCGATCCGATAGACGTCGTCGCGGATGACCGGGTGCAGCGGTCGAGGCTCGCCCTCTACAATCACCCGGTAGTCGAGTTGCTGCTGGAGACTTAACTCCTCTGGAATCCGCGAAAATGCCTGAGCCAAATCACGCAGCTCGTAGCTTCGCGAACGAAGCCCTCGAAGCGTATTTCGGCCATCTTCAATAACGTCCCTCATCAAGGTAAGAACGCGAGAAACCATCGGCTTCACCGGCGAGTTCTCTGGCAAACGATCATCGGCAACGTGAAGTTGCATGGAGGCACTCAGGAAACCTTGCAAGAGCGTGTCATGCAACTCTTGCGCAATCCGCGTCCGCTCGGCAAGCCGCTCCTCAAAGCGCACGTTCATTTGCTGTGTCAACCGGCGCAATCGGAACCGGTACAAAAGGAGCATTCCTGACCCAACGATCAGGACGCACGCAGACCGGAACCACCATGTCTGCCAGAACGCGGGGGCTACAGTAACAGCAACCACAGCCTCTGGGCCATTCCATTCGCCGTCGCCGTTGCTCGCGATTAACCGAAACCAGTAGGAACCCGGACCAAGATTCGTATAGACGGCTTCTCGTGTTGCCACCGGGTCGCTCCACGTGCGATCAAAGCTATCGAGCATGTATCTAAAACGAACGCGTTCAGGCACAGCCAGGCTCAAACCCGTGTAGTCAAATGTAATTCGTTTGTGAGAGGAAGGAATCCGAACCGAGTTGCCAGGATCGACAGCGTTGTTGTCAGCCGAAATAGCTTCGACGTGGGGAATGGCGGGAGGCGAATTGTATGTGATGTGAGACGGATCAACCACGGACAGACCACGAGTCATGGAAAACCAGATCTTGCCCGAAGAGTCTGCGACTACAGAGTTGTTTCTCTTGGCCACCTCATTGCTTTGCAGACCATCCGCAAGGCCATACTCGCGAACATCGGCCATCGTCACGGTTCCGCCTGCCAGTTTGTCACGTTGAACTCGCAGCACGTGGGTCGAGGTGGCGATCCACACCCATCCTCTTTTGTCCCCTGCGATCCCATATATTTGGCTGCGCAACACACCGGGTACGTCCCGAGGAACCTGTACGCGACCGGAACTGAAGAGCGCTACGCCATTCGACGTTCCGATCCAAAGCACGCCGGAAGAGTCTTCAAAGAGGCAGTTCACATCATTTGAAGGCAAGCCGTCTCGTGCCGCGTAGGTCGTCCAATGCCCGTTTGACAACGCGCTCAAGCCATTCGGAGTAGCGAACCACACCGTGCCGTCGCGCGTCTCAATAATCGAAGCAACAGTATTGGAAGCCAGACCGTTTTGGGTCGTGTAGCTGACGATTTGCCCGCCTTTGAGCTTGCTGGCCCCACCGCTGAGGGTCCCGGCCCAAACCGCACCATCGTGACCTTGGTGAACGGTGTACACGCTGTTTTGCGCTAACCCATTCGTTCTGGTGTAGGTATGCGCTGTAACTATACCGTTGTTGTAGTCGAGACGCGTCAAGCCACCGTGTTGCCGCCCGATCCATATCTCATAGTTGCGTCCGCTGATTGAGTAGATGACATCTTTGGCCAGCAGCGCCGGCTCAACAGCCCGAAACCGACCGTTGTTAAGCAGGTACAGCCCACCCTCTGCGGGAGCAAACCAGGTGCGATTTTCCGAATCAACGTAAACGGGCCCATTGGTTTGCGAGGATAGATCGTCACTCTTGGAGTATGTAACGAATGCGCTGTCCCGGATACGCTCCACGCCTCCCGCACCCCCAATCCAGAGATTGCCTTCACGGTCCTCGAATAAGGCGTCCACAGCGCCATTCCCTCGGAACGCTTGTTCGTCAGAGAATGAAATCCCACCGCCGTTGATGCGCAAGAGCCCTGTCGCCGTCCCAACCCAGATGTTTGAATCATGGTCTCGCAGAATCGTCAGCACCTGGGGCTTGCCGACCGAGGGCGGCAATGCAACTCGGCTAAATACACTGCCATTCCAGCGAAACAATCCGTGATCTGTTCCGACCCATAACTCCTTGTCGCCATCAGGCAACACACAGTTTATTTTTTTCTCTGAGAGTCCTGCGGTGACGCGGATAGCCTTTCCATCTACTAGATAGAAAAGGCCAGCTCCGAGCGTCCCCAGCCAAATCGTGCCGTTTGGCATTTCCGCCATGGACATTGTGACCGCCGCTCCAGGCAAGACCCTTGCCGGTGCGAGCCCTTCAAATTTCCCTGCTCGCAGGCGGACGGTGCCGCTCATGAGATCCGAAAGTAGCACTCCGCCGGCATTTTCCTGCGACATGGCTGTGACAAGAGACAAAGTGGTGCCGGGCCCTGATGCCACACTTTCAAACTTCCCGTGGCTGTAACGCAGGACTCCCGCAGCCTGCATGCGTACCCACAACACCCCATCACCATCGGTGACTAATCCCAGAATCGGATCATTCTGAGGCACCGAGGACCTTGGTACCATAGGACTGAAGTTGAAGCCATCGAAGCGTACTAAGCCCTTTTCCGTTCCGATCCAGAGATAACCGTCCGGCGTCTGGGCAATCGCATGGACTGCACCTTCCAAAAGCCCACCTCTTGTGCTCCATTGCTGTCGGACGTATTGCGATGTCTGCCGATTTGGATCCAGCGCCCGCGCTTGACCAAACAAACACACTACCGCCAGCCCGGTCACGAGATATCGAATCGCGATCGGCGTCCGAATCACGGCAGGTACTCGAATTTCTCAATCACAACTTCGGTCTCATTCTTCAGCGAGATCTCTCCCTTATTAAAGACGTACAGATTTATGCGGGCCGAGTCTCCACCGGCGGGGGGCACTCCAGAAGTGAAGACGTGCCGATTAACTACACGAGAGCCGTTTGTATCACGAGACCCCGCCACAGTCGAGAAACTTACTTGGCCTGGTTCCCACCGGAACGAGTGCGTGAGAAACCCACCTGGCACCCGAAATCGAACGAGGTTCGCCGGAATAAAGTAGGGCTGCACCACGTAGTGGGCGTTCTCGTTCTCGCGGTATCCCCAGCGGCTGATTTCGACGTCCAACTCGCGGCGATTCTGTTCCGTTCCGAGGCCATCCCATGTGAGAAGGGTCAGGACGGCAGACGGTTCCAATTGCGCCGTGTCCCGCACGACGAATGTATATGTTCCGTATCCTAGACTGCGCGCGAGCTTGACCTCAGCGCAGGTCCACTTGCCCTGCCCCCGGGCGATACGAAGATGCAGCGCTCCTTGTTCGTCTGTCCATGCATTGGCGGGGTCAAACGAATTTCTTGTGCCGGCGCGGTTGCTGGCTGCGCTCCGCACTATCCAGTCGTAACCGCTGAAATGGAGGGTCTTGGGCGGTGTTAGGGCAGGCGCGGTGCCTTGGCCCTTGACTATTGCAACGGCGTCGATACCGCCGCCTTGTGTGGGCAGTGACTCGGCAGTTTCTGGCGGGTTATACCCCGGTTCGACCAGCAGGGCAGCGTATTCAGTACCCAGATGGACTTGGCCCTTCCATCTCGAATCGTCTTCAATTTTCGTGAATGGATGGTCTACGACCGGCTGTACCCACCACAGTTCTTCACTCTTGGTGTACAACACGATTTGCTGGTCTGGGCGGACGCCGACCGTGCGGCCTTCAATGGTTTCGAGTTTGTTGTGGTCCGCTTCGTCCGCTACAGGGACTTTGGTGAAAGAGATACTTGGAGCTGAATTAGATGACCATCGGGCGCAGGCCTCAAGCAGGAGAAGCAAGGCGAGCGGGAACGCTCTTCTCCATGCCTCGACCGTGCTGGTGCGTCGCAACATCGAGGTCTCTTTGGCGAACCAGATTCAAACCATTACCAAGAACGATCGAGAAAACGCAGCATTGAATCCAGTGGGGTCCCGATACCTGCGGCATCAGCTTTTCGGCAACCTCAGGCAAAGCAAGTCAGTTGCAGACTCTTCCCGGAAGTACAGAATTCCTGTCTGCTCATTCTACACAGATGAGTGCTATCGAGGTACGCCGGGCCCCGCTGGAAGAGCGGTAGTAGCGACGCGTTCTTCATCACCTAAGCTTGGATTCGCCCTGGATTCGAGAAGCGTTTCGGCTTTCAGCCAATAATCACCGTCTATAGACCGATCGGCTGTCGTCCGATCATAGCGATTTTTTCCGCGCGTGCCGCTGTCACATGCCTCCAGACTTGCAGCGTCAGCACGGCGGTCGTGGCCAGGAGCAACGCACCGACAGCGACGTGAGCAACGGTCGAGATAAGCATGGAATCCTGGGGCAGTACGGTTTCAGGTCCCCAAACCACACGAGTCACAAACGCCGCAAACCCGAGAAACACCTGAGTTACCAAAAGGAAGAGCATTGCTACAGTAGGCCGGCGAATCGCCTCAACTCTGGGGAATTGAACAAGCGAGCGCACGCCTGTCAGGGTAAGCATCAGACTGACCGAGAACGCATTCACAACGTGCGGCCACCAGTGCATTCCATGATGGCGTAATATGGCTCCAAAAATGAGTTGAACATAGAGCACGACAATCGAACAAAGACACAGCACAAGCAGTTTTGGGTGGCCGTTATCCGCCAGTGGCTGCGGATCCTCTTCCACCCATTTGCGGCCAGTGAACACAGCGATCACGACCGCGATGCAGAAGAACGTCTGCGCTACAGTGGCATGCGCGCTTGAAATCGCGGGCGGCAGAAAGTGCAGCACGGTTACGCCGCCGAGAATCCCTTGCAGAATAATCGTGCCTAAGGCGCCGAAGGCCAAAAACTTCATCCAGCGGCGCCGGTCCACAAACCACGTCCAGAAGCCAATGACCATGGTGCATAAACCGGTGAACCACGCGATCATGCGATGACTGTGCTCGTAGACAATGCCGCCGACCCATGGCGGTAGCTTCACTAAATGACCATAAGAAGTTGGCCAATCCGGCACTGATAAACCAGCACCTTCGCTGGTGACTACCGCCCCGGCAACGATGACGACGAGTGTTGCAAAACCGATGAAAACTGCGGTTCTGTGGTGCCAAGAGTTGAAGGCGGTGGGACCAGACTTCATTTTGAACTAGCTCGGCCTATTTGCTGTTTGGCTGCCGCAACCACCTGGTCCGGCTCGAAGCCATACTTCCTCTGTAATTCCTTGAGCGGGGCCGAAGCGCCAAACGTTTTCATGCCGATGACATGACCGGAGCGGCCGACGTATCGTTCCCACCCCAGGGTCGAGGCCTGCTCTACCGCGACGCGGGCCTTCACATTGGGTGGCAGAACACTGTCCTGGTAAGCCTGTGTTTGCTGCTCGAAAATTTCCCACGACGGCATGGATACCACGCGCGACCGAATGCCTTCGGCCAGAAGGTTTTCGTGGGCTTCGGCTGCAAGGCTGACTTCGCTTCCCGACGCGATGATGATCACCTCCGGATTTCCGCCGGCTGCATCCGCGAGCACGTAGGCTCCCTGCGCAACACCGGATGCCGGCGCATATTTACTGCGATCGAGAGTGGGCAGAGGCTGACGCGACAATGCCAATACCGCGGGCTGGTGCCGCAGCTGCATGACGTAGCGGTATGCCTCGACTACCTCGTTGGCGTCGCCCGGCCGTATAGTGATAAGTCCAGGTATCGCACGCAGGGATATCAGGTGTTCGACTGGTTGATGAGTAGGCCCATCTTCGCCGTCGCCCATGGCCTCATGGGTAAAGACAAAGAGAGAGGGTAGCTCCATGAGTGATGCCAGCCTGATCGCAGGACGCGCGTAGTCGCTGAATATAAAGAATGACGCGCCAAACGGCCGCAGCTTTGATAGCGACATTCCGTTTACGATGGCGGCCATGGCATGCTCCCGAATGCCATAATGCAAGTTCTTCCCTTCCGGAGTGTCCGCCTGGAAATCCCCCGCACCCGGATAGGTCAAAGTGGTCTTGTTCGACGGACCCAGATCGGCCGAGCCGCCCAGGAACCATGGAATATTCTGCGCCAGCACGTTGAGCGTTTTGCCTGACGCGTCACGCCCGGCGATGCCTTTGGGGTCGGCAGGAAATACAGGAAGGTTACGATCCCATCCAGTCGGGAGTTCGCGGCGCTGCATCAATTCGATCTCAACCGCGAGGTCCGGATATTGAGTGCGATATGACTCGAACAGTTCCGTCCAATTGCGCCGGGCTTCGGCGCCACGCTTACCAATGCCGGATTGGAAGTGCTCATACACGCCCTCGGGAACGAGAAACTTCGCATCCTCGGGCCATCCGTAGCTCCGCTTAACCAATCGGCACTCTTCGTCGCCCAGCGGCTCGCCGTGAGCGGCGGCGGTGTCCTGCTTGTTCGGTGAACCGTAGCCGATGTGGCTGTCCAGGACGATGAAGGTGGGGCGTCCTTTCGTCTTCCGAAAAACTTCCAGCGCCTGTTCGATGCGCTCGAGGTCATTGGCATCGCCGACCCGCAACACATTCCAACCGTATGCCAGGAATCGTCCCGCGACATCCTCGGTGAACGCGATTCGCGTGTTGCCTTCGATGGTGATGTGGTTGTTGTCGTAAATCCAGCAGAGATTATCAAGACCGAGGTGGCCGGCCAGGGATGCGGCTTCCGACGCAATCCCTTCCATCAGGCAGCCATCGCCACAGACGGAATAAATGTTGTAGTCAAAAATCTCGAAGCCGGGACGATTGTAGTGGTGCGCGAGCCACTTCTCGGCAATTGCCATACCGACGCTCGTGGCGACGCCTTGGCCAAGTGGGCCGGTTGTGGTCTCCACTCCCGAAACCCAATGATACTCAGGGTGGCCGGGCGCTTTGCTGTCGAGCTGACGGAAATGGCGGATATCGTCGAGCGTGACCGAGGGCTTCCCTACCGCTTCATACTCAGCGTTCACCGCCTGAACGCCGGTAAGATGGAGCGCGGACCAAAGCAACATGGAGGCGTGGCCGTTCGACAACACGAAGCGATCGCGATTAGGCCAGATCGGATTCTGCGGATCGAAGCGCATGACGCGATTCCAAATCGTATAGACGAGCGGTGCCAGGGCCATCGGCGTACCGGGATGTCCGGATTTCGCCTGCTGCACGGCGTCGATGGAAAGCGTGCGGATGGTGTTCACGCACAGCTGATCGAGTTGTGCGGCTGTCAACGTGTCAACTGCGGCTAGTGCGGTACTCATAACTGCCTCCCTGGCATATGCTGAAATTCGTGTTAGCTGCGTCTATGGCGTAACTAGGCCGGAATTGCTGTGGCCTCTGCTGTAGCTCCGTTTTCTAATGCGGCGACCTTGCCCAGGCGGCGCAGGTGGCGCTCCGCTTGGCTGAAATTGGCTGCCAAGAAAGTCTCGACTAGGTCCCAGGCCACCATCGGCCCCATGACCCGGCCACCCATGCAAATAATGTTCATGTGATCGTCCTCCACTCCTTGCCGAGCGGAGAAGTGATCATTAATTAATGCGGCGCGAACGCCATGCACCTTGTTAGCGCAAACGGAGGCGCCCACACCGCTGCCGCAGACGGCAATTCCCCGCTCGACCTTGCCCGCGGCCACCGCGCGGGCGAGCGGGATGACAAAATCCGGATAGTCGTCGCCTGACTCCGATCGAATTGTGCCGAAGTCAATTACTTCATGGCCTGCCGCAGCAAGCCTTCCGCGGAGTTCTTCCTTCAAACCAAAGCCGCCGTGATCGGCAGCGATTCCAATGCGCATGTGCTCTCCTTAACTCATTCGCTCGCAAAGCGAGTTCGTCATAAGCGAATCGAATTCGCGTTCACTCAAGCCACTTCCGTCTTCGAATTTTTATCCACCAGACCTGCAGCGGCGCGATCTGCCAAGACCACAGCGTGATCTGAGCGAACCCGGCCGGCTGGAATCGAAATATCTCCAGCTTGCAAGCGGGCAAGCATTCCTGCCTTTTCACCGCCGGTCACAAGCCACAGCACGAGTCGGGAACGATTAATAATCGGATACGTCAGCGTCATACGTTGCCGTCCCTGGTAGATTCCCGTGATCGCGACATCCGCGTCGTTGACCTCGAGGACCGGGTCTCCAGGTACGAGCGACGCCGTGTGCCCATCGGGTCCAAGTCCGAGGTGAACAAGATCGAGCACAGGCGGCGAACCGGCGATCTCCTCTAATGTCAGGGCATACCGCATGCAAGCCGTCTCCAGTTTGGGTGAATCCACCGGCATTGGATAGATTTGCTCGGGACGCAAAGGAGCGTGCTCGAGCAGACTCGCGCGCAGATGGATGAGATTTCTGTCGGGGTGCCCCTCCGGAGCGACTCTTTCGTCCACTTGCACCACATGCACCGCGTTCCAGGGAACATCTTCCATTGCGAGATCGCGAAGCATAATCCAGGGGGTGTGGCCGCCACTGACCGCCGTAACAAATGAGCCGCGAGCCGCGATTGCCGCCCTAGCTTCAGCTGCGATGAGCGCAGCGGCTTGCTGGGCGACCGCGTCGGCATCGGCAAAGGCTTCGATCTTCATCAGGCAGCCTCGCTTGCGACCGCCAATGCTTTCTTGTCGTTTGGGTTGCTCCATCCGCCCGGAGGGGTCACACGTGCGACTTCGTCCGGTCCCCAAGTGTTGGGCGCGTACTGGTAAACTGGCGTGCTCTTTTTCAGCACCGGTTCCACGATGCGCCACGCTTCCTCGACATAGTCCTCGCGCGCGAACAACGTGCTGTCTCCTGCCATTGCTGCTCCCAGCACACGTTCATAAGCGTCCATTTCGTCGGCGCGGAGAGAATGGCTCGCAACCATCTCGCCGCTTTGAAGAGAGAGGCCTTCGGCGGCAGGAGCCAGTGTCATCATCCCCATGGCTATCGTCACCTCAGGACTCAGACGCAGCCTCAAATGGTTCTCCACCAAAAGGCTGTCCGGGATCAGCGCGGGAGGCTTGCGAAACTTGCCGACAATTTCCGTGCAAGTCGTTGGTAAATTCTTGCCGGCCCGAATATAGAATGGCACGCCTTTCCAGCGCCAGGAATTGACCTCCAACTTCAGGGCCGCGAAAGTTTCGGTCGGCGAGTCCTTGGCGACGCCGTTTTCATCTCGGTAGCCGCGGAATTGGCCGCGCACAAGGTTCTTCTCCTCGATCGGAGGAATCGCCTTCAGCACTTTCGCTTTCTCATCACGAACGGAGTCGCTGTCGAAACCCACGGGTGGCTCCATGGCCAGGTTCGACAACACCTGAAATAAATGGTTCTGCACCACGTCGCGAATAGTGCCGGTCTGGTCGTAAAAACCTCCGCGGCCTTGTACGCCGAAATCTTCCGCCATGGCGATTTCCACACTTTCGATGTAGTGGCGATTCCAGAAGGCTTCGACAAAGGTGTTGGCGAAACGGAAGGCAAGCAGGTTGTTAACTGCTCGCTTGCCCAGGTAGTGGTCAATGCGAAAGACGTCGGCTTCATCGAACGCCCCAAGCAAAACCTTGTTCAGCTCTTGCGCCGACGCGAGATCGTGCCCGAAGGGTTTCTCAACGATGACGCGCGCGCCGGTGGCACAATTCGATTCCGCCAAGTGTCCCACAACGGTTTCGAACAGAACTGGGGGGATCGCAAGATAATGCGCTGGACTCCTGGCTCCATTGAGCTCTTTGCGAAGGGCGGCGAAAGTCTCCGGATCCTGGTAATCGCCATCAACATAGCGCAGCAATCCGATTAACTTTTCGAAAGCCGACGGATCGATTCCGCCGTGCTTCTCCAGACTGTCCTTTGCCCGAGCACGAAGCTGATCGAGATTCCAGCCGGCCTTGGCGACGCCGACAACGGGGACGTTGAGATGCCCGCGCTTCGCCATCGCTTGCAGCGCGGGGAAGATTTTCTTGTAGGCGAGGTCGCCTGTGGCGCCAAAGAAAACGAGCGCGTCTGAATGGGAACTAGTCATGAATATCTCTCCTTAAGCGGCCTCAGATTTTTCGGCTGGTTTCTCTAGATGTCCGCCGAACTCGTAACGCATGGCGGACAGGAGCTTATCTGCAAAGTCGGCTTCGCCGCGCGAGCTGAAACGCTCGTAAAGCGACGCGGTGAGAACCGGTGTCGGCACCGCTTCGTCGATTGCGGCTTTGATCGTCCAGCGTCCTTCGCCAGAGTCAGACACTCGTCCGGCAAACTTCGAGAGAGCCGGGTCCTGAACCAAGGCGCTCGCCGTGAGATCCAGTAGCCACGACGCGATTACACTGCCGCGTCGCCAAACTTCGGCGATGTTCTTGAGGTCCAGCTCGTACTGGTAGTGCTCGGGATCACGCAATGGAGTGGTCTCCGCGTCAATTTTGCCCTCACGCTTGCCGACGTTGGCGGAGCGCAGCACGGACAATCCTTCGGCATAGGCGGCCATGATTCCGTACTCGATGCCGTTGTGGACCATCTTCACGAAGTGGCCGGCGCCGTTCGGACCGCAGTGCAGGTAGCCTTGTTCGGCGCTGCCATCAAGATTTTCGCGACCAGGCGTGCGCGATATGTCGCCGGTGCCGGGCGCGAGCGTTGAGAAGATCGGATCAAGGTGTTTGACCACATCGTTTTCGCCGCCGATCATCATGCAGTAGCCGCGTTCCAAGCCCCACACACCACCGCTGGTGCCGACGTCCACATAGTGGATCCCCTTGGGTGCGAGCTCTTTTGCGCGGCGAATGTCATCGACGTAGTAGGAATTCCCGCCGTCGATGAGGGTGTCGCCCGCCTCAAGATGGGGCAGCAGGTCAGCAATTGTCTGGTCAACCACTGCTGCTGGAACCATCAGCCATAGCGCTCGCGGCTTCTGAAGCTTTTTCACAAACTCCGCAAGAGAAGATGCGCCAACGGCGTTCTCCTTGACCAAATCACTTACCGCTTGTGGAGACCGGTCGAACACAACGCATTCGTGTCCTTTTTTGATCAGCCGCCGCACCATATTGGCGCCCATTCTTCCCAGTCCTATCATTCCAAGTTGCATAAATTCTCCTCTTCTGAAAATTGCGACTGTTTTGACTCAACGTGCTACTTCTGTGACTGCGTTACGCAAACCTTCCATGGCGTCAGCCACCCTTACGTTGGCGCCAAAGATCGACGTCCCGGCGACAAGCACGTTCGCTCCTGCCTCGACTGCCAGCAGAGCAGTTGTTTCATCAATGCCTCCATCCACTTCTAACGCGCATTCCGGATTGACTTGTTCAGTCATTTGCGAAACACGTCGGATTTTCTGCAGCGTTGATTTAAGAAACTGCTGATGCCCGAAACCAGGATTCACTGTCATGACCAGCACCTGATCGAGATCCGGCATGATCTCTTCCAGCACGGCCACGGGAGTTGCCGGATTAATCGCGACTCCTGCGCGTTTACCCAGGTCCTTGATGCGCTGCACTGTGCGATGCAAATTGTTGTTCCCTTCCCAATGAACGAGAAACGAATCGGAGCCGGCCTCGACGAACTCGTCTAGAAAAAAGTCCGGGTCTGAAATCATCAGGTGTGTCTCGAGCGGAAGCCGGGTTACACGCCTGAGCGAGTGAACGATCGGCGCCCCCATCGAGAGATTGGGAACGAAGTGTCCATCCATCACATCAACGTGAATCCGATCAGCGCCCGCCTTCTCGGCTTCCGCCACCTGCTCACCCAGACGACAGAAGTCTGCCGCCAGAATGGAAGGAGCGATCTTGATAACGCCATTTTTCATGTTGCAGACTTTCGTCCTACTAACTCACCGCGGCGAGATTCTGAGTCCGCGCCTTGTCAAAAATGTCCACAAACTCGCGATAGCGGCCGGCGATCTGAGCGACAGCGTCTTCGCGCGTGATTTTCTTCGCTCGCATGTTAATCAGCGAATCCCAGAAACTGGTCCGCCCGACGGCAAAGCCGATGAAACCCTCGACAGTCGCCGCAGTCGTCAACCACTCGCGCACCTTCTGATCGTTCTCTCCGCGGCCGAGAATGATGCAGCCGACATTTTCGCGTCGGCCACGCCGGGCGATAGCTACTATTTGTTCGCAGTCTTCCCGGCGATCAAGTCCTTCTATCTTCCAGACGTCCGGTTCAACTTGCGCGTCCTGGAGTTCCACGATGGTTTGGACCATCAGGTGAGGACGCAGCTCCACGTCGTACGCTTTCTTGTCTCCTTTGAGTCGATCGAGCTGCGACTTCTCCGCTGGCACCAGCAACTCGAACATGAATTTGCTGTAGCCGCTGGTGTGCAAGTAATCGGAGAGCCTTTTCAGGCGGGCTGCCTGCCGCTGGTTCAGAGCACGATCACCTTCAGGGTTATAGCGCACCAGCACTTTGCAGAAAGTTGGCTGGAAGGCCTCGATGTGTTTGGCGAGATCCTCGCCGTATTGGAAATCGAATTCTTCCTGGCCGCTCTTTTCAGCCGGGCAAGCAGTTGTGTAGCCATTCGCGCGGGCATCGCGAAGAATCGCAGCGCCAAACTGCTCATCGACCAGAATGCCAGCCTTCTGCTTGGGCACTCCGGCCTGCTGTGCCGCCTTGAAGCCGTCGTAGATTACTTGCTTGGTGGAGGCGATCTCTGCCGTTTGATCTGCGCTCAGCGCACCAGTCCACCCAAACATTTTGGTCTGGAACGACCCCCGATGGTCGAAAGGCAGGATATATAAAGGTTCGTTGTAGCCACTGGCGCTCATTGCGACTCCTTAAGCTTGCGGTAACGGCGAATTAAAGTATTAGTTGAGCTGTCATGGTTAAGCATAGGTTCAGGGCTGCCTTCTAGTTCTGGGATAATGCGCTGCGCTAGCACTTTGCCGAGTTCAACTCCCCACTGGTCGAACGAATCAATGTTCCAGATGACACCCTGTGTGAACACAGAGTGTTCGTAAAGAGCGACCAGCTTGCCTAGTAGTTCGGGCGTGAGCTGCTCGGCCAGAATCGTGTTCGAAGGCCGGTTGCCTTCGAATACCCGGTGCGGCACCAGCCAGGCCGGCGTACCTTCGGCCTTCACTTGCTCGGGCGTCTTGCCGAACGCAAGCGCCTCAGTCTGGGCGAAAACATTGGCCAGTAGCATGTCGTGATGACGGCCCACCTGGTTCAGCGGCTTGCCAAACGCGATGAAGTCGCAAGGGATGAGCCGAGTGCCTTGGTGGATCAACTGATAGAACGAGTGCTGCCCGTTGGTTCCCGGTTCGCCCCAGTAGATGGGCCCGGTATCATGCGTGACCGGCTTCCCATCCAGGTTGACATGCTTTCCGTTGCTCTCCATGGTTAGTTGCTGAAGATATGCGGGAAAACGCTTCAGGTATTGTTCGTAAGGCAGCACTGCAACTGTCTGCGCACCGAGAAAGTCGTTGTTCCACACAGCGAGCAGGCCCATGAGCACCGGCAGATTGCTCCCGAAAGGCGCGGTACTGAAATGTTCATCCATCTGGTGAAAGCCGTGCAGCATGGCGCGGAAGTTCTCCGGGCCAATGGCCACCATGGTTGAAAGGCCGATCGCCGAGTCCATCGAGTAACGGCCACCGACCCAATCCCAAAATCCGAACATGTTGGCGGTATCAATGCCGAACTTCGAGACCTCAGCTGCGTTGGTCGAAACCGCGACGAAGTGTTTGGCGACGGACTTCTCATCACCTCCCAGCCCTGCGACTGACCAGGCGCGGGCTGTACCGGCGTTCGTCATGGTCTCGAGCGTGGTAAAAGTTTTTGAAGAGACTACGAACAATGTCTCGGCAGGATCGAGACCCTGCACCGCTTCCGCGAAATCGGTTCCGTCCACGTTGGAGACAAAGCGGAAGGTCATGTCGCGCTCGGAATAGTGCTTGAGTGCTTCGTAAGCCATGACCGGACCGAGGTCGGAGCCGCCGATTCCAATATTTATGACATTGCGAATGCGTTTGCCGGTGTGGCCTTTCCATTCACCACTGCGCACGCGGTTGGAGAAGTCGGCCATCCGGTCGAGCACTGCATGAACTTCAGGCACGACATTCTTTCCGTCCACAAGGATCGATTCATCCTTCGGAGCCCGAAGAGCCACATGCAGAACTGCGCGTTTCTCCGTGATGTTGATCTTCTCACCGCTGAACATCGCATCAATTCGCTCTCGCAGGCCAGATTCTTCCGCGAGTTGCAGCAGCAGATTGAGAGTCTCGCCGGTTACGCGGTTCTTTGAATAATCGAGGTACAGGCCAACAGCCTCGATCGCCATGCCCTGACCGCGGTCGGAATCGTCTGCAAAAAGCTGTCGCAGATGCAGCTTTGAAATCGTTTTGTGGTGCGCCGCGAGCGCTTTCCACGCCGGCGGTTTAACCGTCTGTTTTTTTAATCGCGGTTGAGGATTTGCTGCCATGCTCATGCTCCTTTCAGTTCTCGTGCTGGTTTAAGCAACTATTGCGCCACTCCTGATGTTCTTCAGGCTCTCCAGCCCAAATGTGGCAGCTCCGACCAATGCTGCGCGCGTTGTGATGACGTGAATGGGGATGCGCTGAATCAGGTCTCTGAAGCGTCCTTTTCTGGTGAAGGTCTCCGTAAACCGCGGTTCCTGCAGAGCGTTTAACAAGTGCAGGGCGACGCCGCCCGCGATATAAACTCCACCGGTCGCGAGAACTTTCAACGCAAGGTTGCCAGCTTCGCTGGCGAGGATCGAGACCAGCATCTCGACAGTTTCTTGACATAGTTCGCTGGGATGCTGCGGATCAACCGCCGCATTGACAATCACTTTCGTATGATCTTTCGCTGATGCAATCATCTGGGCAACTTCAGGCCGCTCGGGTATCTTCTCTACATCACGAAGAAATTCGTAAATATTGGGAACGCCTATTCCGGAGCAGACGCGTTCAACGCCAACGTGACCAAATCGTGGCAACAGGTACGCAAGCAGCCGAATTTGCCGCTCGTCCGTTGGCGCGAAATCTGAGTGCCCGCCCTCAGAGCCATGCGCTATATATTGAGAGCCGTTCCATGTCAGAAAGGATTCACCTAGACCTGTTCCCGGGGCAATAATTGCGATCGGGCCATTCGCGACTGGCTCTCCTTTATTTATTGTGACCACGTCTTCTGCGCGCAGAGCCGGCACCGCGCGGGCGACAGCTTCCAGATCATTTATTAAATGAGCGGCTTTGAGATTCAAGTCCTTCGCCAGCGTGCTTTCATCCATCACCCAGGGCAGGTTGGTAGTTTTCACGCGCCCATTGATCACTGGGCCGGCAACGTCAAAGGAGGCTACGTCAACCGACATCTTCACTTGACCCAGAAACTCCGTGACCATCGCCTCCAGACTGGGATAGTCGGCACTGTGGCGCTCAGTTTCAGCCAAAGGCGCGTGCGGACCGGACTCGGTCGAGTAAATCGCCAGGTCAGTTTTTGTTCCGCCGATGTCGCCTGCAATTAGCATGGGTAACTCCGCAGTTATGTCCTAAGCCGTCGCGTAACGCTCGCTGTTTGGCCTCGATCCGCTCAGTGCATAGAACAAAATGTACAAGTAGCAAATCACGGGGATGAAGAATGCGTGATGAATTCCGATATGGTCGGCAATTACGCCTTGGATCAGCGGGATGATCGCGCCCCCGACGATCGCCATATTCAGAATGCCGGAACCGTTTCCTGTCAGCGGCCCAAGTTCGGCTACTCCAAGACTGAATATGCTAGGGAACATGATGGAGTTGAAAAATCCGACTGCCAGAATGGTCCACATGGCGACATGTCCGCTGCTCAACATCGAAATGACGACCAGGGCAGATGTGCAGATGGCACACAAGGCCAGTAGGTGACCGGTTCTAATTCTGCGCAATACTGCCGCTCCGAGAAAGCGGCCCACCATCGCGCCGCCCCAATAGAATGAGACGAAACCGGCGGCGGTTTTCGCCGACAAGCCGGCAATATCCGCGAGGCCAAAATAGTTCACCAGAAAGCTTCCGATAGAGACTTCGGCGCCCACATAAGCAAAGATCCCGAGAGCGCCGAGAACCAGATTCGGGTGCTTCCAGACTGAATCGCGGATCTTCGATCCCGGGCGGTATTCCGCGTGTGCGATTGTCGGCAGCTTCGATAGCGCGATCATCGCCGCCAGGAGAAGCAAAGTGACACCAATCACGATGTAAGGCATCTTCACCGACGCCGCTTCGTTCACGCGATACAAATGCAAAGCTTGCGGCGATAGTGCCCTAATTTCTTCGATGGCCAGCGGAGCGGCACTCAGGATCAGCAGCCCGCCGAGTTTCGGAGCGATTGTGGTGCCAAGTGAATTAAAAGCCTGGGTGAGATCTAGCCGGCTCGAGGCCGTTTCCGGTTTGCCGAGGACCACCACATATGGGTTGGCCGCCACCTGCAGACCGGTGATGCCCGCCGCCAGCACAATCAGCGCCGCCAAAAATAGCGGAAAGGACGCTAAAGAGGCCGCTGGTACAAACATGAATGCTCCAACCGTCATGCAGAGCAAGCCGACAACCATAGTTTTCTGGTAACCGATAACATTCACGACCTTTGCCCACGGAATCGAAAACAAGAAATAGGCGGAAAAGAACGCGAACTGAATCAGCATGATGTGGGCATAGCTGAGGTCAAAGATCGATTTAAGGTGCGGGACCAGAATGTCGTTCAAACAAGTGAGAAAGCCCCACATAAAAAACAATGTGGTCACGATGGCGAGTGGGCGCGTGTAGTTTGGGGCAGGCGTAAAAGGCGCGGTAGTCTGTAGCGTCGCTGAACTTGCTGTCATTTCTGGAGTCGCCATTTATCTCTCCTCCGCTCCTACCACCACGTTTCTGCTTGCACTCCGTATGTAAGGCCGCTCGTTCGATTCTGAAAAGGAATTCCACCAACAAATCCGCGCAGTCCATCCGACCAGTTTGCGTAAGTCATGAATGCCCTGAGCACAGGACGGCTGAAGAACTTTTGTCCCGCCCCAATCTGCGGAGCGATGGTGAACTTGCGCAGCCATCCATCGTAAGTTGGCGCGACCTCGCTGTGGGTGTGATCGAATCCTCCTTCGAACGCCAGCGAGAGATACTTGGTGAAGAACACTTCCGGCCGTGCTCCGAACGAGACCCACTGCTGCCACGGATGTTGTGGGTTGCCATCTTTCGTGCGCTGGTAAACGAAAATCGGCATGATGGCGAACCTGTCATTCGGCTGAAACAATATTTGCTCCGTGAGCAGAAACCGTGCGGTGCTGTTGACGAAACGCGTTGGGTCGTCAATGGATGTGCTGAAATTGCTGGCTGGGCCGGTACCATACTGGATTCCAAGTAAGTGATAGCCGCCGTGCCACTCGAGTCGCTGGTGCCGGAACCCGAATGCGTAGCCGTTGCTGGTTGGAATCAGGGCGGCAGTAGATGTCGTGCCGCCTCTGCTATTGGCAAAATCGAACCAAAAAGCCGCAGTGCCTCCAGGGGCTTTTACATCGTAGAGCCGCAGGTCAATGTTGCTCTTGGCGTAGTTGCCGTTCTGCGTCGTGATGTCAGGCCGCGCACCAGATAAAAACCCGAGCGCTAATTTGCCAAATCTCACATTCAGGTCTTCGACGCCCGCGCCGTAACCGCTCATGTCCAGAGGATAAAAATCGTTGATCTCAATGTGCTGCCGGCGGTAATATCTCTCGCCCGCCCAGAACTTGGCGTTTGGCTGGCTTTCAAGAATATTTCCGGCCTGAACGAAAGCCTCTCTCAAGCGAAACTGATCGTTGCCCGTAGCGGTGTTGAAATTTGCGAAACTGGCGGAATTCGTTGTATTGGCCTGGATCATGACCTCGGTCTTCATCCATGCCTTATCAGAACTCCGCTCAGGGTTTATCCAGTTATTGACGAATATGAATTCGCCGTAGGTTTCGGCCTCGTTTCCCAACCGGTATTTTGCTCCCGCGCCGGGTGCCGCGAATGCGACCTGCTGGCCTCCCTCACTGTTCAGGCCATAGCCGGAACGAAAATATCCGTGGAATTCAAAGGTTCCTACTTGCTGCTTCAGGCTGGCGATCTCGCTCTGCGCTTCTTGCAGCAGGTCGTAGGTGGGTTCCGATGGCAGGGTCCCCTGATACTGCGCTCCCACCTGGTTTTGTCCGAATATCACTTTCTTGGCTTGCTCGGCAGCGAGATCAGAGGCTGAAACTGTCGCTTCTCTTGCCTTCTTTTCTTCTGCCACCGCCTCGGTCTGTTTTTCAATCTGCTGTTCGAGCACTGCGATTCGCTGCTGCAAGTCTTTCGTGGTCTGTTCGTATTGCTGCTTCAACTGCTGAAGCTGTTGCTGCAGGTCGCTAGATTGCGGAGACTGCTGCGCGTGTGCGGATGAGTTCGCTATCAAGGCCATCAGGACAATCCATGCAAACCGTTTCGGATTGGAAGAGCATCGCATGCGTAGAGTGTTCGCACTACTTCGCCACGCGAGGCTGCCCTCGCGTACAGATTTGGGATTGCAATCACTGTGCCGTTTGCCCGATCGCGTTCGTCAACTCATCCTGCGATTCGGCGTATTCCAGTTGCGACTGCAACAGCATTGTCTGCGCTTCGAACTCCTGTGCGATAGCCGCATCGGCCTGTGACCGCAGATAAGCCCCGCGTTCCAATTGCTGTGCGGAAACTCGCCGCGCCTCTTGCCGCGTGGCCAACAGTTCCTGAGAAACCGCAACCATCTGCTGCGTGCGCTGAACTTTGTTGTAGGCACTCTGCACACTTACTTCGACTTCATCGTTGATTCGTGCCAAATTCTCTTTGGCTTGTGCCAACTGTGCGTCCCGTTCCCGGACCGTTGCACGTTTCTTTCCTCCGTCGAACACGTCGTAGCTGAAGTGAACGCCGAAGGTGCCGAAGTTGCGGGCCAGAAACGGAACATTTTCCTGATAGCTGTAACGGGCAAACGCCTCGATGTCGGGGATGTATTCGCGTTTGGCCGCGCGCACTCCAGCAGAAGCCTTCTCCACCTCAGCGCGGGCTTCCGTGACTTCAGGATGCGACTCGAGTGCTAGGGTTACGCACTTTTCATGTTCGCAGCTGTCAGGCCGCACCGGAACATTCGCGTCCAATGCAACCTCGGCTCTAATCGGAAGTCCTACGACGTCGTTGAACTGCATGCGGAGGTCCGACAGCTGAAGGTCGTTGGTTAGCAGTTCCTGCTTCGCTTGCAAGGCCTGCGCTTTGCTTTCGATAAGATCGACTTCAAGCGTGCTGCCGTATTTGACCTGCTGTACCCGCTCACCTTGAAGATCGTCGATAGCCCGAGTCTTTGCCTCGATCGCGTTACGTTGTGATTGCACCACCAGAATCTTGTAGTAAAGCTGGCGAACTTTGAGGGCCACATCGTCCTCGACCCCGCGGGCCCTTTCGCGACTCGCATTCAACTCTGCCCGCGCAACGTCATTTCCGGCTTTGATTTTGAAGAGTTCGGTGAGTGGCTGTGTGAGCCCTGTGCCGCTGACGATGAAGTTCTTGTCGCCCTGATTGATAGTGAACTGCCTAGCCGGAATTCCAGTACCTCCAACGACGCCAAGGCCGCCCGCTGGAATAGCGATGAACTGAGTGTCCGTGGCATGCGCGAATGTGCTGTCGTTTCTGATAGTAGGCAAGTACGCGCTTCGGGCAACTTCCTTCGCATGCTTTTCTTCTTCGACGTGAAGTGACGCGATCTTGACGACGTGATTGTGTCTCAGCGCCAGCTCGACAGCTTGGGGGAGATTGATGGTGCGTGCCGCGGTCGAGTCCGTTTGCTGTCCCAACGCGCATGCTGGCACGAGATAGAGGATGAGTGCCGTCAACATTGGTCGAATCGTCATGACTTGTTTCCAGGTGTCGAAGTGGGTCCCTGCTGAAGTAGGGGTAGTTGGGCGAAATTCATTGGGGCTTTGCGCAGGATGGCTGTCAACACAAGCATCCCTACGCAGGCCCAGGCAACGAAGTGGAACGCGTCAATGAACGTCAAGCTGTAGGCTTGCAGGCGCAACTTGCTGTCGATGATTTCCGCAGCGCGGCCGCTGGCCGCCATGAGTCCGCTCGATTTCGCAGATAATCCCGCGGCCAGGCCATGCAGCGTGCCATCGGTGACCCATGAACCCGATTGCACGTGCAGGCCCAGAAGGTTCGAGTGCAATTTCTCGCGCTCGGCAATGAAATGCCCCATCAACGAGACCCCCGCTTGGCCACCCAGCAGTCTCACGGTGTGGAAGAAGGCAGAAAAAGTGAGGACCCGTTGAGGCGCTTCCAGTCCTCCAGAGAACAATGCCTGGAGGATGATCGATGACACCAATCCCATCATCGAAAGTGACTGCCCAACGGCCAACAGCAATTCGGAGCGGTAGTAAGTTTCCGGCGCCCAGGCGCTGGTAAAGTTTGCGTTCAGCAAACACGCTAAGGCCACTGCGGTAAAGCCGACGGCCATGAGCAAGCGTGAGTCAAAGCCTTTACTCAACAACAGGGCGCCAACGAATGCCAGAACTAACTCAAAAGCGGCAGTCCATAGAACGGCGGGGCCATATTGCGAGGCGTCAAACCCGCGCACCGAGAGTGACTGGGGAATGATGATGATGGTTGCGAGCAGCGCGAAACGAAAGGTGAAAAGTGCGATCCCGAGCAGAATCGTGTTCCACTGCCGTAGGTAAGGAAGATCGACAAGGAAATTCGGACTAAGCAAACGCCGGACGAGAGCACACAGCAGGAGGAACATGCCACTCGCGAACAAGGCAGTGAACGTGCCTGATCGCCACCAGTCAAGACGCTGACCCTGATCGAGTGCTGCAAACAGCAACGCAAAACCCGCGCTGAGATAAAGGAATCCCACAAAACTTGGCGGTTGCTTTTTGGTTTGCGGCTTTGGCGCTGAAGGTATCCCAAAGAAGATGCAGGCCATCATCACAGGAGTGGCCAACGCGGGGAGCCAGAACATCCACTGCCACGAAAGATTATTCCGGCAAAATCCATAAATAGAGGGCGCGAAATTGACTGAAGCCTCGATGCAGGTCGCGTACAGCGCAACGACAAGGGCCAAATATCGAAGAGGGATATTGCGCAGAGCGAATGTCAGTGTCAGCGGATAAAATGTGCCCGAGCTCAATCCGGCGACCGCCAGCAGACCAATCAACAAACCGTAGTTGTGCACCAGCGGAAGAAGCGCGCAGACCCCGGTAAACACAGCAGCGCAGGACAGCAGAACTCGCCGCGGTCCCAACAGCCCTCCTAGGTAAACCGAGAATGGCCCGATGAACATTAGAGCTATATTAAAGGCGCTGGAGATCCAGGCGCCGTCGTCGAATCCAATGCCGACGTTTCCTTTCAAATCGGCCAAGCCCAATGTGAGCAATCGCCCGGTGATGGTTACGATTCCGGCGCCCAGCACTACGCCGAGGATCCCTAGTAGTGGGCTGTGCGATAAATCAATCGGCAAGGTGGCCACGGCCGAAGACGGTCCAGCTGGAGGCCGATTCGCCGGAAACGGAATGGACATCGCGCTCATATCTCTGTCGATTATGTTTCTGTTAGTTCTTCGTACGCACCGTTACTACAGCAGAGAGACCAGGTCGCAATTGCGAGGTGAGCGTCGAATCATCGAGCGCAATTTTGACTGACAATCGTTGTACAACTTTGGTGAAATTTCCCGTGGCGTTGTCCGGGGGCAGCAAAGCAAATTGTGATCCACTGGCCGGCGCGATCTCGAGTACCCTTCCCTTGATTACCTTGCCGGGGTAAACATCGATGCGAATCTCTGCCGGGTCGCCAACTTTGATATTTGTTAACTGCGTCTCGCGGTAATTTGCCTGCACCCACCTGGTGCTCTCCACAAATGTCATGACTTGGGTTCCCGGAGAAACGAGTTGCCCGGGACGGACTTGCCGCTCGCCGACGGTGCCGTCGGCCGGCGCAAGAATTCGTGTGTAACCAAGATTCACCTGGGCAACTTGCAACCCAGCTTCCTTAGCGTGGAGGTCGGCGACGAGTTGACCGTCTTGCGATTCAAGCACGGCTTTCCCCCGCCGTTCAGCTTCCGCAGCCGATTCATTGCTGCGTAGCAAGGTGTGGGCCTGCGCCAGATCAGCATCGCGGCTGGCATACTGCGCGGCGAAGCGCTGTTCATCGGCGACCGCAGCTTCGACTTTCTGTTGAGTTGCTGAATTTGTCTTGAGGAGCGCTTCTTGGCGCGAGCGCTCGGCGCGAGTGCGAGTCACATCCGCCTGCGTCGCCTCTTTTCCCGCTTGCGCGGCTGTGATCTGGGCTTGGGCTTGATCGATTCCGGCAAGCGCGCGCTCAATCCTCGAATCTTGAAGCTCGCGCTGCCGCCGGTTATTTTCCAGAGCGGCTTTCGCGGCCTCGACACCGGCCGCCGCCTGCGCTACCTGCGCCTTGTAATCGTCATCATCCAGTTGAACCAAAAGGTCGCCCTTGCGTACCGCTTGGTAGTCGTTGACTTTCACCTCGCGGACCAGGCCCGGAACTTTCGTGCTGAGCGGCGTTAGATCGCCGCGAACGTATGCGTCGTTTGTGACCTGCTCGATTCGCCCGCCCTCCCATCCATTCCAGTTGCGAGTGATCGTTACAATGACCGCTATCGCAAGAAGAACGACGATGATGGGGGTTCCAAACTTTTGCCACACCGGTTTGAGACGCGAGGGAGCGTGCTCAACCACTTTTGGCGGCGCGGGCGCCGGTAAGGGTGCAGTTGCCATGTTTAGTGCGCTCCTGGAATGCAAACCTATTTCATTTACTTTTGCAGATCGCTTCTGAGGGCACATCCCGCAATACAGGGTTTTTGTGCTACCCCGGAAGGCTATCGAGCAATTACCCCGTTCGGGTTAGTCCGACGAACGGAGACTCCTTTTTGTCTTTGCGGCATGGCGGATATCTAACCAGCCAGGTTTTCGACAACCCACCGTGCGCATGCGAGGTTCAATCCGTCAGTGCTGGTAAATCCAAAGTCGGGCGCAAGGAATCATTGCCACTAAGCGTTGTGAGCTGTCATAACCCGCGGCCTTACATGAAGCATCCGCATTACCACTTCGACGTACGGTAGCCAAAGGATCCAGCCTCCATTGTGTTTTCAATGAATGTGCGAGGCTGGGGCAAATCGAAAGTGCGCGCGTGTACAACTTTGAGACCAAGCCGCTCAAGTGAACTTGGCATGTGACAAACTCCCGTCATCGGGAACATCAGACGGCCAGCCTCGCCCACTAGGTGTCACGACTGAATGCTGCATCCATGAGCTCTGAAGTAGTCGAGCGTGCCACCGGACTTGGAACGTAAAGTGCAAAACCCTCTTAGTGAATAGCTAAAATCTCGGGTTAGTGTGTTTTCGCGCAGGTCATGAAGTTGTAATGGCAGCCGGCATCAAAGAGGAGACGTGAACAATTCTGAAGTGATGACGGCCATCGTGGAAGAGCGAGGGGCCACAAACCAACGTGAGACTGTCGCACAGATGAAGCGTCCGACATGGGAGCAGGCCGAAGGCAGTCCATTGCCGCTGGGCGTCACATGGATTGAAGAAGAGCAAGCGTTCAACTTCGCCATTCATTCTGAGCACGCGGAAAGCGTCACACTATTGCTTTACGCTCCCACAGATCTCGTGAACCCGCTGCTGACGTACCGTTTTGACTATCTGCGTAACAAGTCGGGCCGGGTGTGGCATTGCCGAATTCCAGCCAGCGAGTTCAGGGAGTGTAGTTATTACGGATACTCGGTGTCGGGGCAGGCGGTTTCCTACATCCATAGTTTTGACCCACAGAAAGTCTTGCTCGATCCCTACGCGAAAGCGGTTTTCTTCCCACCTGATTTCGATCGTGAATTCGCAATGCGCGAGGGCTCAAATGCAGGCCGGGCACCTCTAGGCATGCTGACGGCTCACCGTCTGAAGTTCGATTGGGCGGGAACCCGATCGCCGCAACATGAATCAGATGCAATCATTTATGAACTGCACGTGAAGGGATTCACCAAGAATTCCAACTCAGGCGTAGATCCATCTCTGGCCGGGACGTATGCGGGGCTGGTGGAAAAGATCCCGTACCTCAAAGAGCTCGGCATCACTGTTGTCGAGTTGATGCCGATTTTTCAGCGCGACCCGCAAGAGGGCGACTATTGGGGATACATGCCCCTGAACTTTTTCGCGCCTCACGCCCAATACGCGAGTACCCGCGTCCAAGATGAGCAGCACGTTGAATTCAGAAATATGGTGAAAGCATTTCATGAGGCCGGCATGGGCGTGGTGCTTGACGTTGTGTACAACCACACTTGTGAAGGCGATCACAGAGGTCCCATCTACAGCTACAAGGGCATCGACAGCGCTGGCTATTACATGATGTCGGGCGATCCGACGAACCCGTACGCGAATTATTCCGGCACCGGCAATACCCTAAATTTCGGCGAGCCCCACGTGCGCAAGATGGTGATGGACAGCTTGCGTTACTGGAAGCAAGAGATGCATATCGATGGATTCCGCTTTGATCTGGCGTCGGTGTTTAGCCGCAACACCGATGGATCCCTCAACTGGGGACACGCGCCCATATTTAGTGAAATCGCCGCCGATCCTGAGTTGGGCAAGTTACGCTTAATCGCGGAGCCTTGGGACACAGGCGCTTATCAACTCGGCCGGGGATTTCCCGGTGTGACCTGGCTGCAATGGAACGGACGGTTCCGCGATGATGTTCGTCGTTTTGTGAAGAGCGATCCCGGGATGGTCCCTGACCTGATGCGGCGTCTCTATGGCAGCGACGATTTTTTTCCCGACACCCGCGCAGATTCGTATCACGCCTACCAGAGCGTGAACTACGTGACTTCGCATGACGGTTTCACTCTGTACGATGTTGTCTCCTACAACGAAAAGCGCAACTGGGCAAATGGTCACAACAATCAGGATGGGATGAACGACAACTACAGCTGGAATTGTGGGTACGAGGGTGACGAAGGCGTGCCAGATGAGGTGTTGGCACTGCGCCGCAAGCAAGTGAAGAATTTCTGCTGCTTACTCATGTTGTCGAACGGAATTCCAATGTTCCGGGCCGGCGATGAATTCCTCAATACGCAGTTCGGCAACAACAATCCGTACAACCAGGACAACACTACGGGATGGCTGGACTGGAGCCAGCTTCAGACCAATCAGGACGTGTTTCGCTTCTTCAAAAGCATGATTGCATTTCGAAAACAGCATCCTTCGCTGAGCCGCAGCCGCTTCTGGCGCGAGGATGTGGATTGGTACGGAGCGAGAGAGAGGGCCGACTTGTCCTATGACTCCCGCAGTTTGGCATTCTGCCTTCACGGCGCCTCTCAAAACGACGATGACATCTATGTGATGATCAACGTCTACTGGGAAGAATTGGAGTTTCACATCCAGGAAGGCACGGAGCAGGAGTGGTTAAGAGTTGTGGACACCGCCTTAACGAGCCCCGACGATTTCGCGAAGTCCGGGGAACCTTTGGGCGTCGCGAGCTATCTGGTGGCGCCACGGTCGGTGGTTGTTCTACTTCGGCGTAGAACTGAAGGACATTAATAAGGACATTAATAAGGAAGGAGCGGGTGCTTAGGCTTATGAGTGGAAAATCCAAGGTCATCATTATAGGGGGCGGATTTGGCGGGCTGTTCGCAGCACAAGCCCTAAAGTCCGCGCCCGTGGAGGTGACCCTGATCGACCGGCGAAACTATCACCTCTTTCAGCCGCTGCTATATCAGGTTGCTACGGGCTCACTATCCCCCGGCGAGGTTGCTGCGCCTCTGCGTGGTGTTTTAAGCCGACAGAAAAATACCCGCGTATTGCTGGGCGAGGTCGAAGACATGGACCCGGTGGCGAAGTATGTGCGGCTGGCCGATGGAGCAACATTCGAATACGACTCTCTGATTGTGGCGGCGGGATCACAGACCTCCTACTACGGGCACGACGTGTGGTCGCAGTGGGCCCCAGGCCTGAAGAGCATCGAGGAAGCAACCACTCTGCGGCACAAAATTCTTTACGCGTTCGAAGTCGCAGAGCGGCTCTCAGATCCAGCTCAGCGGCGCGCATGGCTCACCTTCGTGATCGTGGGGGCGGGGCCCACAGGAGTCGAGCTGGCAGGAGCGATCGGCGAGATCGCTCGGCAGACGCTCAAGAACGATTTTCGATCCATACATCCGGAAGAGGCACAGATCGTTTTGCTGGACGGCTCGCCGCGATTGCTGATGACTTTTCCCGAGGACTTGGCGCGGAAAGCCGGGCAATCCCTGGCGAAGCTGGGCGTGCAAACGAGGATGAGCGCCATGGTACACGAGCTCGATCGCGATGGAGTCGGCCTTCAGGTCAATGGCTCCACGGAGCACATCCCTTCAAAAACCGTCATATGGGCCGGAGGGGTCACAGCTTCTCCCCTGGCGAGAACGTTGGCGAAACGCACCGGTGCTGAAAGTGACCGCGGTGGACGGATTAAAGTTGGCCCAGACCTTACAATCGCTAATTTTCCCGACGTCTATGTTGTCGGAGATCTGGCACTATCCTTGGACGCAAGCGGAAAGCCATTGGCGGGAGTGGCGCAGGTTGCAATGCAACAAGGAGCTTACGCAGCAAAAGCCATCGTGCGGAAGGTGACGGGTCAAGCGAAACCGAAACCCTTCAAGTATTTTGACAAGGGAAACATGGCGGTCATTGGACGAGCAGCCGCGGTGGCCAACGTTTTCGGCGTCCACCTTTCGGGCCTGCTGGCTTGGCTGGTCTGGGCGTTTATTCACCTAATGTACATCGTTGAATTCCAGAGCCGCATCGTGGTGTTCATGAAGTGGGGAATTCAGGATGTGACGTTCAGTCGTGGAGCGCGACTTATCACTGGCGTGGCTCCCACCGATTTCAACTTCAATCACGCGATGGCTGTGGAAAATAGTACTGCCGAGCCGACGGTCGAGGTGAAGAGCAATTCTGCAACTACGCTAGCCAGCTAAGGGATGGCTTCAGCCGTGCTTGATGATAAACGCGGTCTTATCATCAATGCGGTCTTCCTGGCCCGTATTGTGAAGGGGTTCGTCTCGCTCCACTGCATAGTCCAGGATGGCGTTGCAGATCTCCTTCGCTCCAAGGTGTTTGTGATCACGAACTATGCGTTCCAGCTGCGCCCGATCGTCGTCGTCGCCGCCGTCATAGACTCCGTCGGAGTAAAGAAAAACGATATCGCCCGGGCTCATCAGCGTGATCTCCGAGATATTCGAGGCGTTGATTAGCCTTTGTCGGAGCGCCATCGAGAAATACTTGTTTCGGTCAGGATGGTCTTCGGGAATCTCCAAGCCGAGTGCGGGGAATTGCGCGAGGTAATCGGTACTCATCGGCACAAAGCACCCAAACTCCGCGGAAAAGACTAAAGGTGGCGGACTGCCAAAATTTACAAAGCGGAAATGCCCTTCGGGGCTTATTTCACCGTAAATCATGGTTGCGATTTCGCGCGAGCGGTCGTGTGCATCGCGACCCAGAGCATTGCGGGCGCTGACAGATTGTGCCAGCCGGAGATTAATGTTTTCGAACAGCTTGGGCGTTGTCCTGCCGTAACGGTCGAGTTCGACGAGGATAAAAGCATGAAAAGTGTCGTGTACGGTCGAGGCAATCTTCGCCGAGATGACCCCATGCCCCTGGGCATCCACCAGGAGGACGCCGGCGGTGGTGTAGAGTTCGCGCAAATTCTGTGCGACCATGAGCTGCTCTGAGCTCTTCGTCCTTCTGTACTCGCCCTCTTGCAAGCCGTTCGGGTTAGGATTCGATGCGAGCCATTGCACAAACTGATCCACTGAATTTCGCGGGATGTGGCCTTCGGGGACCGGTTCCAGATATTCTGTGGACAACCTTAAAGCGCGGGCTATACGAGCATCGATGTCATAGCGTTGCTGAAAATTGATGTACTCGAATAGATCGCCGCCTACAATTCCCGCGGGAATAGAATCCCCGTACATATCCGTCCTGGCCAGATGCGGGATCGAGCCCTCTACCGGCATCAGTCGCTTGCGAAGATACTCGTCAATACCGGGTTCTATTTGACTTGCCATAGATTAGGAATTCTCTCGCACTCTTGGGTGCCCCGGACAGAGAAGTCATCCCATTGTTGCAAGGCAGCTTTTGTCTTGCAAGGGCATCCAAGCGCCGGCCACTAGTGCCGAGGCAATGCGCGTTGCTCGCAATTCCTGCTCCAACCGCTCGACTTGGGCGCGGTACTATCGAACCATCTCGCTAAAACGCTAACGCCACACTGCGTCATCGTTGCCCGAGAGGACTCTATCCAGATAGGTCGCGGCGCTGATCAGCGCCAGATGTGTGAAAGCTTGTGGGAAGTTGCCGAGGTGTTGCCCGCTTGGACCAATTTGCTCCGAGTAGAGCCCAAGATGGTTAGCGTATCCCAAGAGTTTCTCGAATAATAATTGAGCCTTTTCCAACTTCCCAGCGCGCGCCAGGCACTCGATGTACCAAAACGAGCACGCTGTGAAGCTGCCCTCTCCCCCAGGGAGCCCGTCCACGTGCGTACGTTCCGCTTCATAGCGATGGACCAGGGTGTCTTCGACCAATCGCGATTCAATCGCTTTCATTGTCGATCGCCACATCGGATCGACCGGGCTGATGAACCGCATGAGCGGCATCAGCAGGAGCGACGCATCAAGGTCTTTCGTCCCCTTCGCCTGCACGAATGACTGCAGATCTTCGTCCCAGAAGTTCGTAAAGATGTCTTCCCGTATGGCGTCACGGGCTCGTAGCCAAGTGTCGAATGGCGCCGAAAGCGAGCGTTTCTGCGCCAGCCGCAGTGCTCGATCGAAAGCCACCCAGCACATCAAACGAGAGTGCAGAAATTCTCGCGCGCCGCCACGAACCTCCCATATACCTTCGTCGGGCCGTTGCCAGTTTTTGCCCAGCCACTCCAACATCCGGTGAACTTCCTGCCATCCGGCATATGTCATCGGATCACCGTACTTGTTCGAGAGATAGATGGAATCCATCATTTCGCCATAGATATCCAGCTGCAGCTGCTGATAGGCCGCATTTCCAATACGAACCGGCCCCGAATTTTCGTACCCATGCAGATGATCAAGTGTCAGCTCATCAAGCTTCTGCCTTCCGTCAATTCCGTACATCACCTGCAACGGGCCGCGCTCGGCATCGTCACCCAGTCGACCCTTCAGCCATTCGATGAATGCTTCAGTTTCGTCGACAAAACCCAGCCGGATCAGCGCGTACAGCGTGAATGCCGCATCCCGCAACCAGGTGAAGCGATAATCCCAATTGCGCACCCCGCCTATTTCCTCTGGCAAGGAAAATGTGGGCGCTGCAATGAGGGAGCCATGCTCGCAGCTGATCAGCAGCTTCAACATCAGGGCGGAGCGATTGACCATCTCGCGCCACCGGCCCTTGTACTTTGATCTCGCGATCCATCCCTTCCAGAAACGTGCTGTCTCATGGAAGCGCTGCTCCACGAACTCCATCTCGGGTTGCTGTCCCTGGGGGCGAACTCCACCAAAAACGAATGTCGCCCTCTCGCCGGCTCGAAGGCTGAACTCGGAGGTTGCATCCTGGGATTCTTGCCGAAGAGGAATAGTGGAGTAAAGGGCCAGCGCCGGACAATCCTCGCTCGCCGGCGAAAACATCGCGTACCCCTCTTCAATATTCAAACTGTGCCGACACCTCGCATAGTTTAGCCGCGGCTGGCACCGCATCTTGAACTCTAGCTTTCCCCTGATAACGGACACGGTGCGGATTATTTCATTCGGTTGCTCACCGTCTGTCCCAATGGGCATGTAATCGGTCAGCTCGGCAACTCCCTCTTCCGAAAGAAATCGCGTGAGCAGGATGTTTGTGTCTGGCAAATAAAGCTGCCGCACACGCCTTTTCTTGAGTTGTGGCTGAATCTGAAAACGGCCGCCGTTCTCATCGTCGAGTAGCGCGGCAAACACTGTGGGAGAATCGAAATTGGGATAGCACAGAAAGTCAATTGAACCGTTTACCCCCACGAGCGCAATCGACCGCATGTTGCCAATCACGCCGTAGTTCTCAATCGGTTCGAAGCTCATCGGTGTGGCTCAGTTTTGTCGAGATGAAATCTGGCTGGCTCGCTGATAGTCGGCTCAAATTGTGAAATTCATCGGCGTTACTGACGGCATGGCCCCAAAGCCGGCAAGTGAGCTTCTGTCTAATATATCGAATGCGTCCGGCTCCAGAAGTTCGAGGGACTGCACAACAATATCGGCGGGCAGATTCGCACCATTGCGACTTACCCCAATGCATCTCATCCCAGCACGACGTGCTCCTTCGATGCCCGCGAGTGCGTCTTCGACAACGATGCACTGCTCGGGCGGTACTCCGACCCGGGCAGCCGCGGTCAGATAAACCTCGGGATCTGGCTTGCCTCGGTGTACATCTTCGGCGGAAACAATGGCCTGAAAAGTATCGGTCGCCGATAGAGCCTCAAGGATTGCATCAATATTTGTGCGCGGGGCTGCTGACGCGATGGCCTGAAGCCATCCTTCCTGGTGAAGCCGGTGCAGCCAATCTGCAACCCCGGGCAGAGGCGATATGCCATTCCGGCGAACTCGGCGACGGTACAGTTCCTCTTTGGCGTTTGCGATTTTCTCCATGCGCTCTGGAGTTGCTCCAGCGCCCAGCCATTGGGGGAGAATGGAATCATTACGCTGGCCAAACGAGGAAAGGAACTGTTGGTGGGTGATGAAGACGCCTTCGTTGGCGAGCGTGTTCCTCCAGGAAATCCAGTGCAGATCTTCTGAGTCGATCAGAGTTCCGTCCATGTCCCAAAGAACTGCGCGGCTAGCGTCCATCTAAAATACTCCATCGTGGATACGCTGATACTCCTCAGCGGCTAAAGCCATCATTTTTGGCATCAGCGGCACGGCTGAAGCCGTGCCCTTTCAAAACTGACTCATGCTTTCGCACGATGCGGTGCGGCCCGATCCTGAGCTGAGCCGCACGCTTCGCTGGGGCCACCACTCACCCGACTTTTTCGGCAACTTGGGAGAGTGCGTACTCTTCCAATTTTTGTGCGTCGCTGTTGAACTTGCGAATGCCTTCGGCGAGCTTCTCGGTCGCCATTGGGTCTTCGTTGTGCATCCAGCGAAACGCCTTCTCGGACAGGCGCAGGCGTTCGTCTTTGATTGCCTGAGCTTTGGCCGGATCAAGTTTGCGTTCCACAACGCCCTCAGTTTTTTCCAGCTGATCAAGCAGATCGGGGCTGATAGTCAGCAGGTCAGAGCCAGCCAAACGGACGATTTGATTTACGTTGCGGAAGCTCGCTCCCATCACCTGGGTCTTGTAACCGTATTTCTTGTAATAGTTGTAGATGCGCGTAACCGATGCAACTCCGGGGTCCTGATCAGGGGGAATCTCCTTGCCTCCGCCTTCCTTCTTATACCAATCGTAGATGCGACCGACGAAAGGCGAGATCAAGGTCACTCCTGCTTCGGCGCATGCGACGGCCTGGGCGAAGCTGAATAGCAGCGTCAGATTGCAGTGGATGCCTTCCTGTTCCAACTCGGCGGCTGCCTGAATGCCCTCCCACGTGCTGGCAATCTTGATCAGAACACGCTCGCGAGCCACACCTTTTTTCTTATATAGCGAAATGAGCTTGTGGGCCTTGGCGATCGTTCCAGGGGTGTCGAAGCTCAAGCTGGCCGCGACCTCTGTTGAAACGCGGCCTGGGACTACCTGAAGAATCTCGCTGCCGAAGAGAACGAACATCTGGTCGATGAATTCTTCCGCCATTTGTGCGTGACTGCCACCGATGTCGGAGGCCTGTTCAGCAGCTTCTTCTACCAGGTGACGATACGCCGGCATCTGGGCAGCGTGATAAAGAAGAGAGGGATTGGTGGTGGCGTCCTGCGGCCGATGCTGGCGGATTGCGTCTATATCGCCAGTATCCGCGACCACGGTTGTGTATTGCTTTAAAGATTCCAGCAACGTCATTGTCATCTCCTGTGTTCTTCCTGACTTCCGGGGCAGCACAACAAAATCTGAATACTTATTTCGCGGCTTAGTGGTTTTGCTCCTGCGGCACGCAGGCGACGGAAACATATTTCAAAGTGCAACCTTAAGGCCAATTGTAAGCCTTTGAAAATTGACATGAATGTGGGCTGACTGGTGTCAACGCTATAGCAAGTGACAAAGGGTTGGCGGGGCATCAGTCGATCGTGGGCCGCAATTCACTGCCATCTACGGAGGGAATTTGCACCGGCTGGTGATGAATGGCAGACGTGCGCCCAGAGGGCAGCTCACCTGCGCGCAAGTCCGAGGCTTTCTCCTCGGCAGACGAATACTTCTCAATCAGACCCTCGATCTGAGACCACAGCAGCGGGTCGCACTCGATGGCGGTGTGTCCCTGGAACAGATGCCGCGTCAACCAAGGGTACTGACTGCATTCGGCGGGTGGCTTGTTGTAGTCCCGGAAGTAATCCCCCAGGATCTTGGTCTGCGCCGGATCGGCGGCCGTAATTCGGGGGCGGCCATGCAGCAATCCGCGCGTCTGATAAAAGTTGACCGCATAGGCCACATTCGCGGGAACCACGCCATCATTTTGGCTTGGTTTGGCAATGCTATCAACCTGGATGGTAAGCAGAACTGGAATTTTTTCCTGCTGGAGCTCGCGCGCTAACGAAATGACGGCCGCGCCGCCCCAGCTGTGTCCGAACAGGATGATGTGTGCACCACGCTTCTCCTCGTCCGTAAGGTGCCCGTCCTGGTCGGTATCCAGCCATTGAAGAATGGTCTGATGTGCCGCCTCGCGGTGCCAGTTTTGAAACATAGCGACGCGAAGATGTTGTGGATGGGAGGCTTGGAGCTTCTGCGCCAGCTGAACTTCCGAATGGCGAACGTCGTCGTGGCGAACGAATCCGCCTACGAAGCCAACGACGATCACAGGCGCAGAAGCGTTTGCACTCGACGCAATCGGCTGAGCTGCTGCATCAGCGGAGTGAGCGGCATTTGCGGAGAAGGTAATGAAGATCAGAAGCACCGACACAATCACCCAATGACGAGAGCACGACCCAGGCAAGGCACCTGAGGCCGCGACTCTTGAGTAAAACGACATGGTCTTACTTCCCTTTAGCAGCGACGAGAGAAGGAGCTGGCGTCAGCAGCTTCTCAATCGCTCGATCCATCGTCCGGTTCATCTCTGTTACAACGGCTGGTACATCGCGCTTTTCGACTGTTCCAACCTCAGACACAGCGTTGGTCCACACTTGCGCGCCAGTTGCAAGGTTTGTCATCTGAGCGGAGATTGCAACTTCGACCTTGACGCCTCCTTCGTAATCGATTTCCTCCAGCTCTTCGAGGCGTCCACTAAGAACGTAATCGATGTCGGAGCGCCCATCATAGAGCTTTACCTGGGTGAAGTTTCCGCTCGCACGCAGGTGGTCCGCCACCGCGTTGGTCAAGAATTCACGCGGATCAACCGCCCAGCGGTGGTAATTATAAAAACCGATTTGTTCCGGAGACGCCTTGTAAACAATGGCCCCTTGCCGCAAGTAGGCGGGCGATCGGAACTCGCGTACCGCCAATGACGCTCGTACACTCTCCTGTACCGGTGGATCCACTGGCGGTGGCACGTGGAGAGTGTAGTAGTTCGGGTACTTCGCCGCGCCTCCGCAGGCGCCCAAGATAATGAGGGCTACGAGCGCAAAGCAAACTTCCATCCGACGCTTTTTCATATTCGTTCTCTCCATTATTAATGCTGGATCTGGCGATCCCTTATTTCGGGACCTCACGACCCTTCGGCTGCTTGATCCGAATCAAGCTCCACGGACGTTGCTTCAGTGAGTCGGTCAGCTGGTCCAGGTTGTCGGTCGCGGTTCGCAGGTTTTCCACGGTGTCGTCAATCTTGTAGTCGTTCGCTCGTACCATCACCTGCATGTCTGCCAATAAGGACTTCGCTTGCAGCAAAGTATTTTGCAAATCGTCTAAGTCTTTACGTATCGGCTCGCGCACATCGGTAACCGTGCCATTTACGTTCTGAATGGTGTCATCGGCATGCTGGCTCAGCGCGATGACTTGATCGGAAATTCGATCGATCTTTGGACCTTCACTGGCTATCAGCCCATTGACGTGATCCAAGACAGCTTGAATCCGCTGTTGATTCGGCTTTCCAGTCACAGTGTTCAGGTTGGCGAGCAGACTGCGGGCATCGCCGGTGATCCCCTCCAGTTCTCCCCGCGCCTGGGTCATCAGGGCGTTTGCGTTGTCCGCGACGCCGGCCATTTTGCCGGCGATCTCATCCAGACTGGCCGCTTCCTGCGACTGAATGGACGATCCGGGTGGAAGGCGCTTGGCATCGTTGCTGCCAGTCGTAATCGAGAGTGCGGCTCCGCTCATGACGCTGATGATGCCCAATTTTGCGATGGACTTTTCATTGACAGGCGTGTTCTGTTTCACCGACAGCAGAATTTCTATGCGAGTAGGATCTGCTGTCCCAGGCCGCACCGCTGTTACTTTGCCCACATTGATTCCGCCGAAGAGCACAGTAGCCCCCGGCTCTAGCCCGCCGGCATAACGCAGATAAGTCCGATAAGGGACCGTGCTGCCGCTGAATTGCGCGTTCACAAGATAGATGATCGTGAACGATAGGATCGCGAAGCATCCGAGGACGAAGGCCCCAACTTTTGCTTCCGTGGTCACTGGTATGCCTCCTGAGTCTGTAAGTATTTTTCGAAGTAAGCAGCGACCGCAGGCGCATGCGCCATGTCTCCTGGAATCCGATCGAGGAACTGCCGAACGCGAGGATTTTGACTTGCTTGGATTTCTTCCTTAGTTCCCACCGAACTAAACGTACCCTGGTAAAGCATCGCGATGCGGTCTGCAATCCGGAATGCGCTCGGCAGTTCATGAGTGACGACAATGACCGTCATCTGAAAGGCCTCTTTGAGCAGCAGAATGAGTTCATCCAGCTCCGCCGCAACAATGGGATCCAGGCCGGCTGAAGGCTCGTCGAGCACGAGAATTTCAGGATCCAGCGCCAGAGCGCGAGCAACAGCGCCGCGTTTCTTCATGCCACCCGACAACTCCTGCGGGTGTAACTTGCCGAAGCCAGCCAGGCCGACCACGGCCAACTTCATCCAGACCATCAGGTCGATTATCGAAGGCGCTAGCGCGGTGTGTTCACGCAGCATAAGGGCAACATTGTCTTCCACCGACAGCGAATTGAACAGAGCCGCGCTCTGAAACGCAACTCCGATCGAACGCCGGAGTTTTTTTAGTTCCGCCCCCGAGCAGTGGGTTATATCTACTCCTTTGATCGTGACACTGCCTGACTTCGGCCGCTCGAGCCCGATGATCTGCCTCAACAGGGTGCTCTTCCCGGAACCACTGCCGCCGAGCAGGACCATCGTCTCTCCTTGCCCGATATCGAGATTCAGCCCGTCCAATACGCGGCGTCCGTCGTATTCGACTACCAGGTCGCGAATGGAAATGATTGGCATCAGGATTTCACCGTGAAGTAGAAGATGGCCGTGAACGCCGCATCAGCCAGAATGACTAGAAAAGTTGACTTCACAACCGCGCTTGTCGTGGAGCGGCCGACGGAATCGGGCCCACCGCGAACACGAAATCCCTCTAGGCAACCGACATGCGCAATGATTGTGGCAAAGGCGACGCTCTTGATTAGTCCAGTGACTACGTCGTGCAACTGGATGGAATTCATGACGTAGTGAAGGTACAGCGCTGGGGACAGGTGCGTGCTAAAGAACATGAACAATGCGCCAGCGAAAATTCCGCAGACGTTGCAGGCAACGCTTAGACAAGGAACGACGATCAGCGAGGCAAGATACTTTGGCGCCAGGACGAATTCGACGGGTTCCAGCGCCATTACCCGAAGCGAATCGAGTTCTTCGGTCACCTTCATAGTGCCGATCTCGGCGGCAAAGGAAGAACCAGAACGTCCGCTGACCGCGATGGCCGTGAGCAGTGGGCCAAGTTCTCGGGTAAACCCAACCGCCACCAGATCGATGACATAGTTCAATGCCCCGAAGCGGCGCAATTCAGAAGCCCCCTGCATCGCGAGAATGAACCCTGTGCAAATCGCCATTAGGGACACCATCGGCAGGGCGTCAACGCCGATCTGCAGCATCTGGCGCACGGTAGCCTGCCAGCGATAGCGGTTTCCTACAAAAGGCAATGCCGTTCTCATCGCGCGCAGCGTGGCCCACAACTGAATATTCAAGCTCCCGACATAGTCGAGGTCGTCGAGAGTTCTCTTTCCAACGCTTTCAAGAACGGTTGCCATCAAGACACCTTCTCCACCGGGCGAACAATGCAGCCGC
>Ga0066709_100000056_pt1 | contig 37888 bp, 36 predicted proteins | sample GraSoiAngelo_158_FD_79665 | JGI IMG/M metagenome (GOLD analysis project Ga0066709, IMG submission 79665) | Grasslands soil microbial communities from the Angelo Coastal Reserve, California, USA - 14_1009_16_30cm | ecosystem: Environmental > Terrestrial > Soil > Grasslands | place: USA...
CGCCCGCCGGCTCAGCCCGAACAGGACGACCGCGCCGGCGGACAAGAAGGCGATCGCCTTGCTCTCCGCGTCGCCCCGGGCGGCGCGCGTGCTCCTCGTCGGGTCGGGGGCCACGCGGCTCGTGCGCACCTCGGTGGCCGTGGGCCCGGGGGCTTCGGGCTCGTCGGGCACCGGCGCCGCCTCGGCGGCAAAGCGCGCCGTCTCCATCGCCTCGAGCTCGTCGACGGCCACGCGCGCGCGCTCCAGCTCCTCGGCGACGCGTGCCGCCTCGGCAGCTACCCGCGCGACCTCTCGCTCGGTCGCCACCCGAGCGGCTTCGTGCTCGGCGGCGATGCGCGCCGCCTCGGCGCGTGCGGCTTCCTGCGCGGCGGCCGCCTCCGCCGCCTCCAGCTCGGCCTCGAGCTCGGCGGCCATGCGCGCGGCCTCCTGCTCGGCGGCCACCCGGGCGCCCTCGCGCTCGGCGGCCAGGCGCGCGACTTCCCACTCGACGGCCATGCGCGCGGCCTCGCGTGCCTCCCGGGACTCGCCGGCCCGACCGGTCGGGACGAATGCGCGGGTCTTCAGCTCCCGTGCCCGGCCGAAGGTCTCGGCGCGCGTCAGCGGCCGGCTGGCCCTGAGGATCGGAAGGACGTTGGCGGTGATGGACGCGCAGAGCTCGTGGGCCAGCGCGAACAACCGTTCGCCGGCGATCCTGTTGGCGGGCACCACCATGCCGAACTGCTCGCAGAGCTGCGCCCGATCCGCGGGATGGCTGGGCACAGCCGCGTCGGCGATCTGCTGAACGAGGATTCCGGGATGATCTGTCCAGCCTTCGAGCAATCGTCCCTCGACCTTCTGGACGAGCTCGACGAGAAACGCCACCGCCTCCCTGCGCGCCGGGTCGTCGAACCTGCGCTCGATCGCGTCGTCGTTGCCGTAGGCCATCCGCCAGACGGCCGTCGCCACCTCAACCGGTTCGATCGAGTTCGGCAGCACGCGCGACGTCGTGCAGCTGCGAATCGACGGGCCCGCGTTTCCCGACGGCAGGTCCAACGCCAATCGCGTTGCCGCATGAAACGTCAATGTTCCGCCGTCGCCCATGATTCCCCCTCCGAGATGCCTACGGGCTGAAGGGTACGAAACGGGTGTTCCATGTCAAGACGGGGCTTCCAAAATAGGTCGCGCGACTCATGGGGCTGCACGCGTGAACTTCGGTGCGATGACGCGCCGCGTGATGCCTTCGAACTCGAGCGGCCGGTAGACGACGCGCACCGGCATGTCGAAGCGAAGGTCGTCGGGATCGCAGTCGACGATCTCGGTGACCAGGCGCACCGCCGGATCCTCGTCGAGTGCGACGAGCGCAGGCACGAACGGCACCTTGCCCTCGAACTGAGGGATGAAGGCGCGGGTGACCACCGCCCACGAGAACAGGCGACCGCGTCCGCTCATCGCGGTCCACGTGAACGACTGGTTGCGGCATGTGCGACAGCGCTCACGCGGATACCACGTGTAGGCGGCGCACCCGTCGCAGCGCGGAATGAGCAGCTCGTGGCGCGCCGCTCCCGCCCAGAAGGCGCGCGTCGGCTCCCAGTCGATGTCGGGTAGCGGAAAGTCGGCGCGCATCGCCCCGCTCATGGGCGGCGGAGGATGAGGGTGCTCGCCTGCGGGCCGGTGTAGCCGCCGTACACGCCGACGCGTGCGCCGGGCACCTGGGCGGCGGCCTCGCCCCGCAGCTGGCGCACCACTTCGACCACGTGGGCGATGCCGAGGACGTACGCATGGGAGAGCATGCCGCCGTGGGTGTTGTACGGCAGCCGGCCGCCGTCGAAGGACAACGCATCGCCTTCGACGAACGGACCTCCCTCGCCCTTGGCACAGAAACCCATGTCCTCGATCTGCATCAGCGACACGATCGTGAACGGGTCGTAGCAGGTCAACACGTCGACGTCGGGGGGATCCAGGCCCGCCATGCCGAAGGCCACCGGCGCGGCGAACACCTGCGGGGTCGACGTGAACGCCCGCTGCTGGCTCCAGTGGGTGCCGGTGAACGAGTTGCCCATGCCGACACCCGCCACCTCGACCAATGGTTGCCTCAGATCGCGCGCCCGTTCTGGCGTCGTCATCACGTACGCGGCCCCTCCGTCGGAGATGAGGCAGCAGTCCTCCTTGCGAAAGGGCTCGACGATCGCCGGCGAGTCGAGGTACTCCTCCATGGTCAGCGGCTTGTCGTGCATCACGGCGCCGGGGGTGAGGTTGGCGTGGCGCCGGCATGCGACGGCGATGCTGCCGAGCTGCTCCTGGGTGGTGCCGTAGTCGTGCATGTGGCGTCGGGCGATGGTGGCGAAGTACACGGGCTGTGGGAACCACCCGAACGGCACCTCGAGGTTCTGCTTGAACAGCTCGCGCGCGTGAACCTCACCGGGGCCACCGACCATCTCGCCCCGTTGGGTCGCCCACGCCACCGCGAACGTGTTGACGATGTGGCGCGCCTTGCCCTCGCGGAGCGCCATGGCCGCCTCGTACGGCGCGGTGCCCGCCCACACCATGCCGCCGCCGCGATCCGACTCCCACATCGGGTGCGACGTGCCGAAGTGCTCGTGGTAGGCGGCCTGGTCGAACTGGTCGCGCCCGAAGGGCACGCGCATGATGCCGTCGACCTCGCCCGGCTCGAGCCCCGCGTCGGCGAGCGCCCGCTCGACGGCCTGAGCCGCGATCTCCGTCGTCGTGCGGCCCGACGCGCGGGTCTGCTCGGCCTCGCCGACGCCGGCGATGGCGACCTGGCCGCTCACGTCGTCGAGGCGGGTGGCGAAGCCCCAGCTGTGCGCCTCCGCTTCGCTCTGCTTCTGAGAGGCATGGTGCTCGCTCATCGGTTCGCCGTCCTCGTCCCTCGGACGCCGCACCGATCTGTCACATGGGAGCTGTGCGCCTCCGCTTCGCTTCGGTGCTCGCTCATCAGGCGCCGAGGGGACGTTCGCCGATGATGTCGCGGGCGCGCAGGTCGTCGATCTCCGCGTCGTCGAGACCGAGCTCCCCGCGCAGCACCTCGTCGTTGTGCTGGCCGAGCGTGGGCGCAGGCGAGCGGTACCACGGGCGCTGACCCCGGCTCGCGAAGCGGAACGGCACGCCCGGCAGCTCATGGGTGCCGGTGACGGGGTGCTCGAGCGCCTCGAAGAACCGGCGCGCCCGCATGTGCGGGTTGTCGGCGATGTCGCGGGGGACGATCACGGGCGCGGCCGGCACGTCGCGCCGGGCGAGCTGCTCGACCAGGTCGTCGAGCTCGCGGTCCGCGCACCAGACGGCCAGCTCCTCGTCGACGAGGTCGTGGTCGGCGCGCCGGTCGATGGCACGGGCCCATTGGGGGTCACCCATCACGTCGCGGAGCGCGTCCCAGTGCTCGTCGGTCACAACCGCGAGCGCCAGCCAGCGCTCGGTGCCGGCACACGCGTACAGACCCTGCGGCGCCGCGACGGGCCCGCGGTTGCCGTGACGGCCCAGCAGGGTGCCGTTGGCGGAGTACTCGACCACCTGCTCGGCGGCGGCGTTGAGCGCGGCCTCGACCATCGTGACCTCGACGAGCATCCCCACACCTGTGCGGTCGCGGGCATCGAGGGCGGTGAGCAGCGCGAGCACCGCGTGCATGCCCGCAAAGGGATCGCATGCGCCGCGCGGGATGAGCGGCGGTCCGTCGGCGAACCCGGTCACCCAGGCCATGCCGGTGATCTGCTCCATGGTTTGCGCGAAGCCGGTGCGGTCCCGCCAGGGACCGTCGAGCCCGAAGGCGGGCATGCGCACCATGACCGCGCGCGCGTTGCACGCGTGGACGGCATCCCAGTCGAGCCCGAAGTTCTCCATCACACGCGGCGAGAAGTTCTCGATCACCGCGTCGGCGCCGGCGATGAGACGCTTGGCCAACGTCAGGCCGTCGGGTTGGTCGAGGGCGAGGGTGATGCTGCGCTTGCCCGCGTTGGCGCCGTGGAACACGGGACACCACTCCCACCACTGCTCGGCGCGGGGAGCCGTCGTGGTGTAGCGCATTCCGTCGGGACGCTGGACCGACTCGACCTTGACCACGTCGGCGCCGAGCGCGGCGAGCATGTGGGTCGCGGCCGGGCCCGCCCAGAAGGCGGTGAAGTCGAGGATCCGGAGCCCGTCGAGGGGGAGGCCGTCGCGGGGGCGCGAGGGCGCCGCCGGCGGGCGCGGCTCCCATCGCACGCCGCCCGAATGCTCACCGAGTCTCGGCGCAGGGGTGAACGGGCGGCCGCGGCGACCGTCGACCGCGTACGGCACCCGCGGCTGCACGAACCCACCGCCCGGATGCTCGACGAAGGTGCCCCGGGCCCGGAAGTGGTCGAGGGCGGGGAGGGTCGCGCCGTTGCCGACCGGCGTGACCGGGATGCGCAGCAGCGTGGCGAGCTCGATGATCTCGTCGCTGGTGCGCTTCGTCGTCCAGTCGTGGATGACTGCGAGGATCTCGTCCATGCGCTTCGAACGCCCGATGGCGCTCGCCAGGTCGCGGTCGTCGATGAGGTCGGGTCGCTCGATCAGGACGAGGAAGTCCTGGAACTGCTGCGCGGTGATCGTGCAGAAGCCGACGTAGCCGTCGGTCGTCGGCTCGACCGAGGGGATCTCGATCGTGCGCGCGGGGCCGCGGAAGGCGGGCCGGCCCATGAAGCTGGAGAACACCGACGTGAAGGTGTTCATCGTCACCGACATGCACTCGAGCAACGACACGTCGACCCGCTCGCCGCGGCCCGTGCGCCGCGCCTGCTTCCACGCCGCCACCGCCGCTACCGCGGCATAGGCGCCGCCGATCCACTCGCCGAGGCGGCCGCCGGCCGCGACCGGGGGCCGGTCGGGGGTGCCCCGCGAGCCGGTCGACCCGCACCACGCCTGCAGCACGAACTCGGTGGCGGCGCGGCCGGCCCACGGGCCCGAGAGCCCGAACGGCGAGATCGACACGACCACGATTGGCGCACCATCGGGCACCGCGGGGTCGCGTCCCGAGCTGTCGATCACGATGTCGGCCGCGGCGACGAGGTCGCGCACCTCGTCGACTGCGATGTCACCCACGACCGAGCGCTTCGACGTGTTGAGGAACTCGAAGAGGGCTCCCGAACGCCACTGGCGGAGCGGGTCGCCGCCGGGTGGCTCCACCTTCACCACGTCGGCGCCCGCGTCGGCGAGCAGCTTGGTGCAGTAGGGACCCGCGATCTCGGTGGAGAGATCGACGACGCGCAGGTCGTCCAGCACGCTTACGTCCTCGAGAACTCGACGGGGAGATGGTCGATGCCGCGGACGAAGGCGCCGGGGGTCCAGCGCACCTCGTGGCCGGGGACGACGTGGATGTCGGGCAGGCGCCGGAGCAGCTCCTCGTACATCACCCGGATCTCCATGCGGGCGAGCGACGCGCCCAGGCAGAAATGCGTGCCGAACCCGAAGGCGACGTGCGGGTTGTGCTCGCGAGTGATGTCGAAGCGCTCAGGGTCGTCGAAGACCGTCTCGTCTCGGTTCGCCGACGAGTACATGAGCAGCACCTTGTCGCCGGCGCGGATCGTCTCGCCGTGGAGCTCCACGTCGACTGTGGCCGTGCGGGCCATGTTGAGGATGGGCGTGACGTACCGGAGGAACTCCTCGACGGCAGTCGGAAGGCGGGCCGGGTCGTCGCGCAGGAGCCGCCACTGGTCGGGATGGCGGCTCACGAGGTCGAGCGCACCGGTCATGGCATTGCGGCTGGTCTCGTTGCCTCCGATGAGCAGCAGCAACGACTCCGCCAACAGCTCGTCGTCGCTCAGCCCGCTGCCGTCGATCTCCGCGTGGGTGAGGATGCTGATGAGGTCGTCGGTCGGCCGGCCCTTGCGGGCTTCGAGGATGGGGGTCGTGTACTCGTAGAACGCGAACACCGCGGCCATGCGCTCGTCGTTCATGTACCTCGGGCCGCCACCGAGCTGGACGAGCTTGTCGGACCACTCTTGCAGGAGGTGCCAGTCCTCGGGGCGGACGCCGAGCATCTCGGCGATCACGATCATCGGCAACGGTGCCGCGAGGTCGTGGACGAAGTCGCACTCGCCGCGCGTCGCGACCTTGTCGATCAGGTTCGTGACGAGCCCGCGCACGTGGGTCTCGTGGTCGCCCACCCGCTTGGGGGTGAAGCCCTTGTAGACCAGCCGGCGCTGGACGTTGTGACGGGGATCGTCGCGGTCGATCATCGACGGCGTCGTCGCCTCCGCCGACATCCCCGGCCGCGAGCCCGCAGCGTTGCTGAACCGCACCGGGTCCTTCTCGACCGCGACGACGTCGGCATGACGCGAGATGCCCCAGAGCCGGTTGACGTCGTCCCAGTAGGCGGGCGCGTCGGACCGCAGCCAGGCATAGGTCGGGTAGGGGTCGCCCGCGTAGAAGTCGCCGTCGAGCAGGTCGACGTTCGATGACGGCGCGTGCACCGACGAGGCGTTCACGCGGTGAGCACCTCGCGGCTCGACAGGATGCGGCCGGTGAAGGTGGCGGGGTCGCAGGTGCACAGCACGAGCACGGCGTCGACGAAGAAGTCGAGCTCCTCGACGATGCCCGGGTTCGCGTCCATCACGTCGCCGACGATCGCCTCGGCGCCGGGTGTGCGCACCGCCGCGACCGGCGCGAGCGAGTTCACCGCGATGCCGTCGCCGTGGAGCTCTGCGGCCAGACCGGTCGTGACGCGCTCGAGCGCCGCTTTGGTGGCCCCGTACATGGTCGACGTGGCTCCGAGCTTGTGCCCACGCGAGAAGGGCGGCCCTTCGGGGTGCTTCGAGGTCGCGCTCGAGATGTTGACGATCCATCCCTGTCCGCGGGCTCGCATGGCGGGCGCGACGGCCTGTGCCAGGTCCACCGCGGCATGCACGTTGAGCTCGAACAGCAGACGGCGGCGCTTCAACGACATCTCCGCGGTCGGCAGGTAGAAAGCGGCCGCCGCGTTGTTCACGAGGATGTCGATGGGCCCCAGCACGGCTTGCGCGTCCGGCACGATCCGTGCCCGGTCGTCGGCGTCGGTGAGGTCGGCCCTGATCGCGAGCGCACGGCCTCCACCGCTCTCGATCGCGGCGATCGTCTCGTGCAGCGTTCCCTCGAGCGGGCCGGGCGCGTCGAGCGTGCGTGCGGTGACCGCGACGGCCGCTCCCTCGGCGGCCAGGCGCCGGGCGACGGCTGCGCCGATGCCGCGGCTGGCGCCGGTGACGAGCGCGGTGCGTCCCTCGAGACCCATGGGCCCGGTCAGACGATCAGTGGGCCCAGCCCGTCGGCCTGGGGCTTCCGGCCTTCGAGGTCGGCGGTCTGCGCGTCGCGCTGGCGCGTGGTGCTGTGGACAGGGTCGGTGTCGAACTCGGGGATGATGTGGCGGCCGAAGGTCTCGACCGCCTCGACCGCCACCTCGATCGGCATCGTGCTCGAGAGCATCCCGAAGGTGAGCTGGTCGGCGCCCACGTCCGCGTAGCCCTTCACCGCGCGGTGGCACTCGTCGGGTGTGCCCACGCACACCAGGCCCTTGGCGATCTGCTGCTCGAGGCCCTCGGGGGTGGGCTCGGGGATGAGGTCGGGCCACACGGGGAGCCCGGGGGGCTTCGGGAAGGTGTCGAGGTAGCGGAACACCAGGCTGTTCTGGTAGCCGGACGCCATGTTGCACGCGATGTCGCGGGCGCGGCCGCCGTCCTCGAGGCACAGCATCTGGCTCGTGACCATCACGTTGTTGTTCACGTACTCGCCGACCGGCTCGGCGTGCTCGATCTCCTTCTTGTACGTCTCGATGAGCGGCGCCAGCGTCGCGGGCGAGCCCATCGTGAAGCACAGCACGCCGAGGCCCATGCGGGCCGCTTTCTCGAAGGTCGAGGGACTGCCCGCGGCCACCCACATCGGCGGGTGGGGGAGCGTGTAGGGCTTCGGCAGGACGTTGCGCGGCGGCATGGAGAAGAAGCGACCCTCGTAGCTGTAGTCCGTCTCCCGCCACATGCGCTTGAACTGGGGTACGACCTCGTCGAACATCTCGCGCGTCAACTCGGAGTCTCCGATGCCGAAGCCCTTCTGCTCGGTCGTCGACGAACCGCGTCCCATGCCGAACTCGAAGCGGCCACCGCTGAGGTGGTCGAGCATTGCGACCCGCTCCGCCACGCGGGCCGGGTGGTTCACCGGCGGGGTGACGTTGAAGATGCCGGTGCCGACGTGGATGCGGTCGGTGATGGCGGCGACGTAGGCCAGGAACGACTCGTTCGCCGAGAGGTGCGAGTACTCCTTGAGGAAGTGGTGCTCCGTGGCCCACGTGTACTTGAACCCGTTGGCGTCGGCTGCCTTCGTCCACGTCACCTCGTCGATCAACCGGTTGTGTTCTGCGTGCCGGGGGTCCGCGTCGGTGAGGTGGTGCGGGAGATAGAGGCTGTTGAAGATCCCGAACTCCATGGGCGAAAGCTAGCCCCCGGAGGGAGGAAATGAAACACGATCTAGAAACGCGCGGTCGCCCCGACGCACCGTCGATCCGACGCGGTCAATCCAACGCGGTGAAGCCCACGAGGTCGGTGTCGGAGAGATCGACCGCGAACATGCACGTGCCGCGGGCGAGCAGTTGACCGTCGCGGTCGTGGATGGTCGTGTCGGCGACCGAGAGGCGGCGCCCGGCGCGCACGACGACGCCGCGACACTCGACGGTGTCTCCCACCCTGATGCCGCGCAGGAAGTCGACGTGCAGCGACGCGGTGGGGAAGGCGCGCCAGTCGGGCAGCATCGACGACACCGCCATGCCGGCGATGTCGTCGACCAGCACGCCGACGAAGCCGCCGTGCACGAACCCCATCGGGTTGCCCACGTTGGCCTGCGGCGTCCAGCTCACCACGCTCCGGCCCCCACCCATCTCCACCATCCGGTAGCCGAGCAGGCTCGACCGGCCGTTGCGCAGCTTCTCCCAGTCGGGTTCCTTCTCGGCACGCATGAGGCCGTCAGACTAGAACCTGTTGTCGTGAGGGCGTCGCTCGGGCTCCCGACCCACCGGATCGACCGCGGCGACGAGTTCGTCGGCGGCGATGCCATCGCGCACATGGCCCGGGCCGCGGAAGCCGCCGGCTTCGACGCGGTGTTCGTGACGGAGCATCCGTTCCCGGGCGACGCCTGGTTGGCCCACGGTGGCCACCACGCGCTCGACCCGCTCGTCGCGCTCTCGTTCGCGGCCGCGGCCACGACCCGGTTGCGCCTGCAGACCAACCTGTACATCGCCGCCTACCGCAACCCGTTCCTCTCGGCCAAGGCGGTGGCGACGCTCGACGTGCTGTCGGGTGGCCGCGTGATCCTCGGGGTGGGGGCGGGCTACCTGGAGCCGGAGTTCGTCGCCCTGGGCGTCGACTTCGAGGAGCGCAACGCGCTCACCGATGAGGCGTTGCGTGCCATGAAGGCAGCGTGGTCGGGCGAGAGCGTCGCGCTCGACGGCATGCACTTCACCGCGACGGGCAACACGATGCTTCCGCGGCCGGTGCAGCGGCCGCACCCGCCGTTGTGGGTCGGCGGCAACAGCCGCCGCGCCATTCGCCGCGCCGTCGAGCAGGCCGACGGTTGGGTACCGATGCCGAACCCGGCCCGTTCCGCGTCTCGGCGGCGAACGCCCCCACTCGAGTCGATCGACGACCTGCGCGCGGGCATCGCGTACGCACGCGAGCACGGCGAGGCCGTCGGCCGCGAGGCACCCCTTGACGTCGAGTTCATGGCCCTCGGCGCCGACATGTTCAGCACCGGCCGGCTCGACGCCGGTCGCGTCGTCGAGAGCGTCGCCGAGCTGGCGGCGGCCGGCGTGACCTGGCTGGCCGCCGGCGTGCCCGGCGAGTCGAGGGCCGAGTTCGTGGACAACGTGGTGCGTTACGGGGAGGAGGTACTCCGGTCCCCCGACTTCCCGGCGACACCAGCAGGGCCGTCAAAGCTGTCCTGAGGTCGCGTCCTCGGTGTTGAGTCGGCAGGGGTGCCGGTCACCCTGTCGGCCAGGGAGACCAGACCGACCGCGGCGATCATGGCGATCAGGGGAGTGGCCGGGACCTTGTAGCGGGGCGCGCCGTACAGCAGGATCGGCGTCGACGCGAGCGAGGCGGCCGTCAGCAGGAGGAACCAGTGCCTGCCCGTCCTGCGCCCCGCTGACCGCGACACCCCGACCGCGGCCAGCCCGAGGGTGACGAAGAAGAACCAGTCACCGACCTTGGCGAGTGTCGTACCGGTGCCTGGAGCGATGAACGGCCCGACATCCTCCAGCGCGTCGTGATCGTCTCGATAGGCGAGCCTGATTCGTGTGGGCCACTGCCGGACCTCCCGTGCCGGGTTGTGGACGACGAAGGTGATCGCCTGAGACATGGCGTAGTCGTTCTCTCTCACCTCTTGATCCTCGGGAGCAATGCCCTTTGTGGGTGGGACGCAGTACCGGCGCATGTTCTCGCGCGCCGCAGCGGACTCCAAGACCGAGTTCCCTCCCGATGCGCCGGGATGGCGCGCCATGCACAATGCCGCGCCGTAGCCGGTCGAGATGACCACAGGAGAATGCAGCTTGACGATGTTGCGGATGGTCCACGGCAGCACGATGAGGCCGACCACCGCAACGACGATGCCGCACTGCGCCAGCGCCCGGCGGAGGCTCGACCCCTCGAGCCGGGCGGCAAGAGCCAGCAGCAAGACCATCGGCCACGCGATGGGGCGGATCAGAACGGAGCATCCGAACAGGGCAGCGAAGGCGAGCAATCGGCGATTCGGGACGCGCCCACCGGGCCATGGTCGCCCGAGCAGCACCAGGAGCGCGGCCATGGCGACGAAGATGAACGTCGTCTCCCAATGGAGGGTGGCGGTGTGGAACACGAGGTTCGGGTACACCGCGAGCACCGCGGCGGCCACGAGCGCCACCCTCGTGTCGAAGAGCCGCCGCATGATCTCGAACGCCATGAGGATGGTCGCGACGCCGAGCGCGACGTTGAGCGCGACTGCCGCGGCGACGAAGTTGTCGGGAAGCGGTGAGTGGATCACCAACCAGAAGAGCGCCCCGAGCGTCGCCGGGTAGCCGGGGGGACCGATGGCGGTGGGGACGTCGTGTCCGGGAACCGCGTTCGACCGGGACACGACTGCGCGGGCGATGCGCTGCCAGTACACGGTCGCGCTGTTGTAGCCCTCGCCGCGGGCGATCTGGACCGCTTGGATGTGGTACTGAGCCGGGTCGCCGACGACGGGAATGTCTGCGGCGTAGACGCACCAGACGACGCGGAGCGAAAGTGCAACCGCGAGGATCGCGACGAGTGCCTTGCGCTGTGCCGGAGTTCCCGTGCCCCGCCACCAACGGGCGATCCCGCTCGGTTCGCGGACGCGTGGACGTTCACCTGCAGGACGCTCTTCGAGCGCAGTCCGCGACGAGCCACGCGGCCCCAGGCTCACGCGGCATCGTACCCGTCCGGCGCCCGGGCAGGCTGGAATGACGACACCGGCTCGCGTCACCATGTCACCGTGGTCGGCGGTGGGGACGGGTGAAGGGGATGGGTGAAGAGGTGCCGGCACGGGCTCGATCGATCGAAGGAGCGACATGGCGCTGAAGGGCCTCGAAGGGAAGGTCGCCGTGGTGACGGGCGCCGCGGGCGGCATCGGGCGGGCGGTGGGCCTGCGCCTCGCCGACGAGGGGGCGCAGGTGGTGCTGGTCGACCTGGACGAGGTGGCGGCCAAGGTGGTGGCCGACTCGCTGGGCGCGACGGGAACCCACGCGCTCGCGGTCGGAGCCGACGTGTCCACGGAAGAGGGGACCGACGCGTGGATGCACGCCGCCCTCTCGACCTTCGGGCGCGTCGACCTCCTCCACGCCAACGCCGGGGTCGAGGGCCCGCTCGCCGCGGTGCCCGACTACCCGATCGCCGAATTCGACCGCATCATGTCGGTGAACGTGCGCGGCGTGTTCCTCGGCGTGCGCGCGGTCATGCACCACCAGCGGGCCGTCTCCGGCGGTGGCGCAATCGTGATCACCTCGTCGGTCGCCGGGCTCATGGGCTCGCCGCTGTTCCCGGCCTACGTCACGAGCAAGCACGCGGTCCTCGGTCTCACCAAGTGCGCGGCGCGCGACGGTGGGCCCTTCGGGGTGCGGGTCAACGCGGTGTGCCCGGGCCCGATCAACACCGACATGATGCGGCGGCTCGAGTCGGGGCTGGGTGACGAGCTGGCGGACACCACCGCCGAGCAGATGCGCTCCACCGTGCCGATGGGCCGCTACGGCGAGCCCGCCGAGGTCGCCGCGCTCGTCGCCTGGCTCCTGAGCGACGAGGCGTCCTACGTCAGCGGCGGCGTCTTCACCGTCGACGGCGGCCAGCGCTACTGAAGCGCTGATACCCAACCTGTTCTCTGAACGATCGGCGGGGTCAGGGCCACACGAATCGTTCCGAGAACGATCGGTCGACTAGGTGGTGAAGATGCCTCCGTTGACGGGCAGCGTCTGTCCGGTCACCCACGCCGCCTCGTCCGACGCGAGGTAGGCGATCGCCCCGGCCACGTCGGCGGGCCGACCGAGACGCCGGGTGGGGTACCCCTTGACCATGCCGTGGCCGGCGCCGTCGGCCCGTTCGATGACACCGAGCGACACACAGTTGACCGTGACTCCGAACGGGCCGAGCTCCACCGCCAGATGACGGGACAACCCGACCGCGGCCGCCTTGGATGCGCCGTAGAGCGAGATACCGAGGCCGGTGCCGGCCCGACCCGCCTCGGAGGAGACGGTGACCACGCGGCCCCAGCCCCGCTCGCACATCCCGTCGACCACCGCACGCGTGCAGTGCAGGGTGCCGTACAGGTTGAGGCGGATGAAGGGCTCCCAGTCCTCGAGGGTCGTGTCGCGGAACTGCTTCAAGGCGAAGCCGTCGGCGGGGATGCCGGCGTTGTTCACGAGGATGTCGACCGGCCCGACGCGGGCCTCGACGGTCGCGACCATCGCCCCCACCGCGTCGACGTCGGTGATGTCGGCGTCCACCGCCTCGGCGCGGCCCCCGCTCGCGATGATCTCGTCGGCAACCGTCCGGGCCCGCGCCGCGAACAGATCGTTCACCGCGACCGCCGCGCCCTGGCGCGCGAGCGTGCGCGCCACCTCCGCGCCCACGCCCTGACCCGCCCCGGTGACCAGCGCGACCCGGCGCGAGAGGTCGAACATCACGCCGTCGCGCGGAACCCGCTCAGCACGTCGTGCATGCATTCGGTGCTGGGCTCGTAGGGCATCGAGAAGCTGATGCGGTCGGCCAGGTCGCCGTAGCGCTCCCGCACCCGCGCGCCGATCGACCCGGGCTCGCCCCGGACCGCCAGCGCGTCGACGATCTCGTCGTCGATCAAACCCGTCATCTCGTCCCAGCGCCCCTGCTTCGACAACGCGTTCAAGTCGGTCTGCAGATCGCCCCAGCCGTGGGCATCGAGCGTGACGCGATAGGCCGGGGTCGATCCGTAGAACGACAGCAGGCGGCGAACGCCTGCGTCGGCGCCCTTCAGCTCCTGCTCGTCGCGACCGGTGAGCACGATGGTCGTGACGGCGACGGTGAAGTCCTCGCGGGAGCGCCCGGCGCGCGCCAGGCCCCGCTCGACCGCGGCCGCGGCCTGCTCGCGCACGAAGCGCTCGGTGTTGAACGGGTGGATGAGGAGGCCGTCGCCCACCTCGGCGGCCATCTCGGTCATACGGGGCCCGAGCCCGGCGACGAAGATCGGGGGTGCGCCGTGGGGGTTGGGCCCCGGGTCGAAGAACGGCGTCATGAGCGTGTGCGTGTAGAAGTCGCCGCGGAAGTCGAGCCGGGCGCCGTCGTTCCAGCAGCGGTGGATGGCGCGGACGGCCTCGACCAGCTCGCGCATGCGCGCCACCGGACGGCCCCACGGCATGCTGAAGCGCTTCTCGATGTGGGGCCGGATCTGGGAGCCGAGGCCGAGTATGAAGCGTCCGTTGCTGGCGAGCTGCAGGTCGTTGGCGATCTGCGCCAGGTCCATCGGGCTGCGTGCGAAGGCGACCGCGATGTTGGTCATCAGCTCGATGCGCTCGGTGTGCTCGGCCGCGAGCAAGAGCGGGAAGAAGGGGCCGTGCGGGCCCTCGAACGTGAACGCGCCGTCGTAGCCGAGCGACTCGAGCCGGCGGGCGGCGGCGCCGGAATCGGTGAGCGAGCCCTTGACCCAGCCGTCGAGCTTCATGAGGTGCGTGTCACGATAGCCAGATGTCCTTCCGCGGGGAGGCGGCGATCGTCGGGATCGGCGAGACCGACTACATGCGCGGCGCCGAGCGCCTGCCCGTCGAGCTGATGCTCGACGCGGCCCGGGTCGCGGTCGCCGACGCGGGCCTCTCGCCCGCAGACATCGACGGCATCATCCCCCCGGCGGGCTTCACGACCGCGGAGGAGCTCGCGGTCAACCTCGGGATCGAGAACCTGAGCTACTCCGTGACGGTCATGATGGGCGGCGCCAGCCCGACCGCGGCGCTGCAGAGCGCGGCGATGGCGGTGACCTGCGGCCTGGCGCGCCACGTCCTCGTCGTCGTGGGATGGAACGGCTACTCGGCGTTCCGGGCCAAGCCCGGGGCCCGCCGACCGCGCCACGGGTTCCTGCGCACGTCGGTCACCGACACCACCGCCGACTTCTACGTGCCGCACGGCGGTTTCGCACCATCGCAGTTCTACGGATGGATCGCCATGCGCCACAAGCTGTTGCACGGCATCCGCGACGAGGACGCCGGTGCGGTCGCGCTTGCCTGCCGCAAGCACGCGCAGCTCAACGACAAGGCGCTCATGCGTGGCAAGCCGCTCACCATCGACGACTACCTCGGCGCCCGCTGGGTGTCGGAGCCGTTCCGCCTCTATCACTGCTGCCTCGAAACCGACTGCGCGGCGGCCATCGTCGTGTCGACGACCGAGCGCGCCCGCGACCTGGCGCGCGTTCCGGTCGTCGTGCTGGGCGCGGCGGAGGGGCATCCCTATCCGGCCGACGACATCGCCAGTCGGCCCGACCTCAGCCGCATCGGACTGACCGCGGCCGCGCCGCAGGCGTACGCGATGGCCGGCATCGCGCCGCACGACGTCGACTTCCTCGAGGTCTACGACTGCTTCACCTACGTCGTGCTGCTGCAGCTTGAGGCGCTGGGGCTGTGTGGTCCCGGGGAGTCGGGTGCGTTCGTCGCCGACGGTGCCATCGAGCTCGGCGGCCGTTACCCGCTCAACACCCACGGCGGACTGCTGTCGCAGGGTCACATGTGGGGGATGAACCATCTCGTCGAGGCGACCCGCCAGCTGCGTCACGAGGCGGGTGCGGCGCAGGTCGCGGACTGCGAGCTCGGGCTCGTCACCGGGTGGGGCGACTTCGGCGACGGGAGCATCGCCGTCCTGGCCCGGGCGGCGTGATCAAGCCGATCCCGAAGCCCGAGGGTTTGAACGCGGAGTTCTACGAGCACTGCGCGCGCCACGAGCTGCGGTTTCAGCGGTGCGAGTGCGGCGTCTGGCGCCACCCGCCACGGGTGCTGTGCGCGGCGTGCGGTTCCGAGGAATGGACGTGGGCGCCGGCGAGCGGCCGCGGTCGGGTGTTCACCTGGACGGTCACCCATCAGGCGCTCCACCCCGCGTACGCGGACGACGTACCTTACGCGGTGCTCGTGGTGGAGATGGACGAAGGCGTGCGCATGGTCTCGTCGCTGCGCGACCTCGACCCCGGGGACCTCGCGCTCGATCTCCCCGTCGAGGTGGTGTTCGAGGCGCGCCCCGACGCAACCCGGCCGGACGCGATCACCCTGCCGTGCTTCAGGCCTTCCACGCGGCGATGACGTCGTCGACCGCCACGCGCGTGGCGAGCAGGGCGATGGTGTTGTCGATCACCGCGCGTCCGTACTCACGCGGCACACCCGCCACCGCGTCGGTGACGACCGCGACGCGATAGCCGAGGTTCACCGCCTCGATGGCGAGCCCCAGCACGCCGAGGTTCACCGACACCCCGGTCGCCACGACCGTGGTCACGCCGAGGTTGCGCAGGATCGAGTCGAGGTCGGTACCGGTGAACGGCGAGATGCCGTGGCGGCGGGACGACACGACGTCGGAGGGGTGCGGGCCCAGCTCACCGACGACCTCGGCCGCGGGTGAGCCCACCTCGAGGTGGGTCGGGTTGCGCATCATGACCGCGAGCATCGGCGCGTTCACGGCCGAGCCGGCGCGATCGGCGCGGAACTCGGCCGTGCAGTGGACGACGCGCACGCCGGCGCGTCGCGCCGCCGTCGCCAGCCGCGCCGCGTTCGTGATGACGCTCTGGGACGCCACCTCGGCCGCCAGATCCGGGACGGCGGCGAGGTCGCCGATGACGCCCCGCTGCATCTCCATCGTCAGCATCGCCGTGTGGCCGGGCGCCAGCAGCTCGACGAGGTCGATCGGCATGTGGGGAGGCTAGCGAGCCGAGGCGCGCGCCCCGCTCCGGGCCCGGCCCGGTCGAGCGTCCCCTCGTAAGGTGGCGTGATGAGCGGGCGCAGGAGCTAGCCGCATGGGCAACGGGGTCGACCTCCAGGGCGTGGCGCTGGTGACGGGCGGGCGCGGCGGGTTGGGCCGGGCGCTCTGCAAGCGGCTGGCGAACGCAGGCATGACGGCTCTGGCCGTCGACCTGCCCGGGCTCGGCGCGGACGTCGAGCTCGACGTCACCGATGCCGAGGCGGTTCGGGGTGCGGTCGAGCAGGTCGTCGGCACCCACGGCCGGCTCGACGTCGTCATCGCCAACGCCGGCATCGGCGTCGGTGGGGTCGTCGAGGCGCTGCCCGCGGCTGCTTGGTCGCGGTCGTCGGCGGTGAACCTGGGCGGTGCGATCAACGTGCTCCGCGCCGTGTACCCGACGATGATCGAGCAGCGGCGTGGGCATCTCGTGTTCGTCTCGTCGCTCGCGGGTCTCGTCCCGACACCGCTCCTCGTCCCCTACGCAATGACGAAGCACGCGATCGTCGGGCTCTCGACCAGCCTGCGCCCCGAGGCGGCGCGCTACGGGATCGGCGTCACGGTGGTGTGCCCCGGCCCGATCGACACCGGGTTCCTCGACACCGGCGGCAGTGCGGGCGTGGTCGAGGGCGTCGACATCCGGCGCTACCTCACGCGCGCCGCCGGACGCGCCATCACGCCCGAGGCGGTTGCGGCAGCCACCTTGCGCGGCATCCGCCACAACCGGGCGGTCGTGGCGCCCGGGCGGGCCGGTCTGATCTGGCGCGCGGCCCGCCTCTCCCCCCGGCTCGTCGAACAGGTCATCAGCCGGACCATCCGCGCCGAGCTCGCGCACACGGGTTGAGGGCCGGGCCCGTCACGGTCGAGCGCGTCACTGCCGAGCAGTCGCGGCGCGCCCAGTCGAGAGTCGCCGGCGCGCTCGCGCGGCTGGGCATCGGGCGCGGTGAGCGCGTCGCCTTTCTGTGTGCCAACTCGGCCGGGCTCGTCGCCGCGTGCCTCGGTGCGTTGCGCACCGGCGTCGTGCCGGTGTGCCTCAACCCCGCGTTGCTCGCGCGCGAGAGGCGGGTCCTCTTGGACGACGCGGAGCCCGCGCTCGTCGCGGGACCGCGCGCGCTGACCGCCCTGCTCGACGGGCCCGAGGCCGACCTGGCGCCGGTGCCCCTCGCCCGGCCCATGCACTACACGTCGGGCACGACGGGCACACCGAAGGGGGTGTGGTCGGGCGTGCTCGACGAGGCGACCGCCGGCGCGCTCCACGACGACGAGTCCGCGGTGTGGGCCTTCTCGGCGGACGACCGCCTGCTCGTCGCCTCACCGCTGCACCACTCGGCGCCGCTGCGGTTCAGCACCGGTGTGCTGCTCGCGGGGGGAGAGCTCTGCGTGCTCGAACGGTTCGACGCCGCGGCCGTGGCCGATGCCATCGCGACCTTCCGCCCTACGCTCGCGTTCTTCGTCCCCGCGCACCTCCACCGGCTGTTCGCGCTCGGCGCGCTCCCGCGGCTCGACTCGTTCCGCCTCTTGGCCCATGCGGGCGCACCGTGCCCGGTGGCGCTGAAGGAGGCCGCGCTCGCCGCGTTCCCGACGGGCACGGTGTGGGAGTTCTACGGCTCGACCGAGGGGCAGTTCACCGTCTGCTCGCCCGACGAATGGCTGGAGCGCCCGGGCACGGTGGGCCGCGCCCGCCCCGGCCGCACGTTGTCGGTGGACGACGGCACGATCTGGTGCGACGTCCCGCCGTTCGCGCGCTTCGAGTACTGGCGCGACCCGGAGAAGACCGCGAGAGCGTGGCGGGGAAGCGCGTTCACGGTCGGCGACCTCGGCCGGCTCGATGACGACGGCTTCCTGTTCCTCGACGGCCGCCGCGACGACCTCATCATCTCGGGTGGGGTGAACGTGTACCCGCTCGAGGTCGAAGCCGCGCTGTCTGCGGTTGAGGGGATCGAGGAGGTCGTCGTCTTCGGCGTGCCGGACGAGCGGTGGGGTCAGCGCGTGTGCGCGGCGGTGATAGGCGACGCAGCCGCGACGGCCGTCATGACGCACGCGCGCGCCACGCTCGCCGCGTACAAGTGCCCGAAGGACGTCTACGTGGTGGCCGACCTGCCGCGCACGGCCAGCGGCAAGGTGCGTCGCTCAGCCGTGGCGAGCCACCTCGGCCTCGATGTCGAGGGGGGCGACCGGGGCTGAGTGCTCGTAGTCGCCCCACTCCGCCCGCGGCAGCATCCACATCACCTCGAACTCGTTGCCGTCGGGGTCGCGGCCGTAGAGCGACTTGGTCGCCCCGTGGTCGCTCTGGCCCGAGAGCGCGCCCAGCGCCTCGAGCGTGTCGCGCCCTGCGGCCAGGTCGTGGATGGACGCGACCTGCCACGCCAGGTGGTACAGCCCCACCGCGCCGGACGGCGGTGAGGGAGCGCCCGCGCCGACCGCGAAGAGACCGAGGTCGTGATGGTTGTCGGATCCCGCGGCCCGGAGGAAGGCCGCCCGTCCCGCCAGCCGCTGCACGACCTCGAAGCCGAAGGCCTGCTGGTAGAAGGCGACCGACCGGTCGACGTCGCGGACATAGAGCACGGCGTGGTTCAGGCGTTGGACGGGGATGGGACGGGGTTCTTCCATGTCACCACTCAACCACGCCGGGCCGACGCGATCTTCCCTCGTCGGTCGACTAGAGCTGGACGGCGCCGCGGGCGGCGAGGTAGAGCCCGACGACGACGATCAGCGACGAGGTCGCGACCGGGAGCACGCGTGCCAGGTCGCCGAAGCGGCTGGGCCGTGCACGACGGGCCGCTCGCCGGTCGAGCGCGCCGCGCGCCCGGACGAGGAGGATCCCCGCCGCGGTGAGGGTGACCGCCATCCCCATGCCGTAGGCGACGACGAGCACGACGCCGAACCACGTGTGCCCCAGCGCGATCGCGCCGAGGAGCACGACGAGGGCCGACGGCGCCGGCACCATGCCCCCGGCGAAGCCCATGGCGACCAGGCTGCGCCAGTGCAGGGGGCGGTCGGGGTCGACGGGCGCGTGGGAGTGGACCCGTCCGCCGTGGGCATGGGGGGCGTGCTCGTGGTGCGGGTGCTCGTGGTCATGCGAGACGTGGTCGTGGTGCGCATGCTCGTGGGGCGGGTGGTCGTGCGCGTGCGAGCGGGCCCGCTCGCGCCGGGCGCGCAGCGCGCGCGTCAACAGGCCGCCGCCGACCCCAGCCAGCAGCGCCCCGCTCGCCAGGCCCAGCCACGGGTACAGGCGCTCGGGCGCGATCACCGCGCTCGTCGAGAGCACGAGGCCGAGCACCATCACGCCGAGCGTGTGGGTGATGGTGACCGTGAGGCCGACGAGGCCGGCCTGGCGCATCGAGCCCCGCTGGCCCACGAGGTAGGCGGCCATCACCGTCTTGCCGTGCCCGGGCGCGAGCGCGTGGAGCCCGCCGAGGAAGAGCGCGATGGCGAATGCCAGCACGCCGAAGCCCACACTGATGTCGTGCCGGGCGACGAGGTCGGTGAACGACCGGGTCGCCTGGTCGATGCCGCGGGGGAGCGCGGCACCCGGCAGGACGAGCTTGGCGGCTGGCCCCGAGTAGCGGGCACCGCCGGGGCGCACGCTCAGCGATGCCGCCCGTTGGTTCAGCGGCGACCGCAGCAGGTCGTTGGGGTATGCGGTCAGCTGGCGGCTCACGCTGTTCCGGGGCACGGTGCTCGCCACGAGGGTGGCGCCGTCGCCGACGGCGGTGATCTCGTGCCACCCGACGCGGTCGGTGAAGTTGGCGTTGTGGAAGTCGAGCCGGTGCTCGCCGCGCAGGAGACCGCTCATGGCGACGAGGTTGCACGTGAGGCGCAACGTGACGAGCCCGCCCTGCCCGGGCGGGAACCGCAGCCCGCTGCTGACCACCCGCACGGGCGCGGGCGCCCCGTCGAGCTGCAGCCTCAGCCGGCCGGCCTGCTGCGCGCACGCGCGGTTGCCGTACGCCGTCGCCTCGGCCGGGTCGGTGCGACCGTCGCCGTTGGTGTCGTAGTCGCTCCGGCTCTGGAACGTCGGGATCTCCGCCATGTCGACGACCAGGTCGAGGAGCACCCGATCGGGTTGCACGCGCAAGCCGCTGTACTCGTTGACCGTGAAGTTCCCGAGCGGGTGGGCCGACGCAGGGGCCGCAGGCACCAGCACGGCCACGACCCCAACCGCGCCCAGCGCCAGCAGGCGGCGGACCGACCTCACCGCGCCACCCCGAGCTGCGTTGCCAGCGCCTGCGCCGCCGGCAGGTCGCGAACGCTGATGTGCGGGTCGATCCCGAACGCGCGCGTGAGGTGGGCCCGTGCGTCCGCCGTACGGCCCAGGTCGGCGTCGATGACCGCCAGGTGGTACCAGAGCAGTGCCTGCTGGGTGCCCAGGCGCACCGCGGCCGTCGCATGGGGGAGCGCGTCGGCCGGTTGTCGCGCGCCGCGCAGGGCCCAGGCCAGCGCGTCCTCGGCGAAGATCGTCGGACGCGCCGCGAGCGCCGCCTGCGCCTGGGCGACGGTGGCGGCGGGGTTGGCGCCCGCGTCGCCGAGATGGTCGGCATCGAAGCGCGCCAGCTCGAAGTCGACCGACACGCCGTTGGCGCGGTTGAGCGACTCGATGGCGCGCACCAGGTCGTACTGCCGGGCCGCGTCGGACGGCCTGCCCATCGCGTCGAGGACGTCACCGAGCAACGCGACCGTGGCGGGGAGCGGGAGGCGGTTCGCGGTGGCCGTGAGCCGGTCGGCCGCACCCTGGAGGTCGCCGCGCGCCGCGGCCACGCGTGCCCGGCCGACCTCGGCCGGCCCGTAGTCGGGGTGGTCGCGCTCGGCCCGCAGGTAGTTCGCCTCGGCCACGGCGAGGTCGCCGCGTCCGAGGTGGAGGTCGCCGAGCAGCACGAGGACGTAGGCGCGGTCGTCGGGTGACCCCGCACCTGCCTCCACTGCCTCCGTCATGGCGCCGATGGCACCAGGGGTGTCACCGCGCAGCTCGCGCAGGTACGAGAGGCGTGCGTAGCTCGCGAGCGCGGGATGCGTGCTCAACATCTCGTCGACGGTGGTGGCCGCCGCGTCGTACTGGCCGAGCTCGATGTGCGCATCGAAGATGGCCGTCAGCGGATCGGGGTCGTCGGGGTTGAGCGCGTGGGCGCGGGTGGCGCGCTCGAGGGCGCGGCCGAAGTTGTGGCGGGCCAGGTCGAGAAAGGCAGCCGTGGTCAGCGTGTGGCCGTCGTCGGGCGCGAGGGCGGCGCTGCGCGCCACGGCCTGGTCGGCCTTGTTGTAGTACGTCGGGTCGGCGGTCTCGCGGGCGCGCACGAGGTAGGCGTCGGCCAGCTGGGTGAGGAGCGCGGGGCTGTCGGGTTGCGCGCGCAGTTGCGACTGCAGGCGGGCGACGCGCGCCTCGGCGCTGGTCCGGTCGCTCGGCGGCGCAGGCGCCGGCACGGGATGGTCGTTGCGCCCGGCCACGATGAAGCGGCCGAGGAGGAGCCCGAAGACGGCGGCCACGACGAGCGTGGCCGCCAGCCCTCGCCGCCAGGCCCCCCGTCGAGGGGGCTGGGCGGCAGAGTCCCGGGAAGGGGGCCCGGTGGCCCGGGCCCCCTCCGTCGGGTGTGCAGCGGTGTCAGTCAGCAGCACGTGGTCGTGGAGCCGACGGCGTGGTGCGTGTGGTCGTAGCCCTGGTGGGGCGTGGCCACGTACGGGAACCGGGCGAGGAACGGAAGGTCGTTCTTGTTGACCCCGTCGCCCAGGATGTTGTTCGGCGCACTGTTGAAGTCCGGTGTCAGGACCGTGCCACCGGCGAGCGCGCGCAGCTCGATGTCGGTGACGTCGTCGGCGAGTCGTCGGCCGTTCGGGAAGCCGGCGTTGTCACCCGCGATGACCCCGAGGTGGTTCTCGTTGCCGAAGGGGTCACTCCCCGACTTGAGGGGCACCGGCGGGATCGCCATGTTGAGCCGGAGCATCTCCGACGGCCTGACGTTCGGCGGCTGGTTGAGACCGGGGATCCCGGTGAGGAACACCGCGACCAGGTCGTTGCGTGGGTTCGGCGGCACCTTGACCCCCGGGTAGAGGGCCGGGATGAGGCCCGCCAGCTCCGGGTTGGTCACGTTGCCGAGGAACTGGGCGTCGTCCTCGGGCTCGGATGCGTTGAAGCGGTCCTTCTTGCCCAACGGGATCACGACCTCGTTCACCAACGGGGCCCCGAGGCGGGACACGTTGACCCACTCGCCCGACTGCCGCACGAACGGGTCACGCTCGCTCAGGCTGCGATTGGCCATGCGCTGGGTCTCGGAGTACACACCGATGATCGAGTTGGGGCCGGTGTCGCCCTTGTCGCCGTGATCGTCGTCGCCGTCGTCGTCACCCTCGCCGTCGTGTCGGGACGTCGTCGTCGCCACGTTCAGGCCGCGTGCCGGCTTGCCGTCCCGAGTCAGCTCGGTGATGGGCACCTGCAGGGCGATCGTGTGGGTGTTGAATCCGCCCACACCGTCGACACCCGGCTGGGTCGTCTTCGGCGGCAGCGCGTGCGCGGAGTTCAACGGGCGCAGGCCACCGAGGTCGAAGATCGATCCCAGGTCGACGAAGAACGGGTCGTCGCGCTGTCCGACGAACGACTTGTAGCCACCCGGCAGGTCGTAGACGGCTGACCGAGCCAACGCCTCGTAGTTCGGCGTCGAGCGGGGACCGATGTTCACCGGCGGCGTGGCGAGGCCCTCGCCGATGATCTTGCGCGAGTCACCTTGGATCTTCGCGATCGAGTAGTACTGCCGGATGTTGAAGTGCGGGTCGTTCAGGCTGGTGATCGGCCCCGTGTTGTAGAGGAACGTGTTGGGGTTCACCACCTTGGTGGTGAAGCGCCACTCGTAGATGATGTCGTCGGCGGCATCACCGTTGTTGTCGATGTTGATGCGATAACGCACGTCGTCGCCGAACTTGAAAAAGTTCGGTCCGCCCGCCGGCTCCTCCAACGGGATCCAGTTGGCGATGAACGTCACCGTGTCGGGACGGTCCGGGCTCACGAAGGCGTACAGATCGGTCGTGTCCGCCAGGGGGTCCTCGCTGATGCGAGGCGCTTCCCGGTGGCTCGACGTCTGTCCCGGTACGACTGATGCCAGCAGGCCGGCCAATCCGAGGGCCGGTACCAGCAGCAGTTTTCGGTAGTTCCGCACTGCAGCTCCTCCTTCTTTCAGAAAACGGGTTTCAGAGAACAGGGACACGCGCCCCGACGCGAGACCGGGGTCCCTCAGCACCGGCTCGGACGATCACCCCCTTTCATCCGTCCGCGCCGTCGACCAACACACCGAGAACGCGCCAGTCGTCGCCCAGGGGCCCGACGGCTGCGAAGAAATGCGAACGCGGGCCCTTCACCGGCACGAGACGACCCCACGAGCCGACGCCCGGCCCGAAGGCGGCCACATAGGTGCCGTTGTCGGGGGCCGCGTCGAATCTGGTGGTGCTGCCGACCTGCCACGCGCCCTGCTCCTTGCACGGCGCCTGGCCGAGCTGGATGGGCCCGTAGAGCATTGAGCTCAGCTGCAGGGAGCGCGCCCCGCCCGTGTCGCACGCCTCCATCCGCGCCACCCACGCGCGCACGACGTCCTGCGCCGCCTGATCGACCGGCAGCACCGGCACGGCCTTCACCGGTTCGGGGTCGACGCGCCAATGGTCGTTCTCGCGCCAGACCCGCCACGTCTCCTGGGCGCGACCGGGTACGAGCCCGCTGAAGGTGTCGAGCGCGGGCGCGTGCGTCGCGTTCACCTCGATGTCGACCGCCTGCCCGTTGTCGACCTCGGCCGCGTGCTCGGCGCCCAGCTCGAAGGTCGTGGGCACGAGGCGGTCGACGGCGCTCGTCTCCCAGGTGCTCAACGACGGGAAGTGCCGGCGGCTGTCGGTCGTGATGAGCGCGTACGAGGCGCCGGCCTGCTTGGCGGCCTGCGCCTGGAAGAAGTCGGTGAGGGCCTCGGCCGCGGTTGCCGGTTCCACCGCGGGGACCGGCGCCGGGTCGCCCGTGATCGGGCGGGGGCCGGGGTGGGCGACGGACCGGGGCAGGTGGATGCTCTTCGCGGAGGGCACCGGTTTCGCCGAGCCGTCGCCCTTGTCGCGCCAGAGCACCAGGGCGCCGCCGACGCCGAGCGCGAGGCCGAGCGCGGTCACCGTCGTGACGAGCACGGGTTTTCGGGCGCGTCGCAACAACTCGGCGGATGTCGCCTTCACTGCGATCCCCTCCCCTTTGCGGACTTCGGTGTGTTATTCGCTGAGCCGCGGCGGATGGATGACGACCGGCGGGCGAAGGGGAGATATGTCCGGGTTCGCCAGGCTACGCGTCGCCCGCGCCCGCGGCGACCAACGCGGCACGGAGTTGCTCGAACACCGACGGCGCGGCGGCGAGGACGAACTCTGTCGACGGCGCGCCGCCCTCGAGGTCGCCGGTGCGTGCTCCGGCCTCGGTCGCGATCAGCGCGCCCGCCGCGAAGTCCCACGGGGCGAGGCCCTTCTCGTAGAACGCGTCCAGGCGCCCCGCTGCCAGCCAGCAGAGATCGAGCGCGGCCGAGCCCGCGCGCCTGACGTCGCGGACGGCGGGGAGCACGGCGGTGAGCACCTGCGCCTGACGCGCCCGGCGATCGGCGAGGTAGGAGAAGCCGGTGCCGACGAGCGCGGTGGCCAGCTCCGCGTGGTCGACGACGTCGAGCGGCACACCGTCGCACTGCGCGCCTGACCCGCGGGCGCCGGTGAACACCTCGCCGTTGGACGCGTCGGCGACGACACCGACCACGACCTCGCCGTCGACCTCGGCCGCGATCGAGACCGCGTACGCGTGGTAGCCGTAGAGGTAGTTCGTCGTGCCGTCGAGCGGGTCGACGAGCCACCGCACGCCGCTCGTGCCGGTGTCGGCGGTACCCTCCTCACCGACGATGGCGTCGTGCGGTCGGGCCGCCCGCAGCCCGGCGACGATCAGCGCCTCCGACGCGCGATCCACCTCGGTGACCATGTCGGTGCCGCTCGACTTGGTGCTCACGACGTGGCGACGTGACCGCCGTTCACCGAGCACCGAGCTCGCGTCGCGGGCGAGCCCCACCGCGAGGTCGAGGAGGGTTCGCTGATCGGCGCCGCCGGTGGTGCCCGCGCCGGTATCGGTCACGCTTCCACCCTAGAGGTGTCTAGCCTCGGCGCGATGACCGACGGGTTCGTCGACCTCCGCTCCGACACGGTCACCCGGCCCACGCCCGAGATGCGGCGCGCCATGGCCGAGGCCGATGTCGGCGACGACGTGTACGGCGAGGATCCCACCGTCAACGCGCTGCAGGAGGCGTTCGCGGCGCGTGTCGGCAAGGAGGCGGCGCTGTTCGTGCCTTCGGGCACGATGGGCAACCAGCTCGCGCTGCGCCTCCTCACCCGACCGGGCACCGGCGTCGTCGCCGGCCGGCGCCAGCACGTCGTCGTCTACGAGAACGCCGCCGCCGCGTACAACGCGGGCGTGCAGTTCACGATCGTCGACGACGACGACGGAACGCTCTCGGCGAGCGATATCGCGTGGGCGGTGAGCGCGGCCGACCACCACTACCCGAAGCTGTCGCTCGTGTGCGTCGAGAACACGCACATGCCTGCCAACGGGGCGCCCTGGCCGCTCGCGCGGCTCGAGGCCGTCGCCGCGTGCGGCCTGCCGGTTCACCTCGACGGCGCGCGGCTCTTCAACGCCGAAGTCGCGACGGGCACGCCCGCGGCCGCGTACGCGAGGTGCGCCACCACCGTGATGTGCTGCATGTCGAAAGGCCTGGGCGCGCCCGTCGGCTCGTTGCTGGCCGGTCCCGCCGACGTCATGGCCGAGGCGCGGGCGACCCGTCAGCGACTCGGTGGCGGCATGCGGCAGGCGGGCGTGATCGCGGCGGCCGCGCTGGTTGCGCTGACGACGATGGTCGAGCGCCTCGACGACGACCATCGGCGCGCCCGGCGGCTGGCCGAGTGCGTGGCCGAGCGCTGGCCCGAGGCGGGGCTCGACCCCGACACCGCGCGCACCAACATGGTGATCTGGCGCCACCCCCGGGCTTCCGCGGTGCTCGACCGGCTCCGGGCCGACGGCGTGCTTGCCGGCGCGATCGCTCCCGGCGTGCTCCGGATGGCGACGCATCTCGACGTCGACGACCATGGCATCGAGCGGGCCTGTAAGGCGCTGTCCGCGGCCTGAGCACGCTGCCCCTCCAGGTACGCTGCTTCTCCATGCCCGAGCTGGTCGACGAGGCGCCGGTCTCGGCCCTCGCCGTCTACGCCCATCCAAACGATCCCGAGGTGTCGTGCGGGGGCACGCTCGCGCGCTGGACGCGCGCGGGGGCCGAGGTGCACGTGCTGGTCGCCACGCGTGGCGACAAGGGATCGTCCGATCCCGATGTCGACGCCGACGAGTTGGCGGTGCTGCGGGCCGAGGAGATGGCGGCCGCGGCGCGTGTGCTCGGGCTCGCGGGTCATCACCAGCTCGGGATCGACGACGGTGAGCTCGAGAACACACCCGCCGTGCGGTCGCGCATCGTCGAGCTGATCCGACGGCTGCGCCCCGAGGTGCTCGTCTGCCCCGACCCGACCGCGGTGTTCTTCGGTGACCGCTACTACAACCACCACGACCACCGGATCACGGGTTGGGCAACCCTCGACGCGGCCGCGCCGATGGCGGGCAGCCCGCACTACTTCCCGGGGTTCGGCGGCGTGCACGCGGTGCCTCGCGTGCTCATGTCGGGCACGCTCGAGCCCAACGTCTGGGTCGACGTGACCGCCACGCTCGAGACCAAGGTCGACGCCCTCTTCTGCCACCGCAGCCAGCTGCCGACGACCGACGAGTGGTTCCGCGACTTCCTGCGCGATCGGGCCGAGGAGAGCGGCCGGGTCGCGGGCGTGCGCTATGCCGAGGGCTTCCGGCGTCTCTGGCTCGCGGAGTGACGGACTACCCGATCGGCTCGGGGGGCTCGCCCTCCTTGATCGTGCGCCATTCACCCATGGCCCGCAGGACGAGGGTGGCGATCACGGCCACGCCGGCGGCGGCGACGACGGCACCCACGAACGCACCGAGACCGTTCGGCACCGCACAGTCGCCTTTGCACTGCACGCGCACCACCGCGTAGCCGATCAGGCCGCCGCTCACGCCCGCGACGAGGATCGCGGCGAACGCGAGCGCACGGGCAGCCACGGACGGGAGGGCCGATGGCGACGGCTCGGGTTGCATGGACGAGGATCGTACGGCGTCGACCGTATGGTGTCGCGCTAGGTTGCCCCGATGACACCGACCGTCGACGTCCTCGCCGACTTCGAGCGCACCGAGTTCACCGCCGAAGGCAAGACCCGCGACGTCTACCGCATCGGGAGCGGGCCGGGCGTCATCGTGATCAGTGAGATGCCGGGCATCACGCCGCGCGTTGCCGATTTCGGCCGCATCGTGGCCCGCGACGGGTTCACGGCCGTGCTGCCCCACGTGTTCGGCGAGCCGGGACGCGAGGTGTCGGTGCCTTACGTGCTGAGCAGCGTCTCGTGGGGCTGCATCTCACGAGAGTTCTCCACCATGGCCCTGCGACGCACGAGCCCGATCACCAACTGGCTGCGCGCGCTGGCGCGCGCGGTGCACGCGGAGCTCGGCGGTCCCGGCGTGGGTGTGGTCGGCATGTGCTTCACCGGCGGGTTCGCGCTGGCGATGATGGTGGACGAGACGGTGATGGCCCCGGTGCTCAGCCAGCCGTCGCTTCCGTTCGGCCTCACGCGCGCCCACCGTCGCGACCTCGGCGTCTCCGACGACGACCTGGCGCGCGTCAAGGAACGAGTCCGCGCGTCCGAGGCCGGCCGCGGAGACGAGCCCGGACTGTGCGTGCTCGCGCTCCGCTTCACGGGCGACAAGTTGGTGCCCGCCGACCGGTTCCAACGGCTGCGCGACGAGCTGGGCGACGGGGTCGTGACGGTGGAGATCGACTCGTCACCCGGCAACGCGTGGGGGATCAAGCGCAACGCGCATTCCGTGCTCACCGAGGAGCTGGTGGCCGACGACCCCGACCACCCGACGCGTCAGGCGCTCGAACAGGTGCTCGACCTGTTCCGCACCCGACTGCGACCCGGCCCCGACGCCTGAGCGCCTGAAGGTTTACCGCCGCTTGGCGAGGTCGCACACGAGCCCGCCCGTCGCCTTCACCAGCTCCGAGGGCGTGATCGAGAAGTTGACGTGCGGCGTGCCCGCCGCGGCCCAGAGCTCGTCGTAGTCGAGCAGGTCCTCGTCGACGAAGACCCGCAACGGCTCGCGGTGTCCGAACGGCGGCACCCCACCCACCGGGAACCCGGTGGCGTCGCGGACGGTGTCGGCGTCCTCGCGCCATGCCCGTTCGCCGCCGGCGCGCGTCGCCAGCTTCTTCTCGTCGAGCAGGTTGTCGCCGCTCACCAGGGCCACCACGACCTCGCCGTCGACGCTGAAGACCAGCGATTTGACGATCTGGCCCAGGTCGACGCCGATGGCGAGCGCGGCGTCGGCCGCCGATCGCGTCGAGTCGGGGAAGTCCCGTGGGTGGATGTCGACCCCGAGCGCCCGGCCTGCCTCGACCACCGCCCTGACGTTGCGATGCACGGTCGCTCATGCTGCCAGACTGCGGTCGTGCGTGAGTGGCTCGTGGCCGGCGCCCTCATCGAAGGGCCCGAAGGGTTGCTGATGGTGCGCAACCGCAGGCGCGACGGGTCGCACGACTGGTCAACGCCCGGGGGTGTCATCGACCGCGGCGAGACGGTGCACGCCGGGCTCTCCCGTGAGGTGAACGAGGAGACCGGTCTCGTCGTCACCGAGTGGGAGGGCCCGCTCTACGAGGTCGATGCGCTCGCACCCGACCTCGACTGGCATCTGCGCGTCGAGGTGCATCGTGCGGTCGCCTACGAAGGCGCGCTGCACGTCGACGATCCCGACGGGATCGTGGTCGACGCGCGGTTCGTATCGGTCGACGGCTGTTCCACGCTCCTCGACGGCGCGCACCCGTGGGTGGTCGAGCCCTTGGCCGAGTGGTTGGGCGAGCGCTGGGGCCTCGATGCCCGGCGCGGCTTCCGCTACGAGATCAGCGGCGCCGACCGCCGCTCGATCGTGGTCGTGCGCGTGTGAGCGACGACAGCCGCCGGCGCCGCGACGCCACCGTCCTCCACGTCGACATGGACGCGTTCTACGCGTCGGTCGAGGTGTTGCACGACCCCGCGTTGCGGGGCAGGCCCGTGATCGTTGGTGGGACGGGCGATCGGGGTGTCGTCGCGTCCTGCTCCTACGAGGCGCGCGTGCACGGCGTGCACTCCGCCATGCCGTCGACGCGCGCCCGGCGGCTGTGTCCGCACGCGGTGTTCCTCGCCGGCCGCTACGAGCTCTACAGCGACTACAGCCGGCGCATCCACGAGGTGTTCAGGTCGTTCACGCCGCTCGTCGAGGGGATCGCGCTGGACGAGGCGTTCCTCGACGTGTCGGGCGCGCGCCGGCTCTTCGGTGAGCCGCCCGCGATCGCGTCGGCCATCCGGGCGCGGATCCACGACCACGTCGGTCTGACCGCGTCGGTGGGCGTCGCCACCACCAAGTTCGTGGCCAAGCTCGCCTCCGAGGCGGCCAAGCCGCGCGCCGACCGAAGCGGCACCCGTCCGGGCCGGGGCGTCGTGGTGGTGGCGCCGGGAGAGGAGCTCGCCTTCCTCCATCCGTTGCCGGTGCAGTCCCTCTGGGGGGTGGGCCCGGCCACGCGCCGGCGGCTCGACCGCTTCGGCGTGCGCACCATCGGCGATCTGGCCGCGCTGCCGGAGGCCACCCTGGTGACGGCTTTGGGACCTGCCGTCGGCCATCACCTCCATCAACTCGCATGGGCGCACGACGAGCGCGCGGTCGAGCCCGACCATCAGGCGAAGTCCATCGGTCACGAGGAGACGTACGCACGTGATCACCACGAGCTCGCGACGTTGCAGCGAGAAGCCGTGCGTCTGGCCGACTCAGTGGCGTCGCGGCTGCGCAAGCACGAGCTGGCCGGGCGCACGGTGAACATCAAGGTCCGCTTCCACGACTTCCGAACGATCACGCGGTCGCGCACGGTGCCCAGCGCGGTCGACACCGGGCCCGACATCGCGCGCGTGGCTGCCGGCTTGCTCGAGCACGTCGATCCATCGCCGGGTGTCCGGCTGTTCGGCGTCAGCGTGTCGAACCTGATCGACCAGCGCACGCGCCAGCTCACGCTCGACGACGGCGACGAGCAGCGCGGTGTCACGGCCGCCGTCGACCGGATCCGCGGTCGCTTCGGCGACCGGGCCGTGGGCCCGGCGACGCTCGTCGACGACGCCGGCCTGCGCGTGAAGCGCCAAGGCGACACGCAGTGGGGCCCGGCCGGCCCCGCCGGCGACGGGCACAGCCACGAGCACGGCCCGGCCGGGCCGGAGGATCGGCGCGACGGGTGACGACGCGCATCGGCATCGTCGGCTGCGGCACGATCGCGCAGGCGCACTCGCGCTCGTTGAAGGCGATCATCAAGGCTGGGCTCGTCGACGCGGCCGTGGTGGCCACCCACGACATCGACACGGCCCGGGCGGAGGCGTTCGCTCGCGCCCATGGAGCCGATGTGGCGGCCGACGCTGACGCGCTGCTCGACGGGGTCGACGCGGTCTGGGTGTGCACGCCGACGAGCAGCCACCTGCCGCTGGTGGAGGCGGCGGCCGGTCGCGGGGTTGCGATCTTCTGCGAGAAGCCGCTCGCACCCACGCTCGCCGAGGCCGAGGCCCTGACGCACGCGGCCGCGGTCGCGCGGGTGCCCGCCCAGGTGGGTCTGGTCCTCCGTACCTCGCCGGTGTTCGTGGCGCTGCGCGAGGAGGTGACGTCGGGCGGGCTGGGCCGGCCCATGGCCGTCAGCTTCCGTGACGACCAGTTCTTCCCGATCCAGGGCCACTACGCGTCGACGTGGCGCGGCGATGTCACGGTGGCCGGCGGTGGCACCTTGCTCGAGCACTCCATCCACGACCTCGACGTCCTGCGCCACTGCCTGGGCGAGGTCACTGAGGTGACCGCCCGCACGGCCAACTACGCGGGCCACGACGAGATCGAGGACGTCGCGGTGACCCTGCTGTCGTTCGCGTCCGGTGCCACGGCGGCCCTGGTCAGCGTCTGGCACGACGTGCTCACCCGTCCGTCGGGCCGCCGGGTCGAGGTCTTCTGCGAGCGAGGCCTGGTCTGGCTCGACGACGACTTCTCGGGCCCGCTCCACGTGGAGACGACCGCCGGGACGGAGGTGCGCCCGTGCCCGCCGCCCGATTGGGTGACCGCGCTCCCGTGGTCGGACGACTCCACGATGATCGTCGTCTCCCATTACGCGGAGGCCAACCGGGCCTTTTTGGACGCGATCGCGACCGGGCGCGCGCCTCGGCCGGGCCTCGAGGAAGGCCTCGCCGCCCACCGCCTGGCGGACGCCGTCTACCGCTCCGCCAGGCAGGGAAGGCCGGTGGGCATCGCGTTGTTGAGCCGCTGAGGCTGTGCCAAGATGGCTCGGGTCAGGGGCCATCGAACTAAGAGGGCGAGAGTCACGAGGGGTTGCCGTGCCGCTGTCTGAGGACGAGCAGCGAATCCTCCAGGAGATCGAGCAGCAGTTCTACGAGCACGACCCCGACCTCGCCCGCGCCGTCGGCTCGACGACCGTCTACAGCCACGCCGGACGCAACCTGAAGTGGGCGGCCCTGGGCTTCGTTGCCGGCTTCGCCCTCATGATCGTGTCGTTCGCGTCGCGGACGTGGCTGGGCATCGCCGGGTTCCTCGCGATGTTCGCCTGCGCGGTGGTCTTCGAACGTAACCTGCGCCGGATGGGCAAGGCGGGCTGGCAGCAGGTCACCGAGACCATGCGGGCCGGCAACCTGCGCGAGTACTTCGGCGACGCGGGCAAGCGCATCCGCCGCCGGTTCAAGCCCGAGGACTGATCCTCACCGCAGGTTCCGCGGGTCGACCGACCACTTGACCCGCTGCACGCGGGTGGCCCGGTCGAGCAGGGTCCGCCGCATCTGGGCGACCGTCGCCTCGGAGCGGTCCGCGATCCCGTCGTCGACGCCTGTGGACGAGAAGCCGGCGGCCGACGTGTCGCGCGCGAGCCCGGCGAGCAGCCCGGCGTCGAGCGGTGCGGCCGCCGCCACGCGGGCGGCATACTCGAGCGGGGTCTCCGCCGGGCGCCGGGGAAGCCCGGCGGCCACCGCGAGGATCTCCTCGGCTTCCTCCCATGCCACGAGGACGCGCGCTTGCGGCGTGACGGCCGCGGCCCGCCGCTGCCTGCGGCGCAGCGCCCGCACGACCGGCACCCCGGTGAGCCCGGCGGTGGCGAGCCCGGCGAGCACGATCAGGATCACCAGCGGGTGCCGCCACCACGGCCGGTGCTCGCCGGCCCCGGTCGAGCCGGCGCCCCCGACGTTGAGGCCCTCGATGTTGCGGTTCGAGGAGGACCCGGCGGCCGGCGCCACGGTGGTCGGCGGGGTGGACGTGGCCGTGGCTGCCGGATCGTCGCTGGTCCTCGCCTGGTACACGGGCGTCCCTGCGTACGTGTCACCGCCCGGCAGGCCCCGCCCGTCGGCCGGTGTGGGCTCGAACGGCACCCATCCGTAGCCGGACAGGTAGACCTCGGGCCACGCGTGGGCGTCCTTCCCGCGCACGTGGAAGCCGTCTTTCTGCAACAGGCCGGGAACGAACCCGACCGCGATCCGCGCCGGCAGTCCCACCGCCCGGGCCATGGCCGCATACGTGCCGGCGAACTGTTGGCAGAAGCCGCTCCGCGTCTTGAACAGGAACTGCTCGATCGCCGTCTCGTCGGTTCCGAGCGTGGCGCTCGCGTTGTAGGTGAACCGCGACGACCGGAAGTACGCCTGGAGCGCGAGCGCCTTGCGGTACGGGGTGGTCGCCGCGGCCGTGACCTGCTCGGCCTCGCGGATCACCTTCAGGGGGAAGCCGCGGGGCAGCCGGAGGTAGCGGTCCGCGATCCGTCGCGGGACGGCGCTCCGCACGCGGGCCAGGTCGGCCTCCGAGAACCGGGGGATCCTCGACACGACCGTGTAGGTGAGGCCGTTGCCGTTGGCGGTCGAGCTGATGAGGCTCCCCGACTCCTCGTCGTAGCGGGCTCCGGACTGGCCGGTCAGCCGCTCCGGCTGCACCGCTGCCGGCAGCCAGATGCTCGACAGCTCCTGGATGCTGTAATCCTGCCGCAGCGTCGTCTCGGGAGCCTTGCTCGGCTCGCCCCGCGGCAAGCGCCCGTTCGCGCCCTTGTAGCTGTTCGACGACTTCCAGATCGTCCCGTCGAAGTCGTCGAGCGCGGTGAGGCGCCAGTACCGCGGGACCGCGCCGGTGGTCTTGACCGTGAAGAACTCGGTCGTGCCCTGGTCGAGCAGTCGCGACTGGATGTCGACGAGCGGACTCACGGTGACGCGGTTGCGCGGGCCGCTGTTGCCGTCGTGGTGACGCCACTGGACGAGGGACGCGCTGTGCGCTCCCGGCAGCGCGGGTCCGACGAGCGCGGCGACCACGACCCCGGCCGTGGCGAGCCGGACTCCGCCCTGCGCGATCGTGCTCGCGCCACCTCCGCGCCGGCCTGCGAACCACGATGTCGTCTCGGCTCTTCGGGTGGCGGTGCTCACGAGGACGAAGACGAGCACGCCCGCGAGGTACACGATCGTGTAGAGGACGCGGTGTTTGTCGGGCCCGAGCGCCGACGAGAAGACGAAGAGGGTGAGCGAGGGGACGACCGCCTCGAACGTGGCCGGGAGCCGGAAGGCGGCGGCGTCGGCGAGGAAGGCCGCGGCCCAGGCACCGACGACGGCGGCGGCGACGAAGCCAACGGTGGCGGGCGTGGGGGCGACGACGTCGCCGAAGCGACGCCACGCGTCGCGCAGATCGCGGCCCACCGCGTGCCAGCTCGCGCCCCGCGGGATGCCGTACGTGGTGGTCGACGGCTCGATGACCCAGACGAGGACGATGGCGCCCGCCACCAACGACAGCAGCGCGGCGGCGGGCAGTCCGAGGCCGAGCCGCCGACCCAACCACGCCACCACGTGCGAGCAGACCGCGGCGGCGAAGACGGGCCCGAAGAAGCGACCGTCCTCGAACAGACGGCCGAACGAGACGACCGCACCGATCGTGAGCGCGGTCAGCGCCAGCTCCGGCGCCACCGAGAGCTCACGGTCGCGTACGAGACCGCGTCCGGCGGGCTTCACGGACGCCAACCCGAATGCGACGCCGTCGCGGTGCGACGACCCGCGAAGGCGCGGTTCCATGCGGCGGCGAACGGCTGATCGCCCGTGACGCGCACGAGGGTGGTCACCGGCGGCGACGAGCGCGACGAGCGCGTCGTGGCATCGGGGTCCCAAGCCGAGCGCTCGATGAGCACGAGGGACAACGAGCCGAAGCGCCCGCGCAAGCGGCCCAGCCGTTCGAGCTCTTCACCCGGGACGTTCGCGGTGAGCACCGCGACCATCGCACCCGCGTTGCCGGCACGTCGCAGTCCGCCCAGCACGCTCGCCAGGCGGTCGCCGCGTGCGGCGCGCACGATCGCCAGACGCTCCATGATCGCCTCGACGTGCGCCTGGCCCGCGGCGAAGCTCGAGTCGGTGCCGTCGGTGGTCACCAGCCGGACGAGCGAGCCTTGACGCCAGCACGCGTTCACGACGCTCGCGGCCGCCCGTACGGCAACCTCCAGCGAATCTCCCTCGTGCGCCTGCGCGCGCGTGTCGAGCAGCACCGTGGCCCGGCCCTGCCACGGCATCTCGTTCTGGCGGATCATGAGCTCGTCGACCCGCGCGGTCGACGGCCAGTGCACCCGGCGCAGGTCGTCGCCCATCTCGTACGCGCGCAGGGCGTAGAAGTCCTCACCCGCCACGCCGAGCGCCGTCGGGTGGTCGGCCCCGGCCAGCGGGTCGTGGCCCTGGGTCTGGGGGAGCGGCACGATGGCGTCGAGCGCGGGGTACACGGTGAGCTCGGTCGCGGCGGCCACGACCTGGCGGATCGACGCCAGCCCGAAGGAGTCCAGGTTGGTGATCTCGAGCGGCCCGATCTCGAACACGCCCCGGCGATCGGTGGGCAGGCGATAGGCGGCGCGCGACGACGTGTTGGGCTTCAGCGGCCCGAGCATGAAGCGTGCCTGCCGGCGCCCTCGGTCGAACGGGTCGCGGACCGTGAGCACCGGTGTCGCGCGCGCGCCCCGGTTGGCGAGCTCCAGCTCGACGCGGCTGTCGGTGCCGGCGAACACACGCGTCGGGTGCAGGTGTCGCGTGGCGCGCAGCCGCACTGTGGTCAACCGCACCTGCACCAGCGCGCCGAGCACGAGCGCGCCGGACGCGGCCGCGAGGACGAACAGCTCGAGGATCCCGAGCATCCGGCCCGCGAAGAGCAGCGCGACCGCGCCCGACGCCAGGAGCCAGCCGCGCCGCGTCAGCACGACTTGGTCAGCACGGTTCGGTCGACATGATCGACTACCCCTGCGCACTGGCGCGGCCGCTGGGCACCGGCACCCGCCCGAGCACCTCGGTCAGCAGCTCGTTGCGACTGACGCCGCGCATCTGCGCTTCGGGCGTGAGGGCCAGCCGGTGCTCGAGCACGGGTGCCGCGAGCAGCTTGAGGTCGTCGGGCACCACGTAGTCGCGGCCCGACGCGGCGGCACGTGCCCGAGCCGCGCGTTGCAGCCCGAGGGCGGCGCGCGGTGACACGCCGAGGGCGAGGTCGGGATGGTTCCGCGTCGCCTCGGCGAGGTCGACGATGTAGCCCTTCAGGCTGGGCGCGACGTGCACGGACTGAGCCATCGCGATCATCGTCTCGACGTCGGCCACCGTGGCCACGGGTTTCAGGTCGTCGACCACCACGGTCGCGGTGCCGTGCGTGTCGAGGATGGCGATCTCGGCCGTGCGCGCGGGGTAGCCCATGTGGATCCGCATGAGGAAGCGGTCGAGCTGGCTGTCGGGGAGCGGGTAGGTGCCCTCGTGCTCGATCGGGTTCTGGGTCGCGATCACCATGAACGGGGGGTCGAGCCGGTACGTCTTGTTGTCGACGGTGACCTGTCCCTCCTCCATGGCCTCGAGGAGCGCCGACTGGGTCTTGGGCGAGGCGCGGTTGATCTCGTCGCCGAGCACGATGTTGTGGAAGATGCCGCCCGGCCGGAACTCGAACTCGCCCGTCGCCCGGCTGTAGACGGTGACGCCCGTGACGTCGGACGGGAGCAGGTCGGGGGTGAACTGGATGCGCCCCCAGGTGCACTCCAGGCTGGCGGCCAGCGCCTTCGCCAGGCTGGTCTTGCCGACGCCGGGCACGTCCTCGATGAGCAGGTGCCCCTCGGCGACGAGGCAGGTGAACGCGAGCGCGATCGCCTCGTCCTTGCCCTGGATGACACGCGCCACGTTGTCGACGACCGCCTCGAAACGGTCGGAGAACGACGCCACCCCGCGCGCCACGGCCGGCTCCCTGGCCACGCTGGACTCCTCTCCCTCGCCAACGCCCGCGAACGCCACAGGCTACCGTCGCATGAGACGTTCGGTCGCGCCGGAAGGTTCTTTCTGGTGACCCGCGTGACACGCCCGGCTGAGGTTCGCCTGTACGGTCGACGGGGTGGACGTGGCGCTCGCGCTCGACATCGGCGGCACCAAGCTCGCGGCCGGCCTCGTCACCGCGGCGGGAGGGCTGCTGACCTCCGCGACCGCGCCCACACCGGCGTCCACCGACCCCGAGGCGGTGTTCGACGTCGTGCTCACGCTGCTCGACGCGGTCTGCGGCCCGGCCGGCTCGACCGACGCCGTGGTCTGCGGTGTCGGTTGCGGGGGACCGATGACCGCCGGCGGGGAGGCCGTGTCGCCGCTGAACATCGGCGCGTGGCGCGACTTCCCGTTGCGGGCCCGGCTCGGCGCGAGCACGGGCCTGCCCACGTTCGTCGACAACGATGCCAAGGCGCTCGCCCTCGGCGAAGGGTGGAAGGGCGCGGCTGCCGGGGCGCGCGACTTCATCGCCATGGTGGTGTCGACGGGTGTCGGCGGCGGGATCGTCCTCGACGGTCGGTTGCTCGACGGCGCCGACGGCAACGCCGGGCACATCGGGCACGTGATCGTCGAGCCCGACGGGAGGCCGTGCGCCTGCGGCGCGCGGGGTTGCCTCGAGGCGGAGGCGTCGGGCCCGAGCATCGCCGCCGCGACCGGGCGCCCCGCCGTCGAGGCGGGGCCCGAGGTGGTGGCGCGCACCGGCCGGCTGGTCGGCCGGGCGGTCGCATCGGTGGCGAACCTGCTCGACCTTCCGCTGGCGGTGGTTGCGGGATCGGTCGCGCTCGGCTTCGGGGCGCCGTTCTTCGCGGCCGCCCAGGAGGAGCTCCACGCGCGTGCCCGGCTCGACTTCTCGCGCCGGGCGCGCATCGTCCCCGCCGGCCTCGGCGGTGACGGCCCGCTCGTGGGTGCGGCCGCGGTGGGATGGCGGAGCGTCGGCCGGTTGTGATGGGGCAGAGACGTTGACTGCCGGGGCGCGCGGCTCTCCCGTGATGGGCGCGGCGTGGCTGGCGCGGGCG
>Ga0066709_100000057_pt1 | contig 37629 bp, 40 predicted proteins | sample GraSoiAngelo_158_FD_79665 | JGI IMG/M metagenome (GOLD analysis project Ga0066709, IMG submission 79665) | Grasslands soil microbial communities from the Angelo Coastal Reserve, California, USA - 14_1009_16_30cm | ecosystem: Environmental > Terrestrial > Soil > Grasslands | place: USA...
GCTGCCATCGTTCCCTGATCTTCGTCAATCTCGACATTACCGTGCTACTGAAGGGCCTGACGTTCGATCACGTTGGTAATACCTGCGACTTCGAGCTGCTCAACGAGGGCACACTGACCGTCCGGGACAGTACGTTCGAGCACAACTTCCTGGGTGTTCGGAACGAGGGCACGCTCACGGTGATTCAAAGCACGTTCTCGCAGAATTTCTCCTCCGGCGCGAGTGGCGGCATCTGGAATGTGGGCACGCTCACAGTCAAGGCTAGCTTGTTCTCCAACAACGGGTTTGCGGGTGGCGCGGGGATCCTCAACGAGGGTACGCTTGCCGTAAAGGACAGCGAATTCGCCGACAACATTGGGGGCGACATGCTTGGCGGTGGTGGTGGAGGCATCCTTAACTTCGGCACGGCCACAGTAGATGACAGCTTGTTCTCCCGCAATGCCGGTGGGTATGGAGGCGCAATCGCGAACGCCGGAACCCTCACGATCAAGAACACCGTCTTCGACAGCAACGGAGCGTCCCCGTTTGGTGGAGCTATGACCAATTATGGCTCGGTGACCGTTCACAATTGCGTGTTCTCCAACGGCTATGTTGGCTATGCCGGCGGCGGCTTCTACAATGCGGGCGACGCCAGCGTCTCGAAGAGTGTGTTCCAAGGGAACGACGCCCCTGGAGGGTTCGGTGGGGGCATCTTCAACTCCGGTACCCTCAGCGTCTCGAACAGCACCATCACGGGCAACACCGCTGGTGTCGACGCCGGCGGCATATACACGTGTGTGGCAGGGTATCCTCCTTACGGTTGCACCGGCGCCGGCTCCCTGGATCTCACGAACAGCGTCGTGACGGGCAACACACCGAACGACATCGTTCCATAGGCCAGCGGCAAAAGAAGCGGAGACGCTGCTCATTGAGGGCAGCGCCTTCGCGCTGGGCACGTCCAGAGCATAGGCGGGAGCCAGGACCACGGCCAGGTCACGACTCGTGCTCCGGACCGTCCTCGTCCTCGCTGGCCGCATCGCCGGCGTCCATGGCGGCCTTCCACTCCCATGGATCAGAGAGCTTCTCGACCAATCGGCGCACGACGGGCTTGAGGTGGTCCTCAATGAACGCGCCGCGGTCGCCGGCCGGAATCCGGTTCACGAACAACTGGACGACTATGCGCGCTTCACACCGCACGCGGCGACCGTCCGCCAGCTCGACATCACCGAGATCAAAGATCAGCGGGCTCGCCATGTCACGTCCTCACCTTCAAAGCTGGCCCGCGCGTGGCAGAGCGCTGGAGCAACGCCCCAGAGCGGCGCGAACCTCGCCCGGATTTGTCCGGGCGCGACGAATGGTCTCCAGGAGGCTCCCCACCACCACTCGCCCTGATCATTCACGCAATCCGTTCTCGCACGTACTGGAACCAAAAGTCCGCCTGCGACTCGCGCCGAGGCTCGCGCAGCAACGGGGACGAACACGAGCTCTTGCGCGCTGAACCGCTCCGCGCCATGCTCGTCGCGGCCGAGCCGCGCGTTCTCCTCGGGCAGGATCACGTCGTGCAGGCGCTGCATATTCTCGGCGGCGCGGACGAGGTCCTTCGCGAAGTGGGCCAGCGCGGCGTTGACGCGGGCGTCGCTCCCCGGCAGCAGACGCTCGCGCGCTTCGTGACGGACATCGCGGAGGCGGCGCTCCAGCACGTCGAGCGCGTCGCGGGCGTTGATCTCCTCCAATTCGGCGGCTGGCAGTTCCAGCTCCGCGCGCTTCATCGCGCGGACGTCCACGACCGGCGTCTCGTAGCGCGTCGCGACGTGGACGCCGTGCGACAGGCCGGCGATCGTCGGCATGTGGATCGGCGTCCTCTCTTCGACCGTCCTCGTCGGCGGATTGATCACCTCGCGCAACGTGCAAACTCCCGCCCTGCCAGACCCGCGAAGCAGGCGAGCTGGATCCAGTCGTAGGCGCATTCGATCTCGTCCGGGGCTATGTCCGAGCCGAAGGGCCTGTCCGCGTAGAGGACGACGGCCGCGTGCTCCACGGGGCGCCCCTCGATCGTCCGGTAGGTGCCCAGCACGCGAGCCAGATGCTGGTGCACGACGTCGTCCACGCCGTCGAGCCGGCCGCGGTAGCGGATGATCGTAACGTCACCGACCGAGTAAGCCCGGTCGATGCGGCACCAGGGCATGATCGGGAACATCATGAGGCTGCGCCTATGGGCTCGGAGGTCACTCGGGGTTGTATGCCCATTTGTGTGCCCACGTGACCCTCGAAGTGGGCCACTAGCGCCATCGCCCCCCACGGATGCGACGGATGCGACGCGCGTAAGTGCGCGTCGGAGCGGCTGTGCCACCTAAAGCGCTGAAGTCGCGTTCCACGCGGCATCGTTTAGGAAACTGCTGCTCTATCCACCTGAGCTACGGGGGCGCCTTGTGTTTCCGCTGGCTTGCGCGTCATCAGTCTACGCGGCTTGGGCGCTCTTGTGAATACCGTTGGGGAATTCTGGGCAATCCGCTCGACGGCTTCGGCTTTGTGCGTCAGTCCATCGAACTCATCGAGTTGCTGCTTCTATCTCCCTAGATCCGCCTGTCGTCGATGATCTCTGCGATGCCGGTCCGTATCTCGATGGTCGTTCGGTAACGCTGGCCTACGATCGAGGCGTACTCGATGACGAGCGTCACGGGCTCGCGCGCCAACGTGAGATTGGCCACGGGCGCAGGATCATCGGTCTTGAGTTCTGTGCGCGGCTCGCCGACTCGGGCCGAGATCAGTACCCGCCACTTTGGGAAAGCAGCATCGCCAGGCGGGAGATGGGTGATCAATTCGGATCGAAGCTCGAAGGCAGTGTTGACGACTGTGTCCTGGATTCGAATGCTTCGCGCCACCCCTCGCCCGATATTGGTCAGGTAGTACTTCGCGACTATCCCGTCCCCGCTTCTGGAGAGCGAGACGAAGGGCCTGTTCTGCAGCTCGGTTTGAAGCTGCGCCTCTCGACGCAGTCGGTACGTTTCGACGGTGTACCAGGCGATCACTCCAGCGGTCGCGGTGAGGACGAGGAGGTTGAGCACGCCGAGCAGCGAGCATTCGGTCATGCTCGGCTAACCGCGATCCGCTCGTGCGCGCCCCAGCTTCGCTCCTTGACGACCTGCCACTCGCCGGTCTCGTCGGCCTTCTCGGGCCGTCTCAAGTTGACACTTTCTTACTATCCCGGGCATTCGGGCTCGTGCACCCTATCGGATGCCTGCAACTCGGCCTCACGGGTTGACGCTCCGAGCGTCGGGGCCCTGCTGAATGTGGCGTTTTTCGCGGCCGCTGTTACCCGCGAGGCCACTATGAATCAGGAATCTCTCCGTACTCTCATCCGGCACAAGATCCATAACGGGCGGCTGCCGCACGACAGCATCACAAGGGTGTGGAGTAGTCCAAGCGACGGGGAGCTGTGCGACGCCTGCGACACGATTCTTTCGAAGGACCAGTTGGTGATGGAGGGAACCACCCTGGCGCCTGGCAGGAAGCCCTTTCACTTTCACGTCCGATGTTTCCAGATTTGGGATGACGAAAGGCGTGTCGGCGTGTAAGTCGGTTTCTCCATGACACGCAGGGATGCGCGATGCCCGGGCGGTCCTCGTCCACGTACCGCTCATGCTCGGTTCACTCAAGAGCGACGGGCCCGGGCACGCGCTGGGATCGAGCAGGCACTCAACGCGCCACGTGAATTCACGACGCTGATCGCCACGTAGTAGAGCTGGCCCGGAGTTAGCCCAGTCAGCCTGACGCTGACCTTCTGGTTCGGAGTTGGGCGTGCTGTCGAGGAGGCGACCGTAAGAAAGGGACCGCTGGGACAGGGAGGGTTCGTAGCGCTGTAGTAGACGCGGTAGGCCACCAGATCCGTCAGAGGCTTCCCGTCTGTATTCGTGGTCGGAGCGGTCCACGTGGCGTCCAGGACCCCGTCCTCGAGCGAGCTGCTCGGCCAAAAGAGTCCGCCGGTAGTGGCGTTGCAGGCAACAAAGATTGAGGCGATCCCCACTAGCCGACTGATCACTTGTCGATCGGCTGTGGAGCGGAAAGACTCCTTGGCCATTCACGCGCCCTCCCCCCCAGCCTCTCGAGCTGCCGAGAGCGTCACCGCGGTCTCGATGCTGGTGGGTTCGCCGCGAGGTACGCCTTGACGAACTGATCGGCCTTGGCCTTCACGTCCTCGCGAATCGACGGCAGATTGGCCCACGCGACGGTGCCGAGCGAGTCGGTGGCCGACCAGGTCATGGCGAAGCCCGCCACGCGGGCGGCTCTGACCAGAGTGACCCGCTGCCGCACGCCGAGCAGCAGGTGATACGCATAGAATCCGCCGGTGTGCTTCATGGCGCTGATCTTGAGGTAGAGGTGCGGCGAGCCAGGAGCGCGGCCTGCCTGGTCGTCGGTGAGCACGCTGATCCCCGCCCCCCGGACTTTCGCCTCCAGGTCCGCTTGCAACGTTGCACCGGAGAGCCCGTCTTTTTCCGCCTCGGGGCTCAGGTCTTCGACCACGATCGAGAGGCCCTTGAGGCCGGCCAGCGTCTGCCGTTGACGCTCGTCATCCGCCCTACCCGGCGATGCGGCGACGAGGAGCACACACACGCACACCGCGGTCCCGAGGATCGTCGTCCTCACGGCCCTGTCATCCATCTGGATCCTCCCAAGTCCGGAATGAGCTCCGCGGCGCCGGGCCCGCCGGCGCCGCTATAAGTGCCTCGTTTCGCCTCCCGCGTGCGATATTGTTCGCCGGGGAGGGATGACGCGTGAGCGACCGGTGGGCGGTCCAACGGGCCTGACGGGCACGCCGGACCGCTTCTTATTCGTCGTCTCGCGTGACAACGCGAAGCTGGCGACCTACCTCCAGCAACACTTCACAGGCCAAGCGACGGTCCAGGTCGTCGTCGACCGACGCTACGGCGAACGACGGCAGGGCGCGACCGACGTCGCCCCGGACCGCCGCCGCACCGACCGTCGATCGCGGCCCCACGTGGACAAGGAGCTTCGGCTCACGTCGTACGCGATCGTGACGCTCTAGCTCAGCGCGCGCCGTTCAGCTTGTACAAGCGCGCGCAGTTGTCCCAGAGGATCTTGGCCTTGGTCTTGTCGCTCACGCCTTCGAGCGCGACGAATTCCTCGATCGCGTGGGGAAACAACCCGTCGGAATGCGGGTAGTCGGTCGAGACGACGATGTTGTCGTCGCCGACCGCCTCCACCACCTGCCGGAGCACCTTCTCATCGGCATCGGTCGCCACGTAGCACTGCCGGAAGAAGTACTGGCTCGGCAGCTGCGTGACCTGCACCTCCGAGCCCGGGCCGAACTTCTCCCACGCCTCGTCCAGGCGCCAGAGCCACCACGGCAGCCACCCGCAGGTGCCCTCGAGAAAGGCGCAGCGCAGCCCGGGATGCCGCTCGAGCACGCCGCCGGCGGCGAAGCTCGCGAAGGCGAGCATCAGCTCCATCGGGTTGCGCCCGGCGGCGCCGATCACGCGCCCGTTCGGGTGGTCCAGATAGCGGCGCGCGATGTCGTCGCGCAGCGACGACTGGCCGGTCGGATGGAAGCCGACCGGCACCTCGAGCTCCTCGATCGCGCTCCAGAGCGGCTCGAGCTCCGGGTCGTGGATGTGCCGACCGCCGACCGGGTTCGGGTTGCCGATGACGGCAACCGCGCCCAGCTCGCGCACGGCGCGCCTGGCTTCGCGGATCGCTAGCGCGACGTCCTGGAATGCGATCTGGGCGGCGAACTTCAAGCGGCCCGGGTCAAAGGCGCAGAAGTCGCGCGTCCAGTCGTTGTGGGCCCGCGCGAGGGCGGCGGCGACCTCCGGCTCGAGATCGTCGTGCATGAGCACCTGGCGCCCGCGTGTGCCGTAGATCACGGCGACGTCGATGCCCTCGATGTCCATCGCCGCCACGTGCGACTCGGCATCGTAGCCGCGCGCGTGGGCGACCTCGTAGTGCGGGTGGCGGGCGAACGCGCGCCGCTGGAGATCCTTGCCGACGAGGGCGCTCTGGGGCCGCTTCGACATCTCGCCGATCTCGAGCTCGCCGATCCGGATGACCGGCTGGTTCGACGCGTTCTCGGACCGGCGCACGAACGTCGGGGCGAACTTCCGGAACGGCGGTTCGAGGTAGCGTTCCCAGAGGTCATCCGGCTCCATCGTGTGCAGGTCGCTGTCCATCACCCGGAACCCGTGCTTCATCGTGTGTCCTCCATCACGGCCGGAAAAGATCGGACGCGTCGATCCCGCGCGCGGCCAGCAGCGCGCGCAGCTTGCGCAGCCCGGCACCCTCGATCTGGCGGATGCGCTCGCGGGTCAGGCCGAGTCGCCGGCCGATGGTGTCGAGCGTCTCGGGAGGATCGCCTTCCAGGCCGAAGCGCCGCCGCAGCACGGTCCGCTCGTTGGCGGCGAGGTCGTCGAGGACGGACACCAGGTCCGCCCGCTCGCGGAAGAGCGCAACGAGCGCCTCGCTCGGATCGGCCGACCGGTCGGCGATGAGATCGCTCACGCGCCCCTGCCCCTCGCCGATCGGCGTCTCGAGCGACACCGGCTGCTGGCGGATCTCCTCGAGCTCCTCCACCTGCTCCACGGTGGTGCCGAGGGCCCTCGCCAGCTCTTCCAGCGTCGGCGGGCGCTCGAGCTGCTGGGTGAGGCGCTGCTGCGCTTTGGTGTAGCGGCCGAGCAGGAGCTCGACGTGCACCGGCAGGCGGATGGTTCGCGCCTGGTTGGCCAGCGCGCGCACGATCGCCTGGCGGATCCACCAGGTGGCGTACGTCGAGAATCGCGTGCCCCGCTCGGCGTCGAATTTCTCGACTGCGCGTAGCAGACCGAGGTTTCCTTCCTCGATCAGGTCCGGCAGCGGCAGGCCGCGATTCAGATACCGGCGAGCGATCTGCACGACGAGGCGCAGGTTGGCCTCGGTGAGCCGGGCCTTGGCGGCGGCGTCGCCCGCGCGCACCCGCCGCGCCAGCGCCGCCTCGTCCTCGCGCGACAGGAGCCGGATCCGCACGATCTCGTTCAAGTAGACTCGCAGGTTCTCGCGGCTGGTTTCCCGCGTCTCCTCGCGCACCTCGTGGTCGACCGCGTCGACGAGCGTGTCGATCGGCTCGTCGGGAACGACCTCTTCGGCCTCGTCACTCATGCGGTCGTTCGGCCGTCTCGTCGATCTGAGCGAGCCGCGGGGGCAAGGGGAGCAGGTAGAGCGGATTGTACGCGCGCCCGTCGCGCCGGATTTCGAAGTGAACGTGGTCGGTCGTCGCCCGACCGGTCCGGCCGACGAGGGCGATGAACTCACCCGTCTCGACCCGGTCGCCGACCTCGACGAGGTTCACGTCATTGTGGGCGTAGACGGTCACGAAGCCCTGCCGGTGCTCGATCTTCACCACGAGGCCGTAGCGCGCCTCCACCCCGCTGGTCACGACGACACCGGCCGCGGCCGCCTGCACCGGAGTCCCGGGCAGCGCCTTGATGTCGATCCCGCCGTGCCAGCCGCTCCGCCGGTGACCGAAGGTCGAAATCACCGGGCCGTCGGCCGGCCACAGGAACAGCGGCGCCTCCCCGTCGAAGTCGGGTACCCCGAGCGCGAGCCTCGGCGGCGGCCCGGCGCCGGCGGGGGTCGCGACGCGCGGGGCGCCGCTCGGCTGGCTCGGGCTGCCCCGCCGCGCGATCGTCGCGGTGTCCGGAGGAGGAATCACGAGACGCTGGCCGATCTTCAAGCGGTCGTCGGCGCTGGCCAGCCGGTTCGCCTTGACGATCACTGCGACCGTGACACCGTACTTCTTGGCGAGCGCGGTCAGCGTGTCGCCGGGCTTCACCTCGTGCACGCGCTGCGGGGTGCGCGGACCGGCGACGGGCTCGGCGTGGCCGGCCACCGGGCCGAGCGCGACGATCAGCCCGAGCGCGGCGATCCTCAGCATCTTGCCTTCGCGCAGCGCGCCCGCGGTCATGACTCGAACTCGGCGTAGCGAATCCCGAAGGGTCCGAAGCGACCCGACGGCGGCAGCCAGCGAACGCTGACGTGCTCGACCCGCGAGAGGGGCGGCCCTTTCCCCAGCTCCTGGATGAACTTCTCGATCACCGGACGCGGGCCCTCGGCGCGGGCGCGCACTCGACCGTCCTTGAGGTTCATGACGTAACCGGCCAGGCCGAGACTCGAGGCGCGCCGCTGCGCGTAGTTGCGATAGCCGACGCCCTGGACCCGTCCCTCGACGACGATCTCGGCAGCCGAGTTCGATCCGCTCACTGGCTGTGACTCGGACTTTCAGTCGTCCGTCCGGCGACCGGGTGGCCGGCCGCCGAACGGTCGGAGAGATGGTCGGGGCGAGAGGATTTGAACCTCCGACTTCACGGTCCCGAACCGTGCGCGCTACCAGGCTGCGCTACGCCCCGACGCGACGTGCTTATTGTACAGGGTCGTCGCGCCTGTACAAGGTCGTCAAGCCTCCCAGGCGTACTTGCCGACCAGCTTCACGAACTTGCACTCGCCACAGAGACGCGTCTTCATCTCGCCGCGGACCTTCTCGACCACCGTCAGCGTCTGGTTCACGGCGTCCCCGATCGGCACCACCATGCGTCCGCCTTCTGCGAGCTGCTGGAAGAGCGGCGGCGGCACCGAGGGCCCCCCGGCCGTGACCAGGATCCTGTCGAACGGCGCTTCGTCGGGCCAGCCGAGCGTGCCGCTCCCCACGCGGACCCACACGTTGTCGTAGCCGAACTGCTCGAGAAGCCCGCGCGCCCGCTCGGCCAGGCGTGGCAACCGCTCGATCGAGCAGACACGCCGGGCGAGCTCGGCCAGCACCGCGGTCTGGTAGCCCGAGCCGGTGCCGACCTCCAGGACCTTCTCCTGGCCGCGCAGCTCGAGGAGCTGCGTCATGAGCCCGACGATGAAGGGCTGGGAGATCGTCTGCTCCTCGCCGATCGGCAGGGGATGGTCGCCGTAGGCGCGGTCACGCAGCGCCTCCTCGACGAAGAGGTGGCGCGGCACCCGCTGCATCGCGGCGAGCACGCGCGGGTCGGTGATGCCGCGCCGCGCGAGCTGCTCCTCGACCATTCGCGCGCGGGTCGTCTCGTACGCGTCGCGCGCCCGCTCCACTACCCTCTCCGTGGCTTCCTCTTCGGCACGGCCGTGGACGCGCGGCGGGGCGACCGCTCGGCCTTGGTGAGGAACTGCGCGTTCAGGCCGGCGGGCCAGTCGTTGAGCTGGACCAGCGCGCGGTGATTGGTGAGGTCGAGGTGAAGGGGCGTCAGCGAGATGAAGCCCTCGTGGACGGCGCCCATGTCGGTGCCGTCGAGGTCGTCCCACCGCGCCTCACCGCCGCCAATCCAGTAGTGACTCCGGCCGCGAGGATCGGCCTGCTCCACGATCTTGTCCGAGTACACGCGGTGGCCCAGGCGCGTCAGGCGGATGCCGCGCGGCGGCTGGGCCGGCACATTCACGTTGAGCAGGGTCTGGCCCGGGAGCCCGCCGACCAGCACGCGCATCGCGATCAGGCGCGCCACGCGGGCCGCCACCTCGAAGTCGCCGCCGTCCACGAGCGACACCGCGATCGACGGCACGCCCAGCAGCGTGCCTTCCATCGCGGCCGAAACGGTGCCCGAGTACGTGACGTCGTCGCCGACGTTGGCGCCGTGATTGATGCCCGACACCACCAGGACCGGCGGCGCCGGCAGGAAGCCGAGGACGGCGAGGTTCACGCAATCTGACGGTGTGCCGTTGACCGCGAACCGACGTTCGGCGAGGCGATGCGGACGAAGCGGGCGGTGCAGCGTCAACGCGTGCCCGCAGGCGCTCTGCTCGCGCTCGGGGGCGACCACGTAGACGTCGCCCAGCTCGGCGAGCGCCCTCTCGAGCGCTGCGAGGCCCGGAGCGTGGACGCCGTCATCGTTGGTGAGCACCACAACGGACATAACGGTCGTGCGCGCCGGCGGCCGTCGCGGGGCTGGGGCCCCCCGACCGACGCGCGGCTATAAAAGAGGAGAAAAATGGTCGGGGCGACTGGATTTGAACCAGCGACCCCATGACCCCCAGTCATGTGCGCTACCGGGCTGCGCCACGCCCCGACCGTCAGGCGTGAATTGTCGCAGATATCGCGGGGGCCTTCAAGGACCGAGACGCGCGCGCAGGACGCCGAGGCGGTCGCGGATGCGCCGGAGCGCCTCCGCGTAGGCGACCTCCTTCATGCCGAGCTCGAGCTGGTCCGACCGACGCGACTCGCCGATGAGACGCTTCTTGGCGCCCTCCAGCGTCAACCGCTCTTCGTAGAGGAGGGTCTTGATCCGCTGCACGAGCTCGAGATCGCGCGGCCGGTACAGGCGCTGGCCGGCCGGATTCTTCTTCGGGCGGAGGAGCTTGAACTCCGACTCCCAGTACCGAAGCACGTACGCGGGGATGGCGGTGATCGCCTCCACCTCGCCGATGCGGTAGTAGAGCTTCTCCGCGACTTCCGTCGTCACGCCGGAGCGTTGATCCGTTGTTTCAGCCCTTTGCTCGGTTTGAACGTGAGCACCTTGCGCGCGGTGATCTCGATGGACTCGCCGGTCTGCGGATTCCGACCACGCCGCGACGCCTTGCGACGGATCCGAAAATGACCGAAGCCGACGATCTTCACGTCCTCACCCTTTTCGAAACACCGGAAGATGATGTCGAAGACCGACTCGACGACCGACGACGACTGCCGCTTCGAGAGCCCGTGGTTCGCCACGGCGTTGACGAGATCGTTCTTTGTCACGGTTGAACGTCACCTCCCCCTGGGGCCGCGGCCGGACGAGCCTCCGCGTCTCCGGCGGTCACTGCCCGCCTCGCGCGAGAAATGGGCTGTAGCCGCGCTGCTCGAGCTCGCGAAGCGTGGAAACGGCCGCCGCCCGATCGTCGAACGGGCCGACGCGCACCCGGTACAGGCCGTCGCTGCTCGGGGCGGCGACACTGCCCGTCGACGGGGCCGGTCGCGCCGACGCGCCGGCCGATGCGCCGGCGGCGGCGCGTCGCACCTGCACCTTGAGTCCGTCGACGGCGAGATCCTTGGAGAGCGCGACCGCGTCGCGCAACGGCAAGCTCGGTCTCACCACGACGCCGTTTCCAGACGGGTCGGAGCTGAGCCCCTTCGCCGCGAGCTTCGCATTGATGTCGCCGAGCGCGCCGCCGGTCACGTACACGTCGTACTTGTCGCCTCCCACCGGGGCCTCACTGGCGCTCGAGGACGCCGCGCCGCCGCGGCCGGACCCGGCGGCGCTCGTGGGCGACTCTTGAACGCTGTACTTCAATTCGCGCAGGCGTGTCGCGAGCCGCTTGGCCGTCTCTTGATTCTTGAACGCGCCGACCTGAACGAAATAGTCCCCCGCACCGCCGCTCGACGCCGGCGCTTGCGACGAGCGAGCGCTCGGCTCCTTCGCGACCGGGCTCTTCGCCGCGTCCCCTCTCTTCGCGACAACGGGCGGTTTCCCGGGCGCCGCCGGTGTCATCGGCGAGGGAACGGGCGCGGGCTTCTCGGCGACAGACGGCTTTTCCGCGGGCGGCTTGTCGATCGCCGGCGGTTTTTCGACCGCCGGCCGCGGTGTCGGCACGGCGGCCGGCGGCGGCGTGGGCGGGGCGACCGGCGCCGGTGGCGGAGTCATCTCGGGCTTCATGACGACCGTCGGTTTCGTGGCCGGCTGATTCGCGAACTCGAGGATGTAGGGGACCGCAACGGCGGCCACCACGCCGAGAACGACCACCACCAGAATCGCGCGGAACCAAAGTGCGGAAAAGATCGATCGCCGTCCTTCGTCTTCGAAGCGCTCGTCGTCGTCGAACTCGCCGCGCGGCCGCTCAGGATCCGCCATGCGCGTCATCTTAGCATAGACGTTGGGATTTCCTTGTTTTCTGAGCGCTTCCGGCTGAAGACGAGGTCGCCGATGAGGGCCTCGGCGACCCCGCGGGTGTCGTTGGTATCGATCATGACCGCCACCTGACCGACCCGGGGGGGCTGGCGCCCGAAGAGTGCCGCGTAGTCGTGCGCGACCTGGCGCTCCTCGAAGAGCCAGGTCGCGCGCTGGCTCCCGCCCGAAGCGACCACGATGATCTTGACGTTGCTCGCCTTCGTGCTCGTGAGCCGCGTGCCGACCGGAGCCCGGCTGTCCCAGACGTAGCCGATCACATCGCTGGTCGTGACCGGCGAGGGCCAGCGCGGAAAGATCACGTAGACCTGCGCGGCCTCATCGTCGGAGGCGCGCTCGCGCACATCACCGTCGGCCGGGAGACGGACGACTTTCCAGGACCACGAGAGAAACGGGAACTCGTTGAGATCGACGACGACGTCACGGTAGAGGGCGAACGACGATCGCTCGCTCTTGAGCCGGAGCGCCAGATGCGTTCCATCCCGAACCAACTCGACCGACGCCCGCCCCGCGAACTCCTTCACCGTCCAGCCCACCGGGACGCCGTCGGCCGGGAGGCGGGGCGGAACGCGGTCGGCGACGCGGATCCGGATCCGGCCCTCGGCGTCGGGGAGCGTCAGGCGTCGCCCGGGCGCCATGCCGGCGTCCGTGGACGCCGCCGAGGACGAGGCTCCCGCCTGCGCCGAGAGCCTCGCCGTCGGTCGGGCCCCGCCCGCCCGATCGTCGGGCGGCGCGGTCGCCGACCCGAACACGAAGGCGCGAGAGCGCGGGCTCGATACCACGAGGATCACGGCGACCAGAAGGACGAGGCCGATGAGGAGCCGCCACGCGCCGAGCCGGCCCCACCGCTCGCGGAGCTTCATCGGCGCACTCGGCGTGCGCGCGTTCTCGACCCCGTCGCCTTCCGGAGCGACAACCGGATCGGAGACCCCGCGAGCCCGAACGCGTGCCGGAGGGATTTCACGAGATAGCGCTCGTAGGAGAAGTGGATGTCGTTGGGCCGGTTCACGCGCAAGGCGAACGTCGGAGGCCCGACGGCCACCTGCGACGCGGACTGGATCGTCAGCGGGTCGCCACGCAGCGACGCGGGGCGACGGGCGATCGCCGCCCGCAAGGCTTCCGTGACGGCGCCGCCGGGAATCCGGCGCCGGGCCTCGGCCGCGACCTGGGCGATCGTGTCGAAGAGCTCCGGAATCCCTTCGGCCCGCGTGGCCGACGTGAAGCACACCGGCGCGTAGTCGAGGAACGGCAGCCGCTCGCGGATCTGCTCGACGACCTCGGCCTTCCTGACCAGGCCGCGGGGTACCAGGTCCCACTTGTTGACGACGACGACGGCGGCCCGGCCCGCTTCGTTGGCGTAGCCGGCGATGTGCGCGTCCTGGGCGGCGACACCCTCCGAGGCGTCGACCACCACCAGCGCCACCTGGCATCGCTCGAGGCTCTTGAGCGCCATGACGACCGCGAGCTTCTCGAGCGGCTCCTGCACCCGCCCCTTGCGCCGGATGCCCGCGGTATCCACGAGCACGTACGTGCGTCCCTCGTAGACGAGCGTCGTGTCGACGGAGTCGCGCGTCGTCCCGGGTGCCTCGTGGACGAGTACGCGCTCGGCCCCGACCATCGCGTTCACGAGCGAGGACTTGCCGACGTTCGGACGCCCCACGACGGCGACGTGGACCGGCGCCTGGGGTCGCGACGGGGCGACCGTGGGGGCCGGGCAGCGCGCGCGCAGGATCTCGAGCAGCTCCGCGATGCCCCGCGCGTGCTCGGCGGAGACGGGAACCGGATCGCCGACGCCCAGCCGGTAGAGATCGGCCAGCGCGCCTTCCAGCGCGTCGACGTCGATCTTGTTCGCCGCCAGCACCACCGTCCGGCTCCCCCGGCGTAGAATCCCCGCGATCTCGAGGTCGAGCGCGGTGGGGCCCTCCCGCGCGTCGACCACGAACAGGACGAGGTCCGCCTCGTCGACGGCGGTGAGCACCTGACGGCGGACGCCCTCGATCAGGGGCTCCTCGGAGGACGGATCGAAGCCGCCGGTGTCGATCACCGTCGCCTGCCAGCGCTCGAAGCTGACTTGGCCGTAGAGCCGGTCGCGCGTCACGCCGGGGGTGTCACGCACGAGCGCCTGGCGGCGGCCGACGAGACAGTTGAAGAGGGTCGACTTGCCGACGTTCGGGCGACCGACGATCGCGATGATCGGGCGAATCATGCTCGCACTGCCATGCGCGCTCGGTCAGGCGTCGCGGATCGCTCTGAGCAGTGCGCCCGGCGTCGGCGGGATGGCCTTCACGGGTACCCCGAGGTCGCGCGCCAGGTCGGCGGGTGTCAAGTCATCGAGGAAGACGCCGTCGACGTCGCGTAGCGCCACGGCCGGCACCAGCACCGTCTGGCCGAGGTCCGACTGCGTCGCGAGGTGGCGCTGGATATCACGTCCGGTCAGCAGGCCCGACACGCCGATCGCGGGACCGAAGAAGTCGTTGGGCACCGCGGCCACTCGAGTCGTCGTCGGATCGAAGCCCGCATAGGCGAGCAGCGCGACCAGACGCGGGGCGAACATCTCGCCGGTGACGACGGTCACGGCGCGACTCCTGACGACCCCCCGCCGTCTGGCCACCGCGCGGCCGAAGCCGTCTTCGAACCTGCGCACCAGGCCGATGCCGTCCTCGGCGATCGGAAAGTCCTCGTACGCGGCCGCCGGCGGCAGCGGCAGACCCGCGAGGAGATAGATCTCGTCGGCGAGGAACACGAACCGGCTGCCGAGCTCGGAGAGCCACCGCTGCTGCCACCGTCCGGCGGTCACCACGAGCGCCCGCGCTTCGTCGGGGGTGAGGCTCCGGAGCGCAGGCAGTCGTTCGCGGTGCCGGGTCAGCCCGACCGGAACGATCGCCGTCGTGACGACGTGGGGATGGAGCGGGGCCAACTCGAAGACCGATCGCTCGAGATGCGGGCCGTCGTTGAGGCCCGGGCACAGGACGATCTGTGCGTGCATCCGGATCCCGGCCTTGGCGAGGCGTTCGAGCCGCGGCAGGATCTCGGCCGAGTGCCGCGGCCGGCCGAGCAGGGTGTGTCGAAGCTCCGGGTCGGTGGCGTGGACCGAAATATAGAGCGGCGAGAGGCGCTGCTCGATGATCCGCTCGAACGAGGCTTCGTCGAGGTCCGAGAGCGTGATGTAGTTGCCGTGCAGGAACGACAGCCTGAAGTCGTCGTCCTTCACATAGAGGCTCTTGCGCATGCCCCTGGGCAGCTGGTGAATGAAGCAAAAGACGCACTTGTTCGCGCAGGTCGCGATGTCGCCAGGTCGCGGCGCCGCCAGCTCGAGCCCCAGATCGGCGCCTCGGCGCCGGAGCTGCTTGGCGGTGGCAACGCCGTCGCGCTCGACCGCCAGCTCGAGCCGCTCATCGCCGGCGTGGTAGTGGAAATCGATGACGTCGCGGAGCCGGTGGCCGTTGACCGCCACGATCCGGTCGCCCCGGGCCAGCCCCGCCGCGGCCGCCGGCGTCCGCGGCCTCACCGCGGCGACGACCACGCCAATCGTGTCAACGATAGAGGGCGTTTTCAGGAGACTCCTCCCGCTCCACCCCGGGGGACGCGTTCAGGAACCGCATGCCCTGGATGATGTATTGCAGGCCCGAGAGGATCGTGAAGCCCGCCGCGAGCCAGACCACCGACCGGGGCGCCAACTGGAACTGAAAGAAGCGCGCCAGCAGGCCGGTGAGGACCGCGAGGACCTGGAAGAAGGTCGCGGCCTTCCCCGCCCACGTCGGGCGCGGACGGATACGGCCACCCAGCATGTAGATCAGCAACGCGCCCACCACCAGGATGACGTCGCGGCTGATCACGACGGCCGCGATCCAGAACGGCAGCGCCTTGAGGTAGGTCAGCGTGATGAACGACGCGGTGAGCAGGAGCTTGTCCGCCATCGGATCGAGGAACGCGCCCAGCGTGCTCTCGTCCTTCCAGCGGCGCGCCACCCAGCCGTCGAGCAGATCGGTCATCGCGGCCGTCCCGAAGACGATCAGCGCCGCTCCCGGCCGCCGGTAGACGAGCAGCGACACGAACACCGGGATCAGTAAGATCCGGAGCAGAGTCAGCCAGTTGGCGAGTCCCATGGGGAGCGCTCAGTCTACCATCCCGAGGATGGGCAGCGGCTCGGCGACGCGATAGCGCGCCACGGCGCCCAGAAGCCCGATCGGAAGATCGACGTCCACCTCGACATGATCCGCGCCGTCGCGGCGCGCGAGCACGCGGCCCCGGTCGTAGCAGAGCGCCAGCGCGGCGCCATCTGCGTGCGGAATTCGGAGCGTCAGGGTCCCGACGGGCGGCAGGGCGCGCTCGATGGCGGCCAGGAGCGTATCGAGCCCCGTGCCGTCGGCGGCGGAGATCGCGACCGCGTCGCGGCGAGCCGCCAGGACTGCCGGGCCGGTCTCGAGGCGGTCGACCTTGTTCATGACCAGCACGGTCGGACGATCGGCGACGGCGAGCTCGCGCAAGAGGTCGTCGACAGCCTGCATGTGCTCTTCGAGCGCCGGATGGCTCGCGTCGACCACGTGCAGTAGCACGTCGGCGTCGGCCAGCTCTTCCAGCGTCGCGCGGAACGCGGCGACGAGCTCGTGCGGCAGCTTGCGGATGAAGCCGACGGTGTCGGTCAGGACGAAGCGCCGGCCACCCTCCGGGTGCACCAGGCGCGCGGCCGGGTCCAGCGTCACGAAGAGCTGGTCGGCGGCGGTGAGTCGCGAGCCGGCGAGGCGATTCAGTAACGTCGTCTTGCCCGCGTTCGTGTAGCCGACGAGCGCGACGACGGGAACGCCCGCTCGACGGCGTCCCTGGCGCTGCAAGCGTCGATGGACCTGCACCCCCTCGAGCTGCCGGCGGATCTGCATCACTTTTCGGCGGATCACCCGCCGGTCGGACTCGAGCTGGGTCTCACCGGGTCCCCGTGTGCCGATGCCGCCGCCCAGCCGCTCGAGGTGGGTCCACTGGCCGACCAGCCGGGGCAGAAGGTAGGTGAGCTGCGCGAGCTCCACCTGGAGCTTGCCTTCGCTCGTGCGCGCGCGCTGGGCGAAGATATCGAGGATCAGCGCCGTCCGGTCGATGACCTTGATGCCGAGCGCTTCGCTGATGTTCCGCTCCTGAATCGGCGAGAGCGGGTCGTCGGACACGAAGAGGTCGGCGGACACTGCGCGAGCCGTTGCGCCGATCTCGTCGATCTTGCCGCGCCCGAAGAAGAGCCCCGGCGCGGGCGCCGCCCGCTCCTGGGTGATGCGTCCAACGACGGTGCCTCCGGCCGCCGTTACCAGCCCCGCCAGCTCCTCAAGCGACTCGTCAACCTGCCACCGGCGCTGCGACGGACGCCGCAAGGCGCCGATCATCGCCCGCTCCCGCCCGTTTCGCGTGCCGTTCGCCGCGCGCCTCATCCGAGCACGCCCGCCCGGGCAAGCTCCGCCATGACCGCGGCGGCCGTGCCTTCCGTGCCGCCGGCCTTCTCGACATCGATCCACTCGATGCCAGGCTCGCGCGTGAACCAGGTCCACTGCCGCTTGGCGTAGCGCACCGTGTCGCGTCGCATGAGGCGCAGCGCCTCCGCGGGCGCGAGGACGCCGCCCGCGACCCGGGCGAACTCGCGATAGCCGATCGACTGGAACGACGGCAGCGAGGGGTCGTAGCCCCGCGCGAGCAGCGCCTCGACCTCGGCCTGGAGGCCCGCGTCGACGAACGCGGCGGCCCGCGACTCCAGGCGGCGCGCGAGCGCCTCACGGTCCATGGTCAGGCCGAAGTAGGTCACCGTATAGGGTTCGACGGGGTCCCGCCAGCGCTTCTGCAATACAGTCCCTCCTGCGCGGGCCACCTCGAGCGCGCGCATCACCCGCACGTGGTCGTTGGGGTGGAGCCGCCGGGCCACCGCGGGCGCCTCGACGTTGAGCCGCGCGTGGAGCGAGGTTCGCCCCTCCCTGGCCGCGATGGACACGAGCTCGCGCCGGAAGGCAGGGTCCGCCGGCGGCGCCGGATCGAGCCCCCGCACGAGCGCCCGGATGTAGAGGCCCGTGCCACCGACGACGACCGGCAGGCGGCCACGCGCGTGGATCGTCTCGATGGCTGCCGCGGCGTCGTTGCGGAATCGAGCAGCTTGATACGTGTCGTCGGGATCCGCGACGTCGACGAGATGATGGATGACGGCCCGGCGCGCCTCGGGGGTCGGCTTGCCCGTCGCCACGTCCATGCCGCGATAGACCTGCCGCGAATCCGCGCTGACGACCTCGATCGGTATGTGCCCGCCGAGCGCAACCGCCACCGCCGTCTTACCGACGCCCGTCGGCCCGGCGATCACCACCACAGGCAGCCTCGGGTGTTCCGTCATCCTCTCTAGTCTATCAGTCCGATTTCCCGGCGTTCCACGCACATCAGACGACACCGTAACCATGACCGGATGGCTCCGGGGCTCGGCGGGAGCCGGGGGCCGCGCTCACCCGAGCGGCGGGAGTGGGACCCCTCGTCCCGTCCGCAGGCTCACGGCGCCCGCCGAGCCCCAGAGCGATCCGCCACCTCCGCCGCGCTCGTACTACCAAGTTCGCTTGAGCTCGCGTCGGATGTCGTGGAGCGAAACGCGGCTGACAATGGGCCGCCCGTGCGGACAGAAGTACGGCGTCTCCGTCACCGAGAGGTCGACGACCAGCCGCTCCATTTCCTCGCGCGCGAGCGGCATGTTGGCCTTCACCGCCGCCCGGCATGCCACGAACGCGAGCGCCCGATCGAGCGTCGGCTCGCCGGCGCCGGGCCCTGCGAACTCGTCCACCGCCGCCTCGATGAGCCGTTTGGGCTCGCTGCCCTTGAGCAGCGCCGGGACAGCGCGCACCACGATCGTCGCGCCACCGAAGCCCTCGAACGCGAAGCCGAGACGCTCCAGGGGCTCGCGCCAGCGCTCGAGCAGCGCCGAGGCGGCCGGCGGCAGATCGAGCGGCTCCGGGAAGAGCAGGCTCTGGGCGACGGGGGCGCCGTCCCGGAGCTCCCGCTGGAGACGCTCGAACAGCACGCGCTCGTGGGCCACGTGCTGATCGAGAAAGAACACCTCGTCGTCGGAGGTCGAGACGACGAACGTGTCCTGCACCTGACCGAGCACCCGCCCGAAAAGCGCCCGCGCCTCGACGGCGACCGGCGCCCCGAAGAGGGCCGTCTGCTCGGCCACCCCGCTCGACGCGAGCTCGCCGAGGCGACCGTCTTCCCCGCCGCGCACGTCGACGTCGGGAATCACGCCCGGGCGCCGGAGCGCTCCCTGAGTCGCGGCGGCGACCATCTCGTAAATCAATCTGGGGTGGCGGAATCGGACCCAGGCTTTCGTGGGGTGCACGTTCACGTCCACATCGGCCTCGCCGAGCGTGATGGCGAGCAGCACGACGGGGAACCGGTCGCGCGGCAGCAGGGGCCGATAGGCCTCGAGCGTCGCCTGGAGCAGCGCCGGGTCCCGCACCGGGCGCCCGTTTACGATCACGACGATCTCCTCGCGATTGCCGCGGGTGAGATCGGGCGGGCTGGCCAACCCGCGCACGCCGACCCCGTGTTCGGTCCGGTCGACGGCGAGCAGGCGCGCGGCGACGTCGTGACCCCACACCGCCCCGACGCGCTGGCGGAGGTCGGCGGCGCCGGGAGCCGTCAGCACGGCGCGCGCGTTGTTCGCCACCCTGAGATGAACCCCCGGGTGCGCCAGCGCGAGCTGCGTGAGAGCGCGAAGGCTCGCGGCGAGCTCCGTCGAGGGCGACTTGAGGAACTTGAGCCGGGCCGGAGTGTTGAAGAACAGGTCGCGAACCTCGACGCTCGTCCCGGAATCGGCGGGTACCGCGAGGCGCTGCTTGACCGTGCCGCCTTCGCCGGCCACACGCAGGCCTTCGGACGCCCCGCGCGCAGCGCTCGTGAGGGTGAAGCGGGAGACGGCGCAGATCGCCGCGAGGGCCTCACCCCTGAAGCCGAGCGTCACGATCGCGTCGAGATCTTCGTCACGCTCGAGCTTGGAGGTCGCGTGACGCTCGAGCGCCAGCGGTAGCTCCTCCGCCGTCATGCCGATCCCGTCGTCGGTGACGCGGATGAGAACCGCCCCCCCGTCACGCAGGTCGACCGTGACCGCGGCGGCTCCGGCGTCCAGCGCGTTCTCGACCAGCTCCTTGACCGCGGAGGCAGGGCGCTCGACGACCTCGCCGGCGGCGATCTTGTTGACGAGGTGATCGGGCAATCTGCGGATCGTCATTGGCGCGGGGCTATTGTAGCGGGGTTATTGTAGCGGGGTCCCTGAGGCCGGGTCGGAGCGAGGGTGGCCTGACGCAGAAGCTTCGCGGCTCCGCATTTGCCACTTCGCGAGGATGTTCAGGGCCTCCAGAGGTGTCAGGTGGGCCAGGTCGAGGCTCGCCAGCTCCGCCAGCATCGGGTCGGGCGTCGACGGCGTGAAGAGGCCGAGCTGCACGGCGTCGCTCGCGTCGGTCCGTTGCTGGCCCGCCTCTTCGAGCTCGGCCAGCAAGGCCTTGGACCGCGCGATCACCGGCGCGGGCAGACCCGCCAACCGCGCGACCTGGATGCCGTAACTCCGGTCGGTGCCTCCGGGCTGCACCTTGTGGAGGAACACGATCTCGTCGTTCCACTCGCGAACCGCGACGTGGAAGTTCCTCACCGCGCCGAGTCGGCCGGCAAGACGCGTCAGCTCGTGGAAGTGCGTCGCGAACAGGACCTTCGCGCCGTGCCCGCGGTCGTGCAGGGCCTCCACTACGGCCCAGGCGATCGCGAGGCCGTCGAAGGTCGACGTGCCCCGCCCGACCTCGTCGAGCAGCACCAGGCTCCGGGGAGTGACGTTGTTGAGGATGGTCGCGGTCTCGATCATCTCCACGAGGAAGGTGCTCTGGCCGCGCGCCAGATTGTCCTGCGCTCCGACCCGCGTGAACACGCGGTCGACCACGCCGACCCGCGCCTCGCGCGCGGGGACGAAGGCGCCGATCTGCGCCATGATCGCCAGGTGGGCGGTCTGCCGGAGATAGACCGACTTCCCGGACATGTTCGGGCCGGTGAGGATGACGATCCGCGCGTCACGGTCGAGCGCCAGATCGTTTGGCGTCACCGGACTCCCCGCGCGGGATTCGAGCACGGGATGGCGACCCTCGACGATGGTCAGCGCGTCGCTCTCCTCGACGATCGGCCGTACGTGCCCCCGGGTATGCGCCACCTCCGCCAGCGACGCAAAGACGTCCAGCCGGGCGAGCGCGCGCGCGGTCGCCAGGAGCTCCCGAGCTCGGGCCGCCACGCGCCGACGCACCTCCTCGAACAGCTCGTACTCGAGCCGCCGCCGGCGCTCGTCGGCGCCGAGCGCCTTCGCCTCGTACTCTTTGAGCTCCGGGGTCACGTAGCGCTCGGCGCCGGTGAGCGTCTGACGTCGCACGTATTCGGTGGGCACACGCGCGGTGTGGGCGTGGATGACCTCGATGCCGTAGCCGAAGACGCGATTGAAGCGGACTCGAAGGCTCGGGATGCCGGTCCGTGCCCGCTCCCGCTCCTCGAGACCGGCGATCCACGCCCTTGCCTCCCGGGCATCGCTGACGATCCCGGCGAGCCCCTCGTGCCAGCTCTCGCGGATCAGCCCGCCGTCGTGAAGCGCGAGGGGCGGCTCGTCCTCGAGCGCCGCCGTCAGGAAGTCGCGGAGGTCGTCGAGCGGTGCCAGCTCGCCGAGCGCCTCCGCGATCGGCGCCGCGGCGATCGCCGTCGCGACCCGACGGATCTCCGGGAGCGGCGCCAGGCACGCGCGCAGGCCGACGAGGTCACGCGCGTGGGCCTGGCCGAGCGTCGCGCGGCTGGTCAACCGCTCGAGGTCGCCGATCCGACGCAGCAGCGCGGCAAGTCGTGCCCGCTCTGCCGGCGCTTCGACCAGGGCGCCGATCGCGGTCTGGCGCGTGGCGATCGCGAGGGGATCGAGGAGCGGCCGCAGGAGCCACTGGCGCAGGAGCCGGGCGCCCATCGGCGTGACGGTCTCGTCGAGCACGCCGAAAAGGGAGTCGCGGACGCTGCCCCCACTCGATTCCAGGAGCTCCAGCGTCACCACGGCGGTCTCATCCAGCATCATCGCGTCGGCGGCGGTCAGGCGCTGGAGCCGCGTCAGATGACCGAGGGCCTCGCCCTGCGTCGCGCGCAGATACGCGAGCGCCGCCGATGCGGCCCCGAGGCCCGCCGCGAGGTCCGCGACCCCGAACGGTGCGAGCGACTCCACGCGAAAGTGGGCGCAGAGGTCGGCGGCGGCCCGCCGGGGCGAGAAGGTCTGTGGATCGCAGAAGGTCAGGGCGGCCCCGGTCGCCTGCAGGCGCGCGAGAAAGGCCGCGTCGGCGCGCGCCGAGTCGGGCAGCACGATCTCGGCCGGACGCCGCAGGAGCGCCGTCGCCAGGACCTCGGTTCCCTTCCCGGTGTCCTCACCGGCCCAGAACTCACCGGTCGAGACATCGACGAGCGCCACGCCCGTCGAGTCGCGGCCAGCGGCCACCGTCAGGAGAAAGTTGTTCGCGGCGCCTTCGAGGTAGACCGTGTCCGTGAGCGTGCCCGGGGTGATGATCCTGACGACGTCGCGTCGCAGGAGCTTCTTCTCCCGGCCCGGCGCCTCGAGCTGCTCACACACGGCGATCTTCTGGCCCGCGTGCACGAGGCGGGCGATGTAGCCATCGGCGGCGTGGTGGGGGATGCCCGCCATCGGCGAGCCCTGTCGCGCCGTCAAGGTGATCTGGAGGAGGCGGGCCGCGAGCTCGGCATCCTCGAAAAAGGTCTCGTAGAAATCGCCCAGACGGAACAGCAGGATGTGGTCGGGATAGCGCCGCTTCAAGTCGCGGTACTGCCGCATCATCGGCGTGAGGTCGTCGCGATCAGCCACGGAGCCGGCCCTTGAGGCGGTCGTAGGTCGCCGCGAGCGACTCCGGGATCACTCGCACGTCGTCCACGACCGACATGAAGTTCGTGTCGCCGTTCCACCGGGGCACCACGTGGACGTGCAGGTGGTCGAGGATGCCGGCGCCGGCGACCCGGCCCTGATTGAGCCCGACGTTGAAGCCCTCAGGCCGGTATTCGGCTGAGAGGATCGTGATCGCCAGGTTGACCAGGTCCATCGCGCCTGCGATCTCGTCCGCGGTGGCGTCGGCGAGCTCCCCGACGTGGCGGTTCACGACGGCCATGAGGTGACCGGGCGCGTACGGGTACAGGTTGAGGATCAGGAACGCGCGGTCACGGCGGGCCAGGACGAGGGTTCGTCGGTCATCCGATCCGGAGAGCGCTTCGCAGAACACGCATCCGCCGGACGCCTTGGCGGCGCCGATGTAGCTGATGCGCCAGGGGGCCCAGAGGCGTTTCACCTTGCCCCCGGGCCCGCCTCGGCTGGTGGGGGCCTCAGCCGTTGACGAGCTCTCGCAGTCGCTTGCCCACTTTGAAGAACGGCACCCTCTTCTGCGGAACGTCCACGCTCGAGCCGGTCTTCGGGTTCCTCCCCTTCCGAGAATTCCGGTGACGGATCCTGAAGCTCCCGAAGCCCCGAAGCTCGACCTTGTCGCCCTTCGACAGCGCGTCGGTGATGTTGTCGAAGATCGTGTTGACGATCGTCTCCGTCTCCTTCTTGGTCAGGCTCGAGATCTTCGACACCTCGTCGATCAGGTCGGCTTTGGTCATCATCTACTCCCGTCGCAATTCGGGGGTGACCCGGGCTCGAACTCGATAGCAACTTAGCACGCCGCCGACGAGAATGTCTACCATCGCAAGGATTTAGGGACCATACTCCCGCTCCCCCCGCCCGGGTCCGCGTCGGGTCTAGAAACGTCGCCGCGACGCTGTGTTGGCCACCACGGGCACCTGGATCTCGCTCAGAGATATGGCCTTTTCCACCTGGAAGCACAGTATCTTGGCCCACAGTCTTTGGGAGAAGACTTGAGCGTTTCGCGCGAATCGTGAGTCTCAATCCATCAGGTAGAGCGGGGTCTTGAAGACCGACAATCCGGGTGGGAGACGCGTCCATCCTGGCAGGTCGAGCTGATTGCGCAAAAGGTCCATGATCGACAGGTGCCGTCGTGGGCCGATGACTTGGGGGGGCTTCGGGAGCCCGGCGAGCGACGCGGCCCCGTCGAGCGCTTCCTCGAGACCACCGAGGGCGTCCACCATGTTCAGGGCCTTGGCCTGGGCGCCCGACACGATGCGACCATCGGCGAAGCCGAGGACCTGGGCGCGGTCGAGCTTCCGGCCGGCGGCGACAGCGCCGACGAATTGCGCGTGGACATCGTCGAGCAGGGTTTGCAGCACGCGCCGCTCCTCGGGCGTCATCGCGCGCGCGAAGCTGCCCATGTCCTTGTACTGACCGGCCTTCACGACCACGTAGTCGACGCCCACCTTCTTCATCAGGGCGTCCAGGTTGGCGAGCCGGATGATCACGCCGATCGACCCGGTGAGGGTTCCCGGATTCGCGTAGATCTTGTCGGCGGCGACCGCGACGTAGTAGCCCCCCGACGCCGCGACGGCGCCGAGTGACGCGACCACCGGTTTTCCGGCCTCGCGCAGCCGCATGATAGCGGCGTGCAGCTCCTGGGTCGGCCCGACGACGCCCCCCGGGCTGTTGATCCGGATCACCACGGCCTTGACCAGGGGATTGTCGCGATGCGCCCTGAGATCGCGGACGAGCTCGTCGACGTCGACGATGGGCCCTTCGAGCTCCACGACGGCGACGCGCGCGCCGAAGAGGGCGCCACCGCCCGCCGGCGCCAGCGTCGCCGGCAGGACGGCGACGAAGAGAGCAGCGACTCCGAGGTAGATCGCCAGTGCGGCGACGACGATGGTACGTCGACGGACCGGTCTATTCCTCGTCTTCGTAGTCGTAGTCGTCACGGTGCTTGCCGCGTCGGCCGCGACGGCCGCCGCCGCCCCGCTCCTCTGTCTCCTTCGGCGGCTCGATGGCGTGCGCCAGCTCCTTCAGGGAGAGGCCGATGCGCCGCTCGTTCGGGTCCACCCGGATGACCAACAAGGTCAGCTCGTCGCCGACGCTGACCATCTCGTCGGGCCGGCCGATCGGCCGGCTCGACATCTGCGAGATGTGGAGCAGCCCGTCCACGCCGGGCTCGAGCTCGACGAACGCGCCGAAGTCGGTGAGGCGGACGATCTTCCCCGTGACCCGCGAGCCCATCGGGTAGCGCTGGGCGACGGTGGTCCACGGATCGGGCTGGATCTGCTTGAGCCCGAGCGAGATGCGCTTGTTCTCGCGGTCGAGGTTCAGGATCTGCGTCTCGAGCTCTTGCCCCTTCTTGAGGATCTCCGAGGGGTGGCCCACGTTGCGCGTCCACGACATGTCGGAGATGTGCAGGAGCCCGTCGACCCCGGGCTCGAGCTCGATGAATGCGCCGAAATCGGTGAGGTTCCTGACGCGCCCCAGCATGCGCGCGCCGGGCTTGTAGCGCTCCTCGATCGTCGCCCAGGGATCGGGCTCGACCTGCTTCATGCCGAGCGAGATCCGCTTGGCGGCGCGGTTGACGTCGAGCACGATCACCTCGACGTCGTCGCCGACATTGACGAGCTTCGAGGGATGGCGGACGCGCCGGGTCCAGGACATCTCGGAAACGTGGACGAGCCCTTCCACGCCGGGCTCGAGCTCGATGAACGCGCCGTAGTTGGTGAGGCTCACGACCTTGCCCCGTGTCTTGGTGCCGGCCGCGTACGTCTTCTCGACGCGCTCCCACGGATCCGACGACTTCTGCTTGTAGCCGAGCGACACCCGGCCCGTCTCGCGGTCGAAGTGGAGGACCACGACCTCGACCTGGTCGCCGACCTGGAAGATCTCCGAGGGATGCCCGACGCGACCCCAGCTCATGTCGGTCACGTGCAAGAGCCCGTCGATCCCGCCGAGATCGATGAACGCGCCGTAGTCGGTGATGTTCTTGACGGTGCCCGTGAGCACCATCCCCTCGGACAGGACCTGGAGCGTGTGCTTCTTCTTCTCCTCCCGTTCCTCCTCGAGGACCGAGCGGCGCGAGAGCACGACGTTGCCGCGGCGGCGGTTGAGCTTGATGACCTTGGACCGGATCGTCTGGCCGACCATGGACGCCAGGTTCTTCACGGGGCGGAGGTCCACCTGGGACCCCGGCAGGAAGGCCTTGACCCCGACGTCGACGGCGAGGCCGCCCTTGACGACCTCGACCACCCGGCCCTCCACCGGCGCGCCTTTCTCGTAGGCCTGGGTGATCGCGTCCCAGACCTTGATCTTGTCGGCCTTGTCCTTGGAGAGGACGATGAGCCCTTCGGAGTCCTCCTTGGCCTCGAGGTAGACCTCGATCTCTTCGCCCACCTTCGGCAGGGTGCCGTGGCGGTGGAACTCTTCGATCGGGATCGCCCCTTCGCTCTTGTAGCCGACGTCGACGAGCACCTCGCTCGAGCCGACGTGGACCACGCGACCGCGGACGACCTCCCCTTCCTCGAACTCGGTCACGCCGTTGCGGTACCAGTCCTCCATCCGTTCCTCGGCCGCTTCTCCGCCCTCCCCGCGCGGTGCGCCGAGGTGCTGCCGTGGTTCGTCCTTCTTCATACCGCCCGTTCCTCCAGTCATTTTATTTGCTTCGAACCGCGTACGACTCGGACCAGCGCTTGCCGGCGCTGTCCGCAGTGGTGCCGTCCCGGATCCGCTCGATTGCCTTCATCATCTCGCGGCTGGCAATCTCGTACTGTCGCTTGCGATCGGCGCCGCGCTCGGCCTCGAATCTGAGCGGCGTGCCGAACGTCACTGTCACCTTCGCGGGGCGCGGCAGCCGCCGGCCCCTCGGCCACGCGCGACCCGACCCGCTCACGTAGACCGGAACCACCGTCACGCCGCTCAGCACCGCCAGCATGCCGGCGCCGGCCTTGGCCGGGCGGACGGCACCCTCGTCGCCGCGCGTCCCCTCCGGGAAGATGAGCAGAGCTCCGCCCTCCTCGAGCACGCGCATCGCCGTGCGCAGCGCGCCGGGATCCGCCCCTTCTCGCCGGACCGGCCGCGCGTTGAGGCGCCGGATCAGCGCGCCGAACAGGGGGATCTGGAACAGCTCCGCCTTGGCCAGGAACGTCAGCTGCCGATTCGCAGCGCCGCCGACGAGCGGCGGGTCCAGAAAGCTCGAGTGGTTCGCGACCAGCAGCACCGGTCCGCGCGCCGGGACGTTCTCACGCCCCCTCGCCTCCACCCGGAACAAGAGACGCATGAGCGCGACCGCGAGCACCCTCAGAAAGGCATACAACCGGTTCGGGCGCGGCGCCGTGGCCTGCCGCGGCTCGGCGCCGCGGTCCGTCCCGATCGCCGCGAGCATTCGCTCGACGACCTGATCGGCGGTGAGGTCGGATGTGTCGAGCTCGATCGCGCCGGGGGGCTTCCGGAGCGGCGCCAGCTCGCGCGTCTGGTCCTGGGTGTCGCGCGCCGAGAGCTCGGCGGTGATGGCGTCCAGGGCCACCGGCGTCCCGGCTGCGGCCAGCTCAGCCTGCCGGCGCCGGGCGCGAGCCTCGAGCGACGCGGTGAGGTAAAACTTCACCTCGGCGTCCGGGCAGACGACCGTCCCCGTGTCGCGCCCCTCGAGGACGACACCGCCCGCGGCCGCCAGCTCGCGCTGCAGCGGCGTGACCTTCGCGCGTACCGATGCGAGCATCGTGATGTCCGACGTGACCCGAGCGACCTCCCGGCTCCTGATGGCGTCGGTGACGTCCTCGCCGTCGAGGCGGACGCGGCCGGCCGCGACCACGATCGAGAGCGGCTCCAGATGGGCCCGGAGCTCCGGCCCCTCGCGCTGCGGGACTCCGGCCCGCATGACGCTGAGCGCCACGGCGCGATACATCGCGCCGGTGGGCACCAGCGTGTAACCGAGCCGCTCGGCCAACAGTCGAGCGGCGGTGCTCTTTCCCGCACCGGCCGGACCGTCGATCGTGATCACGGGATTCGTTCGCACGCGGTCTAGTCCTCGACGACCACGGCGGTCGTGCCGGCCAGGGCATTGAGCGTGGCCGCGAACTGAGGAAACGACGTCCCGACGCACGCCGTATCGTCGATGACCGTCTCGCCCTCGGCGACCAGGCCGGCGACGGCGAGCGCCATCGCGACGCGATGGTCGCCGCCGCTCGTCACGCGCGCGCCACGGAAGCGCTGTGGTCCCGCGATCGACATGCCGTCGGGCCGCTCCTGGACGACGACTCCCATCTTGTCGAGCTCGCGGGCGAGAGCCGCGATCCGGTCGGACTCCTTCACCCTGAGCTCGGCGGCGTCGCCGATCGTGGTGACGCCATGGGCGCACGCGGCCGCGACGGCGAGCACCGGAATCTCGTCGATGAGGCGTGGAATGAGGGCGCCTTCGATCGAGGTCGCCCTGAGCTCCGACGCCGACGCCGTCAGGGCGGCCGCCGGCTCCCCTTCGTCGGCGGACGGCGCGGGCTCGCGCTCGAGGCGCGCGCCCATCGCCTCGAGGACGTCGAGGACCCCGGTGCGGGTCGGGTTCACGCCCACCCGATGGATCGTCACGCCAGGGTCGCCAGCGAGCGCCGCGGCGACGAGCAGGAACGCGGCCGACGAGATGTCGCCGGGGACCGAGACGGTGGTGCCCCGGAGATCGCCCGGCGTCAGCGTGACCGACCGTTCATCGGTCAGGAGCCGTGCGCCGAACTGACGCAGCATGCGCTCGGAGTGATCGCGGGACGGCGCGGGCTCGCTGACCGACACCGGGCCGTCGGCGTAGAGCCCTGCCAGCAGCACCGCCGACTTGACCTGAGCCGAGGCGACGGGCGAGTCGTGGGTGATCGCGCGGAGCGGCCGCGTCCCTTTCACCGCCAGGGGCAGCTTGCTCCCGCCGGACCGGCCGACCACCGCCGCGCCCATCCGGCGTAGTGGCTCGCCCACCCGCGCCATCGGACGGCGCCGCAGGGACTCGTCGCCGGTGAGCATCGTCCAGAAGGGCTGGCCCGCGAGAACGCCCAGGAGCAGACGCACGGCGGTGCCCGAGTTGCCACAGTCGATCACGTCGGTCGGCTCGTGCAGCCCGTGACGGCCGGCGCCCTCGATCCGGTAGTGGCCCGGGCCCTTGCGTGTGACCGCAGCGCCCAGGGCCTGGACCGCCGTGATCGTCCGCAGGCAATCCTCGGCCTCAAGATATCCGTGGATCTCGGTGGCGCCGTCGGCGATCGCCCCCAGGAGCGCCGCGCGATGAGAGACGGACTTGTCGCCCGGGACGTCGGCCGAGCCGGCGAGCCGCCGCACCGGACGCACGCGGAACCTCATCGCACCGCCTCGCGCGTCGCCTTGATCCGGGCCAGCGCCGCCCGAAGCGGCTCGGGGGCGCCGGCGTCGATGGCGCGCTGCAGATCGGCGAGCGCCTCCCGGAAGGCTCCGACGCTCGCCGACAGCGCATCGCGGTTGGCCAGGAAGATCTCGGTCCACACGTCCGGGTCGCCGGCCGCGATGCGGGTCGTGTCCCGGAACCCGCGCGCCGCGAGCTCGAGCGCCGCCGGCTCGACGCGGCCCGCGCCGTCGACCAGCGCGCACGCGATCAGGTGCGGCAGATGGCTGATGGCCGCGACGGTTCGGTCGTGCGCCTCGGGATCGAGCGAGCTCACGCGGGCGCCCAGCGCCTCCCAGAACTCCGTGACCCGCTTGAGGGCGCCGAGCTCGGTCCCCTCCGTCGGAGTCACGACGACGGTGGCGCCGCGGAAGAGGTCGGCGCGGGCGACGCCGTAGCCGCTCTGCTCGGAGCCCGCGAGCGGGTGGCTGCCGACGAAGGCAAGCGGGCGCCGGGCGGCGAGGCGCTCGGCCGCGCGCACGATGTTGCGCTTCGTCGACCCCACGTCGGTGATCACCGTCCCGTCGGGCGCCGCGCGCCACATCCGCTCCAGCAGCCCCTCGATCGCCAGGACCGGCGCCGCCAGCAGGATGAAATCGGCCTCGCGCACGCCCGTTTCGAGCTCGATCGTCGCGACGTCGAGCGATCCATCGTCGATGGCCGGCTGCAACCGGGCGATGTCACGCCCGACGCCGACGATCCGACGGGCGAGCCCGCCGGCTCGCGCCGCTTTCGCCACGGAGCCGCCGAGCAGGCCGACGCCGACGATCGCGAGCTCCTGGATCACGCGGGGCTCTTTCCCAGCCCGGAGCGGAGCGCCTTCACGAGCTTGCGGTTCTCTTCCGGCGTTCCGACGGTGATCCGCAGCGCGGTCTCCAGCCCGAAGGGCGTCATCGGGCGCACGATCACGCCCTGGTGGAGCAGCTTCTGGTAGATGTCGGCGGCGCTGCGACCGACGTCGACCAGGATGAAGTTGGCGCGCGACGGCACGTACGAGAGCCCGATGCTCTTGAACTCGTCGTAGAGAAAGTGCCGCCCCGCCTCGATCATGCGGACGCACTCGAGGACGTGCGCGTCGTCGTCGAGGGCGGCGAGGGCCGCCGCCTGCGCCAGGGAGTTCACGTTGAAGGGCTGGCGGATCCGGTTCATCAGCGAGATCGCGTCGGCGTCCGCGACGGCATAGCCGACGCGGAGCCCCGCGAGGCTCGCGGCCTTCGAGAAGGTGCGGAGGACGACCACCTTCCGGCCGTGCTTGACGGCCGAGAGCGTATCGGGGAAGTCGGGGCCCATCGCGAACTCGATGTACGCCTCGTCGAACACCACGATCGTGCGCTCGGGAACCCGCGCCATGAAGTGCTCGACCTCGTCCTTGGTGACGATCGTGGCGGTCGGGTTGTTCGGGTTCGCCACGAACACGATCTTCGTCGTCGGCGTGATCGCGCGCGCCATCGCGTCGAGGTCCAGCCGGAAGTCCTTCAGCATCACCATGACGCGCACGCCGCCGGCGGCCTGGACGATCATCGGGTAGACGACGAATGAGGGGTGGGGCACCACCGCTTCGTCACCCGGACGGAGGAAGGAGCGGACCAGCAGCTCGATGAGCTCGTTCGAGCCGTTGCCGAGCACGATCTGATCGGGCATCACGCCGTGCTTCTTGGCCAGCGCCTGCCGGAGGTAGAAGCCGCTCCCGTCCGGATACCGGTTGAGAGCGATGAGCGCTGCGATGATCGCCTTCTGCACCCGGTCGGACGGCGACAGTGGGTTCTCGTTCGACGCGAGCTTGATCGGGTTGTGGATGTTGAGCTCCCGCTCGAGCTCCTCGATGGGCTTGCCGGGCTCGTAGGGCGCGATGCCCAGGATGTGTTCGTTCGCGAGCGACTCCCACTGCGTTGGCATGCGCTCTCCTTTAAACCGCCGGGTACGACCCGAGGACTTTCAGGAACAGAGTCCGCTCCCCGATCTCGCGCAGCGCCGACGAGACCGGAGGCGTGTCGCGATGGCCCTCGACGTCCACGAAGATCACGTACTCCCAGGGTCGCTGCTTCGCCGGACGCGATTCGATCTTCGTGAGATTGATCCCGAGCCGCGCCAGCGGCTCGAGGATCCGGTAGAGCGTGCCGGGCTCGTTGCGCATCGCGAAGAGGATCGACGTCTTGTCGCGTCCGGTCGCGCCGCTCGGGTGGCGGCCCACGACCAGGAACCGGGTCGAGTTGTGCGGATTGTCTTCGATGCCGGCCCGGAGGATCGGCACGCCGTAGAGCTCCGCGGCCAGATCGGAAGCGATCGCGGCGACCGTCGCGTCGACGGCCGCCATTTCCGCGGCCGCGGCGGTGGACAGCGCCTGCTCGGTCGTGACGTCGGGCAGGTGCGCGGCCAGCCACCCGCGGCACTGCGCGAGCCCCTGCGGGTGCGAGAGAACGCGCTTGACCCCGTCGAGCGCGCTGGCGCGGGAAAGGAGATTCTGCGTGATCTCCAGCCGAAGCTCGCCGCAGATGAGCACGTCAGAATCGATCAGGCGGTCGAGTGTCACGTTGACGGCGCCCTCGGTGTTGTTCTCCACCGGCACGACGCCGAAGTCGGCGCGACTCCGCTCGACGTCGTCGAACACGTCGGCGATCGTCTTCGCCGGCTGGTAACTCACCGAGGTGCCGAAGCGCTGGAGCGCGGCCCGATGCGTGAAGGTCGCCTGCGGCCCGAAGTAGGAGACCGTCAGCGCCGATTCGAGAGCGCGACACGCGGAGAGGATCTCGCGCCAGACGGTGAGGATCGCCTCGGCGGACAGCGGCCCGGCCGCCGCCTCGGTCAGGCGGCGGAAGATCTCCGCCTCACGCTCCGGGGCATACGACGGCGCATCCTGCCTTCGTTTGAGGTCTCCGATCTGGAGGGCGGCCTCGGCGCGTTGGTTGAGGAGCTGGAGGATTCGGTTGTCGAGGTCATTGATCCTGGAACGCCAATCGTCCAGGTCCATAGGGACTCCCACTGCTGCCTGGCTCTCGGGATATCGCGGATTATAGGCTTCACCCTACGCAAGAGCAAGTCAGCTTCGCGGGCGATCGCGGGCCGTCGCGACCGCGGCGCGCAGTGCCCCCACTTCCCGCGCGGTCAGCGGCCTCGACTCGCCTGGACGGAGTGTTCCGAGGCTGACGGGGCCGAAGGCGATCCGCCTGAGCGCCCGCACGCGATGGCCCAGGGCCTCGCAGAAGCGCTTGACCTCGTGATTGCGCCCTTCGGCGAACGTCAGACGCAGGTAACTCTCCTGCGGCCCCACGCGCACGAGCTCGACGGCCAGCGGCCGTGCCGGCCCGTCGTCCAGCGTGACACCGCGCCGCCACCGGGCGAGGTCGCTCCGGGCGACGGCGCCCTCGACGCGGGCGTCGTAGACGCGCGGGAGGGCGTACCGGGGGTGGAGAAGGCGGTGCGTGAGTGGCCCGTCGTTCGTGAGCAGGAGCACGCCCTCGACGTCCCAGTCGAGGCGGCCGACCGGATACAGGCGGACCTCGCGGGCCACGAGGTCGGCGACGACGGGACGCCCCTGGGGGTCGCTGAGGGAGGTGACGTAGCCGCGGGGCTTGTGGAGCAGCACGTACCGCTTCGCTTCGGCCGCCGCCAACGGACGGCCGTCGACCGTGATCGCATCCAGCTCGGGATCGGCCAGTGTGGCGGGACTCCGCGTGACGGCGCCGTTGACGGCAACGTGGCCGTCGACGATCAGGCGGTCACCCCCCCGTCGAGAGGTCAGCCCCGCCTGCGCCAGGATCTTGTTGAGTCTCAGCTTCGCCATGGTCGGCGACGGCCGCCAGCTCCGGGATGACCAGCTCGCCCTCGACCTTGGGCAGATCGCCGAGATCCCGCAGGCCGAACGCGACCAGGAACTCACGCGTCGTCTCGAAGAGGTAGGGCCGGCCGGGCGCCTCCTTCCGACCGGTGATGCGGACGAGCCGGCGCTCGAGCAGGTTGTCGAGCACCCCCTCAGAGTTCACGCCGCGGACCGCGTCGATCTCGGGACGTGACACGGACTGCTTGTAGGCAATGATCGCCAGGGTCTCGAGCGCCGGGCGCGACAGGCGGGTCCGCGTGCGGGCGCGGGCTAGCCGGACGAGCCAGGGGGCGACCTCGGGGCGGGTGATCATCCGGTAGCCGCCGCCCACCTCGACGATCTGGAGCCCATGGCTCGATGCCTCGTAGCGTGCGCGGAGCTCGTCGACGAGCCGGCGCGCCTCGCGGACGTCACCCAGATCGAGGACCTCGCTGATGCGCGCGGCTTCCAGGGGCGTGTCGGACGCGAACAGGAGCGCTTCGACGACGTCAGTCGGAGTCGGCACGGGTGGGCTCTCCATTCGGTATCGCTGTCTGGCGTTCGATGACGATCTCCCCGAAGAGCTCGGTCTGCTGCGTCTTGATGCGACCGAGACGGACCAGCTCGAGCACCGCGAGCAGTGACACGACGATCTCGGAGCGACGGCGATCGCCCGCCGTCAGCGACGAGAAGAGCAGCGACCAGGTGTCGCGCAGCACCGAGAGGATCATCGTCATCCGCTCGAGCACCGACGGCGGGTTCGGCTCGATCTCGCGCGGCCGCTGCCGGGCCTGCTCCTCGATCAGCCGTTTCAACGTTCGTTCGAGCAGGTGCACGCCGAGATCCTCGAGCGGCACCTCCTCGGGCGGCGGCAGCGTGCTGCCCGGGCGGCCCCAGATCAGGCCCTGCTCGGCTTCCCGCGCGCCGAGACATTCGCCGAGGGCCTTGACCCGCGCGTACTCGCGCAGGCGCGCCTCGAGCTCGAGCCGCAGGGTCAAGCCGTCCTCGTCGAGCTGCTCCCCCTGCGTCTCGTCGGGCGGCACCAGGAGCTTGGACTTGAGGTAGATCAACGTCGCGGCCATGACGAGGTATGCCCCGGCCGCTTCGAGGTCCCGGAATTCCATCGCCTCGAGATGGGCGAGGTATTGGTCGGTGATGGCGCGGACCGGGAGGGCCGCCAGATCGATCTCGCTCGTGCGGCAGAGATGCAACAGGAGGTCGAAGGGGCCCTCGAACGCTCCGACGCGAAGGGTGAGGTCGCGCGAGTGATCGAGGACGTTCGGCTCTTCGACGCTCATGGAGCCAAGTGGACCGCCGCGCGGACGTCCTGCATCGTCGCCTGGGCGACCTTGCGCGCGCGCCGCGATCCCTCGTGCAGGATCTCGACGATCGTGGCGGGCTTCTCCGCGAAGACCTGCCGGCGTTCCCGGATCGCCGCCAGGGGCGGCAGCATGTGCTTGAGCAGCACGTCCTTGCAGTCGAGACACCCGATCGCCGCCGTCCGGCACCCGGTCGCGCACGCCTCGCGATCCGACGGCGGCGTGAAGATCCTGTGCAGGTCGAACACCGGGCAGATGTCCGGGTTGCCCGGATCGGAGCGCCGCTTCCGCGCGGGGTCCGTCACCATCGGCCGGACCTTCTGGACGATCGTCTCGGGCGAGTCGGCGAGATCGATCGTGTTGTTGTACGACTTCGACATCTTCCGTCCGTCGGTGCCCGGGACCTTCGGAATCTCGGTCAGCTTCACCTCCGGTTCCGGGAACAAGGGGCCGAACGTGTTGTTGAACCGCCGCGCCACCTCCCGGGTCAGCTCCACGTGGGGCACCTGATCGATGCCGACCGGCACCCAGCGAGGCTTGTACATCAGGATGTCGGCCGACTGCAGCAGCGGGTACCCGAGCAGCCCGTACGAAGGCGACTCCAGATGCTGTTGCTCGATGCGCTCGCGGTAGGTCGGCACGCGCTCGAGCCAGGTCACCGGCGTGGTCATCGAGAACAGCAGGTGCAGCTCCGCGTGCTCGGGCACGAGCGACTGGATGAAGAGCGTCGAGCGCTCGGGGTCGAGCCCCGCCCCGAGCCAGTCGGCCACCATCTCGACGGCGTTGCCGGGAACGTCCGACGTGTGGAGGTCGTCGGTGAGCGCGTGCCAGTCGGCGACGAAATAGTAGCAGTCCAGCGTGTCTTGCAGCGTCACCCAGTTAGCCAGGGCGCCGAGGTAGTTGCCCAGGTGCACCTTGCCGCTCGGCCGCATCCCCGACAGCACACGTTCCTTCGCCGGTTTCGCCATCAGTGACTTTCTCTCTCCCTGGCCCTCTCCCGCATCCTCTCCCACGCCTTCGCGGACCGGATGAACACATAGTACGCGTAGAGGGTCGCCAGAAGGAAGCCGCGCCCCCCGTCGAGACACCCGAGCTTGAGCACGTACATGGACAGGAACCGGCCGGCGGGCCGGACGACGAGATCGCTTGCCCGCACGCGCTTTCCGCTCTTCACCCACTCCTCGGCGGCCAGGGTCGAGTAACGGTCGGCGCGCGCGAGGAAGTCGGCGATGTCGCGATAGCTCCGGTGGACGAGCGCCCCATGGAGCCGGCCGACGCTGCCCATCACCTCGACCGACTCGTGGACGGCGCGCTCGACGAATCGCCCGCGGCCTCGTCGGAAGAGCCGGAGCTGCCAGTCGGGCCAGAGACCGCCGTGCCGGACCCATTGGCCCCAGAAGATGTTGCGGCGAGGCGCGCGGTATCCGTCGTGGGGCAGGTCGTCGGCCAGCACGCCCACGATCTCGTCGCGAAGCTCGGCCGAAACCTGCTCGTCGGCGTCGAGCGAGAGAATCCAGTCGCCCCCGGCCTCCCCGACCCCGAAGTTTTTCTGCGCGGCGAAGCCGGGCCAGGGCCGGACGATGACGCGATCGGTGAACTCCCGGGCGATCTGCGCGGTCTTGTCCTGCGACAGGGCGTCGACCACGATCAGCTCGTCCGCCCACGCAACGGTCTCCAGGCACGCGCGCAGCTGCTCCTCCTCGTTCAGCGTGACGACGACGACGGAGAGTCGCGCGCGGGTCATCGGACGACCCCGGAGCGGGTCACCGACGGGCTCGCCTCGTCGGCGGCGAGCGTCTCCACGACCGCGCGGAACACCGGGTCGACGTCGAGCGACGCCATGGCGCCGTCGGGGCTCTCGAGCGCCCGGTGGTCCGGGCCGTACGGCCCGGTCCGTGCGGCCGACGTCGGGCCGAAGAGGCCGACGCAGCGCGTGCCCAGCGCCGCCGCCAGGTGCAGGGGCCCGGTGTCGCCGGCCACGACGACGCTCGCTCGTCTGAGCATGGCCAGCAGCTCGTCGAGGTTCGTCGGCGGGGCCAGCGCCGCGCGACCTGCGGGGCCGGGCTCGACGATCGAGCGCGCGTCCCCGAGCTCGTTCGGCCCCCAGATGACGACCACCGCGGCGCCCGTCTCCTCGACGAGCCGACGCGCCAGCCTGCGGAAATTCGGGATCGGCCAACGCTTGTCGGGCCGGCCCGCGCCCGGATTGAGGACGACCAGCCGGTCGCGCGGCTCGAAGCCCGCGCCCGTCAGGAACACGTCGACGCGCGCCTCGGCGGCGCCGTCGGTCGGCAGCGGGAACTCGACGGTACGCGCGCGCACGCCGAGCGGCTCCATGAGCGAGAGGTACTGGTCGACGATGTGGCGGGCTGCCGCCGGCGGCGTGACGCGGCGGTTCGTGAACAGCGTGTTCAAGCGCTCGCGACAGTGGGCCGCGGCGAAGCCGATCCGAAGCGGCGCCCGCGTCGCCGCGGTGATCACGCCGCTCTTGACCAGCCCCTGGAGGTCGATCGCCACGTCGAACCGAGCGGCCCGCAGGTGGCGCCCGAGCGCGACCAGTGCGCCGGTCGTCTCCGCGATGGCGAGCGGGCCGCGGGACCGCCGCCAGCCCCGCGTGTCGACGGGCACGATCTCGCTCAGCGCAGCGTTGCCGTGCAGCACCGCGGCCTCCCGGCGCTCGACGACCCAGATCAGGCGGGCCTGGGGCAGGCTGGCCTGCAGCGCCGCGGCGACGGGCAGCGCGTGCACGACGTCGCCGATCGAGGAGAGCTTGACGAGCGCGATGTTCATCGAAACCGCTCGACGATCCGGGTGATCAGGTCACGCGTGGAGTGGTCCTTCGGGTCGCCGACGAGGGCGACCCGACCGCCGACCGACCGCACCGTCGGCTCCTCGGGGACGGCGCCGGCGAGGTAGTCCGTGCCCTTGGCGTGCACGTCGGGCCGCAGGGAGGCGATCAGGCGGTCCGCGGTGTCCTCCTCGAATATGACGACGTGATCGACCTCTCGGAGCGATAGCAAGATCTCGGCCCGCTCGGCGGCCGGCATCAGCGGCCGGCCCCGCCCCTTCAGGCGAGCCACCGCCGCGTCGGAGTTGATCCCCACGAAGAGGACGTCGCCGAGCCGTCGGGCGGCTCGTAGATAGCGGACGTGGCCGACGTGGAGGAGATCGAAGCAGCCATTCGCCAGCACGATGCGCTTGCGCTCGGCTCGGAGCCGGTCGGCCAGCGCGACGGCTTCCTCCAGAGTCACTTCTATCTTTCGCTCACCTCGCACGGCGGGGCCCCAGCCCCGCGACGTGCTGCGGCTCGCCCTACCATTCCTCGAGCGCCTGCCGGAGCTCCGAGGGCA
>Ga0066709_100000058_pt1 | contig 37491 bp, 23 predicted proteins | sample GraSoiAngelo_158_FD_79665 | JGI IMG/M metagenome (GOLD analysis project Ga0066709, IMG submission 79665) | Grasslands soil microbial communities from the Angelo Coastal Reserve, California, USA - 14_1009_16_30cm | ecosystem: Environmental > Terrestrial > Soil > Grasslands | place: USA...
GCGACCAGCCTCTACCGGCTTGTAACGGGGGGGCACGCCTACACCTTCACGCAGTTCGAGGCGGTGGACGCGCGTTTGGCCTTCCCCTGCTGGGACGAGCCGGCGTTCAAGTTTCCGTACCAGATCACCGTGGTCGTTCCGCAAGCCCACGAGGCCGTCTCCAATACCCCGGTCGAGCGCCAGACCGTGAAGGACGGCATGAAGACCGTCGTCTTCCGCCGCACCAAGCCGCTCCCCTCCTACCTCCTCGCGATCGCCACCGGACCGCTGGAATTCGTGCCGATCCCCGGCATGTCGATCCCGGGCCGCGTCGTCGTGCCGCAGGGAAGCAAGGCACTCGCCCAGGTCGCCGTCACGATGACGCCGCCGATCATGGCGGCGCTCGAGAAGTACTTCGGGAGACGCTATCCCTACGAGAAGCTCGACTTGATCGCCGTGCCCGAGTTCTCGCCCGGCGCGATGGAGAACCCAGGCGCGATCACGTACGGCGACCGGTACCTCCTCTTCGACCCCAAGACGATGAGCACGTCGCAGCGGCGGACCTTCGCCCATTTCACCGCCCACGAGATCGCCCATATGTGGTTCGGGGATCTCGTGACGATGAAGTGGTGGGACGATCTCTGGCTCAACGAATCGTTCGCAGATTGGATCGGATTCAAGATAGCCGGGGAGGTGTACCCCAACCTCCAACTGCAGGCGGACGCGCTCGATGGGGTGCAGCGGGCGATGAAAATGGACGCGCAGCTCTCCACGCGCGTCATCCGCCAGCCGATTGAAAGTATGTCGAACCTGCTCGAATCCGCGGACCCGCTCGCCTACAGCAAAGGGCACGCGACCCTCGCGATGTTCGAGCAGTGGATCGGGCCGGAGACGTTCCGCCAAGGTGTGCTTGCCTATCTCAAGCAGCACGAGTGGGGGAACGCCACGGCCGACGATCTCTGGAGCGCGCTCTCCAAGGCGGCGGGCCGCGACCTTCGCGCTCCGATGTCCACGTTCCTGGATCAGCCCGGCGTTCCGCTCGTGCACGCCGACGTCCTGAAGGACGGCCGCGTGTGGCTCACGCAGAAGCGGTACCTCCATTACGGCGTAACGCCGCCCATGCGGCTTCTCTGGCAGGTCCCGGTAACGCTCAAGTACTCCGACGGGACGAAGGTGATGAGCCATCAGCTGCTCTTGAGCGAGTCGACGGCCACGGTGACGCTCCCGGGGCTGGCGGGCAAGCCGCCCGCATGGGTTCACCCGAACGGCGCGAGCGGCTACTACCGCTGGAGCGTGGACCCCGCGACGCTCACCAAGCTCGCCGAGGCAGCGCCCAAGGTGCTCTCCGCAGACCAGCGGATCGGCTTTCTCCAGAATCTCGACGCGCTCCTCGCGGCGGGCGACATCCACGGCGACCAGTATCTGAAGCTCATCGCCGGCTTCGCGGACGAGCCGCGTCCGGAAGTGGCGGGCGTGCTACTGGAATCCCTGCAGAGCGCCAAGGAGTTCTTCGTCACCGAGGATCTCGAGACGCCGTTCGCGGTCTACGTCCGACGCCTCCTGGGCCCTTCCAAGAAGCGCTTTGGCCTCGACCGGGCGCCCGGCGAGGAGGATGGGGTCTCGATTTTCCGGCCCCAGCTCCTGGGCTGGCTTGCGGACGAGGGGCGGGACCAGGAGGCGCTCACCCACGCGGAGCAGCTCGCCAAGTCGTTCCTCGCCGACCGCGGGTCGATCGATCCCTCGCTTGTGAGCCAGGTGCTCGTTCTGTCCGCGGTCCGAGGCGACGCGGCGCTCTTCGAGGAATACAAGAAGCGCTTCGAGGCGGCCACGGCGCCGACCGATCGCATGCCGCTCCTTTCGGCTCTGGGAAACTTCCGCGAGACAAAGCTCCGCGAGGCGGCGCTCGCCTACGTGCTCGACGGACCGCTGCGGCCCCAGGAGCTCTTCACGATTCCGCAGACGATGGCCGGGACGCTCGAATTCCGGAAGCAGGTCTACGCGTGGGTGACGAAGAATTACGACGCCTACGCGAAGAAGATGCCACCGGCCTATGCGGTCTACATCCCGTATTCCGGCGTGGGCTGTGACGAGGAGCAGCTCCAGAAGACCAACGCGTTCTTCTCGATGCCGGAGCACAGCCCGCCGGGCGCCGAGGCGGAGCTTGCCCGCGTGCTCGAAGCCGGAAACGACTGCATCGGCCTGCGGGAGCGCGAAGGGGAGCTGGTCCGGCGCTATCTGAACCAGCTGGCCGGCTCAGGCGAGGGAAGCGGCGCGCTTCGATAGGAAGCACGCGACGCAGCCACGGCTGCGGTGCGCCCGGTCCGACGCAGGGTCGCGAAAAAGGGGTCAGGGAACACTCCCTGACCCCTTGGCTTTCATTGGTTGCGGGGAGAGGATTTGAACCTCTGACCTTCGGGTTATGAGCCCGACGAGCTACCAGGCTGCTCCACCCCGCACCGTGATATTCTGCGAAGACTCCCGATCTGTAAAGGGCTTTCTGGTAGCGGCCTGCGGTCCGGCCGCGCCCGAAAATGCAGGCCGCCAAGATCCCTCGCCGCGCATCATAAGAGGATGAGCCGAATGGAGCTAACAGGACGCCTCGCGCGCGGGGGAGCCACGTCGTGATGCGGGAGCGGATTTCACGCTATCGCCTCCTCGAGGAGGTCGGCCGGGGCGGCATCGGCGTCGTCTACCGCGCGCGCGACGAGCATCTGGGTCGCGACGTGGCGGTCAAGATTCTCCGCTCGAGCGCCCGGATGGACGAATCGGCCCGAAAGCGGTTCCGCCGGGAGGCGCGCGCCCTTTCCCTGCTGAGCCACCCCTCGATCAGCACTGTGTTCGACTTCGATTCCGACGACGGAATCGACTTCATGGCAATGGAATTCGTCGAAGGTGAGAAGCTCCAAGACCGCCTCCGGGCGGGCCCCATCCCGGAGATTGAGGTCGCGGAGATCGGCGCGCAGATCGCCGCCGCGCTGGCCGCCGCGCACGAGCAGGGGATCATCCACCGCGACCTGAAGCCGGGAAACGTCATCGTCACGCCGAAAGGGCAGGTCAAGCTTCTCGACTTCGGGCTCGCGCTCCTCTGCACGGGCGGCGACTCATCGCCCGAGACGCGGAGCCTGACCGATCTCGGACAGGTCGTCGGCACGCTCGCCTACATGTCCCCGGAGCAGCTCCTCGGAAAGGAGAGCGACGAGCGGAGCGATCTCTACTCCCTCGGCGTTCTGCTCTACGAAATGGCGACCGGAAAGCTCCCGTTCGGCGCCACGCTCAATACGGCGCTCGTGAACGAGATCCTTCACCTGCCGGCGCCGCGCTCCGGCACGCTCGGCGTCCGGGTCTCCCCGACGTTCGATGCCCTTCTGGTCTCCCTGCTCGAGAAGGACCCCACGCGGCGTCCCGGATCGGCCGCCCGGGTGGAGGCCGCGCTGCGGGCGATCCAGACGGGGGCGAAGGGCCAAGGGGCCCCTCCCTCCCGCTCGGTTGAGGTCGAGACCGCGGTGTTCGCGCCTCGCGGTGTCGAGTCGATCGCCGTGCTGCCGCTCGAGAACCTGTCTCGCGATCCCGACCAGGAGTTCTTCGCCGACGGGATGACCGAGGCGCTCATCACCACCCTGGCGCAGATCCAAGCGCTGCGCGTCGTGTCGCGGACCTCGGCGATGCAGTACAAGGGCGCGCGGAAGCCGCTCCCCCAGATCGCGCGCGAGCTCCGCGTGGACGCCGTCGTGGAGGGGACCGTCGCCCGGTTCGGAAACCGCGTGCGGATCACGGCGCAGCTGATCGAGGCGTCGAGCGATCGCCACCTCTGGGCGCGGAGCTACGAGCGCGACATGAGCGACGTTATGGCGCTGCAGGGGGAGGTCGCGCGGGCGATCGCGGACGAGATCAAGGTCCAGGTGAGCCAGGAGGAGCGCGCCCGCATGGCGCCGCTCCGCCGCGTCGACCCCGAGGCCTACGAGGCCTACCTGCGCGGCCGCCACCACTGGAATCGGCGTACGGACGCCGAGATTCGAAAGGGGATCGAATACTTCCAGCAGGCGATCGCCAAGGACCCGCTGTACGCCCAGGCGTACGCCGGCCTCTCGCGCGCGTACGACACGCTCGGCACCTACAACTTCCTTCCTCCCTCGGAGGCCTTCGCGAAAGCCGCCGCGGCGGCGAACCGGGCTCTCGAGCTGGACGCGTCGCTGCCGGAGGCGCACACGGCGCTGGGCGGCGTCCGATTCACGCACGATTGGGACTGGAAGGGGGCGGAGTCGGAGTACCGCCAAGCGCTCGCTCTCGATCCGAATTATCCGGACACGTACCACTGGTATAGCGACCTTCTCTCCGCGATGGGCCGGCCGGAGGAGGCGCTGGCGGCCATCCAGCGCGCCCATGCGCTCGAGCCCCTGTCGCTGACGATCAACATGAGCATCGGCACCTGCCTCTTCTACGCCCGCCGTTACGACGACACGATCGCGCAGCAGCGGGGGACCCTCGAGTTCGATCCGAACTTCCCGCCCGCGCTTCGGAATCTGGGCGGCGCATACGAGGAGAAGGGGATGTACGCGGAGGCGATCGAGGCGTACCAGAAGGCGATGGTGCACTCGCCGCAGGACGTGTCGGCGAAGGGTCTGCTTGCCCACGCCTTCGCGGTCTCCGGGAACCGGGACGAGGCGCGGCGTCTGCTCCGGGAGCTCACCGACCAGCAGGGCCAGCGCTTCGTATCGTCGTACTCGCTCGCGGCCGTCCACGTCGGGCTCGGAGAGCACGAGCGGGCGTTTGAGCTTCTCGAGGACGCGTTCCGCGAGCGGGACCGGGGGATGGCGTGGATCAAGGTGGCTCCCCGCCTCGATCCGCTACGGACCGATCCGCGGTTTACCGATCTTCTGCGCCGGATGAAGCTGGTCGACTAGCGGGGGCGCGGACCGGCGACTGTTTTCTAGCGGGTGGAGTCGGGGGCGGATTGGTAGCGGTAGAGGATCTCGTCCTTCTTGACGAGATGGAAGCGCTCGCGGGCGACGCGCTCCTCGAGGAGCGGATCGCGCGCCTGCTCCTTCCGCCGGCGCTCGAGGTCGTTCACTCGGACCGCCAGCTCGATCTTCTGTCCGCGCAGGGTCTCGTTCTCGCGCTTGAGCGCGGAGATGCGCAGGATGCCGGTGTCGCTCAGGGCGAATGTGTAGACGAGGTACGCAGCGACGGCTCCGGCACCGAGCAGAATCAGGCGGAGCCTGCGTCCGTCGCCCTTCTCGGTGGGACGGCGGCGGAGAAACCGCTGCGCGGGCGGCTTCTTGGGGCTCTCATAAGGCGAGCGCATCATTGCTCGATTGCCTCCCTCGATTTGCGGAACGCGGCGGCTCCAGGGTAGACGGCCTGGTCGGCCAGCAGCTCCTCGATCCGGATCAGCTGATTGTACTTCGCGGTTCGGTCGCTACGCGACAGCGAGCCGGCCTTGATCTGGCCCGCGTTGACCGCGACGGCGAGGTCCGCGATCGTGGTGTCCTCGGTCTCCCCGGAGCGGTGCGAGATGACCGTCGTGTAGGCCGCGCGCTTCGCCATCTCGATCGCGTCGAGCGTCTCGGTCACGGTCCCGATCTGGTTCAGCTTGATCAGGATCGAGTTCGCGATGCCGTCCTCGATCCCGCGGCGAAGGATCTCGGGGTTCGTGACGAAGACGTCGTCCCCGACGAGCTGAACGGTGCCCCCGAGCGAGGCGGTCATCCGTTTCCACCCTTCCCAGTCCGCCTCCGCGAGCCCGTCCTCGATCGAGACGATCGGGTAGCGGCCGGCCAGATCTTTCAGATACGCGATCATCCCGGCGGAGTCGATGGCTTTCTTGCCCTCGAGCTTGTATCCGCCGTTCTCGTAGAGCTCGGAGGCCGCGACGTCCAGCGCGAGCGCGACATCCTCGCCCGGGCGATAACCCGCCTTCTCGATCGCGCGGAGGAGAAAGTCGAGCGCCTCGGCGTTGCTCTTCAAATTCGGCGCGAATCCCCCCTCATCGCCGACAGCCGTGACGAGCCCTTTTTCGTGGAGGAGCTTCTTCAGGGTATGAAACACCTCGGAGCCCGCTCGAAGCGCCTCGGCGAACGAGGTCATCCCGACCGGCACGATCATGAATTCCTGGATGTCCAGGTTGTTGTCCGCGTGGGCGCCGCCGTTCACCACGTTCATGAGCGGAACCGGGAGCGTCTTCGCGTTCGCGCCGCCCAGGTAGCGGAAGAGGGGAAGCGCGTGCTCGTCCGCCGCGGCCTTGGCGCACGCCATCGAGACGCCCAGGATCGCGTTCGCGCCGAGGTTCTTCTTGCTCGGGGTGCCGTCGAGGTCGATCAGGATGCGGTCGATCGCGGCCTGATCGCCGGCGTCCTCGCCCACCAGGTGGCCGGAGATCGTCTCGTTGACGTTGGCGATCGCCCGCGCGACGCCCTTCCCAAGGTAGCGCTTCGGGTCGCCGTCCCTGAGCTCGAGGGCTTCCCGGGACCCGGTCGATGCCCCGGAGGGCACGGCCGCCCGGCCGATCGAGCCCCCGGACAGGGCCACCTCGACCTCCAGAGTCGGCTGGCCCCGCGAGTCCAGGATCTCCCGCGCGAAAACGGATTCGATATCGGTCATAGGCGCAACGCACGCTATGGCTTGCGCGATAGGCGAGTCAAGGGAAAAGCCTTGACTGGGGCCGGATCGCGCCCCTACGGTGCCGGCCCAAGCCGCCCGTGGAAGCCAACCTACCCGAACGGGCTTGGGACCCCGGGGATCGACGAAACTTGGCCGCCTGCTTGGACGTAGAGAGCATGAAGGTCCCGTGAAGAGTCCGCTGTAGGATGCAGCCCGATGAGCGGGACCTGGTTCGGCGGTGCCTGGACCGCGACGAACGCGCCTACCGGGAATTGATCCGCGGCTACCAAGGCGCGGTCGTGAACCTGGCGTGGCGGATCACCGGGAACGCGGACGACGCGGCGGAAGTGGCCCAAGAGACATTTATCCGGGTCCTTCGGTCGCTCTCGGCGTACGATCCCGAACGGCCGTTTCGAACGTGGCTGTTCAAGATCGCGTCGAACCTGGCGCTCGACGTGATCCGCCGGCGCAAGCGGCGGCCGATGGCGCTCGAGGACCTGGCGACCGAGGAAGGGCCGCCGATCGATCCGGCCGATCCAGGACCGGGCCCCGAGGAGGGGCTAAGGCTCGATCGCTCGGACGCCCGCTTCGACTCGCTGGTGCGGGAGCTGCCGGAGCATTACCAGGCGATTCTCTTCCTCCGGTACAAGGAGGAGCTCGCGTACGAGGAGATCGCCGAGACGATGGGGGTGCCTCTGGGAACCGTGAAAGTGCGGCTCCACAGGGCGCACGAGATCTTGAGACGGAAGCTGATCGCGAGAGGGACGGAAACGTGAAGACGAACCTGACGTGCGGGACCTGCGAGCTGGAGCTCTGCGCCTATCTGGACGGCGCGCTCCATCCGGCGATCGCGCGCGCGCTCGAGTCCCACGTCGAATCGTGTGCCCGGTGCGGCGCGCGTCTCGAGGCCTATCGCGAAATCTCGTCTCGTCTCGCCGAGCTGCCCGAAATCGCGGCGCCCGCGTGGATCGAGAAGCGCGTTCTCGACTCGATCACTGGAAGGGCGCGGGCGCGCCGATTCTGGTCGCGCGGATTCGCCGCGGCGGCAGCCCTCTCGTTCGCCGCCACGGTCGGCCTCATCGCCCATCTGCCCGCGCTCGCGCGCCAGTGGGGGCTTCCCGATCCGGCGACCTGGCCGGTTGTGGGGCTTCGGACCGCTCTGGATGGAGTCATTTCGGTGGCGAAGCGCCTTGCGGGCGACGCGGCGTTCTACGAGCCGCTCGCGCGGAAGCTGTGGGTCGCGGTCTCCGCGCTGGAGACGCTTCCCCGGGTGGCGCTGCTCGCGCTTCGCACGCCGGAAGCGCAATTCATGGTCGCTGTCACGATTTCGCTGGGGGTCGCGCTCTTCCTGGCCCTCCGCCCGTCCCGCACCCGTGAAGGAGGTATCGGCCATGCATGCCTCTCGCTCTAGGACACGGGCGCTGACCGTGGCGGTACGGATCTGGATTCCATTGACGTTCGTCGCCTTCTGGTTCGCCCTGGCTCTTTATTGGAGTCCGGCATCGGGAGCCACGCCCACCGCGAAGACCGCGGCGTCGGATTCCACGGCGACCGACGGCGGATTCAGGGTGCGGGTTCGGGAAGAGGGAGGCACCTCCAAGGTCGAGGCCGCGCGATACGCGCTCGAGCGGGCCAAGGAAGAGGCGCGACGCGCCCGCGCGGAAGCGCGCGCCTCGCGGGTCCCGGTACCTCCCGAGCCGCCCGATCAACCGGATAAACCGGACGTTCCGGAGCACATCAAGTTCGACAACAGCGACAACGACGTCGTCCGATTCGGGGAGGACATCACGATCCCCGAGGACAAGGTGATCGACGGCAACGTCGTGGCGATCGGCGGATCGGTGACGGTCCTTGGCCGCGTGAAAGGGGACGTCACCGCGATCGGCGGCACCGTTCACATCAAGGGCAAGGGCATCGTGGAAGGGGACGCCGTCTCGATGGGGGGCGGCGTCACGACGAGCGACTCGGGCACCGTGGCCGGCAGCAACGTCTCCCTCGGGGGCTTCCACATGGGCTCCTGCCCCTGGCCGATGCTCGGACTATTCGGAGCGGTCGGGACCGGCATCTTGGGAATCGTGACGAGCATCGTCAAGCTCCTGCTCACGGGATTCTTCGCGTGGCTCGCGCTCCTCTTCATAGGCAACCGCATGACCCATGCGGTCGACGTGATGAGCCAGCGGTTCGGGAAGTCGTTCCTATGGGGACTCCTCGGCTGGGCGGCGATGGTCGTCGCGATTCCCGCCGGGATCGTCCTTCTGGTCCTCGTCGGCGTCATCGCGATCGCCATCCTCGCGATCACCATCATCGGCATTCCCCTGGCGATCCTGCTCGCGGTCGCGCTGGTGATCGGGATCGTCGGCATCTGCGTGGGCGCGCTGGTCGCGGTGTTCGTGGGATTCCTGAACGGCGCGATGTACCTGGGTCGTCGGATCCTGGCCAAGAACGCGGCGCGCGCGGGCAAGCCGATCGTGGCGGTCCTGGTCGGCCTCGTGCTCCTCTTCGTGCTCCGCCTGGCCGGCGAGCTGTTGCAGCTGATCGGGCTCCTGTTCTTCCACCCGTTCTCGATCGCGTTGGGCATCGCGGCCGGGGCGCTCGCCGCGATCGTGACGACCTCGGGATTCGGAGCGATGCTCCTGACCCGCTTCGGCATCGGACCGCGCGGGGCGGGTGCCGTGGGCTCGCAGTGGTGGCCTTCGTCGAGTGGTCCCGCCGCTCCCGCCGCTCCCGCGGCTCCGACGGCCGCGCCGCCGGCCGGGGGCAGCTCGGACGCGCCGTAACGGCGCGCAGCCGCAGCGGCGATCCCGTGTCGCCGGCTACCCGTCTGGCCGGCTACCGTGACGCGCCGCTTGCCCCCTCCAGACGAGCCGGAGCGAACCGCTCGCTCTTCCTGATGGCGGTTCTATCCCCGAGGCCCGAGAGGTTGACCGCGAGGCCGAGCAGGTAGCGCGGGATGCCTCCCTGGGCCCGATCGGGGCCAGGCGATTCGCCGGCCAGCCAGCTTTCGATCTCACCCAGGTCCTCGACCGCAACGGGACGGATCGTCACCCGAACCGAAACGTAGTACGACCCCGTCGAGTCGAGCATCGCCCCCGCGGCGATCGGAATTCGCCGCGCGGAAAAGAGCAAATTCCGGAGCGAATCGAGGCCGTGCGCCGTGCGATTCTGCGGCGGGCTCTGCCCCGAGCGGATCCGGAACGACTTGGCCCAATCGTCGTAGACGATCTTGTGTTCGCTCCTCAAGGCGAGCACGAGCTTGTCGAACCAGAACGAGCGCCGCTTCCAAAGCCCGACCTCGAAGGACACCGTGGCCGGCATCCCCTGGAGAAGCGTTTCCTCCAGTCGCGGCGTGAACGGACTGCCGACCTCGTAGCTCACGCAGATCGCGCCCGAGATCGACTCGATGGGCCCGACCCGGAGATCCATGTCGTCGTCGGCGAAGACCGCATCGGGTGCGATGGCCGCGAGGATCGCCGCCGCAGCAAGGAGAACCGCCGAGCGGTACCGGGATCTCATCGTCGCTCCTAGAAGCTCCCGCCGAGGCGGACGCCGACCAGGACGGGAGCGTCCGAGCGCTGAAGATTCCGCGCGGCCGTGACGGCGACCGGTCCCTCGCCCAACCGGATCCCGAGTCCCCCGTCGAGAGCGAAATGCTGGCGGGGGAGGTTGTCGCGGCCGGACCAGGCGGCGCCCCAGTCGAGAAACGCGAACGTCCAGACGTTCTTCCTCGCCAGGAGGTAGTACTCCGCGTTCGCGAGGAGGAGCTGGTCGCCGCCGAATCGTTTGTATTCGTGCCCGCGCAGCGTCCCGATCCCGCCGACGTGCCATAGCTTCTGCGGGGGGAGATCGCCGTCGATGGTCGAGCCGCCGATCGCCCGGATGCGGGCTTCCTGGCGGGGGCTCAGCCGGAGGCGCGTGTGGGCCGCGCCCCGAAGCCGCCCATACTCCGAGTCCCCGTCGATGGGCGACCCCGCGCGTTCATACGTGAGCTCTCCGTTGGTTCCTCCGGTGAACGGGAGCGGCGAAGGGCCTATCCGCCCGAAGATCGAGAGGACGCCTTCCTTCCCGTCTTGGATGGGGGGATTGGGGCGAAATTCGTCGTCCTTCCCGAAGATCGAGAATTTCGTCTCGTTGGCGAGCGATCGCACGTCCTCCGTGACGGCGCCGACGCCGAGGGCGAAGTCCCGGCCCGGCTCCCAGCGCACGGATCCGTCGATTCCCTCCGCCTCGTAGAGATCCCGGTAATCGGTCCGCGCGAAGAGCGCGAAGAACGTGTTCTCGGTCTCGTCCACGATCCATCCGTCCTCGGTCGCGGTGCGCCGGTAGGCCGAACCATTGATGCGAAAGCGCCTTCGATCGCCGAGGGGAGCGTCGAATCCTACGTCGTAGAGGAATCCCTCGCGGGAGAACGCGTATCCGACCGCCGCGTAGAGGAGAGGGCGGAGCTCCCGCTCGTTCACGACCGCGCCGCCCAGGTGGAGGGCCGGGCCGTCCACGCGGTTGTACCGAATGCGGACGAGCGGGGTTAAGTGCGTGGCCTCGGGAAGGCCGGTGTATAGGGTCTCCCAATCCGCCGGACGGAATCCGGGCGCCGGGGCCGCGGAATCGGCGGGAGCCGCCGTCCCAGCTAGAGCAGGCGCCCCCGAAAGCAGCCACGCCGCGGCCACCGCGGCCATCCCGGCCGCCGCGATCGCGGATGCCGCGCTAAGAGCCGGCGGTCTCGCGCGCCAGCCCATACCGCTTGATCTTCCGGTGGAGATAGCCGCGATCCATCCCCAGGCGCCGCGACGCCTCCGTCACGTTCCACTGGCACTGCTTCAACGTCGAGAGAATGGTGTCGCGCTCCGCCTTGTCGCGCGCGGCCTTGATCTCGCTCGGCGGGTCGTCGTCGGATTCGGAGGGGAGCACCTCCTCGACCTCGCCGAGGCCCACGGTCTCACCGTCGGTCATGATGAGGATCCGCTCGATCAGATTCCGAAGCTCGCGGATGTTCCCGGGCCAGGAGTACTTGGTGAGACGATCGATGGCCTCCTTCGAGAAGGCGCGCGGTGGGCGTCCGTGCTCCGCCCCGAGCTGAGCGACGAAGTGGGCGAGCAGGAGCGGGATGTCCTCGCGCCGCTGGCGAAGTGACGGAAGATCGATGGGGACGACGTTCAAGCGATAGAAGAGATCCTCCCGGAATCGTCCCGCCTGGATCTCCGCGGGAAGATCCTTGTTCGTCGCCGCCACGATCCGGGTGTCGACCGAAATCGTGCGGGTTCCTCCGAGGCGCTCGATCTCGCCGGTCTCGATCGCGCGCAGGAACTTGGCCTGGGTATCCAGGCTCATGTCGCCGACCTCGTCCAAGAAGAGCGTGCCCTCGTCGGCGGCTTCGAGGCGGCCGCGCTTCATCTGGGTCGCGCCCGTGAAGGCGCCCTTCTCGTATCCGAAGAGCTCGCTCTCGACGAGGTCCTTGGGGAGCGCCGCGCAATTGAGCTTCTCGAACGGCCCCCGCGCCCGGGCGCTCGCCTTGTGGATCGCGCGCGCGACCAGCTCCTTGCCCGTGCCGCTCTCGCCGGTGATCAGGACCTTCGCGTCCGTGCGCGCGACCTTCGCGATCTCGGCGCGAATTTGTTCCAGGCCGGCGCTCTTGCCGACCATCTGGTCGCCCGCGCCGGTCATCGCGCGCAGCCGCTCGTTCTCCCGCTGAAGCGCGCGGATCTCGAGGGCGCGCTCGACCGTGAGGTGGAGGCGGTCGGGCCCGAACGGCTTCTCGACGAAATCGGCGGCGCCGAGGCGAATCGCCTTCACCGCGTCCTCGATCGACCCATGGCCCGACATCACCACGACGGGGAGATCGGGGTTCGCCGCCTTGGCGATCTCCAGGAGGGCGAGGCCGTCCTTGCCTGGGAGCTTCAGGTCGGTCAGAAGGAGATCGACGCGCTCAAGGGACAGGATCCGCTCCGCCTCTTCGGCGCTCGGCGCGGTCACCGGGTCGTAGTGGCGCTTCAGGCTCGCCGCGGTCTCGAGGAGGACCGACGGCTCGTCGTCGACGATCAGGATGCGGGTCTTCGATCCGGCCGCGGGGCTCACCCGGTTTCCTCGTGGGAACCCGAAGCGGCCGGCACCGTGAGCCACGCCCGCGTTCCGACGCCGGGGCTCGAATCGAGGCCGAATCTTCCCCCGTGCTGCTCCACGATCCGCTGGACCAAGGTGAGCCCGAGGCCGCTCCCGGTCGATTTCGTGGTGAATCCGGGGTGCGTCGCCCGCTCGAGGGTGGCCGCGTCCATGCCCGGGCCGTTGTCCTCGCATTCCAGCGCGACCCCGCCGCCGCCATTCGACTCGCGGCGAACGCGCAGCGTGACGACGCCGCGATCTCCCACGACGTCGGTCGCGTTCTTGATCAGATTCACGATGACCCGCTGGATTTGGCCCGCATCCGCCCAGGCTAAGGGAACGGGACGCTCCACCTCAACGCGGAACTCGACCGGAGAGGAGCCGTCGTAGAGCTTCGCCGCGTCCTCGACGAGAGCGGCGAGGTCGCACGGCGCGAACTTCGGCTCGGGAAGCTGGGCGACCGCGGAGAATGCCGTCGCGAACTCCTGGAGCGAGTGGACCTCGCGCAGGATCGCCTCGGTGTTCTCCGCGACCACCTCCGCGCGGGGCGGCTCGCCGCGCCGCGCCTCGTCCCGGAGTCTCTGGAGCGCGAACTGGATCGGCGTGAGGGGATTTCGGATCTCGTGCGCGACCGCGCGCGCGACCTCGCGCCACGCGGCGAGGCGCTCCGCCCGGAGGAGCGCGCGACGCGACGATTGAATCTCCTCCACCATCCGGTTGAACGATGCGGCGAGGAAGCGGACCTCGCTCGTTCCGGACGGCTTCACGCGATGGGACAGATCTCCCTGCGAGGCCTGCGCCATGCCCTCGCGGAGCGCGACGATCGGCTTCGCGATCCCCTTCGATACGAGGTAGGCGAGGCCGAAGCTCACGGCCCCGAGCACCAGGCTCCAGAGGCCGGCGAAGATCCAGAGGCTCCGCTGCGAGAGCCACGTGTAGACGCCGAGGCGCTTGTACATCGAGAGGTTCCTCTGCAGCGCCACGATCTCCGAGGAGATCTCGGGATCGAGCTGGTACCCGGTCAGGATCGCCCTGTCGCTCCCGACCGCGGCGATGCCGCTCACCTGCCGGGGCGCGTCGTCTCCCGAGACGAGCCCCCCGTGCTGGAGCGCGTCGAGGATCGACTCCCGGTCCGGTTGGGGAAGGGTGATGCGGGGGCCGAGCCGCGCGCCGAATACGCGCTCGACGCCGCCACGAATCCGGTAGAGACAGACATAGTCGAGGCCACGGCTTCTCGCTTCGTCACGGAGGAAGCGCTCCAGGTCGCCGCTCCGATTGGCGGGGAGGAGCGCCGCCGCCTCCGGTTCCTGCACCATCGCCTCGGCATGCTGGCGCGCGTCGCTGGCCAAGCGCTCGATGCCGCCGCGAATGACCTCGAGCGACTGGGTGAGCGCACGCTCCGTCTCCGGGTTCTTGAGCGCCGCCAGGCTCCGCGCCAGATACTGTGTGACGAAGAAAGTGAGCCCCAGCGAGGGGATGAGGGAGACCAGAAAAAAGAGGGCCAGGAGTCGCCCTCGAAGCGTGCCGATCATTTCCCGCCGCCGCTCCGCCGCGTCAGGGGAGCGCGCCTTCCGCTTCGCCCGCCAGCTGGCCGCACGCCGCGCCGATCTCCACGCCCTGGCTGTACCGCACGGTCACCGCGGCGACGCGGGGCGCCAGGTAGTCGACGAACCGCTGGATCCGCTCGGCGGAAGGACGGCGGAAGCGGCCCGGGCCGATCGGATTGTAGGGAATCAGATTCACCCGGCACGGGAGCTGCCCCACCAGGCGGACGAGCCGCGCCGCCTCGGCCATCGTGTCATTGATCTCCTCGATCAGGATGTACTCGAACGTGACCCGCTGCCGAACCTTCTCGATGTGGATCCGGACGGCGCGCATGAGCTGCTCGAGCGGGTAGCGCCGGTTCACCGGCATGAGCTTCGAGCGAAGCTCGTCGCTCGCGGCGTGCAGCGAGACCGCCAGCCGGTAGCGCCGCCCCTCGTCGGCCAGGCGGAGGACCTGGGGCACGAGGCCGACCGTGGAGATCGTGATCCGCTTGGACGGAACGCCCATCCCGTTCGGGTCGGTCAAGATTCCCAGCGCTCCCAACACCGCGTCGTAGTTCTCCAGCGGCTCGCCCATCCCCATCATGACGACATTGAAATCGTGTTCTCCCTCGGGCAGCTCGCGCCGGAGGCGGATGGCTTGTTCCAGGATTTCGCCCGTCGAAAGGTTCCTGCCGCGTCCCATGCGGCCCGTGGCGCAGAAGCGGCAGGCGAAGCCGCAGCCGTGCTGCGAGGAAAGGCAGAAGGTCACGCGCCGCGGCGTGGACATGTAGACCGATTCGATGACGCCGCGGTCCTCGAGTGAGAGGGCCACCTTGCGGGTGCGGCGGTCCGCCGTCTCCCGCCGTCCCTGCTCGGCCAGCGTTCCGATGCGGAACTCCTCATTCAGGCGCTCCCGCAGCTTCGCCGGAAGGTTGGTCATGGCTGCGAAATCCGACGCACCGCGGGCATAGATCCATTCCGCGATCTGACGGCCCCGGAACGGCTTCTCGCCCATGGCAATGAGAACCCGCGCCAGCTCCTCATGGGTCAGCCCGAGGAGACTCTCGCGCCCGTCCCGTGGCGGAGTGATGCGGCCATTTTGTGGCCTGATAACGGTTTCCGTCTTTACAACCATAGTTACATATGGTACGGTCGATTGGATCGCGGAGTCAACCGAAGGGGGCATGCCGCGCAACCGTCCGTCGCTTTTCCGAGGGTCCCGTTCTAACCTCGACCGAGTCCACCGTTAGGATCGGTGCCGTCGATATCGGCACCAATTCCGTCCGGCTGCTTGTCGCCGACGTCGATGAGAGGGAGCGCCTGCGCACCGCCCATCGAATGGGCGAAATCTCCCGGCTGGGCGAGGGCCTCGATCGCACCGGCGCCATTGACGATGGCGCGGCCGCGCGCACTCTCGAGTGCCTCGAGCGCTTCGTCCACGAGGCCGAGTACAGCGGCGCGAGCCGCATCCGAGTCGCCGGTACCAACGCCTTCCGCGTCGCCCGAAATGGTCCCGAGCTGGCCGCGCGTTTCTCCGAGCGAATTGGGTATCCGGTCGAGATCCTATCCGGCGAGGAAGAGGCTCGGCTGGTCTTCCTCGCGGTCCTGAGCGGGCTCAATCACTCCCGCGGCCACTCCATCGTCGTCGACATCGGGGGTGGGAGCACGGAGATCATCAGCGGTGAGGGTGAGACCGGCACCCAGGTGATAAGCCTGGAATTAGGCTGCGTCCGGCTGACCGAGCGGATGGTCCGCAGCGACCCCCCATCGGAGGCGGAGCTCGAGAAGATCAGGGGCCACGTCCTGGACGTGTTCGCGGAGAAGCTTGGGGCGTTCGACGTCAATGGAATCGAGCGCGCGATCGGCGTGGGTGGCACCGTGACGGCGTTCGGCGCGCTGGACCTTGGCCTCGTCAAGTACGATCCCTCCAGGATCGAGAATCACCACCTGACCCGCGAGCGCATCTCGAGCATCGGGAAGCAATTATGCGCGATCCCACTCTCCCAGAGACGGGACCTCGCGGGCGTGAGCCGCGGGCGCGCCGACATCATCCCAGCGGGGGCGATCATCCTCTGCGAATTCGTGGCGCGATTCGCGGTGAACGGCGTTTCCGTATCGACCAGGGGACTTCGCTACGGTTTGGTCCTGAGCGAGGCTCGGAAAGCGGTCCGAGGCGCCGGCCAGTCGGCCCGGGCCTAGCTGCCCCTTTCCGGGAGTCGCTCCGGTTTCCCCAAAATCAGCTGACCTTCGACCGCAAAGTGCGTTCCGCGCGACAAATCGCTTGACCACGCCGCCATACGAAGTTATCTTCATTAGTTAGAGGTAGTGTTCGTCAGAGGGTGCCTGCCTCCTGCGCGGGGGCATCCCTCTCGGCCAGCGGTAAGGCGATCGCGGCTAAGACGCTCACTGACGAGCTGCCCGAAACAGTCAAGGGAAGTGGCTGATGCGCCGGGTGCCGCTTCACCTTCGAGGAGCAAGGGAATGAGGGTCCTGGTTCCACGCCGTTTCATCCGGTTAGGTGTTCTCCTCGCCGTGCTCTGCCTGACTCCGGCCATCTCGCCATCCGCGTTCGCCCTTCCCAGACCGTTCAAAGATTTGGGGGATGAAAATCCGCCCCCACCCAAGGGCGACGGTGATGGAACGATCGTGAAGGGTGCCACCATGCAGATTGGCATCTCCTACGCGACGGTAACGAGTGGTCATCGGTTGTCGGTCGGAAGTACCGTGAGGAACTACCTCCGGCTGATTCGCATGGGCTACGGCCTGCGCTGGTATTGGTAGCATCTCCCGCGGCGCGGGCGATGCGTGGCCAGGTCAAAAGCCTGACCGCGCTCCGTAGTATGGAAGAATTCGAGGGCCGGAATGGACGGACTTGTCCCCAAAGACCGATCGGACATTCCGCACCGAACCTCGGGCGCCTCGCCGGCTCGCGCGTCGACAGACGCGGGGTCGTACGGGGAGCACAAGGCTCAGGAGCTCGGAGATCTCTACTTCGCGGCGGATAACTACGTCGTCGCGCTCGAGTACTACCGCCGAGCTCTAGAGGCGGATCCGAAAAACGGCAGTCCACAAAATGGCGACGATCTGCTCCGGATCGGGACGCAAATCGTCGAGTGTCTGCGGCATCGCGGCGACCTGAACGAAGCCGTCGACTCGCTCCACGATCTACACCGCCGCCTCCGCCCGCATGTCACTCGCGAGCAGGCGGGGCGCCTCGCGGCCAGCCTCGCGCTGCTCCTCTTCGAGCGTGGCCGGTATCGCCCCGCGCAGCGCGCGGCGACCCTCGCGTATCGCCTCCTCCGCGACACGACCCTGAACCTCGATATCGGGCGCACCGAGATGATTTTCGGGGTCATCGCCCTCCGCACCGGGGACTGGAACGCGGCCCGCGAGTATTTCGAGAGCGCGATCGCGACCTACCGGCGCGCCGGATACGACGCGGGGATGGCCTCGGCGTACAACAGCCTCGGCCTCCTTCACAAGAACCACTGCCGCTTCAAGGAGGCGGCGCGGTTCCTCGAGCAGGCGCTCCGGATCGGCGAGCGCTCGGGTCTCTTTCACGACTCGGCGACCTACGTCCACAACCTCGGCATCGTGCACGAGAAGATGGGCGAATGGGACCTAGCCGAGGATCACTACCGCCGCGGGCTCCAGATGAACACCGAGGTGGGAAACCCCGTTGGGAAGGCGCGGGCCCTCTTCTGCCTGGGCAATTTGCGCCGCAAGCGCCGCGACTTCGCCACCGCCGAGAACCTGATCCGGCAGGCGCTCGCCCTGTCGGTCGAGCGAGGGTTCCCACGGGAGACGATTCTTTCGCGAGAGACGCTCGGCGATCTCTACGCCGACCGCGACATGCTCCCCGAAGCGCGGGCCGAGTACGAAACCGGCCTCGCGATGGCCGACCAGATCGCCCCCGATTCCGACCTCACCGTCGAGCTGGTCCGCCGCCTCGGGGACGCGCAGCTTCGGATGGGCGAGATCGAGGGCGCGAAGCGGAGCGGCGAGAGGGCACTTGCGATCGCGCGCCGCCTGGGTGACCGCATCGAGGAGGCCTGCTCGCTCCGGCTCCTCGGCCTGACGGCCGCCGAGGCGGGCGATCTGCCGTCGGCTCAGGAGCGCCTTGGCGAGGCGAGCCGCATTCTCCTCTCGATCGGCAAGCGCTACGAGCTCGCGCGCTTGAACCTCGGCGCCGGCCTTGCGTGGCGGCGGCGAGCGCGGAAGGGCAAGTCTCGGGGCATTCTCGACGAATCGATCGGGTTCCTCCGCCGCGCGGTGGCGGCATACGAGAGCCTGGCGCTGCCCACGTTGACGGCGCGTGCCCTGCTCGAGCTGTCGCGGAGCGAGCTGATGCGGGGCCAGGTCGACGAGGCGGTGCTTCATTTGGATCACGCCTCCTCGTTGCTCTCGCCGGAAGACGACCCGGCCCTCGCGCGCGAGATCGAGGAGTTCCGCGCCGAGATCGAGCAGGGTTTGATCGAAGGGACTTCCGCCCAGAGCAACGAGTTCTCGGCATTCGAGGAAATCCGGAGCGTGCTCCGGGGCGTCGACGCCGAGTCGGCGGTTCAGGATGTGCTGGCCGTTACCGCGCGCCGCGTGACCGCCGCGCGCGGCTGCGTGGCCGCGCCCGCCGTCCACGGCGGGATCGAGATCGTCGCGTCGGTGGGAATGTCGTATCGCGTCGCGCAGGATCTCCTGAGCGAGCTCGAGCGCCGGATCGGGGCGGCGCGCCTCGCCTCGGCCCCCGTGGTCTCGAGCCGGGCGGGCGCCGATGCACGCTTCCGCGACATGCCGGGCACCACCCACTTGAGCCCGCGCACAAGCATCGCGATCATGCCGCTCTCGCTCCCGTCGGGGCTTCCGGGCTACCTCTACCTGGACCGCCCGGAGGAGAGCGCGCTTGGCGCCTTCAAGCAGCGGGAGATCAATCTGATCGCCATGCTCGCGAACCATGTCGCCGTGGCGATCCTCGAGCTATCGCGCCAACGGCTCGCGCGCGAGAATTCCGCGCTCCGGGGGCGCCTCATGGGATCGGCCAACGACCACGGCATCGTCACGCGAAGCCCCGAGCTGCTCGAGATTCTCTCCCTGCTGGAGCGGGTCGGCCCGAGCGACGCGACGATCCTGATCGAGGGCGAGACGGGGAGCGGCAAGGGCCTCCTGGCGCGCGCGATCCACGCGTCCAGCGCCCGCGCGACGAAGCCGCTCATCCAGGTCAACTGCGCGGCCCTCCCCGAGCAGCTGCTCGAGAGCGAGTTGTTCGGCCACGTGCAGGGCGCCTTCACCGGCGCCGTGCGGGAAAAGGTGGGCCTCTTCGTCGAGGCGAACGGCGGGACCCTCTTCCTCGACGAGGTGGACAAAACGACGATCACGATCCAGGGGAAACTCCTACAGGTCCTTGACAACCGCGAAGTGCGTCCGGTGGGCGGGAACAAGTCGACGAAGGTGGATGTCCGCGTCGTCTGCGCCACCAACGTGAATCTCAAGGCGCGGATCGCGCGCGGCGAATTTCTCGAGGACCTCTACTACCGGCTGAACGACATCTGCTTCCGCGTCCCGCCGCTCCGCGAGCGGCCGGAGGACGTGCCGCCCTTGGTCGAGCACTACTGCCGGCGCTTCGCGACCGAGATGGGGAAAGAGATCCGCGGCGCGGACCAGGAATTGATTTCCCTCCTGGCCGGCCTTCCATGGCGGGGGAATGTGCGCGAGCTGGAGAAGGTCGTGAAGCGCCTCGTCGTCATGGCCAACGACGGGGACACGCTGTCGATCGAGCTGTTGCCCCGCGACCTTCTCAAGCAAGAGGAGGAGAACGGCGATTCGCCGTCCACGCTCCGGGCCGAGGTTGCCAAGGTGGAGCGCCGGCTCATCTCGCAGGCTCTCGAGCGTCACAATTGGAACAAGCTTCAGGCCGCCAAGGAGCTCTCGCTCTCCTACCCGACGCTATTGCAGAAGATAAAGCTCTTCCGCCTCGATCGAAGGATCCCAAGTCGTCAAAAGGCTTAAAAGTAGTTATTAAACTACTTAATAGTCGTAAGTATATGTGAATAAACCAACTTCCGACTCCGCTTGGTTTCACTGTCAAATTAGACCCCACTTCCGGCGTGCCCCAACCCTCCAAGCTACCCATCGGCGACGATTCAAACAATGAGCTAACCATCAAATTAACATCCTGTTACGCGCTCGCGAGTTCACTTGTTTCGGACCTGCAAAATCTTGGCACGCGGGATGCAATGCAAAGTGCCCGGAGGGGGGGACCTCCAAAGAGCCCGCAGGCCTAGCCAGCGTTAGACCATGGGTTAGCCGCCAATTCGAGCACCGGCCTCGGAAGAAGCGGCGTAACCCGAAGAGAGCTGGCAAGGCCGGGGCTCAATTTTTTTATCCTTCCGCAATCCTCACCCGCGTAAGCGGTTACACGCCCGCCTCTCGCTCATCGTTTTCCCGAATCGGCCGATATCTTCCAAGCGGCATCAACCCGGACAGGCTCGCGCGCTTGCGCCTCCGCCCTTGGGTAGAGCCGGTCCCGTTCGGAGAGCCCATCGTTGGCCGACAGCGAAGCAGGGAAGGCGGCAGCGAGCCACGGACGAATCCTCATCGTGGAAGATGAGGAGGCGCTGGCGAGACACCTGGGATGCCATCTGCAGCGGGCGGGCTACGAAGTTCGAATGGAGCACACCGGGAAGGCGGGGCTGGTGGTTGTCGCGGAGCATTGGCCGGACCTGGTGCTCCTCGATCTGATCCTGCCGGATATCAGCGGATACGAAGTCTGCACCGAGCTTCGACGTCTCTACCGCCCGTGGCACCTGCCGGTCTTGATGCTCACAGCGCTCAACTCACCGAAGCACCGCCTGCTCGGCTTCGGGCACGGCGCGGACGCCTATCTGACCAAGCCGGTCACCTCGGGCGAGCTTCTCCGCACCGTCGAGACCCTGCTCAGCCACAATGTCCGAGGACTAGGCGCCGGCGGTTGAGGTTCCAGACGAATCCCCGACCTTCCTGCCGAGCTGCTTCTCGATGCAGCGGAGCACTTCATCCGTGCTCACGGGCTTCGCGAGGAACGTTCGCCCGCCGATGACCGGCTTCGCGCGCGTCGTCTCCTTCGAGACGCCTGCGGTCAGAAACACGATCGGCGTGTCCTTGAGGTTGGGGTCGGCATGGATCTGCGCCGCGACCTCGCCCCCGTCGACGTCAGGCATGATGACGTCCAAGAACACCATGTCCGGCAGGAAATCCCTCGCGGCGGTCAGCCCGAACGCACCGTTGTTCTCGCAGTGGACCTTGAACGCACCGGTCCGCTCGAGGTTCAGCTTCAGCATCCGCGTGAAGCTCGGCTCATCGTCAATCAGGAGTATGCGAATCTTTTCCATTGGAGCATCCCTCCCTTAAGAGCTCTGAATGTGGAAGACGACGGTGGCGCGGGCACCGCCGTTCTCACGGTTGGCGATTTGAATCGTGCCGCCGTGGAGCGCGATGATCGTCTTGCTCATCGCGAGGCCGAGCCCCGTTCCCTTGCCGGTCGGCTTGGTGGTGAAGAACGGATCGAAGAGCCTGATCCGGGTTGCTTCGTCGACGCCGGTGCCCGTGTCCTCGATCTCGACGACGAGGACGCTCTGCCCGATACGGAATTGGTCCGTCCGTCGGATTCCGACGTGCGGCCCCACCGTCATTCGTCGCCGCGAGGTCCTCACGGTCAACGTGCCGCCCGAGGGCATCGCGTCGATCGCGTTGATCATGAGGTTCACGAAGACCTGCTCGATCTTCGAGGCGTCCAGCATGATGTTCGGGAGGTCGCTCCCCAACTCATTGACCAGCGTGACGTGGGCCTTGGAGAGCGAGTGGCGGACCAGACCGGCCGACTTCTTGAGGATCTCGTTCAGATTTCCGTCCTCCAGCGAGAACTCGGTGGCGTGCGAAAAATCGAGCAAACCGCGTATGACGTGGTCCGCGCGCCGCACGGCCTCTTGCACGTCGGCCATGGCCATCGTGACGTCGGGGTCGGGGTTCGGAACCGCCTGCGAGAGGAACTCCACCGCCGAGAGGATGATCGCGAGCGGATTTTTCACCTCGTGGGCGACCCCGGCGGCGAGACGCCCGATCGATTCGAGCTTCGCCGCCTGGACCAGCTGGAGCTGGGCGGTCTTGACCTCTTCGTGCGACTTGCGGAGCGCCGCCAGCGCCTGGCGGAGCGCCTTTTCCCGCTCGCTCAATTTCTCGCTGCTCCGCTCAGCCTGATCCAGCGCTTGCTGGACCGCCGTGATGTCACGCGCGATCGCCACGCCGCCGGTCACGCGCCCCGCGTCGTCGCGCGTGGGAGCGACCGAGAGGGACACGTCGATCGGAGCGCCGTCGCTTCGGAGCCGGACGGTCTCCAGGTGGTGGACCTGGTCCCCAAGCTTGATGCTCGTGATCATCTGGGGCCATTCGTCGCGCCGGTCCATCGGGACCAGAACGGAGATCGAATTGCCGAGGATCACTTCCGCGGGATATCCGTAGATCCGCTCGGCGCCGCGGCTCCAGCCGGTGATGATTCCATCCAGGTCGATGGCCACGATCGCGTCGTCGGAGAGATCCTGAATCGCGGCGAGCCGCGAGGCCGCCTCCGCGCCCTTGGTGGAGGCGCGCGGAGCGCGGGTGCCCGAATCGATCTGTCGATTTCCGGTGCTCATGGATCGTCTCCGCTCAGGCTCCGAGCGCCGCGAACGATGCGGTCTCGGTCGCGTCGATGCTCAAGAACCGGTCGAGGTTCAAGAGCTTGACGACCGAGTCGACCGCGGGCGAGAGAGAGGCGAACCGCACGCTCCCGCCCTGTTCCTGAAACTGCTCCACCAACACCAGCAAAGCGCCGATGCCGCTCGAGCCCATGAACGAGACCTCGGACAGGTTCAGCACCAGATTCTGACCGTTAGCCTGGATCTCGGCGACCCGCTGCAACAGGATGGGAGACGTCTTGACGTCGAGGCGGCCCTTGACCCGCAGAAGCACCGCTTCACCGCGATCCTCCGGTTTCGAGATCTCCAATTCGTTGGTCATGGCGAGCCTCCTCCCATCTGGACTATCGGCAGAATTGCCGTCGAGCTGTACGACCGCAGGCAGTAGCAACGTGAAGATGCAACCCTTGCCCGGCTCGCTCGTTGCGGTCAGGTGACCGCCGAGCCCCTCGGCGAGCCGCCGGGCGAGGGAAAGCCCCAAGCCCATGCCGCCGACGAGACGGGTCATGGAGCCGTCCAGCTGCTGGAACGGCTCGAAGAGAGCGGAGAGCCGGTCCGCCGGGATGCCGGGCCCGTCATCGACGACGTCGATCCCGATCCACTCCCCACCGTCCTGCGCGACCCGGCGCACGCGGAGCTGGATCCGCGCGCCCGCCGCGGTGAACTTCACCGCGTTGTCGATCAGGGTGTCCAGGATCTGCCTCAGGAGCTGCTCGTCGAATTTCCCCTGCAATACGTTCGCTTCGCGCACGCAGGTGAATTCCCTCAATTCCGACGAAACGCCCGGGACGCGCTCGAGGTAGTAGTCGGAAACCGCGGCGACCACGTCTCCGGTCACGAAATCGGGGCGAAGGGAATCCTGCTCCGCCTCCGAGAACGTGAGCAGGTTCTCGATCATCGACAGCAGTTTCCGCGATTGGTTGCCGGCGTAGTGGAGCAGCTGGCGCCCGGAAGCGTTGCCGTCGGTCACGCCACTCTCTTCGGCGCGGGCGACGCAGTCCAGGGAGGCGATGATGGCCGTCAGGGGCGTTCGAAGCTCGTGGTTCACGTTTGCGATGAACTCGGACTTCAACCGATCCAACTCTTTGAGTCGATTGTTGGCCATTCGGAGCTCGCGGTTTCGCTCCAGGAGCCGCCCGTAGAACCTCTCGTTCTGCATCGCGACGCCGGCGATGGCGAGGGATGCCTGCAGGGCCCGGATGTCGTGGTCGGAATAGGGGGCCCCGTCCGAGCGCGCCCCGAGCGCGAGGATGCCGAGCATCTCTCCTCGAACCCAGATCGGGGCGAAGAATCGGAGCCCAGCCCGGTCGGCGACGTCTCGCATCGATCCGTCCGTCCCCGCAGCCAGGTCCGCGACCACGAGCGGGTTCGGCCTCGCGCGGGATCGCTCCATCAGCGTCGCGGCGCCCTGCTCGATCACAAGCCGTGCCTGCGCCTCGTCCACCCCGTGAGACTTGACGAGCACCGGGAAGCTGGCGCCTCCCTCCGGAACCAGCCAGAGGCAGGCCCGAGTGGTCTTCAATTGCCCCATGAGGTTGACGAGGAGACTGTCCGCGACGTGGTAGAGGTCGAGCGACAACGTGAGCAGGTGGCTCATTTCCATGAAGGCGCGAACCGTGACATCGGATGGGTCTCCCGCCGTCGCCGCCGTCGCCGCGATCGCTTGTTTGAGGGCCTTGAGCGGATTACGCATTCGGCACCCCGTCCTGCTGCTCGAGCTTCAGCGGGTCCCACTCGAGGACCGTGATGTTTCCCACGTTTGTCCCGGGGTGATAGACGACCGCGCTCATCGTCCTGTAGATGATGTCGAGCCCGAACCCACGCCCGCGTTTCCGAACCGCGGGGTCCTCGTAGTCCGTCTTCTTCGCCCGGTCGGGCCGGAACGGGCGCCCCTCATCCCGGAGGACGAAGCAACCCCGCGTGGCCGGACCGGCCGCGGAACCCGGACCGGCCGCGAGACCCGCGCCGGGCAGCCACCAGAGCTCGAGCGTCCGCGCAGGGTCCTTTCCGTATCCGTGCTCCACGACGTTCGCGCACACCTCGTAGAGGACCAGATCGAGCATGTCGGCCCCGCCGCTCGAGAGACCTCGCGCCGCGCCCGATCGGTCCAGCCACTCGCGGATCCCCACGAGGGAGTCCAGGGTCGCGGGAAGCTGGATGCTCGTGCCGCGCTTCCGCGCGGCCTCGAAACGCTCGAGCGCCTCAGGCAGGGCGAGGGTGGATCCGTCCACGGAGAACGCTCCGGGGCCGGGTCGGGCGCCAGCGTCCCGGCTCACGACGAGCACCGTTTCGTCGTCCATGGGCAATCCGTCGCCCCGCCACTTCTCGACCGCGTGGTGGAGCTGGTCGAGAATCCCGCGCGCGCCCGACGGTCCCGCGACCGAAACGATCGTCTCCATCCGGTCGAATCCGAATTCCTGCCCGAGAGGATCGCTCGTCTCGTTGATCCCGTCCGTGAATTGGACGAGGGAGTCGCCCGGGGCGAGGTCGATGACTTGGTCCTCGAGGGTCCGGCGGATCGCTCCGCCCCGGATCGCTCCGAGCGGGATTCCCTTCGACCGGTGCCACTCCGTGCGGCGCGTTTGTCCCCGGTAGACCAGAATCGGATTGTGTCCCGCGGAGGAGTAGACCAATCGTCCGGTCTTGGAATCGAGCTCGCCGTAGAACATCGTGACGAAGCTTCCCCGCTGGAGCGTCTCGCCGAGGCGCTCGTCGAGGACGGCGAGAAGCTCGGCCGGGGAGTGATGGATCGAGCGCAGGGCCCGGAGGAGCGAGAAGATCATCGCCGTGATGAGGCAGCCCGCGAGGCCCTTCCCCGAGACGTCCGCGACGGCCAGCGCGATCTTCCCGTCGGGGAGGGGGATCACGTCGTAGTAGTCGCCTCCGACCTCGGCCGCCGCCCAGTGCCCGCCGTGAACCACGAACTCGCCGGCGACGGTCTGGCCCGAGGGAAGGATCGAGCGCTGGATCTGCTGCGCCAGCTCCATCTCGCGGGCGAGACGCTCGCGCTCCACCATCTCGGTCTGCGCCTTCATCAGCGCGGAGGCCATGCTGTTGACCTCTTCCGCCAAGAGACCGAACTCGGTCCGATTCGCGAGCCGAATCGGCGTGCTCAGATCCCCGCGCCCGATCCGCTCGATGCCGGTGCGGAGCGCTCCGATGGGCCGGAGGAGGAGCGACATCAGCCCGAACGACAGCGCGGCCCCGGCGAGGAGAAACGCTCCCAGGATCAGGAACTGCTGCCTGCGGATCTGCCCCATCGCCTGCTCGACGTAGGCCCGGTTGAGACCCACGAGGGCGCTGCCGAGGATCTCGCCGCGCGAATTGAGAATCGGAGCCGACGCCACCAGCATCTGCCGGTTCCCCGTGATCGATTCGTGCGGCCCGAGGGGCGCCGTGGTCGGGACGGGGACGAGCCCCGGGGGCGGTGTGTAGGGGCCGCTCAAGAGGCGGACGTCCGGGTGGCCCTGGATGTTGCCGTGGCGGTCCAGGACCACCACGAGGGCCAGCTCGGGCTGGCGCGCCTGCATCTCCCGGGCGAGCGGCGCCAGGGTCAGCTCGGGGTAATCGGTCACGATGGCGCCCGAGCTCGTGAGGGCGAGGTTCCGAGCCTGGAGCATCAGGCGGCTCTCGATCTCCCGCGCGAGGACGTTTCGCGTCCTCTTCTCCATGAACGAGGTCACGCCGAGCACGATGAGCGTCGTGAGCACGACCGCGGCGCACGCGACGATCCAGCGGATGCTCCAAACCGTCCGGCGCGGAAGAATCGGCGTCATCGACCCTCTCCCAGGATCTCTCGGGTCCGGGCCTGCTGCGTGCGGGCGCGCGCGATGTACCCGGCCGCGCGTGAATCCTTGGGGTCGACCTGGAGCACCCGCTGCCAGCAGCTCACCGCTTCATCCAGTTTTCCCGACGCGAAGAATTCCATGCCGCGCATCAGGTACTCGCGCTTCAAGTATTCGTCGACGCGCTTGTACCCGGGCCGGATGGACCAGACGAGCTCCCAGTAGCGGAGCGCGTCGTCGAGCCGGCGCTCCTGCATCGCGGTCTGGCCGCCCCGATAGAGGGCCTCCACCTCGCGGTCCTGTTCCGGGCTGGGCGGCTGCGGTTTCTCCGTTTTCACGACCGCGGCGACCCCGGCCGCGGCTGCCCTAGCACGTGCCAGCGCCGCGGCGGCGTCTCGGAGCCCGTCGGCCTGCGGATCCAGATTTCTCGCCTCGGCCAGGGGCCCCTCGGCCTCGTCAGGAAGCTGGGCCTCGATACTCTGCCGTGCCTGCTTGATGAGGCTCGCAGCCCGGCGGGCGATCGCCTGCTCGGTTCGGCGGAGCATGAGGGCGGCGTCCGCGTCCTTCGGGTCGACCGCAAGGATGCCGGCGAAGCCGATCCGCGCCGCCGGAAGCGAGTCCGCCGCGAACGCGTCGGAAGCTTCGGCGAACTTCCGGCGGATGCTCTCGGTGCGAGCAGCCCGACGGTCGCCCGCCTCGCGGCAGCGGCGCTGGCCGGCGGTCGCGGCGGAGTCCCCTGGGGCGATCGCGAGAGCCCGACCGTAGACGAGCGCGGCCGCGGCGTAATCGGACGCGTCCTCGAGCTGCTTTCCTCGACCGCGCAGGGCGGCCGCCTGGAGCGCCGCTGCCTGGGGATGATTGGGATAGAGAAGGTCGACCGTCCCGAGCAGGTCGAGCGCCGACTCGTACTCGCCGCGGGCCTCGGAGGCTTGCACGCGAGCCAGGAGATCCTCGACCTGCTTCGCCTGCCGTTTCTGGAACGCATCGTCGAGCCTTGCCTGGAGGTCTTTTTCCTTCGCTTGCGAGGCCGCCTCCCGCTGCTCGGACACCGTCATGCCCAGGGCCCGGGAGATTCCGAATCGATGGACGCCCGTGATGTCGCCGTCCTCGTAGGTGTAGTCCACGGAGAAGCCGCGCCAGGCGACGGCCGTGCCCGCGGTGAGTCGGCCCGAATTGAACCCGCCGCGAATGCCGAGGAGCGGGTGGAGCTGCAATTCCATCCCCGCATGAAGCTTCGTCGCCACGCCCGCGGACTTCTCGAAGTCGAGGAGGACAAGCGCGGACCGCCCGCCAGGGGCCGGCGCGCGAAAGCCGATTCCGGATCGGAGCACGGCGGGGTCGGGCACGCTCTCCTGGTCGAGGCGGATCGAGGGAGGGATCAGGTTGCGCACCGAGAGTCCCCACGTCAGGCGACTCGCCCAATCGGCGTTGGTGCGAAGCAGCGCGCCCGCGCGCAGGAGAACGCCGGCGTCGAGACCCAGACCGCTGCCGCTGAATCCCGCCAGGCTCTGACGCTGGAGCTTCACCGTTCCCCCGACGCTCACGGCGTTGCCCAGAGAGCGTCCGAAGCCGAGCGCGATCTCGGTCTGCGAATCGGAGAGGCCGCCGTCGAGGAGGAGGTTCCGATCGTCGCGCTGCTCGACGCCTCCGATGCCGAAGTGGAGGATCGAGATGCCCGCCGTGCCCCAGCGCCAGTTCGGGAGCACGACAGCGACGAAATCCTGCTGCGATCCCAGGTCCGCGTACTCGGCGTGGGTGGCCAGGATCTCGAATCTTTGGCGGATGCCGAGGCCGGCCGGATTCCAGATCATCGCGCTCGCGTCGTCCGCGAGGCCGACGAACGCGCCTCCCAAGGCGAGGGCGCGATTGCCCGCGCCCGATGCGAACACCGATCGGGTTCCGCCGTCGTCCGCGGCGTGGGCGGGGGAGACGCACGCGATGAGCGCCAGGGCGCAGATGAGGGCGGCTGACGGTCGGGCGGACATCATCGGACGACCGCGACCTTTCGGATTACCCGGTCGTGGGAGCCGCTGTCGAACTTGACGGTCAGCTCGGCGATGTAGACGCCGTTTCGGACCACGCGCCCGACACCGTTCCGTCCATCCCAAAGGTCGCTCTGGTTCATTCCCGATGGACGCGCCGCGTTATCGAGGAGCGTGGCCACCCCGTCGCCGCTCGGCGTGACGATCCGGAGCGTCACGCGGCCGGCCTGGCGCAGGTAGAAGGCGAAGGTGGTCGATTGCCGGCCGCCCGCGAACGGGTTCGGGTAGTTCGAGTAGCTCTCGCCTAGGGTGAGCCCGCCGAAGCTCCCCGCCTCCGTCCACATCGGGAAGGTTGAGCCGGGGGCGGGCTGAACCTGGACTTGGAGGAGGGCGCTGGACGGCTGAACCACGCCGATCCCGGCGGCGTCGCAGCCGACGCGGAACGTCGGGGGCGTGGCGCCTGGACGGAGCACCGTGCGCAATTCCACGACGACGCTCCCGCTCGGCGGAACCCCGATCGGGGATCCGGCCACGAGCGTCGCCTGCGTGGAATCCGCCGTGAGCGCGGCGCTCTGCGCCCAAGGGACGCCGGAGACATAGGCGACGGCGCCGGAGGCGGCCGCGCCGAACGCGACCGTGCCGAAGTCCCGATCGCCCGCGCGAAGGGTCAGGTGATCCAGGAAGATCGAGTCGGAGCTTGCCGCCGCCACGTTGCGGAGCGTGAGCCTTCCGACCGTGATGGTGTCGCCGTCCGCTGCCAGCGTCGCGGGCATGCGGCTTTCCAGGCCCACGACGAGGTCGCGCGCCGGGGCTACGAGATGCGTCAAGCCTGAGGTGAGCGGGAATTCCGTGCCGGATTCGGGCACGACCGCCGTCGCCACGCCCGTGTTCGCGTCCGCCGCGCGAATCCCGCCCGCGAACACAGCCAGCTCTATATAACCGGCGGGCGCTGCCGCCGAGATGTCGACGCGGATGTCCAGGGAGTCGGTGTCGCCCGGCTCCAGCACGGGGCTGGGGAGCGCCACGCCCACGGTTCCGCCGGTCGAGGGTGGATTCGGAACGCTGGCGATCTGGACTCCGTTCCATAGGACCCGCAACGCGTCCAGATAGGCGGACGGGGTCAACGGCCGCCGCAGCTCGTCGCGGCACTGCACGTAGAGCGAGTCGACGCGGATACGCGCCGCGCCCGGAGCATCCGGATGACGGAGCTTCGCCGTGAGCGCCGCGACATCGGGTTTCCCGACGGTGACCTGCGGCGGGAATCGAGGCGTCCCGCTTGCCGCGAGCGTGTCGGCCGCGGCTTCGACCGTGATCGTCGGCCCGACGATCGTAGGCGTGGCGTAAAGGGCCGGTACCCTCTCGCCGGTGCTCGCGTCGGTGACGGCGAACGTCGCGGAGTCGCCGAGCAGGATCTGAAACGCGCCCAATTGGGCGCTGGTCGCGACGTCGCCGGTCAAGAAGACGTCGAGGGGCGTGTTCACCGGGACGGTAAGGGGTGGGCTCAGGACCAGCGTAAGCGTGGAGCCGTCGGTCGCATAGACGATCCGGTCACTAAGAAGGGTCTGCAGGGCGGTTCTGACGCGGATTCGACCCAGGTAGTCCGACGCCCGCGGTACGGCCACGCCGTTCGTATCGCTCACCGTGACCTCAAATGATGAGATCCGGACGTCCGAGGTGAACCCGGTCTGCCCAGGGTTCTCGACACGGAGGGTCAGAAGCGGGACGCCGGCCTGGCCGCGTCCCACTCGCGCGGGAGGGGCCGGCACCGCCGCCACGTCCAGGTTCAGCGCCGGGCTTACCAGCCGCGCCAGCCCGGACCGGACCGGATAGGTCGATCCTTGGAGCCGAGCGTTCACCGGCGCACCGCTGTTGACGTCGCTGGCCGCGAACCACGTGCTGTCCGAGATCACCACGCGAAAGTCGGACGCTGTGGCCGACGAGGAAATGTCGAGTCGCAGGCTCAACGTGGCGCTCTGAGCCGCATCCACCGTGACCGGTGAGGCGAGGGTGAGCTGCACTTCCGCGCCGGCATTCTCGAGCGTGGTTTTCCGGAGCAGGACGGTGGTTCCCATGCCCACGGTGACCGCGGTCAAGAGATCGGAGGGGACGATGCCGGCCCCGGTCCCGTCCTCGACCCGAATCCGAAGCGCGGACAATCGGACTGACGCCGCCTGCGCGCCACCGTTGTTGGTGAACGTCAGGCTCAGCGGAATCACGTCGGTCTGGCCGCGGCTGACCGTCGCGGGCATCGAGGAGGTGGCCGTGTAATCGATGCTCGAGACGCTCTGGAAAACCTGGTGCGTATTGGACGTCGCGTCGACGGATCGGCGGACGAGTCCGCTTGTAGCTCCGATCCCCTGCGCGTGTCCGGTGAGCATCACGTCGCCCGGGCCCGAAGCCGTGTAGGTCCAACGGAACGTGTCCGACGCGGCCGGAGCGAGGCTGAAGGACGCGGGGCTCGGGCCGCTCGCGAGCGTGAGCGCGCCGGCGCCGGAGGCGGCGAGCGCGGTCGGCACGACGCCGTTCACCGACTCGCCGCCGACGTTGCGCGCGACCATGAGCACGCCCACCTGCTGCCCGACCGTGCTAGCAGCCGGATCGATCTGCATTGTCACGAGGATGGGAGCGTTGCTGATCGTAATGGTTTGGGGATTCGTGATCCGGGCGTCGATGGGTCCGTCGTTGGTTGAGCGAACCACGATGCCGCCGACCGGGATCGCGAGGCGGACGGTTGCGGAATCCCGGGGGGACGCAGAGACGGTGAGGCCAACGAAATAGTGGCTGGCCGATGGGTCGACTCCCGCGAGCGTATCGGCGAGGAGCGCGCTCCGCCACCGGCCGCCGGAGAACGTCAGGGGGCCGAGGTCCCGGTCGTCGCCAGATCCGGCCGAGAAGGTGCCGTCGCCCCCGTCGCGCCAGAGCCGGAGCGCGGCGATGTCGCTCGTGACCGCGTCGCCGCGGTTTTCCACGATCAAGCTGTCCAGGAGATCCAAGGCGTAGCCGTTCCGCGGCACTTTCACGTCGAGCACGAGAATTGGCCCGTCGCCCGGCCCCACCGTCGCGACCGGAGCCCCGACATTGGTTACCTGGGCGGCGAGCATTCCGTCGACCGTCAGGCGCGCGCCCGAATCAAGTGGCCAGACCGCCACGACGCGCGTCGGCTCGCCGAAATCGACGTCAAGAGATCCCGAGACGTTGAGGGACAGCACGTCCGGGTCCTTCGCGCCCGTCATGGAGACGTCGGCGGTCACGAAGAGGTGCCGCGTCTGGCCGGGGGTCCACGGCCATGCGAACCCGCTGAAGGTGGCCTTACCGTTATGAAAAACAGCGGTCGCGAGGATGGGGTCTTGGCTCGGACTGTTGTTGAGGACCCCGTTATTGTTCCCGTCGCCGCGCAGGGTGACGCTCATCTCCCCGTCTCGATCATCCTGAGATCCGGAGCCGGATGTGGTGTTCGTGACCGTGAGTGTCGAGAGGGTCTTGGCCGTCGAGTAGGTGTTCTTGGCGAGGACATGCAGGATTTGGACCTTGGTATCGCCCGGATTGACGACCGACGCTCCCACGGCGCTCGTCGTGAGCGTGACGCGGTCCGCAGCGCTGATCGTTTGGAAGTTGGGGTTTCGGACCACCGCGTCGATCGGCCCGTCATTGGCGCTGATCATGCCGACGCCGAAGGGACTGGTTGCCGGGAGGCTGAGCCGGATCGTCCTACCCTCCGAGGCCAGATCTCCGATATCGACGCCGAAAAAGAGCCGGATCCCGCCTGCGGGAACCGGCTCGGTGAGCCCGGTCAGGCGCCAGAGGCCGCTCGAGAATGCGAGGGACCCAAGCAGCCGATCCGATTGGGGGTCGAAGATGCCGTCGCCGCCGTCGACCCAGGCGCGGAGGCTCGTGATGTCGGAGCCCGCCGCGGCAGTCCCTTCATTGAGCAGCCTCAGGTCTTGAAGTTGGTCCGCCTCGTATCCGTTAGCGGGCAGGACCAGCTCGAGCACGCGAGCGTTCTGGGTTCCCGCGAGGACGGTGCCGGCCGGGACCGGGTTGACCGTCATTTGGGCCGCGACCATCCCGTCGATCGGGAAGTTGCCCGCCGGATTCAGAGGGTACGTGCCCCCCGCGGTGTTCCCGGACTGGAATGTCATGTCCGACGCGGCCTGGATCATGAGGTCCAGTGCGTCGCCGTCTCTAACGAGCAGCGGCACGTTCCCTACCACGTGGAAGTAGTTGGTGGCCCCGAATATTCCGTCCTGAATCGGGACGTTCAACCCAGCGAATCGGATCTTCCCCGCCACGACGGTCGGCGCGACTGGGACGAGGGTGTCTTTGGTCGGGTCCGGATTTCGGTCCCCGTCATCGATGTAGAGGCGGAGACTCCCTAGCTCCGAGTCGCGCTGCGTCTGGTCTCCGGGGCCGGTCGTAGCGTTCGTTAGCGTGAGGGAGGTGAGCGTGCCACTCCCTACCGAGGTGCTGATCTGAAGCCTGAAGTAGGCGACGTTCGCTTGTCCCGGACGTACGGTCGCCGGGCTCTGCGACGCCGACGCCGTCAGCCCGATCTGCGCTTCGGCGGGAGCAGCGAGGAGAATCGAGGCGAGACATGCCAAGGGTAGGAGTGTTCGGATTATTCGCTTCATGGACGGATTTCGCCTCCTAATCCCCTCGCAAATGACTTCCCCATATATCGGTAAGCAAGGTGGTCGCCTTGAGCCCCGGAACACCTATTGACATCTTCGGCCGTGGCCGCCGCGGGAGGGCTCAAGCGCCGTCAAGGACCCTGTAGCGCCCTAGTCACAGTGTCTCGGCGACGCCCTCTTCCGCCCCCGGTCGGCCGCAAAGCAACACTCCATCAAGATATTTGTTTGCAACTACTTACGCCCATGCTTCCAGGGCCGCCACCCTTGGCACACGGCTTGCGGTCTAGGTCGTGCGCCGTCGGGCCTTGCAGCCGGCGGGGACTTGAATCGAACGAAGTGACGGACTCGAAGGAGGTGGGCTTCGTGGTTGGAACCTGGGGTAAAGTGCTCGCGATCGCGGGGCTTTTGGGAGCCGCGGGGTGCCACAGCAACGACACGCTCGTGGCGCCCGATTCGCCGCCGTTCCGCGTGGACGGCGTGTACAGCGTGACCGGCGACGGGCTGGTGACCGTGTACTGGCGTGCCAATCAGGAATCGGACATCGACCACTACAAGGTCTATCGGAACTTCGCGCCGACCGGTACCTTCACGCTCATCGGCACAACCGGCGACACGCATTTCGAGGATAGAAGCGTCATCAATGGGACGACGTATTACTACGCCGTCGCGGCAGTGGATCGGTCGGGCCAGGAGAGCCCGGAGCTTAGCTTCGAGAACGTATTCGACACGCCTCGGCCCGAAGGAGTGAACGTCAACCTTACGAACGACAACGCGGACAGCACGGTGAGCGGCTGGGACTTCTCAGCCTACTCGCGGCGCCCGTCCACCGATACGCGCACCGACATGTACTACGCGGCGGCGAACGGCCACTTCCTCGTCTACGTCCCTACCGACACCAGGATTCAGGACACAGGGTTCGTCGCCCTCGTGGACGTCGACTTCGCGCCGCCTTCGGGCTGGTCGGCGGACGGCGTCGTGGAGGCCATTCCCGGGCACAGCTACATCGTGCTGACCAGGGACAACCACTACGCGAAGTTCGAGGTCGTCTCGCGCAGCACGAGTCTCATGAACATGGACTGGGCGTACCAGATCGATCCGAACAATCCCGAGCTCGTGAGGAAGGCCCCGTGACGCGGCCGCGCGCGTTCGTCCTCGCTCTTCTCGTCCTCGCGCTCGTCCCGGCGGGGACGGCGCGCGCCGTGACGCGCGTGCCGGAAGGTGGCGCGACGGGAGGCGGCCAAGGACTCACGGCGGACGTCTGGATCAACAAGGAAGAGGGCGGCGTTTATCGTCCGGGCGAGAGCATGCGCGTCTTTTTCCGAAGCAACGCGGATGCCTACGTACTGGTCTACAACATCGACACCGAGGGATACATCCACCTCGTCTACCCGTACGGGCCCGCCGATCCGATGCGCGTCGAGGCGGGCCGCACGTACATCATTCCGCAGCGGCACGACCCGTACGACCTGGTGGCCGACGGGCCACCTGGGATGGAATTCGTTGTCGCGGTCGCGAGCAGGTTCCCGTTTCAGGATTTGCCCTGGTATTTGACGAGCGGCGCGCCCGAATCGGAGCCGGCCGACCGCGGCGATCAGGACGACGAGCTGGAATCGGGGGTCATCGTCGGCGATCCGTACGTCGGGATGGAGCGGCTCAACCGGCGAATCCTTCCCTCACAGAACGAGGGCGATTCCGACGCCAACGAGACCTACTTCTACATCGACCGGCGCGTGGAGTACCCGCGCTACGTCTGCGCCGACTGCCACTACTCGGCGTTCGGCTTCGACCCCTATCTGAGCGTTTGCCCCGTGATCGACATCCGGATCGACGCCACGTGGGTGCGGTACGCGCCCGTGCGCGTCAGGACGGCCCGGCCGCGGTACTACTACTGGGTCCGGCCCACCGCGCCGAATCGCTACCGTGCCTGGAAGGAGCGTTGGTCATCGATCGACGGTGGAGCGACCCTTCGCTCACGGTTCGTCGTCGAGCGGAGCCAGCGTTCCGTGCGAACGCGCGACATGAAGAATCGCCGCGAGCCGCCTGAGTTCCGCGATCTGAGGCGCAGCCGCCCCGGCCGGCTCTGGCAGGGCAGGGACGAGGTGCTCAGGTTGTGGGAGAAGGAACGGCGCGAGGGTGGCGGAAGGCCTTCGTCCGGCGCCGATCGGCGCGACGGCAAAGACCGTGCTCGGGTTGGGCGAGAGCAGCCGCAAGATCGCGGCGGAGAGAAGGACCGCGGGAGAACCCAGGAGCCCGGCAGGGGCCCGAACCGGGATCGGGGGCAGGGACGCGATCAGGGCCAAGATCAGGGTCAGGGTCGCGACCGGGGCCAAGGTCAGGACCGTGGCAAGGAGCGCGACCGGCCACAGGAAAGGGAACGACCGCAGCCGCAGGAGCGCGACAAAGGACAGGACCGAGACAGGGGACAGCGGGACCGCGGGCAGGATCAGCAGGACAGCGGCCAGGATCGCCGGGACCGCAGACAGGATCGCCAGGACCAGGGGAATTCGCAGAGGGATCAAGGCGGATGGAGAGATCGGGGACGCTGACCGGCTCTCGTTGACCGCTCCGCTCTGGGACCGGTAGACTCAGCCGGTGCGACAGGCCCCGCCGCGGCGCCCTCCGTTCCGTCCGGCCCTCATCCTACTTCTTCTTATTCTCATGGGGCCCTCCGCGGTTGCCGCATCGCCGCCCGTCCCGGGGAAGAAGGGCCCTCAAGCTCCTCGCTACGGACGCACAAGCACCACCGCTGCCGGCCAGACGCCGCCCACCTTTCGGACCCTCCAAAGCCGCGCGCCTCTCCTGGGCGCCGCGAGCTACAACGTCCTGGCCATCCGCGTGGCGTTCACGGACACGCCGATCGATTCCTCGACCGCCTACTACGACCGCCTGCTCTTCTTCCTGAATCAGTACTGGAATCAGATGTCCGACGGCCAGGTCACGATCACGCCGACCCTCTGGGATTCGGTCTTCACGCTTCCGCACCCGATGAGCTACTACGGGGACGACGACCGCTTTCAGGAGCGGCTGGTCTTCATGGTTCGCGACATGGTCGCGGCGGCCGACTCGACCGTCGACTTCCGCCCCTACCAGGCCGTCGTGATCTTCCATGGCGGTCAGGGGCAGGAGGCGGACGTCCTCGACAACAGCCGGGCCCAGGTCTGGTCGGCCTTCGTGACGCCTGATGATTTCCAGCAGATCCTCCCCGATTCGACCGGCGCGGTCGGGATCAAGACGAATGACCCGACCAGCCCCGGCGTCTTCTACCGGCTGAAGGAGGCGGTGGAAGTGCCCGAATCCGAGAGCCAGGACGGATACTCATTCGGGATGACGGGCGTTCTCTGCCATGAGTTCGGCCACCAGCTCGGCCGGCTCGTGGGCCAATCCTCGATGCCGGATCTCTACGACACCACTCCCGACGAAGGCGGCTACTCGCAGGGGCTGGGCTCGTGGGACATCATGGCGGGCGGAGTGTGGAACGCGAACGGGTTCGTGCCGGCTGGGATCAGCGCGTGGACTCGACTCTGGCTCGGCTTCCTCGCTCCGACCCCGGTGACCGCCAACGGAACGCAGACCCTCTGCGAGGTGGAGCGCCCGGTGACAGGCGATCCGCGAATCTTGCAGATCCCGATCACCCAGTCCGAGTACTTCCTCCTCGAGAATCGCCAGCACGATCCGGACAAGAACGGGAAGTTTACGTTCGATGACGTGAACCAGGACGGCTGTTTCGACTTCTACACCGACAGCTACGCGGGCGCGGAGTTCGACTTCTTCACCCCAGCGAACATGACGGCGCCGAGCGGCGCCGGGTGCGACGCCGGAACCTACCAGAGCGGCTCGGGCATCCTGATCTATCACGTCGACGACGCCAAGATCGAGGCCGGCCTCGCGGACAATGTCGTGGAAGGCGACACGCAGCGGAAGGGAATCGACGTCGTGGAGGCGGACGGGATCGAGGATCTCGATGTGCCGCCGACGAGCCTGAGCGGGGGAAGCCCCGACGATGTGTGGCGTGCCGGCTGGCGGGATCACGTCACACCGAGCACGACGCCATCGACCGCGGCCTACGGCAACGCGCGAACGGGGATTTCCATTACCGGGATCAGCGTGCCCGATAGCGTGATGACGCTGAACGTTTCATTCGACCATACGCGGGCGGGATGGCCCAAGACGCTGAGCAACGCGCTCATCCGAAATCTGCC
>Ga0066709_100000059_pt1 | contig 37444 bp, 41 predicted proteins | sample GraSoiAngelo_158_FD_79665 | JGI IMG/M metagenome (GOLD analysis project Ga0066709, IMG submission 79665) | Grasslands soil microbial communities from the Angelo Coastal Reserve, California, USA - 14_1009_16_30cm | ecosystem: Environmental > Terrestrial > Soil > Grasslands | place: USA...
CGATCCGGGCGCCCCGGCGGCTTGACACTCCGGAAACCGCCACGGTAGGGTTGGCCGACGTTCCGATGAATCTCCCCGAGCCGGTCGATTCGATGCTGCTCTGCTACTGCACCAACCTGACCATCGGCGAGTTGCGCCAGGCGTGCCGCGCCGGCCAGTGGCCGCTGCCGGACAAGGAGCGTACGGGCAAGCTCTGCACCGGCTGCCTCGGCGACCTGCTCTATTGCCTCCGGCGCTTCAGCGCCGAATCCCCTTCCTGACGCCGGGCATGTCGCACTGATGACGACGGGGCGCCGCGCGGGCACGCTCTCCGTGATCGTTCCCGTCCTCAACGAGGAGGCCTCCATTCCGGAGCTGGTCCGGCGCATCACGAAAGCGCTCGACGGGGGCCCGCGGTTCGACGTCATCTTTGTCGACGACGGGAGCACCGATCGGACCGCGCAGATCCTGCAAACACTCCACGCCGAGGACCCTCGCGTCAAATCGATCCAGCTGACGCGCAGCTTCGGCCATCAGGCGTCGATCTCGGCCGGGCTCCAGGCGGCCACCGGTGCCGCCGTCGTCGTGATGGACGGCGATCTGCAAGACGCGCCGGAGATCTTGCCTCGGTTCATCGCGCGCCGGCTCGACGGCGACGACGTCGTCTACGCGATCCGGGAGACGCGACGGGCCTCGTGGGTCAAGCGCACCGCCTACCGTGCCTTCTACCGTCTCCTCGCGCGGATCAGCGCGATCGACGTTCCCCTGGACAGTGGCGATTTCTCGTTGATGGACCGCCGCGTCGTCGACGTGCTGAACGCGATGCCCGAGCGCACGCGTTTCGTGCGCGGCATGCGGCGTTGGGCGGGATTCCGTCAGAGGCTGTGCCGTGCGCCCGAGCCGACCGGTTCGCCGGCACGACCAAGCTCACCTACGGCAAGCTCGTGCGCCTCGCCTTGGACGGCCTCTTCGCCTTTTCCTACAGGCCACTGCAGCTGGCGTCGGCGTTCGGCGCGACCGTGTCGGTCGCGGCCTTCCTGATCGCCCTCGCGGTCGTTTTCTTGAAGCTGGTCCACGGGTTCCCCGTCCACGGCTGGACGTCCCTCATCGTCGCGGTGCTGTTCCTCGGCGGGGTGCAGCTGATCTGCCTGGGCATCCTTGGCGAGTACGTCGCTCGCATCTACGACGAGGTCCGTGCGCGTCCACCGTTCGTCGTCGCCGCCGTCGTCGTGATACCCGCCTGCCCCTTCCGCGGGCGCGCCCGCCGACCGTCGATAGCGCGCCATCGAGTCTCTCGGGCGGAGCCCGCCGAAATCGCCGTTTGTTCGGCGTATATTTGTGTTCGCCGTATTCGCCGTATATGAAGGAGGCGCTCGGCGCCAGGCGCTGGCCCCGCGGCTACGCCGCCCGCGAGGCCGCCGCCGCTCGATAGATCGCGGACGTCTTCGCGACCATCGGCTGGAGCGTGAATTCGCTCAGCACGCGCTCGCGTCCAGCCCGCCCCATTCTCCGGCGCCGATCCGGATCGTCGAGGAGGGACTCGATGGCGGCGGCCAGTGCCCTGTCGTCCTCCGGAGGCACGAGCAACCCCGTCGTGTCGTGGTCGACGACGTCCCGATGGCCGGGAACGTCTGTGGCGATCACCGCGAGCCCCGAGGCCATCGCCTCCAGCGGCGCGAGGGGGAGCCCTTCCTTCGCGGCGGCAGTGACGTAGAGGTCCATGCTCGGGTAGGGATTCGTCCCCCACCCGATGGCGCCAGGCGCGACGACCCTGCTCGCAGGCAGCTCCAGCTCGGCCGCGAGCCGGCCGATCCGCGCCTTCTCGGGTCCGTCCCCGACCAGCAGGAGCGAGACGTGCGGGCGCCGCGGCGCGACGAGCGCGAGCGCGTGCACGAGGGCTTCGTGGCGCTTCACCGGATCGAAGCGCGCCACGCAGCCGAGCACTTGGGCGTCCTCGCGCAGCCCGAGAGCCGCCCGTCCCCACGCCAACCCTGCCGCGAGCTCGTCGACGTCGATTCCGTTCACCACGACGGCGCTCCGCCCCGGTCGGGCCACGCCCAGCGCCTGGGCCTCCGCCTCCTGGGAGGCGGAGACGTTGATCACCGTATGCGTGAGGCGGGACAGCCATCGCTCGAGGGCCAGATAGACGGGCCGTGCCGCCCGCGAATAGCTCTCGTAGTGGATCCCGTGAAACGTGTGGACCGCCGGCACGCCGGCGATCCGCGCGGCGAGACGACCATAGAGGCCGGCGCCTTTGCCGTGCGTGTGCACCACGTCGGCACGGGTAGCGCGAACGAGCCGTACCGTGCGCGCGAGCGTCATCGGGAAGCCGCGCAGCGTGTCGACCGCGATCGCGGTGAGCTCGACGCGGAGCGCCCGGAGGTGCTCCTCGAATCGCTGGTTCCACGGCCCCGCGACGGAGACGCTGAAGTCGTCCGCCGGAAGGCGGCGAACGAGATGACCGACCTGCCGCGGCCCGCCTCCGGGCGCTGTGCTGGTGAGGAGCTGCAGGACGCGAATCACGCGATGCCCTTCGTCTCCGTTGAAAGCCGCGATCCGAGCCCTTATAGTATCCTTCGTCGTTCCCCCGGCGGCCGACGAATCGCCTCGAGGAGGAGTCGTCATCCGTCCGTCGACCTCTGAGCCCGAGGAGAGCACCGATGGCGTCTCCAGCATTCGTCGCAGGTGACTTCAAGATTTTCGACGTGAAGGGCTTCAAGCCGCGCATGACCGAGATCCGCGCCCGTGTCCGGCCGAAGCTGGACGCGTTCGGCGGGAGCCTGACGTCGGCGGTCAGCCGCTCGGTCGGCGGCGACGTCTTCGCGCATGTCGCCAAGCACGCCCGCCGGACGGTCAACGCGCCCGACGACACGTGGGTCGCCTTCGGGCCCGACGCGCGCGGCTACAAGAAGCACAGCCACTTCAAGATCGCCGTCTCGCGCCGCTGCGTCCGTTTTCTCTTCGAGATCGGCCCCGAGCACGCCGACAAGCGGCGCTGGGCGGCGGCGTGGAGGAAGAACGCGCCTAAGGTCGGACCGGTCCTGCGACGGGTGAAGCACCTGGCGTGGTTCAAGAATGAGCACGACGACGAGCCCGCGGCTCCCCTCGCCGATTTCACGCCGGAGAGGCTCGTCGAGCTGGCCGACGAGCTGATCCGGACTCGTGACGGCCAGTTGGTCGTCGGGCGCGCGGTGGCGGCCGAGGAGGCCGCGCGCTGGTCGGAGACGCAGTATCGCTCCGCCGCCCTCGAGACGTTCCGCACCCTGGCGCCGCTCTACCGGCTCCGGTAGCGATGCATCGGGACAATTGGAGATCGGGGGGAGCGTCCGCCGCTCCCCCCGATACCCCCCACCGAGCTCCCGTGCTGGCCAGCGCTGAGATCGTGGCGCCGGCAATGCCGGCGCTCGACAACGCGCTACATCGGAACGATTCGAGATCAGGGGGAGCGTCCGCCGCTCCCCCCGATACCCCCCACCGAGCTCCCGTACTGGCCAGCGCTGAGATCGTGGCGCCGGCAATGCCGGCGCTCGACAACTAGCGGGGGCGAACTGTCGCAGTGCGCGGTGGTCGTCCGAGCGAATGACGACGACGCGGGCCGAAAGACAATCGCGCGCCGTCATCTTCGACATGGACGGCGTGCTGGTGGACTCAGGGGCCCACCATCGCCAAGCCTGGCGCGCGCTCCTCGACGAGCTCGGCCTCGCTCCAGTCGGGCCCGAGTTCTGGCGGCTGACGATCGGCCGCCCCAGTGTCGAGGCCGTGCCCCTGCTGCTCGGCCGCGCCACGTCGCGGGCCGAAGCGCACCGCTTGGCCGAGCGCAAGCAGGACCACTATCGGCGACTCGCGCGCGGGGGCCCGCCGCTGGTCCGCGGCATCGTGGCCTTCGTCGACGAGCTCGCCGCCCGCCGCGTGCCCCGCGCCGTCGCCACCTCGGCCTCGCGCTACGACGCCGACCGGCTGCTCGGGGAGACCGGCCTGCGTGAGCGGTTCGATGCGGTCGTCACGGCCGAGGACGTGCGGCGGGGCAAGCCGGATCCCGAGGTCTACCTGCTCGCCGCGCGGCGCCTCGGGATTGCTCCCGCGCACTGCCTCGTGTTCGAGGACGCGGTGGTGGGCGTGCAGGCGGCGCGGAGCGCCGGGATGCGGATCATCGGCGTGAGCACCGCCCATACCGAGACCGAGCTGCGGGCCGCCGGCGCCGAGCGGGCCGTCGAGCACTTCGAGGGGGTCTCATGGCCAGCGTGAGCACGTCCGAGTTCTGGACCGATCTCTACGCTCGCGGCGGCGACGGGTGGGAGCTGCGCCAGCCGGCGCCGCCGCTCGTCGAGTTCGTCGCGCGCACGCCGCCGCCGGCGCCCGGACGAGTCGCGGTGCCGGGCTGCGGGCGCGGCCACGACGTGCGGCATCTCGCCCGTCACGGCTATGCGGCGGTCGGCTTCGATTTCTCGGCCGCGGCGATCGCCGAGGCGCGCGCGCTGGCGAAGGCCGACGGCGTGCCCGCCGAGTTCGTCGAGCGCGACATCTTCACGCTCGGCCGCGACTACGAGCGTGCGTTCGACGGCGTCTGGGAGTACACGTGCTTTTGCGCCATCGATCCCCGACGCCGCGCGGAATACGTCCAGACGATGGGCACGATCATCAAGCCGGGGGGGTGGCTGCTCGCGTGCTTCTTCCCCATGCGCCGTCGCGCCGCCGGCCCGCCCTTTCCCGTCGCCGAGCGCGAGGTCCGCCGTCTTTTCGCGTCGAGATTCCGCTTCGAGCGCGCCTACCTGCCTCGGTCGGTCAGGCTCCGGCAGGGCCAGGAGTGGATAGTCCTCCTGCGCCGGACGAACGCACCGGCGTGAGGCAGACGGACGAGCCTGTGCTAACGTACGGCCGACGCGGGCCCGAGCACGATGGCTGAGAAAGAACCCTCCAGACAGGCGCAGGAACTCGCCTCGCAGGTCGAGCGGGACGGCGGCCGGATCCTGGCGCTCTACCAGGAGCCCGTCGGCGAGCACTGGCAGATCTTCTGCCTCTTGCCCCGCGCCAAGTGCGAGGCGAGCCCCTACCAGCGCGATCTCTCGCCGACCCACGTCAAGCGCCTGACCGAGTCGATCAAGCGCCTCGACCGCTTCGTCGACCCGATCGTCGTGATCTCGCCCCGGGCGGGCGTCTACTGGACGCCGAACGGCAACCACCGCCGCGCCGTCCTCGACAAGCTGAAGGCGGACTTCATCCCGGTCATCCTCGTCGTCGAGCCCGAGATGGTCTTCGAGGTTCTTCCGCTCAACGTCGAGAAGGCGCACAACCTCAAGGAGAAGTCGCTCGAGGTCATCCGCATGTACCGGGCGCTCGCCAAGGAGGAGCCCGACACCACCGAGGAGACCTGGGCGTTCCAGTTCGAGTCGGCGCACTTCGTCACGCTCGGGCTCCTCTACGAGGAGAACAAACGGTTCGCGGGCGGCGCGTTCGCGCCGATCCTCCGCCGGGTCGACAAGTTCCTGAAGCAGGCGCTCCCGAAGGGCCTGGACACGCGGACGGAGCGCGCCGATCTCGTCCGCGCGGCCGACGCCGCGCTCGGCGTGGTCGTCGTGAAGATCAAGAAGCGCGGGATCAACCATCCCTACGTGAAGAACTACCTCCTCGCGCGCACGACGCCGCTCACCCGCGCGCGCAAGACCCTGCCGTCGTTCGAGCAGACCTTCAAGAAGCTGCGCGACAACCTGGAAGAGTTCGACGTCGGCAAAGTCCGCTACGACGAGATCCAGCGCTCGGCGATCATGGGCGCCCCCGCCGCGGAATAGCCGTGCCGGCGCCGCTCGGGGAGCGCGTCGCCGTCGTCACCGGGGGCACCGGGGCGCTGGGCCAGGCGGTGACGATGCGGCTGCTCGCCGACGGCGCGATCGTCGCCGTGCCGTACGCCGTCGAGGCGGAACGCGACCGGTTGTCCCAGCGGGTCGCCACTGCCGACCGGCCGCGACTGGCCCTAGAGCCGGTCGACGTGACCGACCTGCCGGCGATGACCGCCTTCGCGGAAGGGGTCGTCGCCGCCCGCGGAAAGATCGACATCCTCGTGGCCGGTGTCGGCGGCTTCGCCGGGGGCTCGCTCCTCGAGACCGACCGTGAAACCTGGAATCGAATGCTCGAGCTCAACCTGACCAGCGTGTTCAGCGGCGCCAAAGCAGTGGTCCCTCACATGGTCCGGGCCCGGTACGGTCGGGTCGTCGTCGTCGCGTCGCGCGCGGTCGTGCCCCCTGCCGGCGGCTTCATCGCCTACACCGTCGCGAAGGCCGGCGTGATCGCCCTCACCCAGGCGCTCGCCCAGGAGACGCGCGAGCATGGGATCACCGTGAACGCAGTGCTGCCGAGCACCATGGACACCCCGGCCAATCGGGCCGCGATGGCGAATAGCGACCGGAAGGGTTGGGTTCCGGTCGAGGCCGTTGCTGACGCAATCGCCCTGCTCGCGCGGGAGGCGTCGGCGCACATCACTGGAACGCTGTTAGCGATCTAGGAGGACCGGTCGCGGAAATCCCCGTCAGATCAGGGTATTCCAGTCCCCGAGCTGTAAACGCCTGCTGACACCATCCCGTCAAAACAAGGAGAACAGTTGAAATCCGGCAAGGGGCCGGGGGGAACTCGAAATCGACGGCCGGAGAGCCTGGATGAAGCCTCTGACGATCATGGCGGTTGCAGGATCGGTGGTCGCCCTGAGCTGGGGTGCTGCGTGCGCGCAGGGCGGCCAGGCGATCAGGGAGGACCGACAGGACGTCCGCCAGGACCGGCGGGAGCTCCGGCAGGACAACCGCGATATCCGCCAGGACCGGCGCGAGCTCGGGAGCTGTACCGGGACCGCGAGGCCGGCAAGTCCGGCGAGGTCAGGCAGGATCGCGCGGAGATTCGTGGCGACAAACGCGAGCTTCGTGAAGACGTCCGCGATCGGCGCGACGACCGGCGCGACCTCAGGCAGGACCGGCGAGAGCTCCGCAGCACACAGGACATCCAGCGTGACCGCAAGGACGTCCGACAGGATCGGCCCGAGCTCCGTGGCGACAAGCGCGAGCCTCGCGAGGACGTCAGGGATCGGCGTGACGACCGGCGCGATCTTCGGCAGGATCGGCGCGAGCTGGGACGCGATGTACGGAACGGTCGGTAGTAACGGAGACTTGCCGCCGAGCAGTCGGGAGTGACAAGGTGAAGGGCGAGGGGACGACAGGCGAGTGGAGCCATCGGACGAAGCGCTCTGTCAGCGCGTGGCCAAGCGGGACGAGGCGGCCTTCGATCTCCTCGTGGCGCGCTACCAGGAGCGCGCACACCGCCTCGCCTGGTCGATGCTCCGTAACGCGGAGGATGCCCGCGACGTCTCGCAGGAGGCCTTCATCCGGCTCTACGAGGCCGCGGGCAGCTTCCGGGGTCAGTCGAAGTTCTCGACCTGGTTCTACCGGCTCCTGGTCAACCTCTGCCTGGACCACAAGCGCAAGCACCGCTGGTGGAAGCTCTGGGTCCGCGACGAGGGCGACGACCGGTCCGACTCGCTCCTCGAGCGGCAGCCGGCGCCGGCCGTCGATCCCACGGACAAGCTCCACCGGGAGCAGACGATGAAGGCGCTGGGGGAGGCGGTGGACCGGCTGGCGCCGCGCCAGCGGGCGGCGGTGATGCTGAGGGTCCAGGAGGACATGGCGACGTACGAGATCGCCAAGGTGCTCAAGTGCTCCGAGGCGACCGTGCGAGTGCATCTGCATCGTGCGCTCACGACCCTGAAGAAGACGGTGGAGAAACGCTGATGGCGAAGCATCCTGACACCGATCTGGTGCCCTACCTCCGCGGAGAGCTCCCGCCGGCCGAGCGCGAGCGCGTCGCGCGACACCTCGAGGAGTGTCCGGACTGTCGGCAGGACACCGAGCAGCTCCGAGATCTGCTCGGCGACCTCGCTCGCTCGATCGGAGAGCCGCCGGTAGTGAACTGGGCCCGCTATCGCGCCGAGCTGTACCAGAAGCTCGAGGCGCGACGCGGCCGGCGCGCGTGGTGGTGGCGCCCCGTGCCGCTGGCCCTCTCGGCGGGTCTCGCCGGCGTCCTCCTGGTCGTCGGCGTGTGGAGCGGGCTCGAGCTCTCGAAGAGCACGGACCCCTTCAGCCTCGACGAGGCGGTCATCGGGCGCGAGCTCGGGCTCCTGCAGGAATACCAGATGGTCGAGCGGCTCGATCTCCTCGAGGATCTCGACGTCATCCGCAATCTCGACGGGCTCGCTTCTGGGCACCAGGGCTAGCGGTGCGCCGCACGCCCGCATGGCTGGCGCTGGGGCTCCTTGGAGCGGTCGGGCTCGTCACGGCGCGCGCGGGCCGCGCGGCGGACGGCGCTGGCCAGCCGCCCGATGCCCGGATGCTGCTCGACCTCGACCTCCTCAAGGAGGCCGACCTCGCCCGCGACCGCGGGGTGCTCACGCGCATGCAGATTCTCGAGCGGATGCGCCTCCTCGAGAGGCTCCCGGCGCTCGAGAGCCAGCCGCAGCCGCGGACGTCGGTCCCGAAAGAGGCGAAGGATCGATGACACGGCGTCTCCTCTCCGGACTGCTCCTGCTCGTCGCGGCTCTGGTCCTCGGGGCCCGCGACGTCGCGTGGGGACAGTCGGCGCCGATCCAGGGGCTGGAGAACCTCACGCCGGAAGAGCGGGCCATCGCCGAGCGCAACCTCGAGCGGTGGCAGAAGCTCACACCCGAAGAGCGGGCGCGCGCCCTCGAGAACTATCGCCACTGGAAGTCCATGACCCCGGAAGAGCGGGAGTCGGCGCGCCAGAGCTACAAGCGCTTCCGCCAGCTCTCGCCCGAGCAGAGGGCGCAGATCCTCAAAGACTTTCAGCGCTGGAACGAGCTACCCCAGGAGCGGCGGGACGAGCTGCAGAAATCGTACGAGCGCTTCCAGCGGCTGCCGCCCGAGCGCCGAGACCGCATCCTGCAACGGTTCGGACAATGGGAGTCGATGTCGCCCGAGGAGCGTGAGCGCGTGCTCCGCAATCAGGAGCGCTGGCGGCAGATGCCGCCCGAGGAACGCGAGCGGCTCCGCGAGCGCTGGCGACAGATGCCGCCCGAGGAACGCGAGCGGCTCCGCGAGCAGCGACAACAGCAGCGGCGCGGTCAGCCGTGAAGGGCGGGGCCCGGTGCGGGGCGGCGCGATCGGTGTTGCCCGTGCTGATCGCGCTCGGTGCGCTGGCAGGATGCGGCGCGACGGCCGCCGGCGCAGCCGGGCCCGCCGAGCCGATCACCGGCGCGCCCCCCGCGGGCGGCGCCCAGCCGACCGATGATCGCCGGATCCTCCACGCTCTGAGCCGGCTCACCTACGGGGCGCGACCCGGCGACGTCGAGCGGGTGCGGGCGATCGGCCTCTCGGCCTGGATCGACCGGCAGCTTGGGCCGCGGACGATCGACGACTCCGCCACCGACCGGGCGCTCGCCGAGCTGACGACGCTTCGCATGCCTATTTTGGAGCTGCTCCGGGAGTATCCGCGGCCCGATCCGAAGCTGCGCGAGAAGATCGCGAGCGGCGCGATGACGCGCCAGGAGATGCAGGAGCGCTACCCGATGGAGAAGCGGCCGATCCGCATCGCAGCCGAGCTCCAGGCCGCGAAAGTCGTCCGCGCCGTGACGAGCGAGCGCCAGCTCGAGGAAGTCATGGTGGATTTCTGGTTCAACCACTTCAACGTCTTCGCCGGCAAGGGCGACCTGCGCTGGTACGTGTCGGCCTACGAGCGCGAGGCGATCCGGCCCCACGCGCTGGGGACGTTTCCCGACCTGGTGCGCGCCACCGCGCGCCATCCCGCAATGCTCTTCTATCTCGACAACTGGCTCAGCGCCAGGCCGGACTTCATCGTCCCGGCGGGCCCGAATCGCGGCCGGAAGGCCGGACTCAACGAGAACTACGCGCGCGAGCTGATGGAGCTGCACACACTCGGCGTTGACGGCGGCTACACCCAGAAGGACGTGACGGAGGTCGCGCGGGCGTTCACCGGCTGGACGATCGACCGGCCCCAGACCTCCGGGCGCTTCGTCTTCCGGTCGGCGATGCACGACGCGGCCGAGAAGGTGGTCGTCGGCCATCGGATCCCGGCGGGTGGCGGGCAGGCGGACGGCGAGCGCGTGATCGAGATCCTCACGCGCCACCCCTCGACCGCGCGCTTCGTCGCCACCAAGCTCGTCCGGCGCTTCGTCTCGGACACGCCACCGCCCGCGCTGGTCGCCCGGGTCGCCTCGACCTACACGAGCACCGCCGGCGACATTCCCGCGATGCTCCGGGTGATCTTCGAGTCACGCGAGTTCTACGGTGAGGACGTGTACCGCGCCAAGATCAAGAAGCCGTTCGAGTTCGTCGTCAGCGCGGTGCGGGCCCTCGGGGCCAGCACGGACGCCCAGGGCGGCATGGCGCTGGCCCGGGCGAGCGCCGAGATCGGCGAGCCGCTCTACCTGGCCCAGCCGCCGACGGGCTACGCCGACCGCGGCGAGACCTGGGTGAACGCCGGAGCCCTGCTGGCCCGCATGAACTTCGCGCTCGGGCTCGCCTCGGGCCGGTACCCCCACGTGAGCGTCGAGCTCTCCGCGCTCGTCGCGGGGGCCGATCCGGGTTCGCCCTCGGCCGTGCTCGACCGCCTCCTGGCCGCGCTCGTCGCCGATCAGGCGGGGCCGGCGACACGCGCCGTGCTGACCGCGCAGCTCGGCGATCCGCAGATCACGCGGCTCACGACGGACGATCGAGGACCGGCGAACACCGACGTCGCCAAGCTCGCGGCGCTGGTGATCGGCTCGCCGGAGTTCCAACGGCGGTAGTGGTGCGCGCCGAAGCGAGACACCGGATGCCCACGCGACGGACGTTCCTGAAGGCCGGCGGATGCGCGCTGGTCGCCTACGCGGCGGCGCCCCGTTTCCTCCTCCGGACGGCCCGCGCGGCGGAGGCGAACGGCAAGGTGCTCGTGGCCGTCTTCCAGCGCGGCGCCGTGGACGGGCTCAGCATGGTGATACCGCACGGCGACGCCGGCTATACCGGCGTGCGTCCGTCGATCGGGCTGCTGCCGCCCAGGCGCGGCGAGAGCGATCGCGCGATCGATCTCGACGGCCTCTTCGCCTTTCACCCCGCCCTCGCACCGCTCGTGCCGCTCTGGGAGAACCGCGCGCTGGCCGTCGTCCATGCGTGCGGCTCCCCCGACACGACGCGCTCGCACTTCGACGCGCAGGACTACATGGAGACCGGGACGCCGGGGATCAAGAGCACGCCCGACGGCTGGCTCGCGCGCGCGGTCAAGACGCGGCCGGCGAGCCGAACGCCCTTCCGCGCGGTCGCCATGGGGCCGGCGTTGCCACGAACGCTCCAGGGCGACGTCGGCGCGATCTCGATGCAGTCGATCGAGCGCTTCGACGTGCGCGCCGGCACCGACGCGAGCGCGCGGCAGGGCTTCGAGTCGCTCTACGAGCAAGGCGTCCGTGATCTCCTGCACGGCACGGGGCGCGAGACCTTCGAGGCGGTCAAGATGCTCCGGGGCGTCAACGCCGCGCGAATCGCGCCGGCGAACGGCGCCGACTATCCACGCGGCCAGCTCGGCGAGGCGCTGCGCCAGATCGCCCAGCTCATCAAGGCGAACGTCGGGCTCGAGGTCGCCTTCGCGGACATGCAAGGGTGGGACACCCACGTCGGCCAGGGCGCCGAGCGTGGGCAGCTCGCACTGCGCTTCCGCGAGTTCGGCGCGGCGCTCGCGGCCTTCGCCCAGGACCTCGGCGGCAAGATGGCGGACGTCGTCGTGCTCACCATGTCGGAGTTCGGCCGGACCGTCGCGGAGAACGGCAACCGCGGCACCGACCACGGCCACGCCACGGCGATGCTCGTGCTGGGCGGGGGTGTGCGCGGCGGGCGTGTGTACGGCCGCTGGCCGGGGCTCGCCGGCCACCAGCTCTTCGAGGGCCGTGACCTCGCGGTCACGACGGACTTTCGCACCCTGTTCGCCGAGGTCGCGACGCGCCATCTCGGCGCGCCCGCCGCGCCGCTCTTCCCGGGCTTCACGACCAGAGAGCCGCCGCTCGCGCTCTTCGCCTGAGAGCACGGCCGGGACGCAATTGCGTGCCGCGCGCGCCCTGTGATACCGTCCGCGCGCATGGGCGACAACGTCACACTCGTTCGCGACGGCGCGATCGCGACCGTCACGTTGAACCGGCCCGACCGCCGCAACTCGCTGAGCGACCCGATGCTGACCGACCTGGCGGCGGCGTTCGCGGAGCTGCGGGACGACGCCGCGACGCGCGTGGTCATCGTCACCGGCGCGCCGCCGGTGTTCTCGGCCGGCGCCGACGCGGGCCTCAAGTCCACCATGTCGGCCGAGGAGCGACGACAGGCCTTCGGCCAGCGCAAGAGCCAGTTCCGCCGGCTCTTCGAGCGCGCCAACACGATGCTCGAGAACCTCGAGCAGGCGACGATCGCCATGATCAACGGCCACGCGGTGGGCGGTGGGTGGGGCCTCACGCTCGCCTGCGATTTCCGCTGGGCCGCCGTAGAGGCGCAGCTCTGGATTCCGGAAGTCGACCTCGGGGTGCCGCTCGGCATCGCGTCGACGACGCGCTTCGTGCGGCTCGTCGGTCCGGCCCGCGCGAAGGAGATCATCATGGAGTGCCGGCGGTACTCGGCGGCGGAGGCCCAGGCCTGGGGCCTCGTCCACCGGGTCGTGCCCGGCGCGGCGCTCGCCAAAGAGGTGCGCGCGTACGCCGAATCGCTGGCGGCCAAGCCGTTCAAGCCGCTGGCGGAGGTCAAGGCGCGGATCAACGCCATCGCCCGCACCGGCATCCCTGAGGTCAACGCGATGACCGAGGGATTCCTCGACCGTGGCTGACCACGGGATGCTCGACGGCATCCGTGTCCTCGACCTCTCGCGCGTGATCGCGGGTCCCTACTGCGCCACGCTCATGGCCGATCTCGGCGCCGACGTCGTGAAGGTCGAGCGTCCCGGCCGCGGCGACGATCTGCGCGCGTGGCGTGGGACGGGGATGAGCGCCACGTTCGCCGCGATCAACCGGAACAAGCGCGGCATCGCCGTGGATCTCCAGCAGCCCGAGGGCAGCAAGCTCGTGTTCGAGCTGGCCCGCCGAGCCGATGTCGTCGTCGAGAACTTCCTTCCGGGCGTCGCCGACAAGCTCGGGCTCGGCTACATCGCGGTGAGCGGCGTGAATCCGGCGGTCGTCTACGTCTCGGTGACGGGCTTCGGTCAGACCGGCCCGCACGCCAGGCGGGCGGGCTACAACACGATCGCCCAGGGGATGAGCGGCATCATGGCGCTCACCGGGATGCCGGGACACCCGCCGACGAAGGTCGGTGGCTCCGTCGCTGACCTCGCTGCCGCCTTCCTCGCCTTCGGCGTCGCGAGCGCGGCGCTCGCCCATCGGCTCCGCACCGGTCAGGGCCAGCAGCTCGACGTGAGCCTGCTGGCGTCCACACTGGCGCTTCTCCCAGATCCCGTCGCCCACTACTTCGACTCGGGCAAGCGCCCGCCGCGGGTGGGCAATCGCAACCCGTACCTCACGCCCGCCGAGGCGTTCCGGACCAAGGACGGATGGGTCCAGGTCGTCATCATGAACCCCGACCAGTACGCGCGCTTCGGCCGGGCCCTGGGCGACGAGACGCTCGTGACGGATCCGAAGTTCGCGACCAACGACAGCCGCATCGCCAATCACGACGAGCTGCGGGCGCGCGTCGAGCGGGCGCTGGCCCGGGACACGACCGCCGCGTGGGTGGCACGGTTCGAGGCTGCGCAGGTCGCCGCCGGGCCCATCTACGAGTTCGACGAGGTCTTCGAGGATCCTCAAGTGAAGCATCTCGGCCTGGTGGCGGCGCTCGAGCAGCCCGGGTACGGACCCGCGCGGATGCTCAGCTTTCCGGTCGGAGCCTCGGCGACCCCAGGCACGATCCGCCGTCCGGCGCCGCTGCTCGGCGAGCACACCGCCGAAGTCCTCGGCGAGCTCGGATTGCCCAGGGGCGAGGTCGATCGTCTCGCCGCCGCCGGCGTCGTTGCGCTGGCGTGACGGCGGCCGACGCATGAAGCACGGGTGGCTCCTCCGGGCTCTCCTCGTCGCGCTCCTGGCCACGGCGTGCGCCGGGCTCCAGCTGGGCCGCGATTTCCCCTCGCCCGAGGCGGCGCAGATCAAGGTCAACGTCACGGACAAGGCCGGGCTGCTGACCGTCTTCGGCGAGCCTTACCAGGTCGGGATCGACAGCGGGGACCAGACGTGGCGATGGTTCTATGCCCATCGGGGCTCCCCCGGGACGATCACCAAGGACTTCACCGTACGCTTCAACGGGAACGGGACGGTCAAGTCGTACTCGTTCACGTCGAACTTTCCCGACGACATGAAGAAGCTCCGGTAGCGCCAGAGAAAGGAGACCGCCGTGGCCACCAAGATCGTTCTCTCTCCGAAGCTCCCCGCGGCGCTCGTCGACATCGCCCGCTCGCTCCTGCCGGCGGAGTTCGAGCTTCACGTCGCCGAGCAGGGCACGCCCGAGTTCCCCGCGGCCATGAAAGACGCCGAGTACTTCGTGGGGTTCGCGCGCGAGAGCCTCGGCGCGGAGTTCTATCGCGGAGCGCCCAAGCTCAAGCTGATCCAGCTGATCAGCGCCGGGTACGACCGTCTCGACATCGGGGCGGCGCGCCAGGCCCGCGTGCCGGTCGCCAACAACGGCGGCTCGAACTCGGTCGCGGTGGCCGAGCACACCCTGATGCTCATCCTGGCCGTCTACAAGAAGCTCGCCTGGCATCACAACAACGTCGTCACCGGCAAGTGGCGGGTCGGGGACTTCTCGCAGACGCGGATGTACGAGCTCGCCGGGAAGACGCTCGGCATCGTCGGCCTCGGCACCATCGGAAAGAAAGTCGCGCGGCGCGCGCAGGCCTTCGACATGCACGTCCAGTACTACGACATCATCCGGCTCGCCGAGCATCAGGAGGACGCACTCGGCGTCCGGTTCGTGCTCTTTCCCGAGCTCTTGCGCACCTCCGACGTCGTCAGCCTGCACGTGCCCCTCACCAGCGCGACTCGCGGCCTGATGGGCGCGCGCGAGTTCGCCACCATGAAGCGGACCGCGATCCTGATCAACACCTGCCGCGGTCCCGTCGTCGACGAGACGGCCTTGCAGGTGGCGCTGGCCTCGGGTCAGATCGCCGCCGCCGGTCTCGATGTCATGGTCGAGGAGCCGCCGGCGGCGAACCACCCGCTCTTCGCCCTCGAGAACGTCACGATCACCCCGCACACGGCGGGGCCGACGTGGGAGAACTGGGCGAAGGCGTTTCGCAACGCGTTCGACAACGTCCAGAGAGTCGCGGCGGGGCGGAGGCCGCTCTGGGTCATTCCGGAACTGCAGGATCTACACTAGCTCGACCCGTTCCGCGGGAGCCACGGACCTCAAGTAACGCGCGCCCCGGCTGGAACGTTCCGGGCCGGTGGAAGACGAGGGCGGGCGGGGCCGCGGAAACGGGGCGGATGAGCGGCTCGGATTCCGGAATGTTGACGCACCGAGACGTTGACGCGCCAGGACATTGACACTGAAGTAAAATCAGGGATAATCCCTTCGCTTTTCGGCTCTCGTACCTCTCCAGTTCGTAGTCGGGTCCGCAGCCGGTGGCGAGGAGACGACTCAGTGAGATCAGGCCGTGAGGGGTAGGACGTTATGAAGAAGTTCATCGTCAAGCGGCTCGGGTTGGCGCTCGTGTCGCTCTTCCTCTTGTCGATGACGATCTTCCTCTTGATGCGGATCACCGGCGATCCCGCCGTACTCCTGGCGGAGCCCGGGGCCAGCGCGGCGGACCTCGACGCGATTCGAAAGCAGTTCGGCCTCGACCAGCCCCTCTGGACCCAGTACGCGAGCTTCATCACGCACCTCGTCCGCGGAGATTTCGGCCAGTCGTTCTACTACCGCACCGACGTCTTCGAGCTCTACCTCTCGCGCCTGCCGGCCTCGCTGTTGCTGGCCTCGGCGGCGATGACGTTCTCGCTGCTCGTCGGCATTCCGACCGGGATCATCGCCGCGGTGCGGGTCAATCAGTGGTGGGACAGCGCGGGGAAGCTCTTCGCGCTGCTCGGGCTCTCGATGCCGTCGTTCTGGGTCGGGCTGATCATGATCCTGTTCTTCTCCGTCTACCTCGGCTGGCTTCCGTCGTCCGGATCCGGGACGGTGCTCCACCTCGTGATGCCGGCCATCGCGCTCGGGTGGGTCTTCGCGGCCACCCACATGCGGCTGACGCGCTCGTCGATGCTCGAGGTGCTCGGCTCCGAGTACGTGAAGCTCGCGAGGCTGAAAGGGCTGCCGGAGGCGCTCGTCATCGCCAAGCACGCCCTCAAGAACGCGCTGATCCCGGTGCTCACCTTGGCCGGGATCAATCTCGTGATCATGGTCAACGTGGCGGTCGTCGTGGAGACCGTCTTCGCCTGGCCGGGCGTCGGACGCCTGCTCTACGAGGGCATCGCCTTCCGCGATTTCCCGGTCGTGCAGGCGACGATCCTGCTCGGCGGCGTGATGATCGTCGTCGTCAATCTCCTCGTGGACATCTTGTACGCCGTCATCGACCCGAGGATCAGATATGAGAGCTAGGAGAGCATATGAACGGTAGCGCAGCCAACAGCCGTTCCGTATCCGCGATCCTGACCCTGCCCTGGCGTCTGGCCATCTTTCGCAGTGAAGGGTTTCCGCTCATCCCGATCTCGATCCTCACCACCGTGCTGCTGGTGGCGATCTTCGCGAATGCGCTCGCACCCCACAATCCCGAGGTCGGAGTGCTGGGCGACCGCTTCCGGCCCCCGGCGTGGGAGGCGAACGGGACCGTCGACCACCTCCTCGGGACCGACCACCTCGGACGCGACGTGCTCTCGCGGCTGATCTTCGGCGCCCGGATCTCCGTGATCGTGGGGCTCCTGGTCATCATCGTGGCCGGATTCGTCGGCACGGCCCTCGGGATCATCTCCGGCTATCTCGGCCGGTGGGTGGATCAGATCATCATGCGCCTCACCGACGCCTGGCTGGCCCTGCCCGTGATCACGTTCGCGATCTTCCTGGCCGCCATCGTGGGGCCCGGTGTGTCGAACATCATCATCATCCTCGCCGCGGTCTATTGGACGCGCTACGCGCGCATCATCCGTGGGGAAGTGCTGTCCGTCAGGGAGCGGGACTTCGTGCGTCTGGCCGTCGTCGCCGGCTGCTCGAAGTGGACGATCATGCGTAAGCACATCCTGCCCAACGTGATCAACTCCGCGATCGTGCTGGCCACCCTGCAGCTCGGCCAGGCGATCATCGCCGAGGCGACGCTCTCGTTCCTCGGCGTCGGCGTGCCGCCACCCCAGCCCGCGTGGGGATTGATGCTCGCCGACGGCAAAAAGGGCCTGATGGCTGGCTACTGGTGGCTGACCGTGCTGCCGGGATCCTGCATCATGCTGATGGTCCTCTCGGCGAACCTCCTCGGCGACTGGCTCCGGGTGAAGTTCGACCCACAGCTCCGCCAGCTGTGACCGGCCCGCTCCTCGAGATCCGGCGCCTCTCCACGCACTACGTGAGCGCCCGTGGCGCCCGCGTGACGCGGGCGGTGGACGACGTCTCGCTGGTGCTCGACCAGGGCCAGACGCTCGGCATCGTGGGCGAGTCGGGCTCCGGGAAGACGACGCTGGCGCTCACGCTGCTGCGATTGCTCCCGCCCGCCGCCCGCATCGTCTCGGGCGAGATCCTCTTCGAGGGCGAAGATCTGATCAAGAAGTCCGCCGCCGAGATGCGGCGGATCCGTGGCAAGCGCATCGCGATGATCCTCCAGGACCCGATGGCGTCTCTGAACCCGCTCTTCACCGTGGGGGATCAGGTGGCGGAGCCGATCCGCGTCCACGAGGGCGCGTCCCGCGGGAACGCGTGGACCCGGGCGACGGAGCTCTTGAAGGCCGTCCGCATCGCGGCGCCCGAGACGCGCGTGCGCGAGTATCCCCACCAGCTCTCCGGTGGCATGCGCCAACGCATCGTCGGGGCGATCGCGATCTCGTGCGAGCCGCGGGTGCTCATCGCCGACGAGCCCACGACGAGCCTCGACCTCACGATCCAGGCGCAGTACCTGAAGCTCTTGCGTGACCTCCAGCGCTCCCACAACCTGGCGCTGATCTTCATCACCCACAACCTCGGCATCGTCGCCAAGATGTGCGACCAGGTGGCGGTGATGTACGCGGGCCGGATGGTCGAGGCCGGCCCGGTCAAGCAGATTTACAACGCGCCGGCGCACCCCTACACGCAGGCGCTCCTCGAGTCCATTCCGCGGCTCGGTGACAGTCGCAAACGCCTCACCGCGATCGACGGCCAGCCGCCGGATCCGTCGGCGCCCCCGCCGGGCTGCGCGTTCCACCCGCGGTGCCCCAAGGTCATGGACCGCTGCCGCTCGGAGGCGCCGCCCGAGTTCCGGGTCGCGGACGCTCAGACGAGCCGCTGCTGGCTGTCGGCTCCCGTGACGAGATGAGGGACTAGCGACGATGGCCGGACCGGTCCTCGAAGCCACGAACCTCGTCAAGCACTTCCCGGTGAAGCGCGGGTTCTTCTCGCGCCAGGTCGCCGTCGTCCGCGCGGTGGACGACATCTCCTTCTCCATCGATCAGGGCAAGACTCTCGGGCTCGTCGGCGAGTCGGGGTGCGGCAAGACCACGACGGGGAAGATGGTGCTGCTCCTGGAGCGACCGACGGACGGGATCATGCGGTTCGAGGGGCGAGACCTCCAGACGCTCGATGGCGGGAGTCTGAGCGCCTACCGGCGCTCCGTGCAGGCCGTCTTCCAGGACCCCTACGCATCGCTGAATCCGCGCATGCGCGTCGGCTCGATCATCGTCGAGCCGCTCGTCACCAACGAGTCGTTGCCGTCGCCCGAAGTGCGCAAGCGCGTCCTGCGCCTGCTCGAGCTGGTGGGGCTGCCCGAGCGCGCCGTCGACCTGTTCCCCCACGAGTTCTCGGGCGGCCAACGCCAGCGGATCGCGATCGCGCGAGCTCTCTCCCTCTCGCCCAAGGTCGTGGTGCTCGACGAGCCGGTCTCGGCGCTCGACGTGTCCATCCGTGCCCAGATCCTGAACCTCCTGCGCGACCTCCAGGCCCAGCTCGGCGTGTCGTACCTCTTCATCGCTCACGACCTCGCCGCGGTGGCCCACATGAGCCACACGATCGCGGTGATGTACCTGGGCAAGATCGTGGAGCTCGGGGACGCCGAGATCGTCTCCAAGGCGCCCAAGCACCCCTACACGCAGGCGCTCTTCTCGGCGGCGCTGCCGTCGCACCCGGACGAGCGGCGCGACGACGAGATCATCCTGACCGGCGAGGTGCCGAGTCCGCTGAACCCGCCGGGTGGCTGCCGCTTCCATCCGCGCTGCCCCTATGCGCTCCCGCGTTGCTCCAGCGAGGAGCCGAAGCTGCTCCCGGAGTCCGGTCGCCTGGTCGCCTGCCACCTCTACCCGAAGTAGACGAGCCGGTTGGACTTCGTTTCGATCCACGCGCAGTCGAAGCCCGACGTCGTCGTCTACATCGAGGATGACCGCCGCTGGACCTGGCGCGAGCTCCTCGAGCGGCGCAACCGTCTCGCCAACTCGCTCGTCAAGGCCGGCGTGGGCCGCGGCGAGCACGTGGTCGTCTACGCTCCCAATTCCCTCGAGTACCTGCTGGCGGCGAGCGCGACCCGCGCCGCCAACGCGGTGCCCGTACCGATGAACCACCGCCTGGTGGCCGAGGAGGCCCTCTACATCCTCGACCACTCCGACGCCGTAGCCGCGTTCGTGGGCGGCCCCTTCGTGGCGATGGCGGACGCGATCCGGCGGCACGCCGCGAAGGTGCGCCTCTGGGTCCTCATGGGCGGGGAGCGTCGGCCCTGGGCGGTCAGCCTCGACGAGCTCCTCGAGAAGGGAAGCCCCGAGCCGCCGGCCCTCGACCCGACGCAGGGGCTCGGCGGCTCCATGATCTACACGGGCGGGACCACCGGAAAGCCCAAGGGCGCGAGCCGCGCGGCCTCCGATCCCCAGATCACGCTGGCCTACATGCAGGGGCTCGGCATGATCCACGACGACCACGTGCACCTGGTGGCGGGACCCCTCTATCATTCGGCGCCGGGCTCCTTCGCCCTGTTCACGGTCGTGCTCGGCGGCGGCGTCGTGGTCATGCGCAAGTTCGATGCCGAGCACGCCCTCCATCTCATCCAGAAGCACCGGGTCACCAGCACGTTCATGGCGCCCACCCTGATCAAGCGCATCGTCGACCTGCCGGAATCCGTGCGCGCGCGCTACGACGTCGCCTCGATGCGCGCGCTCGTCGTGGCGGCGGCCCCGTGCCCCATGCGCGTCAAGGAGGAGGCGCTGCGCTACTTCGGCGCCTGCCTCTACGAGTTCTATGGCTCCACGGAGCTCGGGATCAACACCATCCTGCGTCCCGAGGACGTGCTGAGAAAGCCTGGCTCGTGCGGCCGGGCGGCGCCCGGCGTCGAGATCGCGGTGCTCGACGACGACGGCGAACCGGTCCCCGTCGGCCGGCCGGGCGAGCTCTACGTCCGCCGCTTCGGGGGCATGTTCGACGCCTACTACAAGAACCCGGAGGCGACGCGGCAGACGCGGCGGGGCGAGTGGTACTCCGTCGGCGACGTGGCCACGGTGGACGAGGACGGCTTCTACACGCTCTGCGACCGCAAGCGCGACATGATCATCTCGGGCGGCGTCAACATCTATCCCGCAGAGATCGAGGACGTCCTCCACCGACATCCCGCCGTCGAGGACGTGGCCGTGTTCGGCGTGCCCGACGACGACTGGGGCGAGCGCGTCCACGCGGCGGTGCAGCTGCGCCCAGCGGAGGCACTCACGGCGGACGAGCTTTGCGCCTTCGCCCGGCAGCATCTGGCCGACTACAAGGTGCCGCGCGAGGTCTCCTTTCCCACGGAGTTCCCCCGCGACACCGCCGGCAAGCTCATCAAGCGGCTCCTGCGCGACCCTTACTGGACGGGGCGCGAGCGGAAGATCTGAGCGCCTCGGCGCTTCACGAGGTCTTCAGCTGGAGGACGTTGAAGGCGGGGACCGGCCTCGAGAAGCCCTTCAGCGTGAGGCCGCCCAGCTCCTCCACCTCGACCAGCGCCTCGACCGCCCCGAGCACGCGCTGCGCGATGAGGATCTGGCGCGGCTTGGCCTCGCCGCAGAGCCGCGCGGCCATGTTGGTCACGGTGCCGATCGCGCCATAGTCCATGCGGCCCTCGAACCCGATCGCGCCGATCGTCGCGTAACCCTGGGCGATGCCAACGCCGAAGTCGAGATCGTAGCCGCGCTTGCGCCACGTCACCAGCAGCTCGTCCACCCGCTCGCGCATCGCCACGGCCATCCGCACGGAGCGCTCCGGCGCGTCGGGCACCGGCACGGGATCGTTGAAGAAGATCATCATCCCATCGCCGGTGAAGCGCTCGAGCGTCCCCTCGTGCTCGACGATGACTCGCCCCATCGCGGTGTGGTACTCCCGGAGCACGCTCATGACCTCCTCGGGCTCGGACGTCTCGGCGAAGGCGGTGAAGCCGCGGAGGTCGAGGAAGACCACGGTGATCTCGCGCCGGTGGCTCTTCAGCGGGTCCTCGGCGTCGCCGCTCACGATCAGCTCGGCGAGCTGGGGCGAGAAGAAGCGCTTGAGCCGCTCGAAGCGGTCGAGCTGGGCGAGTTGCTGCTCGACGCGCTGCGCGAGGGTCCGGTTCCACTCGGCGAGCTCGTCGTGGAGCAGCTTGATCCTCAGCAAGGACTTCACGCGCGCCAGGAGCTCGGGCTGGTTGATGGGCTTGGTCAGGAAGTCGTCGGCGCCCGCCTCGATCCCCTTCACGCGCTCCTGGGCCGGATCGAGCGCCGTTACCATGATGACGGGCAGCATCGCCGTCGCCGGGTTCTCGCGGAGCTTCCGGCAGACGTCGTAGCCGCTCATCCCGGGCATCATGACGTCGAGCAGCACGAGCCCGGGCTGCTCCTTGTCGACCTTCGCGAGCGCCTCCGCGCCGTTGGCGGCCGTGACGACGGCGTAGCCCTTCACGGCCAGGAGGTCGGCGAGAAGCTTCACGTTGACGGGCATATCGTCGACGACGAGGACTTTCTCGGGCATGGCGAGCGGCTACGCTCCGGCCCGGCGGTCCAGCATCTCGCGCACCGCCTCGATGAACTCCTTCACCTTGATCGGCTTGGACTGGTAGCCGTCGAACCCGGCGTCCATGACCTTCTTGCGATCGTGGGTCATGACCGACGCCGTCACCGCGATCACCGGGATCGCGCGCGTCGCGGCGTCGGCGCGGAGCTGGCCGAGGGCCGCGATGCCATCGATCCCCGGAAGCAGGATGTCCATGAGGACCAGGTCGGGATGGCGCTCCTTCGCGAGCCGTACGCCGTCCTCGCCCGTGCCCGCCTCGATCGTCTGATAACCGCGGTGCTGGAGCACGTCACGCACGAGCTTGAGGTTCTTGTCGTTGTCCTCGACGATCAGGATCAGCTCGTTTGCCATGGATTCACCGGGAGTGTGAAGGTGAACGTCGCGCCCTGGCCCAGCTGGCTCTTCACCCAGATCTTGCCGCCGTGCAGCGCGACGAATCGTCGCGAGAGCGTCAAGCCCAGGCCTGTGCCCTCGTGCTTCTTGGCGTAGTCGGTCCCCACCTGGCGGAACTCCTCGAAGACGGCCTCGTGGTCCTCGGGCGCGATCCCGACGCCGGTATCCGTCACCGAGATCTCGGCGAAGCCGTCCGCAAGGGCGGCGTGGACGCCCACGTGCCCGCCCTCCGGTGTGAACTTGATGGCGTTGGACAGGAGGTTCAGGAGCACCTGCTTGACCTTCCGCTCGTCGCCCTTGATCTCGCCGAGCCGCGGGTCGACGTCGACCTCGAGCGTGATCGCCCGGCGCGCGGCGCGCTCGCGCACCAGCGTGATCGCGTTGTCGATCGCCTGCGGCAGATGGAACTCGATCACCTCCAGCTCCATGCGACCGGCCTCGATCTTGGCGAGGTCGAGAATGTCGTTGATGAGCGACAGCAGGTGCCGACCGGAGGCGAGGATGTCTTGCAGGTACTCGTCCTGCTTGTCGTTGATCTCGCCGAACATCCGCTCGAGCAGGACTTCCGAGAACCCGATGACGGCGTTGAGCGGCGTCCGGAGCTCGTGCGACATGCTCGCGAGGAACTCCGACTTGTGGCGATTGGCCACCTCGAGCTGCCGGCTCTTCTCCTCGATCTCCTGGAAGAGACGTGCGTTCTGGATGGCCAGGGCCGACTGGGCGGCGAAGGTCCGGAGCAGCTCGATGACGTCGGGCGCGAATTCCCCGGGGCTCTTCCGGTTCACGACGAGCCCGCCGATGATGCGGTTCTCACGAAGAAGCGGCACCGCGAGCAGCGCGCGATAGCCGGCGCCGATGGCCGCATGTCTCAGCGGGCTCTGATACGTGCTATCCCGCTCGATGTCGGGGACCTGCGTCGGCTCGAGGGTCACGGCCAGACGGCCGACCGCGCCCACCCCTTTGCGGATGACCGTCGAGCGGAGCTGCTCCACGAGGTCCGCGTCGAGGTTCTGCGTGGCGCGCAGGTGGAACTCCTCCGCTTCCTCGTCGTACTCGTAGATCGCGCCTCCATCGGTGCCCGAGAGCTGGCTGGCCCGCGACACGATGGTCGCCAGCACCGTCTCGAGGTCGAGCGTCGAGCTGACCGCCCGACCGACCTCGCCGAGCGCCTGCAGCTCGTCGACCGAGCGGGCCAGCTCACCCGTCCGCGCCTGCAGCTCCTGGAACAGGCGCACGTTCTCGATCGCGATGACCGCCTGGTCCGCAAAGCTCTGGAGGAGAGCGATCTGCTTGTCGCTGAAGGGACGGACCTCGAGGCGCCGGAGCAGGATGAACCCGATCGGCTGTCCCTCTCTCAGCAAGGGGACCGCGAGCGTCGTTCGGTTGCCGTACTGCTGCCCGAGCTGGGACCCCTGGGGGAACTCGGCGGCCGCGGCCTGGAGGTCCGGCACGTGGATCGTTCGACGCTCGATCATGGCGCGGCCGCCCACCGTGCCGAGCCCGAGCGGGATCTCGAAGTGGCCAATAGGCCCGATCGGAACCGGTCCGTGATGCGCGACCAGGCGGAACCGCTCGCCATCCAGTCGCATGATGGCGACGTCGGGCACTTCGCAGAGGCGAGCCGCGCTCTCCGTCACCGCGTCCAGCACGGGTTGCACGTCGGTCGGCGAGCTCGAGATGACGCGGAGAATCTCTCCCGTCGCCGTCTGTTGCTCGAGCGCCTCGGTGACCTCACGATTCCGTTCCTGCAGTTCGATGAAGAGGCGCACGTTCTCGACGGCAATGACGGCCTGGTCGGCGAAGGTCTTCAGCAGCTCGATATGCTTTTCCGAGAACGGACCGACGTCGGTGTGCCACACCGTGATCGCTCCGGTCGGGTTGTCACCGCGGAGCATCGGAACCGACAGCACGCTGCGGAAGCCGGCCGTCCGCGCGAGGTTGTGAGCGAACGCGTGCTCGGCGTCGCTCAGCACGTCGGGGACGTGGACGACCCGCCGCTCCAGAATCGCCAGGCCCGAAAACAGATGGCGCCCCGGTCGAGCCGGAAAGGCACGCTCCGAAAGATCGAGGGCCGCCTGCGGGTAATTGTAGTGCGCGACCATGTGGATCAGTTCGCCATCGTAGCGATAGACGGAACTGAAAAGCGCGCCGCACAACCGCACCGCGCTCTCGGCTATCGCATCGAACACGGGCTGGACGTCGGTCGGCGAGCTCGAGATGACGCGCAGGATCTCGGCGGTCGCCGTCTGCTGCTCGAGCGACTCGGTCAGCTCGTGCGTACGCTCCTCGACCTTGCGCTCGAGCCCGGCGTACGACTCCTTGAGCTGGGTGGCCATGCTGTTGAACTGATCGCCCAGCGCCTCCAGCTCGTCGCCCGTCCTGACGTCGATTCGCTGCTCCAGCTCGCCGGCGCCGATCCGGGCCGCACCGGCCTGCAGCGCCTGGATCGGCGTGACCATCCGCCGGGCGAGGACCAGGCTCGCCGCCACCGCCAGCAGCACGCCGAGCACGAGGAGGCCGATCGTGCGCTGGATCGAGGCGTAGAGGGTCTCGAACGCCTCCTCGAGCGGCTGCTCCACGAAGACGGACCACTTGAGCGACGCGATGGTCGCGTAGGCTGTCATCACGCGCCGGTCCTTGAGATCCCGTGCGATCATCACTTGCCGCCGCTGCTCACCGGGCGAAGGCGCACCGGCGAGCGCGGCCTTGACCTGGTCGAGCCCGGCGAAGGTCGTCTGCTGGAGCACCAGACTGATGTCCGGATGCGCAATGAGGGCGCCCTGGCCGTCGAGGACGAAGGCGTGGCCGGCTTTTCCGATCTTGATCTGGGAGACGACGTCCCAGATGAACTTCAAATTGACCTCGGCCACGGTCACGCCGGCACGCTGGCCGCTCCCGGCCATGGCGATCGTCATGTAGGGCTCGGACCCCTTCCGGAAGTACACTGGCCCGTGGTAGACCTTTCCGGCCTTGGTCTCGACGAACTTCGGCTCGTGCGAGTAGTCGGTCTGGCTGCCGGCGACGTCCATCGCCAGGCGCGAGACGCGCAGCTGCTCCTTGCCCTCGGCGTCGAGATGGCTGATCTCGGTGATCGCCAGCACCTGACGGAGCAGTCGCAGGTAGTCGACGCGACGCTGGTACATCGCCGCCGACGGCGCGCCGAGCTGTGGCTGCGTTGTCCAGCCGATCTGCTTCTCGATCTCCTTGATGAAGTCTTCGATGCGCGCGGCCACGCCCAGGGCCTTCTCGCGCTGGAGCGCGACGAGCGCGTCGCGGTTTTCGTGGTAGGAGAAATAGATCTCGATGGCGCCGGACGCGAGCAGGGCCCCACTGACCAAGCCGGCGAAGACGACCACGTACTTCCGGAAGAGACGGCCGCGGGGAGTCACGCGCCTCTCATGCCGTCATTCGACGACCGGCCGGCAAAGCAGATGTCGAACGACGCGTCGGTCATCGAGGCCTCCCGCTTCACCCCGACAATATCATCAGCAGGCGCGGGACCGATTTTTCCAGGCAACGCTTGATCTCGTCACGGCAGACGCGGAACACCTCCTCGCCCTGGGTGGCCGGATCATCGATGTCCCCGTCCTCGCCCACGAACTCCCGGAGCGTGAACACGGGCCGGTCGCGGGCCTCGTCGAAGGCGCCCAGCATCTGCTTCTGGAGCCCGGTCATCGTCAGGATCAGGTCCGCCTCGGCGAGGAGGTGGCGGTGGCGCTTGAGGTCGGTCGAGGCGAAGTCATCCTCGGCCAGGTGGATGCCCTCCTCACGGAGCGCCAGGCGCGCGTCGAGCGAGGCGATCATGCCATCTCGCGCGTAGTTGGCGATCCCTCCCGACCTGACGCGGATGGCGCCATCGATGCCCTGCCGCGCCAACATCCGCTCCAGGAGCGCCTGGGCCATCACGCTTCGCGCGGTATTGGCGTGGCATACCACGAGAACGGTCTTCACGGCTCCTCGTACCGCGACTTCCAGAAGCGCCGACCCCCGCCGAGGTCTCGCCACTCGTCCGCGGGACGCTCGTCGAGCTTCTGGCCGAACTCGATGCTCGGAGGCTGCTTCAGGTGGCCGCCCAGCGTCTCGGGGAAGATCTTCACCAGCTCCTCGGGATCCCAGCGACGCCCCGCCTTGATGTGCCGCACGGCGTGGGGCTGGGCGAGCAGGGTGTAGCCGTAGCCCCGCGCGTGGAAGACCTGGCCGCTGACGCTCGCCCCGGCGTCGCTCACCAGGTAGACGACGATGGGCGCCACGTTGTCGGGGTCGCGGTCGGTCCCGGCCGCCAGCTCGCTCGGCCACTTGCCGGTCTGCTCGAAAACCTGCCGCCCCCTCGGCGTCGAGTCGATCATGCGCGTGGCCCCGCTCGGCATGATGGCGTTCACGGTCACGCCGTATTTCGCCATCGCGTTCGCCGTCGACCACGTGAGCCCGATGATCCCGGCCTTCGCGGCGGCGTAGTTTGGCTGCCCCGGCGCTCCGAGCGCGGACACCGACGACATGCTGATGATGCGCCCGCCCTTCTGCTCGCGCATCGAGACGGAGGCGGCGCGCACCACGTTGAACATCCCTTTGAGGTGCACGTTGATCACCGCGTCCCACTCGTCCTCGGTCATATTGAAGATCATCCGGTCGCGCAGGATGCCGGCGACGTGCACCACGATGTCGATCCGGCCCCAGCTGTCGATCGCCTGCTGGACCATCGCGGCGGCCTTGCCGAAGTCCGCGACGGAGCCGTAGTTGGGCTGCGCCGCGCCGCCCGCCTTGACGATCTCGTCCACCACCGACTGGGCGGGCGTGTTCTCGACGCCCTCGCCGCTCAAGGAGGCGCCGATGTCGTTGACGACCACCTTCGCCCCCGCCGCGGCGAGCGCGAGCGCGATCCCGCGGCCGATGCCTCGTCCCGCGCCTGTCACCAGCGCCGTCTTTCCGCTGAGCATTCCCATGGTCACTCCGCTAACGGCCGATAGTAAGGGTTCCCTGCCTTGACCCACGCCCCGAGCATCTCGCGGAATTGCGGGCCCATGGGATCGATCCCGCGCATGGGCATCGTCCCCCGTCGAATCGTGAAGTCGTGGGGTGCCAGCTCGCCGGCTCTCACGAAATGGCGCGTGGCCGCCTCGGTTCGCCCCCTGGTGAACAGCCACTCGCCCAGGCCGAATTCGGCGCGCGCCTGCTGGTCGACGTCCGTCGGCAGCGCCTGGAGCGCCCGAACGCGTGCCGCCGGAATCGCCGTCGCCTCCCCGCGGACCCAGGCGCGGAGCGCCGCGAGGTGCTTGGCCGCCTCGAGCCCGGTGATGGACTTGAAGGTGTCGGTGCCGAAGGCCACGTCGTTCGGCCGGACGATCCGGCCGCGCTCATCGAGCCAGAGAATCGTCGGCACGTTCACGATGTTGTAGAGGTCGGCGAGCACGTGCGTCGTGTCGATCAGCGACGGGTGCGTCGGCCTCGCCGCCGCGATCCACGGACGCGCGTCCTCAGCGCTCTTGTCGATCGCCACCGTGATCACCGTGAAGCCGTACCCGCGGAGCTCCCCGTACACCGCCTGCCAGACCGGCAGGTCGAGGCGGCACCCTCACCACGACCCGTAGGCGACGAGGAGCACCTTCTTGCCGCGATGCTCGGATAGTGAATGGAGCCGCCCGTCGAGGTCGGGAAGCCTGAAGTCCGGCGCCTCGAGCGAGGCGAGCGCCGCCGCCCGCTCGCGAGCCGTCACGCCCAGATACGCGACGCCCTCGTCGAGGTCGACCGCCACCGGGCGCCCCGCGGTCTCGGCGCGCTTCGCGAGCACGACGCCCTCGCGCTCGTCCACCTCGACCGCCCGCCCGCCGTCGACGATCGTGAACTTCCTCTCCGCCATGCCGTCTCCTCTCGATCCCGGCGCCCTCGTCAGGCCGCCCCGGCGGTCCGCCTCGACCCGCCCGTGGCGGCCCCCCGGCCACCGCGTCAGACGATATTACTGTAACGGCGGCCATGAGGTCGGCGTGCTTGCGCGAAAGCCGCAAGGCGTCCGACACGCGAGACCGGCGACGGACGACGGGCGCGGAGCGTGCAACGCCCGGAGCGCTTACTTCCACGCCCAGGTCGGCTGCTCGAAGTGGGCGACGCGCGTGGCCCGGCCGTGGAGAACCACCTCGCGGATCTGGTAGAGCACGGCGGCGGTCGGGGCGTGGATGAGCGACGACAGCAGCGGGACCTGGATCACGGGACGGTCGCTCTCGGGAATCGTGATCAGCCGCGGCACGTCAGGCTTGTCGAGCTCGGCGAGCGGCACCCGGTACACGTGCGCCACCTCGGCCGGATTGGGCGCCAGCTCGATCTTCTCCCCCGCCCACGCGACGACGGGCGTGATGATGAAGCCCGAGCGCGTGCCGTAGTCGTCCAGGAGCCCGAGCACCGCGCCCGCGTCGAGCACGAGACCGACTTCTTCGCGGAGCTCGCGCAGCGCGGCATCCTCCGAGCTCTCGCCGGCGTCGATCCGGCCGCCGGGCAGCGCCCACTGGCGGGCGTGCGCGCGCAAGGTCGCCGTGCGCCGGGTCAAGAGAAAGCAGGCGCGTCCTTCGTCGTCCGGGAGCAGCACGACCGCCACCGCGGCGGGACGGCGGCCGTCGGGGGCGATCGGTCGTCGCTCGAATCCGGCGAGGTTTTCCTGGACCCGCGCTCTCAGCGCGTCGTCGAAGCAGCCCGCGTCCTGGTCGGCCACGCGGCTAGCGGACGATCATCCGAGTCCCCAGCTCCGCACGCGCGAGGGGACGATCCGGAACATCACGCGGTTCGCCGGCATGGCCTTGCCGCTCCAGAGGCGCTCGAGCCGGCCGTACTTGTCGTGGAAGCGCTCGACGAGCGCACGCCGTTCCGGGCCCTCCGGCAGGAACTCGGCACGTCCCTGCACGGTCACCCCACGTATCTCCCCACCTCCGGACACGGCCTCGGCCACCACGCACACTCGGGAGTCACGGCGGAGGTTCCGAACTTTCTGGGTGTCCTCGACGCTGATCATGGTCAGCGCGGCCGGGCCGTGCAGGAACCACATCGGCATCGCCAGCGGAGCCCCGTCGGCCTGCACGGTCGCCAGCACGGCGACGTCCTTGGTGGCGAGAAATCCCTGGATCTTTGCCTCGTCGAGGCCCATTCAGTACGCTGGCAGCTTGCCGGCCTTCACACCGGTCTTCCGCACCACCGCGACCTCTTCGGCCGCCTTGGCGGCCATGAACCGGCTGTCGCTCGCCAGCGTGACGAACTGATAGCCGGCCGCGACCATCTTCAGCGCGTAGGCGGCGGTCCCATTGTGGATCCCCGCGGCGACGCCGTGCCGCTTGCACGCCTCGACGATCTTCTGCTGCGCCTCCACCACCGGCGGATCGGTCTGGTCCAGCCGCGGCTTGCAGCCGAGGGTGAGCGACAGATCCGACGGGCCCACGTAGACCGCGTCGATGCCGGGCACGCGCAGGATCTCGTCGATGTTCTTCACCGCCTCGGCGGTCTCGATCATGGGCATCACGATCAGGTCGTCGTTGGCGTGGTCGCCGTAGTCGGCGCCCGCGTAGATCGACGCGCGCACCGGGCCCCAGCTCCGATAGCCGCGCGGGGCGTACTTGCAGGCGGCCACGAGCGCCTCGGCCTGGGTCTTCGTGTTGATCATCGGGCAGATGACGCCGTAGACGCCCGCGTCGAGGATCTTCATGAGGAGCGCCGGATCGTTCCACGGCACGCGGGCCAGCGGGATGACCGGCGTCGTCGAGACGGCCTGGAGCATCGTCACCGCGGTCTGGTAGTCGATCACGCCGTGCTGCATGTCCACGGTGAGCGAGTCGAACCCCTGGTGGGCCATGACCTCGGCGGAAAACGAGCTCGGGATCGACAGCCAGCCGTTCACGACCGCCTCGCCCCGCGCCCAGATCTTCCTCAACGTGTTCTCTCTCACGACGTTCTCCTGTCTGTTGGGAGAAGGAGGCTCCGCATCACGTGAGCTCCGGACGGCACACTGCCCGGAAGTTGCACCACCGGCAGATCCTCAGATCCTCGGCCTTTTCGAAGTCGGCGATCGTCGCGACGTTGGCGGCGGGATCGACGAGGTACGCCTTCATCGAACGGACCGAGAGGCGGAGCTGCTCCTTGATGGCCTCGAGCCGCTCGTCGCTCCAGGTGAGCTGTGTCACCTCCGGCTCGCGCAGATTCGCCTCAAACAGGTCGACCTTCGCGGGCGGCACCCCGAGCACCTCGGCGGCGTAGAGCGCGTAGCAGCCGAGCTGGAACGCCGCCCCGTCCGGCGTCGAGCCTCCCGTCTTCCAGTCCACGAGCGCGAGCCGCCCGTCGTCCGTCCAGAAGCCGAAGTCGGGCGCCATCCAGACCGCGGTGCCCTCGAACTGGAAGACCTTGGACCAGTGCTCGATCGACCAGTGCTCGGACGACGTCTTGCGGATGGCCGCCAGGAGCGGGAGGCGGAAGAAATTGCGCAGGCAGACCGCGACGTTGCGGGAGAGCGCCTGCCACACCTCGGGCTTCAGGTCGAGCGCGTACTCGTGCTCGAACAGCGCCACCGTCTTCGGGCTGTCACGGTAGCGGCCGGCCTTCGAGGGGCGCCACTCGCCGCGCATTCGCTCGACGACGTCGGCGATGAACGGCTCGACCGGGAGGTCGCGACCGCCGGCGAAGGCGTGGAACACCATCTCGATCGCGTCGTGCACGACCCGCCCCGCCCACTGCTGCCGGGACGCGAGCTGCTTGAGGATGTAGAGGCGCCGGACGTCCTCGGTCGCGCCCGCGTCCCACCCGCCCCAGGCGCCGTAATAGTGGTAGAAGTACCGGCGGCGACACTCCTGAAAGGTATTGTCCCGACTGCGCGACCAGGAAAATTCGTTGGCGAGCTCGCCCATCGGCGGCATTGTCGCACGGCTTGACGCCCTCAGGCCACGCTGCTAGCGTGGCGCCATGGCCGGACCGTCGTTCACCGTCGAGTGCCCGTGCTGCAAGGCCAAGCTCACGCTGGACGCGGAGCTCCGCGCCGTCATCGCGCACGAGGCGCCACCGCCGACGCGCTCGGTCGACGATCTCGGCGCCGCGTTCGACAAGCTTCGCTCCAAGTCCGCCGAGCGCGAGGAGCGCTTCAAGGAGCAGCTCCGCGCCGAGGGAGAGAAGGGCAAGCTTCTCGACCGCAAGTTCCAGGAGGGGCTGAAGAAGGCCAAGGACGACCCCGGGCCGCCGAAGCGACCGTTCGATTACGAGTAGCATGGCCGGCGACGACCTGCTGGGCGACCTCCTGCGGCAGGTCAGCCGGAGCTTCTACCTCTCGCTCGCCGTCCTCCCTCGCCCCTTGCGTGAGCCGATCGGTCTCGCCTATCTGCTCGCGCGCGCGGCCGACACGATCGCCGACACGCAGCTCATCGCCCGCGCTGATCGCCTCGGCCATCTCGAGACGCTCCGGCGGGCGTACGCCGGCGAGGCGGCCGATGTCGAGGCTCTGGCGCGCGCGTGCGCGCCCCGTCAGGCGCACGTCGCCGAGCGGCGCCTGCTCGAGCGCGTGGGCGAGGCGCTCGCTCGCGTCGCGGCGCTGGCGCCAGCCGACCGTCACGAGGTGCGCGCGGTGCTGGCGACGCTGACGTCGGGGATGATCTTCGACCTCACCCGCTTTCCGGGCGAGGACTCGAAGGGCCTCGCCGCGATCGAGAGCCTCGAGGAGCTCGACCACTACACGTACCTGGTGGCGGGCTGTGTCGGCCCGTTCTGGACGGTGCTCCACGTGGCGCACCGGCGGCGAGTCAGCGACTGGGCCCTGCGCGAGATGAGCGAGCAGGGCGTGAGCTTCGGCAAAGCTCTGCAACTCACCAACGTCCTCCGTGACGTGCCCGGCGATCTCGCCCACGGCCGGTGCTACCTGCCGGCGCGCGAGCTGGCGGCGCTGGGGCTCGGGCCGCGGGATCTGCTCGAGCCCGCGGGCGCGGCCCGCGCGTTGCCGCTCTATCGCCGCCTGCTCGGGCTGGCGCTCGAGCACTACAACGTCGCATGGGACTACACGCTCGCGATCCCGCGGCTCGAGTGGCGGATGCGCCTGGCGTGCGCGTGGCCGCTCCTGATCGGCCTCGCCACGCTCGCCGACCTCGCGGCGCACCCGAATCCCCTCATCGCGAAGACGCCGATCAAGATCTCCCGCGGCGCCGTTCGCTTGTTGCTCACCGAGTCGACCCTCACGATCTGGTCCAACCGCGCGCTGGCCGCTCACGCCGCGCATTTGCGCGCGCGTATCGCGGTCTAATTTCCCTCTTGCGCTCGCGAGGCCCTCGACGGCAGGGTAGGGCAGGCGTGAGTCGAGCCAATGGAGGAGACGATGGAACGCATGTTCGGTGAGCCGCAGCCCTGGACGCCGTCCCCAGCTCCGACACCACCACCCATACCCGCCGCGCCAGCGCCGCCGCCGCCGGCGCCGAAGCCGGCCGCTCCCAAGGCGGCGCCGAAGGCGGCAAAGCCCAAAGCCAGGGCGAAGGCCAGGAAGAAGGCCAAGGCCCGGCCGACGCGGAAGACCAAAGCCAAGGCGCGGAGCAAGGGTAAGAAGAAGGCGAAGGCGCGGCGTCGGCGCTAGTCGAGAAGCGAGAGGCCCAGGAGGGTCGCCGGATCGACCCTGGCCCCGCCCACCTGGGCTCCGAAGTGCAGGTGCGGGCCGGTGGCCCGGCCAGTGGCTCCCACCGTCCCGAGCGTCTGGCCGCGCTCGACGCGCTCTCCCTCGGCGACCGAGGCCGTGTCGAGGTGGAAATAGAGGGTGTAGAGGCCGAGACCGTGGTCGATGACGACCAGCCGACCCGGGAAGAAAAACTCGGCGACGAGGGCGACCTTGCCGGCATTGGCCGCGACCACCGGTGTTCCCCGTGGCATCGCGTAGTCGATGCCGCCGTGAGGCAAGCGGGGTCGGCCGTTGATGATCCGGCGGGCGCCGAACCCGGTGCCGGCCGCGGTCGTTCCCACGGGCGTCGTGAACTTTCCCCGCCAGAGGCGCTCGGGGGTGATCGTCCGGTAGAGCGTCGTCAATTGCTTGCTCTCGCCCACCGCGCGCCGCTCGGTCTCGGGGTCGAGATCGACCATCGCCGGCGGCAGCGTCAGCCGCTCCACGCGAAACGGCCGGCGTGTGATCTGCACGCTCCCCTGCGCGCTTTGCGGCTCGCGTCCGGGCTCCACGACTCCCACCCGCCACGCATGGGTACCCGGCTTCATGTCCAGATCGACGCCGAATAGCGCGGCGTGCCCGCCCGCGTACGGAAAGAAGGTCAAGGGCCGTCCGTCGACCGAGCCCTCGACCGCGGCCGTCTCCGGGGCATCCTTCACGTGAAGCCAGGCGACATCGCCGATCCGGGGCTTCGACGGGTGCCACGTGACGCTGGCCTTTTCGGCCGCAGTGGACGAGCCCGAGACGAGGAGGAGGGCGAGCGCGACTGCGCGGATCCGGGCTCCGGTCACTCCGGGCGCTGCTGGCGGAGGAACTGCTCGAACTCGGCGACGAGCTCGGCGGCCGGCGGCAGATCGCTCGGGCCGCCGGGCGCAGCGGGCCCCGGCTCCTCGACATCGCGCGACTCGAGCTTCTTGACGTAGTTGGCGATCTTCGCGTTCTGCGCGACGATTTCCTTCAGGTTCGCGTCGAACTGCTTCACCGCTTCCTCGAGGTCGCCGACCTCGATCGTGGTGCCCAGAATCGGCGCCACCCGCCGGACGAGCGCCAGTGTCGCCTTGGGGTTTTCGATGCCCGAGATGTAGTGCGGCACGTTGGCCCAGAGGCTCGCCGTGGCAAGCCCCTGGTCGCGGCAGATCGTGTTGAGGACGCCGACGATGCCGGTGGGCCCTTCGTACTTCGTCGGGCGGACTCCGAGGCGGGCCGCGAGCTCCGGGTCGGACGCGCTGCCGGAGAGGCGGACGGGCCGGGTATGTGGCACCTCGGCGAGCAGCGCTCCGAGGGTCAGCACCAGCGCGACTTCGCAGCGCCGCGCGAGGTCGAGAACCAGATTGCAGTAGGTCTTCCAGCGCAAGTGCGGCTCGACCGCCACGCCCACGATGACGTCGCGCGCCAACTCGGACGCCTGCGTGATCGAGAACTCGGTCGCCGGCCAGATGATCTCACGCTCCGTGTCGGAACCTTGCTTGAAGCGGACGTAGGGCCGGGAGAGGCCGAAGTGATAGAACTCCTCCGGGTCGATCTCGGCGAACTTTTGCGCCCGGAACGACGTCCCGAGGTACCGCACCGCAGTCGTCGCCGACTCGGCCGCGTCGTTCCAGCCGCCGAACGCCATGATCAGGATCGGCCGGCGCAAGCCTTCCGGGCGCGAGTGGATCTTCAGAGCGTCCATCGACTCGTCAGTCTCCTCGACGTTGTAGGGGGAGTCTAGCACGAACAGCCGATTGACCCGATCCCCACGCGACGGTAGCATGTGCCAGCCCGATTCTTCTGGGGAGGACTTGTCTATGCGCGGGAAGCACTGGCGATCGCTGCTGATCGGGACGTCACTGCTGGTAGTCGGCGGCTGCGCGTCCAGCGAAGAGTGGAACGTCTGGCGGTCGAACACGAGCCATTTCGCTTCCAAGGAGCACTTCGATTTCTCGATGAACAATCGTGAGGGCTCGGCGTCGAAGGTGACGCGAGAGGACATCGCCCTGGCGCAAAAGCAGAACTGGTTCGGCCGACCGGTCACCGTCAGCCAGGAACAGATCCTGGAGCGCTAGACACCGGCGCCCGCCATGCAGGCACGTGCTTGACGATTCGGGGGGCATTTTGACCCAGGGCGCGCATCGTTGCCGCGCACAGATGGGCGGTGATTCGCGGGGTTAGGCGGGTGGCACGCCGCATGCCCTGAGCTCTCAAGCATGAGAGAGACAAAGCTCACCCGAACGGTTCTTGGACTCGCCGTCGCCGCCGGCCTGACCCTCGGCGCCAGCGGCGCGCTCGCCGCAGACGCTCCGGCCGACCGGGTCCTTCAGCCCGACAAGTACACCTCGGACAGGGGTCGTACGCTCGGGCAGAAGTATCAGGGAGCCCTCCGCGATCTCAACGCGAAGATCTATCACTGTATGCCCTGGGTGGACGTGAAGCCGGAGGGCATCGGCTTCTACAAGCCCAAGCACCTCGAAGGCGACGCCCGGTACCTCTCGGTGAACGTCACCGTGGACCAGCAGCCCGCTCCGGAGTTCACGCGGCTGCCTCTTCAGGACCGTGTCTCCGCGATGTTCTCGCGCTACGTGCCGCACCTGCTGCGCTCGATGGCCAGCGGCGATCTGCTCAAGGACCCCTCTCTCGAGGGCTTCACCGTGATCGTGAGCTGGTTGAAGGCCGAGCCCACGAGCGGCCAGGCTCCGGTGCTGGAGACGGCCGCAGTCTTCCTGCCGAAGGCGCTGGCCACGGACTACCTGCGCGGCCGGGTCGGCATCGGTCAGCTGGCGGAAGGCTCGTATGTGCTGGCCTGGGACGGCGAGACGCGCCTCGGCACCGTGAAGCCCAAGGCCTGGGCCGACGACTTCGTGCTGACGTACAAGGTCGCCGGCTACACGCCCGACCCGCGCGTCACCTGCCCCTGAGAGGGGTCGCCGGCTTCCGGGGGGTCACCGACCCCTGACAGGAGTCTGACCCTTGAGGTAGCGGCGCAGGAGCCGGCGCATCGACGGAAACGCGACGGCCCCGAACGGGACCGTGCGGCGCGGGAACCAGCGGACCTCCGAGACGTCGTCGCCGGGACGAACGTCCCCGCGCCCGAGCGCTACGCGATAGACCGTGGTCAGCACGGGGAAACCGCGCGGCCCGTAGCGATCCGTCGCAAAGCCGATGAGCCGAACCGGGCGCGCTCGCACCCCGAGCTCCTCGCGGAGCTCGCGCCGCAGACCCGCCTCGGGCACCTCCCCGGCCTCGAGGAAGCCTCCCGGCAGGTCCCAGCTCCCCGCGTACGGCGGCCGCCCTCGACGCGCCATCAGGAGCCGGCCTCCGCTCACGATCACCGCAACGGCCGCCGGGACCGGATTGTCGTAGAACGTCCAGCCGCAGCGCCTGCACCGTCGCCGGCGGCGCCCCTGCTCGCGGACGATCACGAGGTGTCCGCCGCAGGCCAGGCAGAACCGTGCGCGAGCCGTCACGCCTTGCGCGGAGACAGCGTGACGCGAATCCCATCGGCGATCCGCCGGAGCGCCCGAGCCGACTCGCGCTCCGGTGCCAAGGCGACGAAGGCTTCGCCCCGATCGGCGGCCACCGCAAGCGCCGGATCGAACGGCACGCTCCCGAGAAAGGGGATCCCGGCGTCGGCGGCCATCCGGGCGGCGTCGGGCCCGGGGAACAGACCCGCCATGTTCTCGACGAGCCCGAGAATGGGCGCCGTCGTCTGGGCGGCCACTGTGATCGATCTCCTCACGACCAGGTGAGACACGTCGGACGGGATCGTCACGACGACGATCCCCGCGAGCTCCGGCGCGAGCGACGCGATCGTCGCGAGCCGGTCGGTGCCGGGCGGCAAATCGAGGAGCAGCGCATCGAGCGTGCCCCAGTTCGTGTCGGCCAGGAACTCGCGGACCGCGTTCGCCTCCATGGCCCCGCGCCAGGTGTGCGCCTCTTCCTGGACCGTCGTGTCCCACGTGAGCGGCGCGGCGTCCTCGGGCAGGAGGAGATCCATCGACATCACCTTCACGCCGAGCTCGCTGCCTGGGGGCTCGACGCCGCCATCGGTCACGACCAGCCGCCGGCCACGCACGCCCAGCATCTTGGCCTGCGTCGGACCGTTGAGATCCACGTCGAGGACGCCCACCTTCCAGCCACCGAGTGTCAGGCAGCACGCGAGGTTCGCGGTGAGGGCCGATTTGCCGACACCGCCCTTGCCCGACACGATCGCGACGATCGCGTGCACGGACGCGAGGCGCTGCCGGAGCCTGTCGTGCTGGGCCTCGACCTGGCCCGCGATGTTCGAGCCGCCGTCGCC
>Ga0066709_100000060_pt1 | contig 37170 bp, 44 predicted proteins | sample GraSoiAngelo_158_FD_79665 | JGI IMG/M metagenome (GOLD analysis project Ga0066709, IMG submission 79665) | Grasslands soil microbial communities from the Angelo Coastal Reserve, California, USA - 14_1009_16_30cm | ecosystem: Environmental > Terrestrial > Soil > Grasslands | place: USA...
CAAGGATAGCATGGGCATGGACATGGTCCCCGTTTACGAAGAGGAGGCCCAGGGGGCTTCGACCATCACCATCGACCCGGTGACGGTGCGTAAAATTCAGTGCCATTTGCTACATAGTTGAATAGGTTTGATATCGTTTTGGCCTTTCGTACCCTCCCGGAAGACCTCCTGCGGGGCCGTTTCAGAGGGGTAGCAGACGATTCAACCAGCGTCGGCGGGCTTTACAGTCGTCGCACTCCGCCAGCTTCGTTCCGAGCATCGAATCGATCAGTTTTACCCCCGGCCGAAGCATCTTTTCAAGCACGTCGCCAGCCCCCCGAATTTGCCCCAGGTTTGAGCCCGGATTTTGGGCCGGCGCTGAGCCCGTTTTCGGCGTCGGGATTTGGCCGTATCGGACGATCGGGAAGCGCATGGTTTTTAGACCTCCGAGATGATCAAAAATGCACCCTGTTCAGCGATCAAATCCAGCCTCGTGGCTGAGCTCGCCAGGTTCCCGCAAAATCCCCCCTCCGGAATGGCCCCCGTGCGGCCGATTTTGAGATCGCTCGGGAGCAGTGGCGGGGCCTCCAAAAGCCCGCTTTTCACGAGCACGCATTCGACGGTTTCAACGACCTCATCGACCCAGCGAAATGCCTGGCCATCGTTGATCCAAAACGGCGGGCCGCTCGGCGGATCTGTCGGGCAGCGATCAGCATCATCATCGCTGACGGCCTCGCGGCGTTGGCCGACTTGTTGGATGGTGCGCACGGCCAAAAATCCAGTGCTGCCAAGATTGACCAGGTCCAGAATTTCCACGGGCACGGCGAGCCAAAAGTCCGGATCAATCTCCGCGCGATACTCAGCGTCACTGCGCACGATAGCCAGAGCGTAAGGGCACCCGACCAATTGCCCGGTCTTGCTCGCGCCGATCGTGGTCCATGTGGCCCAGTCACTCGGAGAATCTTCGTTTAACGTGCTCGCGACACCGCTCAAGCCATCGCCATAGGCTTTGCAGGTGCCGACCGTTGTGCAATTGGTGCCATCCAACTCGGTCAGAGCCACCGCGCGATCGTCACGATAATCGTACGTGCGAAACTTGAAAACCATCGGCAGATCGAGGCGGACTTTGTCCAGCAGGTTGACCGCTTTAACCAGGCGATTGAACAGCTCCGCGTACATGATCGAATTGGGCAATGGCCCGAAGCCCGATGCATCGATCCGTTTGGCGAGCGGGAAACATCCAATCTCGCGGCCTTTGAACGCATCGAAACACAAATTCTCGAATCGATAATCGTAGAGGTTGCCCTCGCCGGTCCGGCAGGTGATGTCTTGTGAAGTGAGCCCGTCCACGAACCCTTCGCACATGGCGCGGAGATAAATCTCGGCTTGCAACATCGAATCGATCACGGCGCGGGTGTCGTGGGATTCCATCACGTCATTGTTGTCTTCGTAAACTTCGGGGAGCAAATGGCAGAAGAAAAAGTGCGGGTAACAACATCCGAATGGATTATCCGGCAAACCGTCAACGCCACTCGCAGTGCCACTGTCGCCGGTCTTGACGCTGCATTGTTTGGTGGGATCAGCCTGGTGCAGGACGTATTCCCGGACCGTGTTGTCGTCGGTGCGATAATCCTCATTGATCTCCGGGTCAGTGGCATACTCGTTGCGGAGCTGCTGCACCTCATCTGCGGACCACGTGCTCGGGTCTTTGTTCACCGCGGCCGGCGCATCCGGGTGCGATCGGAGCCGCTGCTTTAGCGTCACCTTGATGATCTGGTCAGGCGCCCAGTCGTCCACAACGCAGCTCTCGATCTCATAGGGCGCCTCATACACGCGGCAGCTCGAATAGAAGTTGTCGCTGCCGTAGCTGCGATTGGCGCCGAGCGTGTAGTTGTATTGGTCCGGCGCTTCCGGCGCGATGAACTGGAATTGCACGCTCATCGGGTTGCGGATCGGCATGAACGTATCGGCGTCCAGGCCGATGTTGTAGTTGTAGGAAACGTGCCGGCGCAACGCCGGCGGGGCCGTGCCACTGAAGAAATGGCAGCGCTGACACCAGGTGAAATAATCGCTGTACGCGTCGGGCTTCCAGATTGAGGTTTCGCTGGGATGATACCGTTTGGCTTCGATGAACAGCACCCATTCGTTGGTGAATCCTTGTTTGAGCGCGGCGTGTCGGATGCCGTCGTGGACGAAGATCTGGGCGTCGCCGGTGGCTTGGAAGCTGCCTGGCGAGTCGCCACGCCGGACAGGCGGGTCGCCTGTGCTACCGAGGGCGACGAAAGTCTGATCGTTGCCGTAGAGGTTGCCGGCATAGGCGATCTGGCCGTTGGTTGTGCGGACGATGTAGGTCTCTCCTTCGATCAGCTCCCCACTGGCCACTGGATCGAGCGGCGGGGCGATGTTCGCAAACATATCGGCTCGAGTGTTGTTCAGGCCGAAGGCAAACCGTTTGAAGCGTAGGATGCTTTTGCCGCCGTTGACTTCGTAGCAAATCAGGTTCTGCCGGCGAACGATGCGCGCATGATCGCGGCTGAGGCGCCGTGCGGCGTCATAGACCGGATTGTCATTGACCCATTCGGCGATGTCGCGCACGGCGGCCACGCCCGTCCGATTCACAACGCAACCATTGGTGAAGAAATCATCGCTGATCTCCTGCGCTTGCGCGTAATCGCGTCCGCGGCCGTCCACGCCGGCGCCGAAGGCCGTGCCGCCGGCCGTGGCGGCCAGGCGGCTCAACAAATATGCGTCCCAAGGTTGCGGCTTATATTCGAGCTGCTCGGTAAACTCGACGCTGATCGAGCCAATGCCGCTAAAGCGGGCTGGAGTCGCCAGGCGCACTGTGAGCGGGGCCGGCGTGGGACAATCCTCCAGCCAAAGCATGGCCTCGGCGGCGCCGTTTGCGTCCGGCTTGAGCCTCAGAGACCCGATCACCTTTGCGCCATCGACGATTTCGACACGCGCGGGTTCATGCAGATTTTTTGCCTTGGCGAACATCCCGGCCAAGACAAAGCCGGCGCGATAGAAAAGCTGCGTCTCGCCGTCGGTAAAACGGGCCACGGTGCCATCGGGCACGAAGCTGCCGGCAAATTCGGCGCGCGGATAAAGCGCGAAGAGAAAGTCGCCGACCGCCACCCCAAGCGCGGGCGACAGATAATATTGGCGGTTGTAAAAGGCTTCGTTGTCGAAGGCGATCTTCTCGATGTCGAACGTGTCAGGGGTGCGCTGCATTGGTGTGCCGCGAAAATCCACAGCGAACGCCCACAAGGCGCGGGCCAGGTGATTGCCGTTAGCGTGCGCCAGGCGTCCGACTCCTTCGTAGGGGCCTTCAATCCAATCGGCCTTGAGGAACATGTCCAGGTTGTAATCGCACTCGCCTGTCCCAGTGCCGACGAACACGTAGTAATTAAATGGCCCTTCCCAGATCCCGATTACGTGCCCGCTGGCATGTTCGTCGGTGCCGCACGGACAGGAGCCGGCGTAAGTGATTCTCGGTTTGTCATCGACCGTGCTCAACGTGCCGTGATGCGCAGGCACTACGACGTCCGATCGGAGGCCACCGAAAAAGATTTCGTAGCTCGGTTGCCCGAGTCCGGTCTCCTCGGTCGAGCCGCAATCGGCCAGCAGCTCGACTGGCGTCGGGAAAAACCCCCCGTAACTCTTGCCGTGCGGACTGAACCACGGCTGCACGACCCGGAAAAAGTCCTGCGCTGCATCGAGAGCGGGGGTGCTCTGGGCGAATATGTCCGGGTCGTAAGCGCCGCGCTGTTTTTTGCCCAGTTCCCAAATACTTTCCAATGGCGGCAACTTTGGCGGCGGGAGCAATTCGACGCGTTGACTGAGCCGCTCATTCTCCGGCTCCATGCCGGGATTGCCGAACACGAAAGCCATCATTGGATTCGCCAGATTCGCGCCTTCAGGCTCGCCTGGGCCGCTCACCGGCCAGGTCGTACCGGCGTGGTATTCGGGATCCAGATGTTGATAGATATCGAAGAACTCCGCCTGCGGCGGGAAGACGTATCCGCCTTCACCCGGATTACGGACCTGGCGCCACAAATTGAACCACCACATGATGACCCGCCAGGGGACCATCTGAAAGGCGCGCAGCCGATCGTTGAACGCACGCGCCAGCTTGTTGTGCTGGGTGCTGGTGATTGGATCGCCGGGAATGACTTCGAGCGCTTTGGTGAAGGAAAGCATTTTGCGCTCAGGCCCCGCATACTTGTTGCAGCTTGCTGAGGAGCTGCTCGGCGCTGAAAGGTTTGCCCAGGGCAGCATCGGGTTTGGCCGCCGCCACTTCCTCGGCGTTGCTGCCGGCGCCAGTAATGCAGAGGATTTTCACCTCCGGCTCGATCGCGCGGAGCTGCCCGATTAACGCCACGCCGCTCATACCCGGCATCATCAGATCTGTGACGACGACGGTGATCGCATCGGCATGATCCCGATACAATGCCAACGCGACTGAGGCGCTACGCGCGGCCAGGACATGATAGCCGTAGCTTTCCAGCAACGTCCTGGTCAGCTCGCGCATGCCGTCCTCATCATCGACCAGGAGCAATGTCCGGCCATTGCCATGCGGCGGGATCGGCGCGGCCTTTGCCTCGTGCGTCCCGATGACGCGTGTCGGCGCCGGCAACAGCACGCTGAATTTGGTGCCAATGCCTGGGATGGTGACCAGGTCGATGTAGCCATTGTGCCCCTTGACGATTTTCAGGACATTCGCCAGACCCAGGCCGGTGCCGCTCTTTTTGGTCGTGAAGAACGGCTCGAAGATTCGCGCGGCAATCTCCGGCCTCATGCCTGGTCCGTTGTCGGCCACGCTGATGTGGACGTAGCGGCCGGAGACAATCTCACCGTTAGACAAGCGATGATCGCGCAGCTCGATCGCGTCCGCGATGATATCGATCAGGGGCTTGGCGGGCGCGGGCCCCATGGCAAGCATCGCATCACGCGCGTTGATACACAGATTCAGGATGACCTGCTGCAACTGGGTCGAGTTGCCGGAAATGTCCGGCAGATTGGCCTTGATACTGTGCCGAAGCTCGATGCTTTTACCGATCGTATGCCGAAGGAAATCCAGCAGTTGCCCCAACAGTTGGCCGAGCGCAATTGGCCGCTGGATGCCGTTTGTGCCGCGCACGAATTCGAGGAGCTGCTCCAGCATTTCCGCTTGCCGTTGGAAGGATTGTTCGATCGCGTCCAGTAGCCGCCCCTGTTCTTCGGATAAGCCCGGCCGTAGCATCGAGACTGCCAGCGTGCCGGGGCCGACGGCGTTGTTCAGATCGTGCACGATGCCGGAGGCGAGCGCGCCGATATCTTCCATCCGCTGGGCGCGGAGCAATTGCAGTTTGTCCTGGCGCTCCCGATGCGCGCGTTGCACCGCAATGGGCAGCAGTTCCCAATCCGCTTTTCCGATGTAATCAGTGGCGCCCGCCTTGATCACCTCGACGGCTTTGGTGACGGTGATTGTGCCGGAGAAGACGATGATCGGCGTTTGCGGCGCGCGTTCCAGGGCCAGCTTGAGGGCTTCATCGCCGTTGAGCTGGGGCAAACTGAAATCGAGCATGATAATGTCCCAGGGCATGCTGAGCGCGTTCCGGAATTGATCCCGTGATGATGCGCGTTCTACGGTCGCCAGCTCGCGCAGCGCCCGCATCACGAGGAGGGAATCGTCGTCGTTGTCTTCGAGCAGTAGGATTTTTAGCATTGGGGTAGCGCGGGCGGCATGGCACGTGCCCAATCGGTCTGGAAGCGCAGCGAGGCTGTTCGGCGAGTCCCGACTCGGAGTCGGGACCGAGTCGGTCGCGCTACCCGTTGGCATTCGATTTGCAGCATCGATTTGTTGCTCGTTTTTTCATCTGCGTGCAATCCCACCGCGGGACGCGTGCCTTGCTTCACAGTCGCCTGCCAAAATCGCGTCCCGCACTTTATTTATAGGCCGATCAGTTGCGTTTGACAGATCGGCGGGCGCGGGACCGAAACGCCGGAGTTACCGCGCCCGCCATGCCTGGCGGTGCCTCAATCTTTGTCTCAGTCTTATTCACACTCGTACTCTTAACTCTTACTCCCGCTGGCCCCGACATCGGGATGTCGGGGGCTCACAGAGCCGCGTTCCGGAGCGCGAGTCTGCGACTCGCAGCAACTTCACACAAACCGCTCCTCACGCCCAGCGGGCGACACGGCCGCGGCCGCCGCGACTTCCGATTTGCGGCATGGGCCGGCGCGTCACCCCGCGCGTGGTATGGCTCGTCAGGAGCCCGGCTGTCTTCTGCGGAGTCAACGAGTTCAGCTTGGTGCGCAAATCGCGCAGATGCATCGCGATCCGGCCGCTGGGCAATGGCATTGGGAGGTTCATACACACGGATTTCACCGATTTTCACGGGCGGGTCATGTGGCGAATTGGTAAATCAAGGGGTCGAAATTGTAGAATGACCAGTACTCCTGGATGATCTGGAACTGGCCCCGCGCTACCTGGTCAACCTTCGGCTTTTTCTTTACCCAATAAGTCTCGGCGTCAGGCGGCACAGTGTTCAACCCGGCAGCATCGAGCAGCTCAGCGGCGGGCAAGCTCGGCTCGGCGGCGACCAGTTGAGCGTAACGGAAAACCTTGCCCGCGTTCGCGTGAGCCGCTTTCAGAGCTGACTTGTTGCTGACGGTTTCGGTTTTGCGCAGAACGTAGTTGTCGAGCTCAAACGCTTCGATGCCGCGGAGAAGGCGATTGTAAAGGATTCCCGCCGGGCTCTCGTCATCGTACGGAAACGCCGGCGACGGCGGGTCGTCGGACAAGTAGGCATTGAGATCCTTGCGGATCATGGCCAAGTCTGCGTTGGACAGAAACGCAAGTCCAACCTGAGTAAATCCTGTACTATCTATGTATCCGTTCTGGAGTTTGGGCAGAGCCCAAAGGCTGATCTCATTATGATTCGGGTCCATGGTCCAGACCGTCGAAATGGGATCGGCTGGCTTGATCGCCTGGTCGCCGGTACCGCCTTCGACCCCATACGTGACTTCGATCGTGGCTTTCACCCCTTCCTCAGTGATTTCGTAACTGAGAAAGTCCGGCGCCAATATTTCCAGGAGGACCAGGAATTCGTCCGCGCGGGATCGCAGCCCGCTCCAGGTGCGGACGACATAAAAGCCTTCCCCGCGGTGGAACCGGCGCCGTAGCGGCTGTTCGGTGAAACTGACATCACCGATGCATTGGGTCGTGTTGCTCACATCGTTTCATTCACGGTTGCTGTTAACTCTTCGATCCTGGCTTTGATGGCTTTGAGTTCGGCCACGCTCTGTCGGTTCAATTGCAGCGTTTCGAACGACAGCTCACCAGTGCCGTGGCTGAGGAACAGCCCCATACGGGCAAAAGGATCCTGCCGAATCGGAGCGAACCCTTTGGCGGCGGCCGTCTGCTGTTCCAGTGCCCGTTGGAGAGCCGCCAATTCCGCAAACTTTTTGCGCGCATCTCTGGTCGCCTGGCGTTGCTCCAACCGTAATGTCAGTCTCCCGATACCTTCATCGCCGCTGCCTTCCTTCTCCAGTTGCCGCGTGGTCAACGCATCGATCTGGGCGGCGCGCACGGCCGGGATGATGCTCAAAGGGCCGACCGCCGCTGAGCCGATCAAGGCTGACCAGCCACGGAAACCCTGGGCGAGCATATAACCAAGTTTGCTGATCACGCTGCCGATCGTGGTTTTGCCTTCTTTGAATTGTTTGCCGATGGCCAGCGCGGCCTCACGTTGTCCTTCACTCGGCGCCAATAGCGAGCCCTCGAATCCGGCCATTTTGCCTGCCAATCCTTTCTGAAACGCCACCTGCAGATTCGACCAGTCTCGGCCAAAGAGCCGTGACGCAGCGGCAAATTGTTCGGCGCTCAGCGAGCCCGCTTTGAGTCTTTCCGCCAGTTCGCGGAACAGTTCGAAATGGGATTTCTCCTGCAAGTCCTTGAGCTCTATCCCGAGCGCTTGAAAGGATCGGATCAGGGCTTTGTTGCCCATCAGCGCGTTGCCTTGCGCACGCCGGAGGAAGTTCAATCGCGCAACCAGCTCTTCCGGCTCGGCCCCGGTGGCGCGGCCGCCAAAGGAAAGCGCTTCGGCTTCCGGCACCGAAATGCCGGCGCGAATGGACATGCGTTTGACTTCGGCTGCCTCGCTCACTGCGGAACGAACCAGCAGCGTGACGCTGGCCAAAGCCGAAGTAAGGAAACCAATGGGCGAAACAACGAACCTTTGAATCCTCTGAACCAATCCGCCGATCGGGCCGAAGGCGGGATTGTTAAGCTCCTGGACAAGGGCCTTGAGTTCCCCGCCGACCTGCTTCGCATCGGCAGTGATCCGCAGTTTATATTCACCAGCCATTTAGATTTTGCGATTTCCCCGACATCCGATCTCGGGGGTTTACAATCTGGGATTTGAAGGCGCTGGGCCCGGTTCACCATTGGTCTTTTGTGAGCGCTGCCGCCTCAGGTGCGCGGCGGCGGCCGTTGCGAGCCGCTCGGCGTCGCTGACAACGTCCATTTTCTCGAGCAATTCCCAGCAACAGGCGTACTCCCACAGGGCCGCTGAAAGAGGCGTGCCCAGCGCTTGCGGATCGGTTTTGCCCAGATGCATGACGTGGGTGAGCTTAACGGCGAGCAGAAATGGCGTGCCCATCGCGCGACTGCCGCCCCGCCCGTTCCAGGTCTGCGGCCCGCGCTGGAACGCTTTTACGTAATCCTGGAATTGGGCGATGCCAGCGAGCTGGGTGGCCTGATCGAGCAGCCAGGGGCGCTGAAAGTTGAATGACCAACGTCCAATGCCCAATGACCGACGCCGAATGAATTCCAGGGCTCGCGGGTAAGTGCGCCGGCACAGAGCCAGAGCCAGCTTCAGATCCCCGCGGCCAGGAAGCCGGGCGAAGGTCATGAAAGGGCTTTCCAATCGTTCCAAAAGCATTGCGTGCCCGAGCGTGAAGGCTTCCATGCGAATGCCGAGCACCCGGTATTCGTCGGGATAGAGTTCGCGGAGGTAGGACATCGGGAGGCTTTACGCGAATTGTCGCGACTGGCTCCCGCGAATTTCCCGATTCGCGTTCCTTAGCGTCAATTCGCGTAAAAAGTTCGGTTACGCCGCCGGATTACCCGCTTCGGTGACGATCACTTCCACGAGACTCGCGGCCGTGTCGGACTGGAACCGCAGCTTCGGATAACCGCCCGACTGGGCCGGCATGCGCACCGGCCCCCACGGTTCGCCTGGGAGCATGATACCGGCGTCAGTGTCCGTGGGCGTGACGTCCTTGCGAAGTTTGACGGTCACGAAGTTCGCCGAAGCCCGGTTGATCAGCAGGACGCAGTACTGTTTGGTCAAATCCACGTCCCCGGTCGCGACGTCTTCCGCGGCTCCGTTACCAACGGACTGCAGATCATGATGCATCACGGAGAGCGCGGCTTCCATCGTCTGCACCTTCGTCGTTACCAGTGGGCCGACTGACACGTTGTTCTTCGTCGCCTTCAGCGACGCGATGAATGTGATTTCGTTCATTTTTCTGTTTGGGTTTGGGGTTATCCGTTGACCAGGGCCAGGGCGGTCGGCCCAGCGGCGCCGACCTTCTGCCAGAGGTTGAGCGTGAACCGGTGATACGCGCCATTGGCGCCGTTGTAGCGGCCGCCTTCGTAGTTCCAACTGCCGTCCAGATCGGCGATGCCGCTCTGATCGATCGTCACCAGGCCGAACATGTCTGCCGGCAGGTTGGTCTTCGCGAGCGCTTCGGCCTCAGTATCGCCAGTGAAGATGACTTCCACCGATGCGGTCCGAACGCGATTGTGGCCCGCGCGTCCGATGATGTTGCCGCGGCCATCCATGAAATCCTGTTTGGTGAAGTCGTCTGTGAGATCGTGGCTTTGCGGCACATTGGCCGACACTACCACGCCGTCGTAAGCGAGCGTCGCCTTCACGCCGAAAGCGGCGGCGGCGCCGATGAGTCTCAGTGTTGGTATTGACATGTTTTTCCTTTCGGTTTGTTTGAACAGGAGGCAACGGAGAGAACAGAGAGTTTGAGGGTCTTACTCCGTTTCCTCTGTTTGCTCATGTTCAAGGTTTTTTGGTTCATTCGATTTCTTCTACGCGGATGATTGTGTTGGTCTGGAAAGTGACGTCCCATTCCACTGCCTCTTTGAAGGCGGCGCCCGCTTCGGCCGGCGGCGGAGCGACGGGCTCGGCGCCCTGGAGAATGAAGCGCGTCCATGGTCCGGTCTGCCAGCCATCGAGCAACCCGGTGCTGGCGGCCGCCAGGTCAGATGCGCGCACATTCGAGCCGGTTGAGCTGCGATTTTTTATCGTGTTTTCCGCGATGGCGATCACGATCGTCACCACGATTTCACCGGTCCGTTCGCCTTTGGCGATCTTCGGGGTCAGGACAGCCAGGCCGATGCCGACCTTGCTCAGCCGTTGATTGAGCGCAGCCAGCACGTCGCCGATGTCTTCGGTCAGGATCTCCAATCCTTCACGTCCGGTGAATTGGTCTATTGCCTTCAGGCGCTTGGCGGTCTCAGCCTGCAGGCTGGTGATCAAGTTGAAACCTTGGATTGGATCGCTCATTTCAGGAACGGAGGCTTCACGCGAATTGTCGCGAATTGTCGCGAACATCCAGATTCGCGTTCATTAGCGTGAATTCGCGTAAAAAGGTTCGGTGAGTTAGCGTTCACGCCAGGCCCTTTCTCAGGAGGAATTCATCGGTGGTTTTGATCAGTTCGGCGTTGATCTTCTCGTCGGGCGGCAAGGCCGTGGGATCTTTCGGATGCTGGACGCTCTTGTACAACTTCCAGAGCACAACCAGCGCCCCGCCTTCTTTGATCGCGAGCTTGTTCGTGCCTTTGATCTTGAATACGCCAGGGATCAGATGCGCGCTCGGGCGCGTGCCGGCCACGCGCGGGTCCACGGGCACGGCCAATGCCTGCGCTTCCTTCGGATAGATCGGGCCACCCTCAAGCCGTTTGATGAAGCGCGGATCGGCGATGGTGACGGTCGCTTCGCTGTCCGTCGCGCCGGTGAATGCGGTTGCGTTGCGGATCTGCGCCCAGAGATGGCCTTTGGGCCAGCCGGCGCGTTTGGGCGGTTCAGCTTCCTTGTTGCGGAAATGGGTGCGCAGGATGCCTTCGACTTTTTTGCCCAGCACAGTCAGCAGTGGCCGCGGCGGATCGACCTTGCGGATCATCTCGCGCAGCTCTGGGCTCGCGGTGTCTTTGATGATGGTGACGGGCATGGGGGATTTTTACGCGAATTGTCCCCCGACATCGGATGTCGTGGGCCCCAGCTTCGCGTTAATTGGCGTCAATTCGCGTAAAGGCTTTTTCATGTTTCCTTCCACTCCGCGGTATCGCCTTCGATCTTCACGCGGTCGCCGAACCATTGGCTAAGTTTGCCGGCGAGGTCCTCGCCCAGGCTCGACACGTCCGCGTTGAGGTTTTTGTTGAAATCTGCGTCCTGGGCGAGCGGTTGTTGATCAGGGGCGATTACGCCCAGCGCTTCTGCCTGGTCGCGATCGATATCTTCAAGGCCCATCCCGCTGCCGAAATCGAACGGGGGCCAGGGCCGGCCGAATCGGCTGAGCTTGGTCCAGACCGGATCGTTTTTCAGCGCGATCATCCTGCCGTCGAAGAAGCGGCCGCCGGCCTCCTGCCAGCGCGCGGGCCAATCCTCACGCGGCATGCGGCGGGATTCGATGCGGAGAAATTCCTGAGCCGGGAACGCATCGAGCAGCTCGGGGTCCTGGCCGATCTTCCAGCGGCCGAACTCGCCGGCGTCCTGAGTCTGGAAATCGTAGATCAACTCCAGCCGGCGCCGACTGGTGATGTCGGTGATGTCGCCGGTATCGCCTTCGACCGCGCCGATGGCGTCGCGCATCTCGGACACGAATTTGGACTTGTCCATGAGCGCGCGTTCCGGATTATCCCGGCCGAGCGTGGCCCATTCATTGAGCTTGTCCTGCAACGTTTGGACGGTGCGCAGATCATCGATGCCGGCGGAGAAGAAAGCTCGATCGCGGATGGCCACGGGGACGTCAGCCCAATCCGCGGTGCGCAGCTTGGAAGCGATCGCGGTTTTGGTGCCTAGCCGATCCACGGCTTGCGCGATTGGGTTGGTGATGAGTTCAGGCATTGGGATCTGGGGCTTTACGCGAATTTGCTCATGGTATGATGGCGCGGTTCATGTCCGATTGGTATTGTTGAACGCCGTGATAATAAAATGTTTGTCGGGTTGGCGGAATGGCTGTGCCAAAGGTGTAATAACTGAGAGTCCTGCTCGTGGGACTATTCAACGAACCCGATGCATTGATCCCGTGAACGAACTGGGAATTGCCGTCGATGGCTGGTGTGGTCCCAACGTCCGTGCTACTACTCAATATGGATGAGCCATTCTTGTAGAGTGTGCGGCTTGATTGCCCGTTCTTCACTGCAAGATAAAATCCGGTGCGCGGCGATGCATCGGCAGCACTGATTTGAGAAGCAGCGTCGTCATAATACATGTAACAGTTGCCATCTATCCAACCCATGAGGAAATAGTTGACGAATCCGCCTGCTGCCGTGCTACCAATTATTCCGCCAACCTCCGCCTTGTTCGTCCGCACGTAAACACCCTGGTGAATATTGGTTGCCGTGCAATAGGCGCTTGACGCAACACCAGTGCCGAGGAACTTCGTAAGACCATCCCCAGTTAGCCCCGTCGTCTCACTGTAATCCGCCGCCACGAAAGCTGTGAACGTATCCGTCGTGTTTCCCAATGCGGAGCCACCAGGATACTTATTGATGAGCGGGCAAACGAGTGCGTTAGTCGTATTGCCAGCGTACGCCCCTGCTCTCGCAATTCGCTGGCGCAAATCATGTGTCTTGGTAAAGATGACAAGGCGCGTGGCTGCGTTATAGGAATGTGCGGATACCGTACCGCCGTTTGCCGGGACACGTATCTTGGCCCAGTTATAGGCGTCTGAATCCCAGGCGTTGAAAAATCCGAATGCTTGTGCGTTCAGATGGCAGACGAGTAGGAGAGCGAAGGATTTCATTTGTGCAGATTGCCAGCCATCGTACCGTGAACGAGTGAGTTGGTGAAGGCGCTCGTGATGAACTCGAAGTAGGAGACAGCGTTCGCGTTAGTATCCGCTATGGGCATATCTCCACCCGCCCAGCTAAAGGCTGCGTTGGTGAAAGTCAACGCCCATGTTCCGGTAGAATCCTGCTGCACTTCCAAATGAACCTTCTTCGGATAGGCTGGAATATTAGATGGTGCTGGCATTTGCGCTGTGTTGGTCAGGCTGAGCTTGAACCATGCATCACGCGTGTCGCCGAGCGAGAGGTCCATTGCAGTCAAATTAGTCCCACTGTAGGTAACTGTATTCCACGAGAGTGTTGAGTGGTTAGCCTGCATGTTCGTGCTTGCTCCGATGGCCCAGACGATGTCGGCAGTATCCTTGAAGTTCGGATTTGAGACGCTGGTGCCATTTTGATAAACACTCGTCCCGCCACCAGCCGCAGCCGCATAAGATGGATCGGCCCCACTGCCACCAGACGTCAGAACGTATCCAGATGTGCCTGGTGTCAAAGCAGCCCAACCACTTGCTCCGCGATATAGAATTGAACCGCGAGTACTTCCGATCCAGTCAAGAATCTGCGTTCCAGTTACTTCCTCCGGATCGCCTGAGCCTGCCGTGTTACGCCCGATGGCCCTAGCCGTGGCGCTAATGTTCTGCATCTTCGCATAAGTGACCGCGTCGTTAGCGATGGTGGCCGCTGTACCGGATGTCGTGACATCTCCCGTCAACGCCTGCACGTTGGCGGTCCAGTTTGACGTGCCGTTGAAGGCCCACTTCAACGTCGCCGTGTCCTGGATGTTCGCCTCCGGCGCGGTGTTCGTCGCGTTGATGTGGAGGGCGGGAACATTCTTGCCAGCGACCTTGACCGTCGTCGCGTTAATCACGGTCGTGTTGATGTTCGTGATCGTCGCCTGATCGATGTTCGTGGTCCACGTCGGCACGCCGTTGGAGATCACCATGATGAAGCCCTCCGGGCCTTTGGGCAGCCGCGTGAAGTTGGTGCCGTCGTACCAGAATAGATCGCCCGCCACGCCGGTGATGTTGCTCAGATCCTTGACCAGTGTCGGCAGCCGGTTCGACGAGACCGTCCCGCTCGTCAGGTCTGAGGCGCTGCGCGTGGCCAGGTCAGCCAGGCTGCTGCCGGTCTTGTCGATCTTGGACCACCCGATCGCCGCCGAGCTGCTCACCTGCGCGTCTGCGACTTGAGCATAGCTCTGGTCTCCGCGCAGGAAGGTAGTGCTGTTGGCCGTGCCGCTGCCGAGCCTTGCCGTGGCCACAGTGCCACTGGACAGGTCCGAAGCGCTGCGCGTGGCCAGGTCAGCCAGGCTGCTGCCGGTCTTGTCGATCTTCGACCAGCCGATTGCCGCGCCGGAGGCCACCTGCGCGTCGGCCACCTGCTTGTAGGTCTGATCGCCGCTCAGGAAAGTCGTGCTGTTGGCCGTGCCGCTGCCGAGCCGCGCCGTCGCCATTGTGCCGCTGGTGACCTTAGAAGCGCTGAGTGCCATTACATTGGCCGACGCGTTTGTGCCGGACAGGCCGAATGCAATCTCAGACGTGTCCTGGAAATTCAAAATCGGCGTGTTGGTTCCGTTGATGCTTGCCGAGCTGACATTGTATCCGTTACGAGTGAGTGAGGACGAAAAAGCGCCCCCGACAGCAGTAATCAACCCGATGCCTGAAAACGTCGCATTGCCAGTCGCGGCCTCCAGCGAGATTGTTGTTCCAAATCCGCCACTATGCAGATCAAGGCTCTTTGTCGAGTTGTTCCATTGAAGGCCAATGTCAAAGCCGATCGTGTTTGTGCCGGTTGAGAAAGGGATTCGATTGGCGAAGTAAGCCGCGCTTTGGCCGAAGTGGATTTGGCCTCCAGACTTGACGATGCCGCGACCGACGCCTATCGCGTCGCTGAGTGCGGCGGAGTTCGACGGCCAGAAATTCAGCGGCGCGACAACCTGGCCGTTTGTATCGGCACTGACGCTGCGGATCTGGGCAACGGCGCTGCAGGCGGTCTGCAGGAGGAAGAAACTGAACAGGAGGGAACGGAGAAAACCGAGGGTGCGCTTCTCTGCCTCTGTTCTCTCTGTTTGCTCCTGTTGAATTAGGTTCATGCTTCTCCTGGGATGGCGATGTCGAATTGTTCCATGCCAGCCGGGCCGATCAGGCGGATGGTGTGCCAGAGGCCGGTGTCGATGTTCTTGAGCTGGAGATAGCCGCTTTTGATCCGGAAGTTCTGGCCCACTTGCGTGATGGTCGGGGACACAAACTCCGGCGCTTCCATGAGTGTCGTGATGTCCGCTTCATCGGGGCTGTCCGGGACTGTGATGCGGAATTCGTCGCGCGGATTGTTCCCGACGCTGACCAGATAAACGCCTTGCTCGAGCTCCACGCTGATCTGGCCGTCGTCATCGGTGACGGTGCTCACGACGATGGCGGTGAGCACGCCGAGGGCGTCGGGCTGCGGATTGGACTCGGGCAGGAACCGCACGCGGACCTTGGCACGCAGGGCGTCCATGGCATCGCGGAATGTGCCGATCACTGTCATTTACGATTTCCCCGACACCGATGTCGGGGAGTTGGAGCGCGGCTCTGTGAGCCGCAGCGTTGTGGCTCGGTGGCGATGATGCTGCGGGTCACAGACCCGCGCTCCGGAGCAAATTCAGACGCCATCTTGGTCGCCTGGCTGGAACTGGTTGGCCTTCTCTTCCACCGATGGCTTTTGCGGTTGCACAATGTCACCGGATGAATCGCTCACGGCCGATTCGCCTTTGGCAACGCCTTTGAGGAATTTCTCCGCATCGTCGGCGGCGGGCTTGCGTTGGTCCTGGCTGGCGGTCTGGACGCGTTTGCAGAGTCGATAGATCGCGATGTCAACGGCGGCGTTGAGCACTTCGGGCGGCAGCCCAGCGGCATCGAGCGGGACTTGTTTGCCCACAAAGCCGCGCACGTAATCGGTCGTGCGCGCCAGAATGCCCGGCAACGGATCGGCCTGTGAATCGGCGACGATCTCGCGGTATTTTTCGACCTCGGCGTTATTCAGTTCGTCGAGGACTTGGGCGTCGGTGAGGAGGAGCCAAGCCATGCAGATTCAGAGTTCGGGTTTTTGCGGGAGCGCGGCTCTGTGAGCCGCAGCATGTCGGCGAGCGCGCTTGCTGCGGGTCACAGACCCGCGCTCCGTGAGTTCTTTAATTGTGCACCGACCAACTGATGCTGTTGGTGATGATGTTGGTGTTCGCCGTAACGATCGTGCCCAGGCGCCAATACAACACATTGTTCAACGTCGCGGGCGGGAAGTTCGTGAACGCGATGTAGTTGGTCCCGACCGCCACCAGGTTTACCGTGAGGCTGAAGGGCGTGGCGGAGGCCCAATTGGTATTGTCGTTGGACACCTCGAAGTTGAGCGTGGCCACGTTGGTGACCGCAGCCGGTTTCAACTGTGCCAGAATTCCCAAGCCGCGATCTTTGCGCACGAGCACACCGGTCGAGTTGACGGTGTAGGTCGTGGCCGCGGCCAGCGGGCTGGTGGTCGTGATGGTGCCGCCGGTGGTGGGATTGACTTGCGCGTGCACGGGCAGCGGGTCCGGCACGAACGGGAGCAACGCGAGCAATGCAAGCGCTGAGACAATCAGCAGCACGATCGGATTTCTGAGGAGTGTTTTCATGTGGTCGTTTGATTTGGTTGGTCTGCCCCGACATACGATGTCGGGGCAGCACCTTGTTAGCTGAGGTCGATCCGCTTCGCGGCGATGGTGCTGGTTTGTGCGATGTGTTCGCTCCAATCGATCACGTGCGCGTCGTAGAAGCCCGAGGGCGCCATCCACGAACGCACCGATTGCACTCCACCCGGCCCGACGGTGAAGTTCTTGAATGCGCTCGGATCGTACTGCGTGGGACTGGGCAGGGCGTAGGTGACGAGCACCTGGCCGGCCAACAAACGCGCTTTGCTCTTCGCCTGGCCAAGGGCCGCGGCGTTGTAGGTAATGGCGTAAGCGGCCACGTCCACCGGAATAGCCAGGATACTGATGAGCTGTTCGAGTGTGATGCCGCCGACCTGCACGCCCACTGCGCGGGCTTTGGTCTTGGGATGATTGCGCAGCGTGCGCCAGGCCGTGAGGCTCATGGTGACCTTGATCCCTTCAGTACTGCCGCAAGCGGTCGCCAGGTCATCGATGATCTTGTCGAGCTGATCGATCGGATCAACGTCCGGATTGCTCCAGACACCGATCGGCGCGGCTTCGGCCGTGAGCGCCGCGAGCACGATGTCGCACACATTGCGGACATGGCTGAGCGCGGTGACGTTGAGGAGGGCGCGGATTTTCCCTTCATCAAGCAACTGTTGGCTGACCGGGTTGTCTGGGCCGGCCTGGTTGCGTTCTTCCTTATCGACGGTGACTTCCAGCGCCTGCGGTTTGCAGTTGTAAAACGCGTCAGTGGCCGTGAACTCGATGCGTTTGGCTTCGCCGCCCAGAGCGCGTGCGGTGGCGTAGGTTTGGAAGGAATTGAGGTCGTCGAACTTTTTGTATTGGCCGGTCGAGCCGCCCACGGTGACGGTGGGGGCGAGCCGCTCGGCCAGTTCCATCGTCCGGCGCAGATCGTTCATGTGCCCCTGCGCGAACGTGGTGAGCTGCTGATTCATTGTTGCGGTAGCTTCTCGTGGCATAATTATTTGTTGGTTGCTGGTTGCGTGTTGCTGGTGGGGGTTACGGCAGGATCATGGGGGCAAATGTCGCCGCTTCGAACAGATCGCCGGCCGCGGCGGCTTCGAGGGCCACGCCCACAACTACGCGCGCGGTGCCGGCTCCTTCATCGGCCACGACAGTGCCGTCGTTCTTTTGCTCGAGCCGATCGAATTGCGAGATCGCGCCGCCGGCTTTGAGCCGGACCGCGCCCGGTAATGCGCCGAGGATGCCGACGCTGGAGTTTTTCGCCGCCGCCGCGGCGTCGAGGATGACGCCAAAGGCCGGGACGGTTTTTGAATCGTTGAGCGCATGGACGCCGGCAGCGGCCTTGATCAGGTAGCCTTGCTTGTCGGCGTAATTGACGCCCGTGACGGGCACGACCGCGTCTTGTCTTGTGAATAGTGCAGAGCCCATAATCGTTTTGTTGGTTACTGGTTGCGGGTTGTTAGTTGGCTGGAATGCCGAACAGCTCCGGTTTGTCGCGGCGGATGGCGTTCCAAGCATCGTCGTAAGAGCAGCGGTTGCGGAGTTGATACTCGCGCACGGCGCTTTCGCGTTCCTTGGCGGTCTTGGCTTCCTCCGGTTGAGTCGAGTCCCCAGGCGGTTTGCTATCGGCGCGATTGAGCAGCGCCTTGTCGGCTTTGTTCTTGTCGCTCGCCATTCCGGGTTTGGCCACGACGTCTTTGAGGAAGGCGACGCGCTCCTCGCGATTCTTCATCGCGGCGAGCACCGGCTTGAGCCTGGCGCGTTTGCCGTCCTCTTTGATCCCGTGCGTGTCGAGATCGGCATCGATCTGCGCAGCGAGGAGTTCGCCGTTGGTTTTCTCCAACTCGGTGACTCGGTTTTTGAGCGGGATCACTTCGGCTTTAAGGCCGTCCCGTTCGGTGATGAGCTTTGTCAGTTCCGCGAGGACGGCGTCGTCGCTGGCCTCGGCGGACAGACCCAGTCTTGTGGCTACACTGTTCATGGTTCCTTTCGGTTTGTTGTGTCGGGGTGACTGCGTCCTGTCGGGGGCTGGTGGCCCGTCCGGCGAGGACCGATTGCTGAGAGGCACCATGCCTCTCAAATTGGGTGTGTTCGTGAGTCCGGCGCTGTCCAGGCGCAATGGCCGGAGCCGATCTTTGCCGAGCGATTCGGTATCCCGCGGGAGCCAGACCGGTGAGAGAAACCGATAGCGTTTGTTCTTCACCGCGGCTTCGCCAAGGTCGGTCCATTCGACCCGGCCCCAGAGACCGTCCTCGCGTTTCTGGACTTCAGCGAGCCAACCAAACGCTTCGCTGCTCCGGTCCAGCTCGTAGCTCCAATGTTCCTGGTCGATCAGGAGTTTGGGTCGGAAATTGTTTACCATCGCTTCGAGCGCACGATCGTCCAGGATCTGGATGCGCGTGGTCACTTTGCCGGCCGTGTTCTTTTCCCGGAGCGGATACTCGCCAAGTGGAACCAGGTGATACCAATTGTCGGCCGGGAGCGACCCATCGCGGTTGAGTAGTGGCGTGAGATTATTCATTATGCTCCTTTCTCTGCGTTGATCGGACTTAACGCGGAGGCGCGGAGAACGCGGAGTTGCGCGGAGTGGGTCATATCAGAGTTGTTTTCTTGCGCAGTTCATCGACCACAGCGCCGGTCATGGCGTCGGCCATCATTTCCTGGAGCGCTTGCGCGTACTCGGGCCGGGCGCGGACCTGGTCGGCCAAATCCGGCACGTCTTTGAGGAGTTGCTGCAGCTCGCGTTGGAGTTGGGCGGGATCATCGATCTGCAGCAGGGTATCCAGACGCTGCAGGATGGGTTGCAGACTGGTTGCGCGGGCGCGGAAAACTTTTTGGAGCGCGGGTCTGCTCACAGAGCCGCGCTCCGCTCGGTTGCGTAGTCCCAGTGTTGCAGGCGAGTCGCCTGCAACGGCGGGCGGGTCGCCCGCGCTACCCAAGAGGATCTGCGGCTTCAGCTCGAGGGTGTAACCGGTCTTCTCGGATAATTCCGCAGCATCGCGTTGATAGCCGGCCTGGGCAAGCGTGAGGGTGTTGTCCGCTTCCTCTTTCACGTCCGCTTCGTCGCGCGGACGCAGATGGAAGTACGCCAGCGCCGGTTCGCCCGAATGCTCGCGCGCCAGGATATCGGCGTCGAATTGGGCCTGGAACACTTCGTTGATCTCGGCGGCTTCGCCTTCGGCGATGTCGTCGAACGTGTCTTCGTGCGCGCCGCCGGCCAATGTGCCGCTGCCGCTCTCAGTGAGCATCGTCAGCTTGCCGCCTGTGCCGGCCAGCACCAGCTCTTCGTCCTGGTAGCGGATATGGTCGCGGAACGGATTGATGCCGCGCGGTTGATCGTTGGGCTTGTAATCGCTGCCGGCCGGCAACGCGCCGCTGCCGCCGCTGGCGATACGGGAAGCGGCATCTTCGTAATCTTTTTCTTTGCCTTGCTGGATGTTGCCGGGCATCACGACCACGCCGCTGGGGATCCCATAGATCTCGATGAAGGCGTCCCAGTCTTTTTGGGAGAGGTTCTTGCGCAGGTAACAGAACAGTCCGATCTCGTCGATGGGCATGTCGCACTCGCGAATGATGAAGCCGGCCGGGTCGATGACCTGGCCTTTAAGCACGTCGAATGTGACCTGGCGACTGTCCTTGTTGTACGCCCATGGCCCGTAAAGGCCGTCGCGGACCCAGGTCCATTGATCGAGCGGCTCGAGGTGCATCACGTCGCCGTCCGGGCTGCGCTGCTTTTGGAGGTGGCTGAAGCCGCGGAACTCGGCCAGGGCAAGAAACGCGATCGCGCCACGGAGGTTGTCCAGGGCATCGTAGGCGGCGCGGAGGGTTTGTTTCTGGGCATCGGCCTGGGCCTGGGTGGCGCCGGGGGGCAGCTCGGCCACGGTCTTGATGTCCCAATCCAGCTTTTGCAGGGCGGCCCGGCGCCGGATGATCAGGGCGCGGTGGGTCGCGTTGCGTTTCTCGACAAGGCGGAAAAGCCATTGGAGATCAGCGAATTCACCGCGTTGGCCGGCTTCCAGGAGGCTCACCGAGCGGGCGACGGTCAGGCCGCGGAGCGGGTTGTACCATTCGCGCCACCGGTTTGTTCCCCGGACCAGCCGCTCCATATCCACTGCGGTGCCGGGCAAAGCGGCCTGGACGCGGTTCAGGAGCGGCCAGGCGGCGCTGACCAGGGCGGTGCGGAGGTTGCGGAAAAGGGTCATAAAGGTGCTTCCGGCATCTTGCCGGAAGAAGAATTGAGTGCAGCCCCGACATCCGATGTCGGGGCAGCACCTTGGGGGTGCGGGCTCAAGGGCGGGGGGCTATGGTCATCCGTCCTTAGCGTAAGAATGCCTGTAAAGGCCGTGCCGCGCGCAAATTTAGCCCTTCCCGTCGAGCCTGTGACCAAGGAATCGGATATGGGCGGGTGGTCCTTTTTCCAGCGCCTGGTCCGGCACAAGTTCCCGCAAAATGCGGCTCCCGGAGTTTTTGGAATGAATCGATGGCCGCATTCGACGCAGTTCCTTGGGCCTGGGCGGAACTGGCGCGGCCGTCTCAGGGTCCATGCTTGGACCCGGCAATCATCCGAGCAAAATCGTTTTGTCGCGCGCTTCGGCGTGAAGGCCGTTCCGCAGACCGGGCATGGGATCGGTTGCTTCATCCCGCCAAACTCCTTTCACGGCGCTCGGCGAGCACCTGGTTGCGATGGCTGTCCGGCACGATGATCCGGCCGATCGCCGACGGGAAACTGCCGGCATGAACGCATAGCGCCAGGCCGTTGGTCCGATCGGCGTGGCCATCCTCGGATTGCGGCGCGCGATAGGTGACGCTGCCCGCCGCGGTAACGACCCGCTGCATGCTGTGCAGGTCTTCACGCACCAGGCGGTTGATCGGGATCCGAAGCTTGCGGCTCTCGAAGGCCATCTTGAGTTTGGGGAAAATCTGCAGCTTGAATTGGTTGGTCATCACGCACAGCTCGATCTTGCCGAACAGGTCCGCATCCGGTTTCCATTCGCCGAATTCCTTGACCAGGTAATCGCCCATACCGATGCCCGGCCCGGTATAATCGAGCGCAACACGCCGCGCTTTGCGGATGCGCGGGCGGAGGTTGTCGATCTGGTCCGGGGTGCTCATGTTTTGCAGCTCGAGCACTTCGCGTGTGGCCTGCACGTCGCCGATCATTTCGGCAGCCCAGGAGACGGTGAGGTTTTTCTTGCGGCCGTAATCGATGCCCAGGTCAACCGGGAAAGGCGTGGTCGATTCCCAAAATTCGGCTGGCGCGGCCGTGTGCGCCTCCGGACTTTCGCACAGGGCAATCAGGTCATAGGGCAACAGAACCGAAGCGGCATCGAGGAATTGACATTCGAATTCCTGCGCCCAGCCGTCGGGATCATTGAGCGCTTCCTTGAGCTCCTCGATATTGACGGGCAAGCCTTCCTGCACGGCGCGATAAATATCCACGTAATGACAGCTCCATTTGGCTTTGGGCTGTTGATAGTTCTTGCTCCAGAGTTCATGGAACTTGTTGCCGATGCCGTTCGGGGTCGAGATGAGCCGGACCCGTTTGACCCCGCCGCGGAGCGGGTTGGTGATGCTGGGCAGGATCGCGCGCCAGGTGGCATCCGGATTTTCGAAGAAGGCAAATTCGGTGAGCAAAATGTTAGCGGAGAAACCGCGCACGGTGTCGGGCTTGCCGGGCACGGCAATGACGCGCGAACCGTGCGGGAAAATGATGGTGCCGGATTTGAGCAGGGCCTCGGCGCTCTTGGTTTCGCGTTCTTCGAGCACATCGGCAATGGTCAGTTTGTAGGCTTCAGCCCAGTCTTTCCATTTGTTGAGTGACTCGAGGGCCTGGCGTTCGGAGGGGGCGCCGATGAGCCAATCGACTTTGTTGTTGTCCAGCTCGTGCTGGACGCAATCGCGGATGCCTTCTTCGCCGCTGGAGAAGTCTTTGCCGACCTGGCGGCTCATGAGGCCGATCTTCCAGCGGGCATCGTCATCGGCCCAGGAGCGCTGGTAGGGCAGAAGCAGACCCCGACATCCGATGATGTCGGGGCGCTCCGGAGCGGGACCGGCGGGGCCGGCATTGGGGCTGTGCGCATCAGCCTTTCTGCCGGTCCCACCGTCAGTGTCGCTTGTTGAAAATGTGTCCATTAGCTCATGCCGAAGATGGCGCGCAGGCGATGTTGTTTCTCTTCGGGCGAAAGTGCCTTGTCGCTGATGGTCACCTCGGCTTCCTCGGCCTGCCTGGCTTTCTGTTCCAGTATCGCCACACGGCGTTCTTCCAGGTGCCGGTCGGCGCGTTGCTCCTGCACTTTCAGATAGGTCATCACCGGGGTCATGGCTTTGGTGGCGACCTTGAGCAGTTCCGGGTTGGCTGTGGCCTGCAGGCTCAGTTGCATGATCAAGACCCGATGCAGTTTGATCAGCGTCTCCACTTCCGGCGGCGCGTCCTTGGCGAATTGTTTCTCGACCCGTTTCACGGCCTGAGCGCCCGTAGCGATCTTCTCCAGGACGCGGTCCTGAAGGCGTTGTTGCTGGCGTTTCTCCCACCAGTCCGACAGCAGCGAGGGCGAGACTGAGAGCGAGTAAAGATTCTGCAAGCGGGCGCGGGCATCGTCCAGGGTGAGGTTGTCGGCGAACCAGCGCTCCAGCTCCGCGCTGTACGGATCGAGCTTGGATTTTTTCTGTTTGCGCATTCACTGAGGCTTTACGCGAAGGGTCGCGAATGGCCGCGGATTTCCCAGATTCGCGTTCCTTAGCGTTAATTCGCGTAAAAAGTTCACAGTTGCTTGGCTTTGTGCTGGCCCTTGGGCGTCAGGGTCCAGCTCTGGTCTTTGGTCATTGAATCTTCGGTGCCGTGGATCCATCCGTTCAGCGATTGCTCGCGGATCGCCGCGTTGATGTCCCCTTCGGGCGGCGGACTCGGTTGCATGGCGGCGCGCACGGCCTGGAGCAACGCTGCGTCCGGCAGCGGCACGCCATCGGCCGCTTCCAACGCGCGCAGGATGAATTGTTTGATCTCGGATTTGCGGCTCATGCGGGGGCTTTACGCGAATTATCGCGAATTTCCGCGACCGGTCCTAATTGGTCTTCATTCGCGTGAATTCGCATAAAAAAGTCCGGAGTGAAAGTTCATGGGGTGTGATGGTTTGAGCGGCTCATTTGGGCGGTGTCATGGGCGATCCGGGCGGCTTGCTTCAGGTTCAGCAGACTTTGCTTGTGCAATACTGCCCGGCTGATGGCGCCGAACATTTGTTCGCCATCCCGATCGTCGCGGCCTTTGACCAGGTACCCGGAGGCGCCTTCAAGGATATGCTGGGCCACGGCGCCGGGTCCGTCCCGTCCGGTGATGATCACGATCGAGGCCGCGCGCGTGATGGTGGAAAAGGTCTTGAGTGTCTCGCTCCACTTCGAGTCCGGCAAAGATAGATCCAGCAGGATGCACCAGTAACTTTTGCTGAGGGCTTCGTTGATCCCTTCGGCGAGCGTGCCGACTGCGTCCATGATACAGAACGGCGCCAGGCGCTCCTGCAATGCCTCGCGGTAAAGCGGGTCGTCTTCGATCAGTAAAACGCGTTCTCTCATTTGCGCCGGCTCATCTCGATGCGGGTCAAATGCACGAGCACTTCGCTGATGCGGGTATGGAGTTTCTCCGCCCGCGCCTCGGCGGCGGCATTGGTAATTTCCTTGTCGTGCGCGAGCTCGCGCCGAACCTCGACAACCGATTCGCGCAGCTCGCCGGCCAGCCCATCGACTTCCTCGCGCACCTCCTTCCATTCGCTGCGGGTGACGTAATCGCCTTTGACCTGGTACGTGTCCCGTGGCGGCGGGTGTTCTTTGAACCGATCGAGCAGGCGCATGACCTGGTTGATGCCCATGACGACCCCGACCAGGCATCCGAGCCAGCCAGCCAATTCCAGTGGTGTGGGTGTGGGCATTCAAACGGGTAGCGATTCGCGTTCCTTAGCGGTAATTCGCGTAAAAAGGTCCCCTCCGCCAGTGATGTTCTCACCCCATTTCCGGCGGAGTCGCGTTGCGCTTTGGGAAATCATTCGATTTGCCATTCCGGGCCTTTGAACTGGCCATCGGCGCGGGTCTTCAACGATTGATAACGGCTCAAGACGCGCTTTTGTTCCTCGATGCTGATCTCACCCCTGAGCCTGAGCCGCTCCACTTCCGGGATGAGCGCTTCGACCAGGGCGAGGCCGGCGTTAAGGGCCTGGATTATTATTTGCGGGGCCATATTTTGTGAGGTGCGCGGTGGCTTCAGCGAGCGCCTGGCGTATGACGCGCAGCGCGTCATTCAACGCGGTGCGGTTGTCCGGAGTCGGGCTGGCGGCATACGCCTCGCGCAGGCGCGTGGCGGCATCGGTCCATTCTTCGGCGTGGCGCCGGATGTTGTCGGCGGCTTGTCTGATCTCCGGGATCGCGGCCAGTGCTGCGCGATTGTTCCGTTCCCAGCTCACGAACACTTTGAACAGGTCGTAACCGGTGACGATGGATTGGTCCGCTTCGAACAGGAGCTTGGCTGCGGTGGGATCTGTGGTGAGCCCTTTGTCGCCGAGGTACGGGCTGGGATTGTCCGGCGTGCCTTTGCTCAACGTGCCGCAACTGGTGATGCACAGGAGCACACTGAGGGAACAGAGGTGGAACCATCGTCGGTTAACTCCGGTTCCTCCGCTTCCTCCTGTTAAAAAAGTTGGGCTCATTTTGTTTGATCGGTTGCAGGCAGTGTGGCTTGGATGGCTTCAATGTGTTCGTGCACGTGTTCCAGTGCTTTGTCGGTCTTCGTCACGCCCATGCGCAGGAAGGTGAGCCCGAGGAAACCGAACATGCCCATGATTTCTTCACTGGGGTTTTTGCCGGTGAATTGGCAGAGGGCCAGGTAACCGATCGCGGCGCCGGCGACCAGGTAGGTCTTTTTGCCGGAGAAGAATTGGAGCACTTCGTTCATGGGCAGACTTTTTTACGCGAATTGACGCCAATGAACGCCAATTGGGGGGGAGGTTAATTCGCGATAATTCGCGTAAAGCCTCGGTTTGAGAACAGCGGGCTCGGACAGGGGCGGATCGGTTGGAGAGCGCCTGTCCGAGCCGCATGCCCCGGTAGGAGTGGTCGGGGCGGACCCCTTGTTGGGGAAAGTGGATTTGGTCTCAGCCAACATGCGAGACTAGTCTCGCACGGGGTAAAATCCGACCGGCGGGAATTGCTCCTCGGACGCTGCGGCGCCTCTATTTAGAGGAGGTAACCGAGGGGCGATAAAATTTCATCGCGGTTGAAATCTTGCGGCCCATGAGCGAGGGGGAAATGGGTGAGGCGATTGTCGGGCAGCTCGTCGCTGTGGAGAATCACCTTGGAGCCGTCACGGTGTTGGACGGTGATGGTCCAGAGGTGCGGCGCGAGGCGCGGCCGGTAAACGCGGCCGTGCGGCTCAGGCTGGAATGGCAAGGCGGCGCGTTCCAGCCGGCGCCGCGCTTTGGCGCGCACCTGATTTGCCCTCCAACGATAGCGCGCTGAACGGTATGCGTTTGTCGATCTCACCGGCGTTCGTCTAATCCAATGTTCGGGGCTTACAGGTCTCCATCGTCGAGGCTGCGCAATCCGTGTTCGGTCAGCCACGTTTTGCTCTTACGCCGCAGTTCGATTGGCAGATTGAGCGCACCCGTGATGGCTTTATGGACTGCGCCCCAAAATACTTCTGGGTCTGCTGGCATCTCTCTTTCATTCCACTTTCGGAACATTGCTCGTATCCGTTCTTCGTCCAAGGACATCAGCGCCTGATCACGTTCACGGTTAAATTCCGCGAGTTCTCGGCTGAGCCTTTCCGCTTCCGACGTTCGCCCCGAACCATGCGCTCCAGCGAACCCGGCTTCTGCGGTTTGTTTATTGTCCATGATGTTCAGGTTTGCCCAACGTCCCGGTGGCCGGGTCGCTGAGCTTTGCGTTATGTGGCTCGATCTCGTAGTCATTCACACCAAAACTGTTGTCCGTGATCGCTTCGTGAGATACCCAGTAATCCCAGTTGAATCTCCTGCTGTTCCGATCACCAATGGCCCGAATGATAAGCACGTCTCCTGGCTCACAGCAGTAGCCGCCGATTCCATCCTCGGTCAGTCCATTGTGACAGGCCACTTTCGCCCTCACCTTTTGGCCCGCCCACATAACACTGCGCTGCAGGCGACGGCGGGGAGCCGGTTGGGTTAATGCCGTTGCTCTTCTGGTCGTTCATTTGTCAGTTGCCCGCCGCGCCTGAGCTTGGTCGTTCGGTGACTCTGGTTCTTCACACTCTTTGAGCAGAGCCACCATTTGCTCGCGAGAAACGTTTGGAGCACGACTATGGAAGTATCGCCAGAATTTCTCGGGGTCGTGCTTGTGAGCTTCGATAGGATGCGCGTTGCAGAACATTTGCCACGCGATGTCTTTGCATTGGTCTTTACTTTCGTGTCCGGTCAGAGCGATGCCCGTGAGCGGACAATTCGGTAGACCGACCGGCGAGGAGCCGGTTGGTTCCACTTGCGAAGTCAGTTGTTCGCCGTCGGTCATGTCAGCCGTTCGGGCGCTTAAGTTCTTCTGGTCGGCATCGGCGAGCGGATTCTATTAGGAGTCGCCACGGTATTTTGATGTGCGATACGTGCCTCTTTTTCCCGTTATCATCTTTACACCAGTGGATGATTTCGATTTTGCCGCGCCGCTCATAGTACCACGTCGTATCTTTCTGCACCAGTATTCGAGTTCCGCTGGGCCGCGCCCGAACCATGCGCTGCACCGAACCGCTATTCGCTTTCCGGTTGGACTTGGAGTCAGAGGTTTTCATTGTCGCGGTGGGCGGTCGGTGAGCTTGGGTCGTTCGGCGGCTTCGCCTTTTTGATGGTGACGACCACTCGAAAATCCGTCCCGGTGTATTCCACCCGATTGAGTTTTTGCGTTCTCAGTTCTTTCACGAGGCACGACGCTAAGAACATGGGCATTGTAAACGGCTCGTCTTCCGATGCGTCCTCAATGGCCTTTGCAATCTCGACGCGCGACATCCGCCGCCGAACAATCTCACTGGAGCCAACCGGGATAGCCGTTTCAGTAGTGCCGTTGCTCGCTGGTTCGTCCATATCAGTTGGCCGGTGGCTCAGTTCGGGCGTTCGGCTTCGCTCGTTTTGCTTTTACGGGACCGATGCAAACGATGCTGGTTCCCTTTGCGTCTGGATACTCTTCACGGAATTTCTTGCGAGCGGCCTTCTCATCGACCGCTTCACATGTGTCGGCCAGATGATAGACCACTCGGTGCAGTTTTCGCGGGAAGCGGAAGTCATTTTTAGATTCAATGAACATCTGCCGACCGTGCCACTGCCACACGAACAGACCGGCGCCAGCCGAACAATCCGGCTGGAGCAATCCTCGGGATTGCGGTTTAGTTGATGGTTTCTTGCTCACAAATCTTTTGCCGGTTTGCCCGGTCGCTCATCGTCTTGATTGTCAATATATTTTCATGTTTCTTTGCGTGTCCGCCGAACTGATCCGGAGCGTTCTGCCGACTCGGGCGTTCCGGGCATCTTCGGGATTGTTCAAGCCGGGCTTCGAGTTTTCTTATCGGGTCGGTTTTCATCGCCGTTCCGGTGCCTCAGCTTGGGCGTTCGGTGCTTATCAGGTTTGCTCGGCATAATTCAATGGCGAAGCGTTCGATGGCTTCAGGGTTGGGGAAGATTTTACGGAGCTTGCCCCGATGGAGCAGGTCAACGGCCCGATCGACGTTGATCGTCGGGCCGCCGGTCATCAAGCCGTACTGCCGCGCTGCATCCAGTACGAGGCAACCATGTGCAGCGTCCACTGCGTCTTGCCATTCTGCTGGTGTCTTTGGCCATCGGTGTTTCACAGGAGCAAAACGGATTTACGATTGGGGTATCGGCCTTCACTTCGCTGGCCAAAGATGCTTTTTGTCTGAGTCAGTCAGCTCGATATAGGCAAAATCGTTGTTGATGATCCGCCAGACGCCTGTGACGTGATGCTTTTTCGGATCGAAAATTTCGCCGTAATCATAGGCTTGAACGGTGCGCTGGGCGCCGAGCACGGATGCGTATTGATAGCGTCCAATCGGCACTGCGAAGACGGAGATTGAGGCGTTATCGAGCAGCGAATCCTGGTCTGGATGGCGCTTGAGCATGACGGTTTCATCCCCTGATCTGAGCAGCAAACCATCCTTGAGCACTTGTCGCACTCTGCCTGTGATCTGAGTGAAGGCTCGTGCCTCTGAAAACTCGCGTTCTCTCTGGCCTGCGATTGCCAGGCTCAGATCGTAGAGGTCCCCGTCGACGATACGCAGTGGTGTTACCGGTCCAAAATCTTCAGGCATCCGGTAAAAGGAGCTGCCTGGAATCTGGGTGACTTTGCGCGCCGCCTCTTTTATTGCCGCTTCATCTAGAGCAACTTTTTGGCGTTCGCGAATTCGGCGCCACTCCTCCGGTGTATGACTCTCTGCAGCGGCGGCCGTTGCAGCCTCTTGACGCATCTCGGCTTGTTTTTCGGTGCCTGGCCTATTCCGGTAACGCTGCGCAGTTTGAATCTGGGCCGGCGTCTGGCTCTGGGTTTGGATCGTGGCCGTGAGGATCACGGCCATCAGTATGATTGTCTTCATTCTTAGAATCAGCAGGTTTTGTGCTTTTCGCATCGTTCAAAATGTAGGCGCCAGTCTGTTGCACTGTTGCGAGGTTCGCGCATTTGTTGGCCCGTGCATGGGGACTGTTTTCAATTCTGGGAAGGGTTGTCGCCACTGGGGAAATTGGAACTGGTAGCACAGCTTGAGGAAGAGGTGGTTCATATCAAAGCTTCCGTTTTTGCGGAGCTTTGCGACTCAAAATCAGCTTCTTGGCTTCAGTCACTTGATCCGAGCCGCGCACGACTGAACTAGGGACAGAGCCGTAGCGGATCGGCGCCTGCTTAAGCTCCAACGGGATATCCACACCCAGTCTTTCGAGCTTTTCGAAAATGGCGTCACGAATGAACTGGGATTTGTTGGCAATGTGATTGCGGCGCAAGCCTTCGTTTAGACGGCGCTCAAACTCCTCATCGACAGGAAATGCGATCAACTTCTGGCCCTCAGCTCTTTTATTCGGCACTCATGGTGTATAGACTGGTTTTCTCCGTTTTGCAACTTTGAAAAATTCCTTAACTTTTTGTTGACTCAAAGCTAGAGTGAAGCTATACACCAATCATGCCAGCGAGATCGGGCACAGGCAGGACGCGGAAACGAAAACTGATGACCATCTGGGTCGCACAGGAGGCTTTCCCTTACATCGATCTGGGCGTGCGGATCGAAGACGTTGACCGCTCGAAATTTGTTCGGCGGGCGGTGCGCGAGAAACTCGCACGCATGGGAATCAAGATGACTCCGGCTGCTGCGGATTGACCTATGTATCACCTGATCACAAGGGGAGAAAGGGAAAGGGGCGTGATGAAGATAATCCTCAGCGCCTCTGAACGCCGTGACTTGCTTAGTCTAGGTCTTTCTGAAGGGGCGCGATGAACGGCGGTTTGTCAGCTCGCGGGTTGCGGCGCGCGTATGAGCGCGGGCGCGGGCTCGCGCGCCGGATCTCCCAGGCCAATATCGATCGGATGAAGCAGAACGTCGTGGCCGAACTGCGCAAGGATCGCGCGGCGAAGAAGAACTGGCGCGGGTCGCGCTGATCCCAATCGGAAATCGTGAATCGTAAATCGAAAATGGAATTTGGCTGGGGTAAGGAGTCGGTGATAAACCGGTCGTGCGAGTCCTTGGCCGCGTCGCGGGCCAACTCACGGCGCAGTCAAGATTTCACTGGACTTTCTCCCAGCCCAATTCGTTTTGCCCCCCAACCGAAGCGCCCTGGCGAGCCACGTTCCGCGCGGCCTCACGCCGCGCGTAACGGGAGGCTTTACGCGAATTTCGCGAATTATCGCGAAGGGCCCCGATTCGCGTTCATTGGCGTCAATTCGCGTAAAAAATACGGCGCAATGACTTTCGCGATTCCAGGCGCGTGCGACACGGTGCTCGATGGCAAGCCGGAGTTCTTTTTGAGCGCCGCGCTGGGCGTGCTCAGGCTTAGGCCATGCACGCGCGAAGGCCTTGAGGTGGCTCTGCCAGCCACGCGTGGCTTTGGTGTGTTGTTCGGCAGTCGGGCGGACAAAGTGAAGCAGTTGGCCGTCAAGTTTTTTTCGTTCAACTGATGAATTGCCCCAGCCAGGACTCAGCGCGCGGGTATCAACGGCTCTGCGCCAGCTTGCGCGCTGAGTTTCTCCGCTTCGACCTGGGCAAACGTCAGCATATCCTGGCTGAGACGTTGCTGGAATTGTCTTTTGGCTGGGGTAACCCGAGCGTGCTCATCCCTACCTGGGAGGTGTTGGCGGAGCTGACCGGGCTGACGGCGCCGAACATCCATACCAGCCTGACGGATCTGCGCGAGATGCGGATCGTGCGGGTCAAAAAGGCCGATCGCGGTCTGGAGTTCAGTCTCCAGCCCAATTCGGATAATTGGCAGTGTCGGCCGCGTCAGTCCCGCGCGCAGATTGAGCAAGCACTCGAGCTGGTGCGCCGATTCAATCCGCCCACAAATCAACCCACCGCTAACCCATCCCAGGACGGGAACGGCGATTCAGTGCTTTCTGTGGATTTCGTTTTCCCGCCCCAGGCGAAGTGCTCATGAACACCATTGTCCTGTTGCTCTTGGCGCTGCTGACAATCGCGATCAGTTCGATCTTGTTTGGCTTGATCCGGTTTTTCCGGCGCGTCTTGCCGCGCCGCTGGCAAGATGCCGATTACGTCCCGCTCCTTTCCATCCTGGAGCCTATGCCCGATGAGCAAGCGGCCACGGCGCTGCAAAGGTTATGGCGCCATCCGGGGCCGATCAAAGCCGACAAGCTGCCGCCAGGTGAGCTGGGGCGCTTGCTCTGCATCAAACGGCCGCGCTGCGTGGAGCGCTTTGGGAAATCAGATTTTAGGGAAGCGGCCGCGCTGGAAGGCGGGCCGGTCCGGGGCAATTGGCTTGTATGAAATTCCAACCAGCAACAAAACCAACAAACTGATTTAATGCCTTTCGATTCAAAACAATCTGCTGCGAAAACGAGTCTCAGCCTTTTTGATTAAGATGACCATTGAGCGACCAATTCAACGCACTCTGGATCTCCGCGCGGCGGATGGGTCGCGCCTGGCGTTCCTCAGGCCGATGCTCGGGATCGAGTCTGTCAAAGCGGTCCTCGATGTGAGCGAGGATGAGGTGCTCGAGTTGCTTGCTGGTGGGGCGCTGCGCTGGGGGTGGGATCTAAAGGCCGAAGGTGGCGGGGCGCGCAGTTTCGTCCGGGTCTGGAGCAGATCGGTGACGTGTTACTTGCATCCGGGACATCAGCCGGCTGAGCCGGAGGAGATCGAGGATGTGATCGGGCTGCTGCTGTCCGCGGAGCGCGGCTCCGTGAGCCGCAGCGCGGTGGCTGGCGACATTGCTGCGGGTCACAGACCCGCGCTCCAATCAGGCAGTGTCCCTGCAATAGCGCTGCAACGAATTTTCAACGCCAGTTCCGGGCATGTGCTCAATCTGATCCGGGCCGATGCCCTCGAGTTGACCAAAAGTAGTCAATGGCGACGCGGGCCGGGCGGATCGCCGGAGGTGACCAGGGCAAGCGTGGTGGAGCTGCTCAAGGCGAGGAGGATTTTATGAGCGAGCAGTTTTCAGTGATCAGTAGTCGGTTGGCCAGGCTCGGGGTGATGCCAGATGAGGAAAATGTGCTGCGACCGGAGGTGGCGCAGAGATTGGTCCGCTACGGGCTGCGTCATGGGTTGTTGCGGCGTCGCGGTTTGTTCAGCCAGCAACCCACCCTAGCCCCCTCCGAGGAGGAGGGGAATTGGAGAGAGGAGTTTTATGAACCCTGACAAAGAGAAAGAGGAAGCCGCTGTGCACTCAGGAAAACGTCCGCCAGACGATGACTCCGAGACCAAGCAGCATCCCCCTCAACAACTTGAACGTAGCCGTTCACCGGAGAATTGCAAGAACCGAGCCGTGATGGATGCGGTCGAGACTGTGGAGATCGCAACCCGCCTGGAGGAGATGTTTCACGACGCCCAGATGGGGCTCTGCCGCTTCATCGCCTTCGGCCTGTACGCCTACGAGGTCAAAGAGCTCAGGCTCAACCACGGCCAGTTTGGCGAGTGGATCAAGCAGCATTGTCAGCGTATCCCGTGGCGCACAGCCAATCATTATATGGCTCTGACCAAGGGACTTCTGTATGCGTGCGGCTGCAAAATCGAGGACTATATCCAAATTCGCAAACGTTGCGAATTTGACCACGGCGGGGAGTTGATCCTCAAGGACCCCTCTGAGCTTCCCGATTCAGCGCAGCCGCTCGCAATCAAGATGCGAGCGATGGTCGAGGGCAAGACGGCGCGCCAGTTGTTCCTGGAATTCAAGACGGCCGAGGATGTGAACGGTGAGCTGATGGTCCGCCGACCAGGCATCGGTGATGCCGCCTGGGAGAAATGGATGTGGGAATACCACCCGAACCTGATCAAGGAAGGCAAGGTGCCCGGCCGGCAGCATGTCAAGGCGGCGATCAAGAAGGAGTTCGACGCGTTCTGCCTTGAGCGGCAGCGGCGCAATCATGATCCGATCGCCGAAGCGAAAGCCAAACAGAAGTTCGCCGACGATCTCTGGGATGGCCTGGCGCAATCGCTTTGGAGGTGCCGGGATAAGTTGCACCTGTTGTCCGATCATGTGCGGGATCAGGTGCTCGACGCGTGCGTGGAGACCAGTAATGCGATCCGGGCGATGAAGAAGGGGGGGAAACGATCATGAGTTCCGAATTGAGTCCCGATGTTGAAGGCGGGTGGCCTTCAACTGCGCCCGAGTCGGGCGCGCTACCCGAAGGCGCGGGCGCGCAGCCCTACGAAATTCCGCAGGCGGATGCGGCTGAGTTCGGCGCCTTGCAGGAAGGAGTGCGCGAGGAGGTGCTGTCATTGCTCGATGTGCTGAAGCAGATCGAGGCAAGGAAGAAAGTGGATGAGTCGTGCAAGTTTTTCGCCGCGGGTCTGCATCGGTCGTGGCATCGGTTGCGCGCGCAGTTTTATGCGTATCGGAAAACCCGCGATTGGCGGGTGTTGGTGAACCGTGTCCGGGCAGGCTTGTCGGAGCGGGATGAAGGATTGGCCCCGGCGTTTGTCGAGTTCTGGAAATCGCTCCTGGAGGAGAACAAGCGTAAGGATCAACCGGCCTGGCGCACGCTGATCTATATCTGGATACATCGCCGGCATCCGACCACGGGCAAGGTGCTGCGCGAGATCCCAGGGTATGCGTCCTGGCCGACGGCTGTTCCGCGCACGCGCCTGCCCAAGGGCTGGACGTACTCGAACCTGCGCAATTACGGGTTGACATTGTTCGAGCGGACCGCGGCGCGGATCGGGCGGAGCGCGGCGGCAGCGCATCGGCCGCTGGTGTTGATGACGCGGGCCGATCTGTGGGTCGGGTCGCATTACATGATCGATGACTTGTGGCACGATCATTTCGTGAATGTGCTCGATACCAAGAAGACGGGCCGGCCGCTGGAGTTCGGCGTGTTTGATCTGTATTCGGCGTGTAAATTTTCCTGGGGTATGCGGGTGCGGACTGAGAATGACGCGACGGGCCGGATGGAGGGGCTCAAGGAGGAGATGATGCGCTATTTGCTGGCCAGCGCGTTGATGGAGTACGGTTATTCGCCACGTGGCACAATCCTTGTCGTTGAGCACGGCACGGCGGCGGTGCGGGATGAGCTGGCCAAGGTGCTCTATGATTTGAGCGGGGGCAAAATTGTCGTGGCGCGCTCGGGCATCGATGGTGGCGGGGATGCGCTCGGGCTTTATGAGGGGCGTGGCAAAGGCAATTTCCGGCTCAAGGCCGCTTACGAGTCTTCACACAATCTGACGCATAATGAGTTTGGCGCGTTGCCGGCCCAGACCGGGCGTAGCGTCGAGACGCGGCCTGAAGGCACGCACGGTGTGCTCAAGCGCAATGATGCGTTGCTCAAGGCGATGATCGCCTTGGAGGCGGAGCGGCCGGAGCTGATGAAGGAGCTGCGGTTCGATGTGTGTGAGTTTGGCTGGTTCCTCGCCTTCGCGATGGCGGTCTATGAGCGGATCAATTCGCGCACCGACCATGAGCTGGAGGGGTGGGCGGCCAATATCACGATGGAGCATGGCCTGGCGCGGCGGTTGTCGCCCAGGGAAGTGTGGGCGCGCGGGCGGCGTGAGTTGATTCGGTTGTCGCCGGCCGCGATCGCGATAGTGCTCGGGCCGGATCTTGGGTTCGAACGGCGCGTGCTGGGCAATATTATCGAGGTGGCGCAAAAGGAAGTGTCGTGTGACCCGCTGTTTTTCGATGCGCATGAGTTGAAACCGGATAGGTACCGGCTGGTGCTCAATCCGTTTCGGCCGGATCGGTTGTTTGCCTTCAATGCGCGCGGCGGATTTGTGGCGGAGTGCCCGCGGCTGGATCGGGTGAGCCGGCTGGACCCGGAAGGGTTGCATCGGGCGAACGGGCGGGTGAAGCGGCTCGAGGGCGAGCTGCTCGCGCGCACGTGCGGGCGCAATGGGGCGGCGATGAAACAGCACATCGAGGATGCGCGGCATAACGCGGCATTGTTGGCCGGCGCGATTGAAGGGCCTGCGGCGCCGCTGGTCAGCAGTGAGGCCACGCTGGAGGATTTGCCTGACGTGGATTTAGGCGAGGAGTCCGGCGCGGATGCGTCGGTCGCCGATGATCAGTTGCGGGCATTGGAGGAGTTACTATGACTGAGCAGGAGCGACCGCGTGAGATCAATTTGTCCGGGGATACGGTGACGCTCAAGACGGCCGATTATCCGGATGAGCATCGCAGCTTGTTGCGTTGGCTTTTTGCCTGGGCCAAGGAGCGGCAGTGGTCCTGGCAGGAGGCTGAGCAGGAAACAAAATTGTCGGTGACCACGCTCTATCGGATTTGGACGGGCAAATATCGGTACCAGGATAAGCATCCGAAGGCCGGTGAGTTGATTCCGCTGGATGGCATCTGCGAGCGGATCGCCCATTTCAAAGAGCTCGCTGAGGAGCGGGCCAGTTTGCGGCGATTGCCCTTCGTCGTCGAGACGAGCGTGTTCCGCAAGATCGAGAAGCTGTGTCGGGAGACTCTGGTGATGCAGTCCATCTCGATGATCTACGGTGAATCGCAGATCGGCAAATCCGCCGCGCTCAAGGAAGTGGCCCGGCGCAATAATCACGGGAATACCACGTATGTGCTGACGCCGGCCAGCGCGGGTGTGCAGGGGTTGATCAAGGCGATCGGCGCTGCCTGCCATATCGCAGGCCACACCAGTTACGATGTGTTGCGTGAGCGAGTGGGGAATTACCTGGATGATTCCAAGTTGCTGATCATCGATGAAATCCACGAGATTTTCGTTTCCTACTTTCGCGATTCGCGGCTGCGTTGTCTGAGTGTGTTGCGCCAGATGCAGGAGATGTCCGGGTGCGGCCTGGTGCTCTGCGGCACAAATGTGTTCCGGCACGAGCTTGAGCAGGGCGAGTTCGCGCAGTCCCTCAAGCAGCTCCGCAAGCGCGGGATTCTTGAGCTGCAACTTGAAAGTGTGCCCAGCGCGAAGGATATGGAGTTGATCGCTGCGCATTACCGGCTCGGGGCGCCCACCGGCGAGGCGGCGGAGCTGGCGAGCTGGATCGGCAAGGAGTTCGGGCTCGGCAAATATACGCGGTTCCTGGCGCGAGCGTCCCAGCTCGCCACCAAGAAGGGTGAACGGTTTGGCTGGCGGCATTTTTGTGATGTAGTCGCCATCGCCAATCGCATGAAGCAGGAGGCCAAATGAAAGTCCAAAGGCCAAAGGCTCAAGGCTCAAAGAACGCTTTTTTGTGCGTCGCAAACCGCGAGAAGGTAGTCGGTAGTCTCGGCAGGAAAGGAACAGCCTGCAGGCAGAGGCGGACATCACCCTCAGGCGCGTTCATGGCCGCAAGTCACATGCTCTCCATGATTACGCGCTGCCTCCGAAGCTGGGTCGGAAACCAGTTTTGCGGCGCACAAATCCTCAATGAATTGGCGCGGTTAAACAGACGGACCCCAACAACGTGTCCGTCGGGATGTTGGGCATCCTCTTCCTTATGAAAACTCCCGCCGTCAAACCCTCGGTGCGACTGCTCAGTGAAGCGGCGCGATACGAAATCCTCGCGCAGCAGGCTGCCCTTCGTGCGGTCCTCGGCGATCGCGAGAACCGCGCGTCAGAAGAATGCCTGGCGCACGATCACATGATTCGCTCGGAGACTTACAAGGCGGCCGCGAGCCTGGTCGATCTTTTCTGAAGGAAAGATCTACCAGGCTCGCGGCTGCCTTCTTAGTTTCCGAGCGAATCATGTGCTCGTTCCCCAGGCATGCTTCTGACGTGCGGTTCTCGCGATCGCCTAGGTCCGCACGACTGGCACCCTGCTGCGCGCGCGTGTCGTATCGCGCCGCTCGACTCGTCACCTGCGCCGAGG
>Ga0066709_100000061_pt1 | contig 37149 bp, 34 predicted proteins | sample GraSoiAngelo_158_FD_79665 | JGI IMG/M metagenome (GOLD analysis project Ga0066709, IMG submission 79665) | Grasslands soil microbial communities from the Angelo Coastal Reserve, California, USA - 14_1009_16_30cm | ecosystem: Environmental > Terrestrial > Soil > Grasslands | place: USA...
CCGACGACGATGTGATCGGCGCCCCACAGGTTGACGAGGTGCCGGAGCTGCTCGCGGTCGAACACGATCGTGTCGAAGTAGAGCTTGGCGAGCGACTGGCGGGGCTTCCGCTTGAGGACCGTGCGCGGATCGATGCGGGCGCCCCACGCGTGATCCATGCGGGCCGGATAGTGCGACACGTAGCCGCCGCCGTGCGCCGACACGACCTTCAGCCTGGGGAACTTCTCGAGGATTCCGTCGAACACGAGATGCCCGATCGCGACCGTCGAGTCGAGTGGGTTGCCGATGATGTTGATGAAGTAGTGGTCCGCCAGCCGCTCGCCGCCGGTGAACCCGTTGGGGTGTATGAACACCATGACGTCGAGCTCCTGCACCTTTGCCCAGAAGGCGTCGCGATCCCGCGAGATTTCCCGGCCGGCGACGTTCGTGCCGATCTCCACGCCGCGGAAGCCGAGTCGCTTGACGCAGTATTCGAGCTCCTCGGCCGCCGCGTCGGGCGCCTGCAGCGGGACGTCGGCCAACGCGACGAAGCGGCTCGGGTGCTTTCGCACGATCTCCGCCAGGTTCTCGTTGATGGCCCGGGCGGTCTTGCGGCCGATCTCGGGGTCGAGCGAGTACATGAACTGGAACGGCGAGCACGAGATCGCCTGCACGTCCACACCCATCTTGTCCATGTCGCGCAGGCGCTGCTCGACGGACGTGAGACAGACGAAGACGTTCTCCGCCTGCTTCTTGTTCGTCGCGCGCGACAGGTCGTTCGTGAACCGCATCGCCGGCTCGTCCTCACGTCGGAAGACGTCTTTCACCATCTCGTCCGCCAGCGGGTCGTGGACGTGGCAGTGGACGTCGATGCAGAGGTGTCGGCGGCGGCCCTTGGCCTGCCGCGAATCGCCACCGCGCGCTACCGGACCGGGACATGTGAAGAGCACGTGGATCCTCCTTTATCTCGGGGGCGCCAGCTCCAGAAGCCAGAATTTCCCGTCGCCGCGGAGCAGGCGGGTCTGACGCGTGAAGAAGGTCGTCATCAGCTCGAGCTTGGCGAGGTTCTCCTCGCGCGGCCGGCGGTCGTCCACGATCGGGGACCGCGCGTAGTCGAGCAGGAGCTCGTGACGGAGCAGAATGTGCGTGATGCCGGCCCTCCGCACGCGGGCGGCCAGCTCGTCGGTGTCGCGCGCGGCTTGCAGCCACTGGCGAAACGTCCAGTCCTCGAAGATGAAATCGGAGAAGTACGGCCGTTCCAGATGGTAGGTGTCGCGTCGCATGTCGATGAGCCAGACGCGCGCCGTCGGCGGGAGCTGGCGATTGATGACCTCGTAGTACCGGTAGTAGTCGAGCCGGCGCTCCAGGTACCCGTTCCGCGGCTCGCCGCCGAGGACGACGCGCAGCGGGTCCACGAACGCGAACCACGAGAGGACGACCGGCACTCCCGCCGCGGCGACACAGAGGACGACCCACCAGAAGGCACGGCCCGATCCAGGGCCCAGTGCGCCGGCCGCGGCGCGGCCCGTCACCGCGAGCGCGACGGCCAGCGCCGGCGTGGCCGGCATAAGGTAGCGAAGCTGCTGACTCGAGAAGAGCCAGAACACGTAGAGCACCGACGATACCAGCAGCGCGAGGCCGAGCTCTCCTTCCAGGCGCCGAGTGGCGAGGGCCCAGAGGACGAGCGCGACGGCGAACAGAAATGCGACCCCGAGCACGCCGTCGTAGTAGACCGGCTCCTCCGGCTGAGCGGCCAGCGCCAGACGCACGGGCGAGAGCAGGTAGTCGAGCGGTGTCAGCGCGTTCCCATAGAACGCGAACATGCTTTCGTAGAGCCGGGAGCGCTCGAGGTCCCAGCCGGGCGCCTGGCCTCCGAAAAGGCTGAGGAAAAACGGGAACACTGGATTCCCGGTGCGCACCCAGTTGCGCACGTACCACGGGGCCGCGAGCAAAGCGCCGAGCGCGAGCGCGCCGAGGCCGGCGAGGACGAGGCGGGCGGGCTCGTGCCCCGGCGGTAAGGTCGAGCGGGCCGCACGGCTCGCCCGGAGCGCGCGGATCAGCACCGCGAGCGCGAGGGCGAGCCCGAGAGCCGCCGCCGTGAGCTTGATCGCCAGCGCGAAGCCGATCGCCAGCGCGGCGGCGGGGAGCCACCCGGCGTCGAGGGTCGTCCACCACCGGCCCACAGCGCGCACGGCCAGGGCGGTGTACGCGACGAGGGCCAGATCGATGTAGCCGCCGGCCGCGACGTCGTACGCGGTTGGGATCGCGGCGACGCTCAGCGCGGCGAGCGAGGCCCATGGCGGATCGGCGCCGCGCTCGCGCGCCCAGCCGTAGGTGACGAGCGCCAGCAGGGGTGCGAAGGCGAACAGTGTCGCTCCCGCCGCCGCCTCCGCCGTTCGCGGACCGACGAGGCCGCCCAGCAGTAGGGCCCACACGTCGTGCATCTCGGCGCCGAGCGGATAGAAGCTCGCGATGTTGTACGGGGTGTCGACCGTGCCGCCCGCCGCGACGTACGCCTTCGGGAGCGCGAGATGGTATAGCAACGTGTCGTTCGCCGTGGGCGGCGCCAGGGCCGCGACCAGCGCCAGTGTCTGGACCAGGGCGATCAGCACCAAGCAGATTCGCGGGAAGCGGGCCACCGGCTCCGGCGCGCCCGGCGCCGAGCGAAGGCACGCGCGTACCCCGAGTGCGACGCCTCCGAGCATGGCCGCCACGGCGACTGTCGGGCGATACAGATGGGCGACGCCGAGGGCGAACCAGGCGATCGACCAAGTGCCGGCGCCGACGAGCGCGCGACTCGCCAGGTCGAGGGCGCGCGACTCTGCCCCACTCGCGGGGCTCGCGGCACACGCGCGCACCACGAGATCGCCCACGCCGAACCAGGCGAGAACGAGTGACGTGGCGACGACGAGGCCGCCGAGAGATGCGCCCCAGCCGGCGGCGTCGAAGACGGGCCCGCGGGCCAGCGAGGCGATCAGCGCGCCGAGGAGCTCGCGCAGATGTCCGACGTCTCCATCGCGGCGCTGAAAGAAGAACGCCAGCAGCGTCAGGCCGAAGCCGCTCGCGAGGAGGGCGGCGACGGTGCGCGGGGCACGCGCCGTCACGGTCCGCCGTGTCCCGCCTGCGCCCCCGGTACGCCCGCCATCATCAGCCCGAGCGTCCGCTCCGTGGCGGCCGCGCGCGACACGTCTCCGACGATCCGCCCGTCGTGCATCACGAGAATTCGATCCGCCAGGGCGAGGATCTCGTCCAGCTCGACCGAGACCAGCAGGAGCGCTTTGCCGGCGTCGCGCAGCGCCACCAGGCGCCGGTGGATGAACTCGATCGCGCCGATGTCGACTCCACGGGTGGGTTGCCCGACCAGGAGGAGATCGGGATTGCGGTCGAGCTCGCGGGCCAGCACGATCTTCTGCTGATTGCCGCCCGAGAACGCCGAGGTGGGGAGGACTCCGCTCCCCGGGCGGATGTCGTACTCCGCCACCTGACGTTCCCAGCTCGATGCGACCGCCGAGCGGCGCAGCCGGATCGCGCCGTTGTAGGTGGACTCGTCGTGATAGCCGAGGATGGCGCTCTCGCGCGCCACGAACGGGATGATGAGGCCCATGCGATGGCGGTCCTCGGGCACGTGGGACAGGCCGAGGCGCCGCAGGCGTCGCGGGGAGCGCGCTTCCGCGTCGACGAGGCTGTTGGCTTTCAATCGGATCTGCCCCGATTTCACCGGCCGGATCCCCGCGAGCGCTTCGAGCAGCTCCGACTGCCCGTTGCCGGCGACCCCCGCGACGCCCACGATCTCGCCACGTCGCACCGTGAAGCTGACACCCTTGACGCGCTCGACCCCGAGGCCGTCCTCGACCACGAGATCGGTCACCTCGAGCACCGGCTCGCCGGGTCGGGCCGGCGTCTTGTCCACGCGCAGGCTCACCTTGCGGCCGACCATCAGCTCGGCGAGCTGCTCGGGCGTCGTCTCGGCCGTCGGCAGCGTCGCCACGACGTGGCCCTGCCGCATCACGGTGACGACGTCGGTGACCTCGAGGATCTCGCGCAGCTTGTGCGTGATCAGCAGAACGGTCTTGCCCTCGCTGCGGAGCGACGCGAGGATCCGGAAGAGATGGTCGGCCTCCTGGGGCGTCAGGACGGCGGTCGGCTCGTCGAGGATCAGGAGATCCGCGCCCCGATAGAGCGCCTTCAGGATCTCGACGCGCTGCCGCTGGCCGACGCCGAGATCCGCGACACGCGCGTCGGGGTCGACCTCGAGGTGGTATTCGCGCCCAAGACGCTCGAGCTCGGCGCGTGCCCGGTTCATGCCGGCGCCGAGCCGGAAGGCGCCTTCGACTCCCAGCACGATGTTTTCCAGGACCGTGAACGGCTCGACCAGCATGAAGTGCTGATGCACCATCCCGATCCCCGCGGCCAGCGCGTCCTGCGCGCTGCGGACCACCGCGGACCGACCGCCGACGAGGATCTCGCCGCGATCGGGCTGGTAGTAGCCGTAGAGGATGCCCATGAGGGTCGACTTGCCGGCGCCGTTCTCGCCCACGACCCCGTGGATCGTGCCCCGGCGGACGACGAGCGATACGTCGCGGTTGGCGTGGACCTCGCCGAACCACTTGTCGATACCCCGCAGCTCGATCGCCGGGGGGGCGCCGCTATCCGTTACGTTCCGCTCCGATATGTGTCGCTCCGAGCGGCAGCTTTGCCGCCGCAATCGATTTCTGTTCTGGGAGAGGTATCGGAGGGGGCCGTCGAGGCCCCCTCCGAAGTTAAGCCCCCCTCCGAGGCTATTTAGCCATGTAGTCGGTGACCTTGATTTTCCCGGCCACGATGTCGGCGCGCGCCTGCTGGAGCCGCTTTTCCATCTCCGGAGTGATCAGGCTGCGGTTGTATTGATCGAGCGAATAGCCGACGCCGCCCTCGGCGACACCGAGCGAGCGCACGCCGGGCTTCCACGTCCCGTCCTTCGCGGCCTTGAATGTTTCGTAGACGGCGAGATCGACGCGCTTGATCATCGAGGTCAGGATCGAGCCGGGATGGATGTGGTTCTGGTTCGAGTCGACGCCGATGGCGAGCCGACCCTTGTCCTTGGCGGCCTGGAGGACGCCGAGCCCGGTCGCGCCCGCGGCGGCGTAGACGACGTCGGCGCCCCGATCGAACTGGCTCCGGGCCAGCTCGCCACCACGCGTCGGATCGTTCCAGGCCGCCGGTGTCGTTCCCGTCATGTTCTGGAAGACTTCGATCTTCGCGTTGACGTACTTCGCCCCTTCTTCGTAGCCGAGGGCGAATCGCCGGATCAGCGGGATGTCCATGCCGCCGACGAAGCCGACCTTGCCGGTCTTCGAGGCCAGCGCGGCCGCCATGCCCACGAGGAACGACCCCTCGTGCTCCTTGAAGACGATCGACTGGACGTTCGGCAGATCCACGACGGCGTCGACGATGGCGAACTTGAGATTCGGAAATTCCTTGGCGACTTTTTCCATGCCGCTGGCCTGGGAAAAGCCGATTCCCGCGACGATCCGGGCGCCCCGACGCGCCATGTTGCGTAGCGCCTGCTCGCGCTGGGCCTCGTTGGTCACCTCGAACTCGCGATACGCGATCCCGGTCTCTTTCTTGAACCGCTCGGCGCCGGCGTAGGCGGCCTCGTTGAACGACTTGTCGAACTTCCCGCCCATGTCGAACACGACGGCGGGCACGAAATCCTGGGCGGCGACGGGACCGACCAGCGTCATCGCGATGAGGACCAGAACGGCAACGGTGAGTGGTGTCGAGCTCCTCATGGGTTCGGCTCCCTTTGGGCGATCAGGTCCCGGCCGCTCACGCTCCGCACTCGTCGGCGATCGGCCCCGATGATAGCGCATCTCGAAGAGGGCTTCGCCCAGATGGGGATGCGCCGGCGGGGGCCGGCCGTCGAACGGGCGGCTTCGACCCGCGCCCTGGCGCACCGGCTAGCGAGGCGTGCGCGATTCGGCTACGCTCAGGGCCCAAAGCATGAAGGGCAGGGCGCGGATTTACATGGCGAGTCCCCTGGGCTTTTCCGAGGCCGGCCGGCACTTCTACAACTCGGTGCTCGTTCCGTTCGTGGCGAGTCTCGGCTACCACGTGCTCGACCCCTGGACGCTGACCGACCCGCGGAAGATCGAGGCCGTTCAGCGCATGCCCTACGGGCCGAAGAGGCGGGAGGCGTGGCGCAAGCTCAATCGACGGATGGGAGCGACCAACCAGGCGGCGATCGACGACGCGCACGGGGTGGTCGCGATCCTCGACGGCACCGACGTGGACAGCGGCACCGCGGCGGAGATCGGCTACGCGTTCGCCCGCGGGAAGCTCATCGTCGGCTACCGCGGCGATTTCCGCCTGAGCGCCGACAACGAGGGCAGCACCGTCAATCTCCAGGTCGAGTTTTTCATTCACGCGAGCGGCGGTGCTATCGTGAGTCGCTACGAGGATCTGGAGCTGCGCCTGCGCCGCTTGCGCGCGCCGCGGCGTCCGAGAGGGGGAACGGCATGACCGCCGCGATCGGCAATCGCCCATGGGGCAGGTGGCTGGCGATCCTGGTCTTGTTCGTGGCGCTGGGATCGACGGCACCGGTCCTGGCCCAGCAGGCTCCGGATCCGCCCGCCAGCGACCTTCTCAACGCCGTCCTCTGGATGCAGCGGTCGGTCGAGTACAAGGCCAGCGCCCTCACGGCCTTCGCGCTGGCCCGGATCCGTCTCGACCAGGCGCTGGCGGACACGACCTGGACCGGCGCGCCGAAGGAGCAGACCGGCGCCTACCAGGCTCTTCCGCCTGCGGTGATCCTCGACATCGATGAGACGATCCTCGACAATTCGGGCTATCAGGCGTGGATGACGCTCAAGGGCACGAGCTTCGACCCGAAGACCTGGAACGCGTACGTCAACACGGTGACGTCGGTGCCCATCCCCGGCGCGCTCGAGTTCGCCAAGTACGCCGACGCGAAGGGCGTGAAGGTGTTCTACATCACCAACCGGACGGCCGAGGAAGAGCCGGCGACACGCAAGAACCTCGAGAAGTTCGGCTTCCCCATGGGCGGCAACGTCGATACGGTGCTCCCGACCCGGAAGCAGCCGGATTGGGGTTCCGCCAAAGGCACGCGCCGCGCCTACGTCGCCAAGACCTACCGCGTTCTCCTGAATATCGGCGACAACTTCGGCGATTTCGTCGACGAGTACCGCGGCACCGAGACCGAGCGCTTGAAGGTCATGGAGCAGCACAAGGATCGCTGGGGGCGCGAGTGGATCATGATCTCGAACCCGAGCTACGGCTCCTTCGAATCGGCGCCCTTCGGCCACGATTTCAAGCGGCCCGAAGGCGAGAGGCGCAAGTTGAAGCGGGGCGTGCTGGACGCCTGGCCGGGCCCATGAGCGGGACCGGGACCCTGAGCGGTGTCCACACCCGCATGACGAACGCGAGCCCCACCGCGTTGCTGCTCAACGTCGGGCACGCCCTCGACCATCTCTTCCTGTTGATCTTCGCCACCGCCGTGTCCGCGATCGCCGCCGAGTGGGGAATGCTCTGGCAAGACTTGATGCCCTACGCGGTGGGCGCCTTCGTGCTGTTCGGCCTTGGCTCGCTCCCCGCCGGCCGCCTCGGTGACCTGTGGGGGCGTCGCGCGATGATGGTGATCTTCTTCCTCGGCATGGGTCTTTCCGGCCTGCTCATCGCCGCGGTGCCCGGCGCGTGGTCGCTGGCCCTCGCGCTCACGCTCATGGGAGCGTTCTCGTCGATCTATCACCCGGTGGGCATCCCCATGCTCGTGCAGAACGTGACGAATCCCGGGTTCACCATCGGCCTCAACGGGCTCGCCGGCAACCTCGGCATCGCCATCGCCGCCGTCCTGACAGGCTTCCTCGTGAAATACGCCGGCTGGCGCACCGCCTTCGCCGTGCCCGGCCTGATCGCGCTCACGTGCGGGGTGGTCTTCGTGCTGGTGGTCCCGCGAGAGGATACGCCGCCCTCCCGGCGCCCCCGGAAGATGGTGGACCTCCCCCGCTCGATGCTGGCGCGCGTGCTGACCGTGATGACGCTGGCCGCCATCACCAGCAGCCTCATCTTCAATTTCACGACGAACGGCAACGGCCAGCTCCTCGCCGAGCGGCTGCACGGGATCGTCGACGATCCCGCTACGCTCGGCGCGCTGCTCGCGGCTGTCTACACGGTCGCTTCGCTCGCTCAGCTCGTGGTCGGCAAGCTGATCGACCGGGTGCCGCTGAAGTGGGTGTACCTGCCGATGGCGGCCGGGCAGGTGCCGCTGTTCCTCGTCGCTTCGCAAGTCACCGGCTGGCCGCACTACGTCGCCATGTTGTTGTTCATGGTCTTCGTCTTCGGGGCGATCCCGTTCATCGACGCCATGATCGTGCAGTACGTCGACGATCGGATGCGGTCGCGCGTGGCCGGAATCCGGTTGGCGGTCGGGTTCGGCGTCAGCTCGCTCGCGGTATACCTGCTGGGCCCGACGGTCAAGGCTGCCGGCTTCACCACGCTCCTGACCGTGCTGGCGGCGCTGGCGACCCTCACCACGCTGTTCGTGTCGTTTCTGCCGAGCCAGGCTCCGAAGGCCTCGACCGTTCCTCTGCCGGCGGCCGAACCGGCGGGCTAGACGGTCGGCGCGGAACCGAGCCGCGTGACCGCAAGACGCTGATGGCGCTGTCCCGATATCAGCGCTTCACGCGAGCCGAATGGGCTCGACTGCGCGCAGATACTCCGCTGACCCTCACCGAAGACGACCTGACCCACCTTCGCGGGCTCAACGAGCGCGTCTCGCTCGACGAGGTCGCCGAGATCTACCTGCCACTCTCGCGGCTGCTCAATCTCCACATCGGCGCGAGCCAGGCGCTGCACGGCTCGACCGCCGCCTTCTTGAACACGAAGATGGCGAAGCCGCCGTTCGTCATCGGGCTGGCTGGTAGCGTCGCCGTCGGGAAGAGCACGACGGCTCGTATCCTGAGAACCCTGCTGGCGCGCTGGCCGAATCACCCGCACGTCGACCTGGTGGCCACCGACGGCTTCCTGCACCCCCGGCGGGTTCTCGAGGAGCGCGGAATCTTGCAGCGCAAGGGGTTCCCCGAAAGCTACGATCTCCGCGCGCTCATCCGGTTCCTGTCGGAGGTCAAGGCGGGTCGGGCCGAGCTCGCCGTCCCCGTCTACTCGCATCTCACGTACGACATCGAGCCCGATCACTTTCAGGCCATTCGCCAGCCCGACGTGCTGATCGTCGAGGGTTTGAACATCCTGCAAGCAGGTGACCGGGCAGCGCGGCCGTCCCGGCACCTCAGCTTCGCCTCGGACTTCTTCGATTTCACGATCTACGTCGATGCCGAGATCAGGGCCATCCGCCAGTGGTACGTCGAGCGCTTCTTCGCGCTGCGGAAGACGGCCTTTCAGGACCCGTTGTCGTATTTCCACCGCTACGCCGATCTCACCGACGAGGAGGCGGAGACGGTAGCGACCCGTATCTGGCGAGAGATCAACGAGCCGAATCTCCTCGAGAACATCCTGCCCACGCGCGACCGCGCCAACCTGATTCTCGAGAAAGGCCTGGATCACACCGTACAGCTCGTGCGCCTCCGCAAGCTCTAGCGACGACGTGGTTCTAAGGCAAGGCAATCGAACACGCACCGAGATTGACCGGGGAGGGGATCCGGCCGGGGGACGGGGGGTCCCGGCTGGGATCCGTGGAGTCAGGCTCGTCCGCGTGTGGCGCGTACCATCTACACGACCCGGATCGCAGCAGTCGGATCCCAGCCGGCACCCCCCGTCCCCCGGCCGGCTCCCCTCCCCGCCGCCTCACTCGCGCGCGTGGCGACGCACGAAGTCTTCGTTGACCGTGATGCCGAGGCCCGGGCGGTCGGGGATCTCGAGCTGTCCGTCGGCCACGGTGAATTTCTCGTGGACCAGGTCGTGCAGGAGCGGGTTGGCGCCGAGCGAGTACTCGAGGATGAACCCGGCGGTCTGGCTCGCGGCGAGGGCGACGCCCGCCGCGAACGCCGGCGCGCCGGACCAGAGGTGCGGCGCCAGGCGCAGGTTGTACGACGCGGCGATCGCGCCGATGCGCACGCCCTCGGTGAGGCCTCCGGCGATCGCCAGGTCGGGCTGGAGCACGTCGGCGGCGCGCAGCTCGGCAAGCTCGCGGAAGTCGTGCCGGGTGAACTCGCTCTCGCCGGTGGCGATCGGCACCGCCGAGGCGCGGCGCACCTCGGCGAGGCCGGTCTTGTCGTCGGCGGTCACCGGCTCTTCGAGCCAGTAGAGGTCGCAGTCTTCGACCATCCGGCAGAACGCCTTGGCTTCCGACACCGTCCAGGTGCCGTGGGCGTCGGCCATCAGCTTCACGCCGGGCCCGAGCGCCCGGCGCGCGGCACGTACGCGCGCCGCCGACTGCCGTGGCTCGCCGTCCATCACGCCGACGCGCATCTTCACGGCGCGGAACCCCGCTTTGTCGACGTAGCCGAGCAGCTGCTTGCCGATGTGGGCCTCGTCGGCCCAGCCGCCGGAGGCGTACGCCGGCATCCGTTCGGCGCGGCGCCCGCCAAGCAGGCGCCAGACGGGCGCGCCGAGCGCCTTGCCCAGGAGATCCCAGAGCGCCAGGTCGACGCCGGCGATCGCCGAGATGGAAAGGCCCCGCCGCCCGAGCTGCGGGAGGACGTGGCCGCGGTCGAGGGCATAGCCCTCGCGCGGCGTGTTGTACATCACGTCCCAGAGGCGGCTCACGTCGCGCGGGTCCTGCCCGACGAGCAGCGGCGCATAGTCGCGGTTGATGATGGTGGCCAGCCCGTACGCCGACGACGCGCTGCCGACGCCGGCCTTCGCCTCGCCCCAGCCGACGAGGCCGCTGTCCGTCTCCACCTTCACGACGACGGAGTCGAACGACGCGATGCGACCGAAGTCGCTGATGTGCTGCCGCTCGTACGGAATCGGGACGTGCACCCACGTCGCCTGAACGCTCGTGATCTTCATTCCGGGGAGCGTAGAGCTTCCTTGCCGGACGCGCAACCGTCGGCGTCGGCCGGTCGTGGGGCAGGGTGGCGGGTGGGGTCGCTCGACCACGCCGCACGCGTTCGCCTACCCTTTGCGGCTGGGCTCCATCCGGGCGCGGCGTGTCCGTCGCCGCGTTGCGGGAACGGGTCTCGTCGACCCCGCCCGCCACCCTGCCCCACGACCGGCCGGTTTCCGTCGAGGACATCTCGGACTGGCGGGCATTGCGTGATTCGGCTACTCTCAATGCTCAATGCAGGTCCCCCAGGAGGGAACAATGGCGACGGATCGCCTCGACTTCGAGCTTCAGAGCCTCAGGCCGCCGACGGAGTTTTCGCGGCGGGGGTTTTTGACGACGAGTCTGATCGCGGGGTTCACGCTGGCGACCGGCCCCGTCAACGCGCAGAGCGTCATCACCACCGACGCCAGCGGCCTCACCGCGGGCGAGGTGAAGGTCCCGGTGCCCGACGGCCAGCTTCCCGCCTACCGGGCGATGCCGGCGACGGGCGGGCCGTTCCCGACCGTGCTGGTCGTGCAGGAGATCTTCGGCGTCCACGAGCACATCAAGGACGTCTGCCGCCGCTTCGCCAAGCTCGGCTACTACGCCGTGGCGCCCGAGCTCTTCGCCCGGGCCGCCGACGTCACGAAGCTCACGTCGATCGACGAAGGCCGCGCCGCGGCCGCCAAGGTCGGCGACAAGCAGGTCATGGCCGACCTGGACTCGGCGACGGCCTTCGCGAAATCCGAGAAGGGCGACACCGCACGACTCGGTATCACCGGCTTCTGCTACGGCGGCCGGGTCGTCTGGCTCTACTCGGCACACAGTCCCCAGCTGAAGGCCGGGGTCGGCTGGTACGGCCGTTTGACTGGCCCGACCAACGATCTGCAGCCGAAGCACCCGCTCGATCTGGTCGACAGCTTGAAGGCGCCCGTGCTGGGCCTTTACGGCGGCGCGGACCAGGGCATCCCGAACACGGACGTCGAGAAGATGCAGGCGGCGCTGAAGGCGGCCAAAAAGCCGTCCGAGATCGTGCTCTATGACGGTGCGCCCCACGGGTTCCACGCCGATTACCGGCCGAGTTATCGCGAGACGCCTGCGAAGGACGGTTGGCAGCGCCTGCGCACGTGGTTCCAGCAGAACGGAGTCGCGTGATGCGTTTCGGGATCTTCGGAAGCGCGCAGGCGAAGCGGGGCGGACCCGACGTCGACAGCGGCGCCGGGTTCCGGGAGTTCGTCGAGAACAACGTCCGGGCCGAGGCGCTCGGCTACGTGAGCTCCTTCGTCGTCGAGCACCACTTCACCGGCTTCGGCCAGATCTCGGCGACCTTGAACTTGCTGACCTGGGTCGGAGCGCGGACGACGACGCTGCGGCTCGGCACCGCCGTGATCACGCTGCCCTGGCACAACCCCGTGCTGCTGGCCGAGCAGATCGCGACCATGGACCTGCTGTCGGGCGGCCGAGTCGACTTCGGCATCGGTCAGGGCTACCGCCACAACGAGTTCGCCGGATTCTGCATTCCCATGGAGGAGGCGGACGAGCGCTTCGACGAATCGCTCGAGGTGCTTCTCAAGGCGTGGACGTCGGATCAACCGTGGTCCCACCGCGGCAAGTACTGGCAGTTCGAGAACGTCGTCGTCGAGCCCCCGACAGCGCAGAAGCCGCATCCGCCGCTCTGGATGGGCGCCGGGCGCCCGCAATCGATCAAGAAGGTCGCCGGGCTCGGCTACAACCTTCTCCTCGACCAGTTCGCGCCCATCGACCAGATCGGCGAGCGGATCGCCCTCTTCAAGGCCGAGGTGGAAGCGCGCGGTCGCCCCTTCGACCCGATGAGCGTCGCGGTCACCCGCTCCATCAACGTCGCGATGACTGCTGCCGAGCGGCAGAAGGCGCTCGAGACCCGCCTGGCGGCGCGCCGACGCGTCCACGACCTGGCCCAGCGTCCGGACGGGCAGAACAAGTCGACCATCCTGACCTACGCGAATACGCTCGAGGCCGCCGAGGCCGGCGCGCTCTACGGCACGCCCGACGAGATCGCCGCCAAGCTCCAGGCGCTGCGTGACGGCGGGGCGGAGTACGTCCTGCTCAACAGCACGGGCGGGATCGAGACACTGCGCCGCTTCGCGAAGGAGATCATGCCCGCGTTCGCCGGCGAGCCCGCGCTCCGGTAGGGGTTCTCGCTCAGGGCTTGAGGACGAGCTTTCCCATCACCTGGCCGCTCTCGAGCAGTGCCTGGGCGCGCCCGGCCTCGGCCAGCGGTACCCGTTCCTGGATCGGCGGGCGGATCGCGCCGTCGCTCAGCATGCGCAGCAGCGCCAGCGTCGCGCCGCGCCGCGACTCGGCGTCGTCGTCGAACGTGTGCATCGAGAACAGCCTGAGCGCGGGGCTCAGGCCGGACTTTCGCATCGTCGGCACCACGTCAGCGTCGGGCCAACCGTCGAGGGAGCCGTAGAGGATCACCAGACCGAGCGGGGCCAGGTGCTGGAAGAGCCGAGCGAAGCGCGGCCCACCCACCGGATCGAGGATGAGGTCGACCCCATCGCCGCCGGTCGCCGCCGCGATCCGCTCGTCCAGCCCCGCCTCGCGGTAGTTGATCGCGACGGTCGCTCCTTGAGCCAGCGCGAACTCCGCTTTGTCCTTCGAGCCGGCGAGGGCGATCACCCGCTTGCCGCTCGCGCGCGCGAGGTGGACGAGCGCCGACCCGATGCCGCCCGCCGCCGCCTGCACCAGGACCGACTCGTAGCGGAATCCGCGAGTGGCGCTGTGGAGCAGGTGATAGGCGACCTGATAGGCGGCGAGCGTGGCGACGGCGTCGAGATCGACACCCGGGGGAACGACATAGACGGCGTGCTCGGCGACGGCGATGTACTCGGCGTAGCAGCCCCCGCGGTGCACGAGCTCGCGCGCCGACACGTAGACGGGCTGGCCGACGCGCCGCGTGCGAACGTCGGCGCCGGCCTCCACGATCACGCCGCTCATCTCGATGCCGGGAATCGCCGGCAAGGGCGGCATCCACCCGTAGGTGCCGCGCCGCACGAGCACCTCGGGCATGTTGACGCCGATGGCGTGGGCTTTCACGAGCACGTCGCTCGGCCCGGCCACCGGCGTCGGCAGGTCGACGTAGGCGAGCACCTCGGGCCCGCCCGTTTTCGTGATCTGAATCGCCTTCATGGTCTGGAGGATTCCGTCGGCGACTTGCGCGCCCAGCGGGCATCGGCGAACGCCTGCCCGACGGCACCGTAGTCGCGTCCCTGGCCACGAGCCGCCTTCGCGGCGTCCGCTGCGGCGGTCTCGAGCGAGCCGATTCCGGCTGTCGCTCGGGCCAGTCGCCGGTAGGGCTCGAGGTCGAAGCCAGCCACCAGCAACCCGCGTTGCCCTGTCCAGGGAAGGGCATTGAACAGCTCGAACAACGTCTGGCGGCTGCCGAAGGAGTCGCACACCATGTCCCACGCCAGCCGCGTGATGCGCGCCCGCTCGCGCGCGGACGCGCGGGGGCCGGCGAACATGCTCTCGAGCGTGGGGCCGATCGTCGGGTTGTCGAACGCCGCCTGGACGGGCATGTTGATCAACCCCTGACTGGCGATGTCGTGCAGGTAGCCGGTCACGCGGCGGTAGTGCTCCACCGAGTAGGCCCGCCCGGCGGTCACGTACTGCGGGCTCGGCATGCAATGACCGGCGGCAGTCACGCTGCTCTGGTCCTCCGAGGCGTGGATGAACGCGCGCAGGGTGATGAGGTATCTGAGAATTTCGCCCACCGCCTCCTGGGACTGCGGCTGCTGCGCGCGGCCCATCATGTCGGGAATCAGCGCGTACAACCCGGCCAGCACCTCGGCCTTGACCGCCAGACGCACCAGGATGCTCCAGTGCGCCCACTCGGTGATGCGCGGGAAAATGGTCGCGCAGAACTTCTCGTCGGCCATGCTGAACACGCGCTCCCACGGAACCAGCACGTCATCGAAGATGATCATGCAATCGTTCTCGTCGCCGTACTGGCTCACCGGATGATCGAAGGCGTTTCCGGTTCCATAGACGGAGCGGGCGACGACCCGCAGCCCGGGTGTGGCGATGGGGATCGAGAAGTACACCACGTGGTCCTCGGTGAGTCCCGCGCGGGGGACGCTCCCGATGAGCACTTCGTCGGCATGAGTGGCGAACGTGGCCACCGTCTTCACGCCGCGGACGATGATCCCGTCCGCGTTGCGGCCGACGATCCTGGGCACGACGGTCTCGTTGATGGGCTGGGACGGACGGGATTGCACGTCGATGAACCCATGGGAGAGCATGAGGTCCTTGTCCCGAGCGTGCCGCCAGTACCGTTCGATGTTCTGCTCGAAGCGCTTGTCCCCGCGGCTGAAGTCGGTCTTGACGTCCAGCATGCCCAGGTGAAACAGCGGCACGTAGTCTTGCGGCCGCCCGAACAGACCGCCGGTGTGGCGCGCGATCGTCTCGGTGAACAGCCGGCGCCAGCCGAGCTGATCGCGGTCGCGCGGCTGGAGCCACGTGCCGCTGACCGGTCGACCTTCCTCGTCTCGCCAGGTCAACGCCTCCTGGTTCGCGCCGACCAGGTCGTACATGCGGGCGAATGTCCGGCCTACGATGGAGAGCCCCGGCTCGGTCGTCACATCGTCGACCCGTTTACCGTCGAGATAGACTTCCCGCCCGTCCCGCAACGCCTGGAGGTACTCGGCTCCGGTACGCAGCGCCATCGACGTTCTTCCCTCGAATCGAGCGCGGCGCTCTACGGACTCGGGCTCGGGTAGATGAGGCTGACGCCGGGGGCCGTCCACTGCTTGGGCCAGACGGTCACCCAGCGGCCTCCCTGGACCTGCTTGACCTTGACGAGGTCCTCACACGTGGAGTTGTTGAGACAGCCGAATCGCTCCCGACCGATGATCGTGTTCACCGTGTTGGTCTTGAGCCACCGTGCGAGCACCTTGTCGTCGAGGCTCTTGGTGGCGGTGACCGCGGCTTCGAGGATCTCCCAGATCGCGTAACCGAGCGCCGACTGATGGTCGACCTGGGTGTAGGTCAACCCCGCCTTGGCCGCCCGCTCGTGATAGAGCTTCACGAACTCGGCCACGATCGGGTTGTCGGTGAACGGAGGATGCTCCTCGAAGACGGACATGGCCATCGCGTACTTCGTGTCCGGCGACTGCGCCATCGGCGCCGGCGCCGGGAAGAGCATGAACTGGCCCTTGGGCGTGTAGTCGAGCTTCTTGAGCGCCTCGGCCAGCAGGACCAGGTCCACCCCGACGCCGCCGACCCACAGGAAGTCGGGATTGGCCTCCTTCACCCGTGCGGCGATTGCGCCGAAGTCGCGGTTGCCGAACTCGTACTCGAGATCGAGCACGATAGTGAACCCGCGCTTCTGCATGACCTCCTTGGCCCCGATCGAGACGAAGTGCACCGAGGGGAACTTGCTCGCCACGACGGCGATCGTCTTCGGTGGCCGCCCGGTGGAGACGAGCGCGTCGAGGACCGAGCCGGGCATGGTCGCCTGCGGCTCCGGGCCCATCGCCTGGGTCGGGAAGTACATGTCGTACGTCTGACGTCGCGGATCGATGAGCATGGTGCTCGCGAGGAAGAGCTTGCCGTATTTCTGGGCCACCGCCATGGCCGCGAGGTTTCCGGCGGTCGCGTGCGCGCCGATGATGAGATCCACCTTGTCCACCGTGATCAGCCGCTCGTAGAGCGTGCGCGTGACCTCGGGCTTGGACTGGTCATCGAGCAGGATGTATTCGACCGGTCGTCCGAGCAGCCCGTTGCGCTTGTTGAGCTGCTCGAGGTAGATCTCGGCGGCGATCTTGTGGACGATCGCGGTCGAGCCGAGCGGCCCCGTCAAGGCGAGCGTTCCGCCGATCCGGATCGGCGGCCCCGCCGGCGCGCCGGACGTCGGCCAGGGGAGCAGGGCGAGGCACAGCGCGCCGCCGGCGCCCAGAATGGCCAGGCATCGAAGAAGACGTTTCATCGCGCGGCCTCCGTGAGTGGAATGACCTCCCGGGCGAAGCGCCGCATGTTGGCATGTACTATCGCCTCGGGCAGCCCGCCCCAGCTCGGCATGATGGTCGTGCAGGTGATCCCGACCTCACGTCGCCAGAGGTCGAGAACCTGAGCGCAGTGCTGAGGAGTCCCGAACAGCGCCTTGTTGCCGCCGTGCAGGCTGTCGTAGTTGAAGTACTGCATCTTCTCCAGCAGGTTCGCGAAATGCGCGTACTGGGCGGGGTCGCGATCGCCGCGCATCTTCCGTTCGGGCAGCTCGTTGACCTGGCCATAGGCGCGGATGCGGTCGGCGATCTGCGCGCGGAGATCGTGCGTGTCGTCGGTGACGTAGACCATGAAGAAGGCCAGGACCTCCGGCTGGTGGCGGTGGCCGGCCGTCCGGAAGGCCTCGAAATAGAGGTGCACCCGCTGCTTGAGCTCGTCCACGCTGGGCGCGATGTACGGCACGATCATGACGGCGAACCCGAGCTTGCCGGCGTTGGCGTAGCTCTCCGGCGTGGCGGTCGCCGCCGCCCAGATCGGCGGGTGCGGCTTCTGGACCGGCTTCGGGACCAGCTCGACGTCTTCGAACTGGAAGAACCGGCCTTTGTGGGTCACCTCATGCTCCGTCCAGACACGACGCAAGACCTCGAGGCTTTCGGTGAAGCGCGGCCGACTCTCGGCCATGGAGATGCCGAGCCCGTCGTATTCGATCTTGAAGAAGCCGCGGCCGATGCCGACATCGACGCGGCCGTGGCTGAGATTGTCGAGGCAGGCGATCTCTTCGGCGACCAGCAACGGGTGCCGGTAGGGCAAGAGTGTGACCGCGGTGCCGAGCCGCAGCTTCCGCGTGCGCGCGGCGATGGCGGACAGCGCCACGAGCGGGTTCGCGTGAGCGCCGCCTAACCAATGGAAGTGGTGCTCGGTGAGCCAGAAGCTCTCGTAGCCCAGCTCCTCGGCGAGCACCGCGCGGGCGACCAGCTTGTCGTAGAACTCCGGGAGCGACCCGTGCGTCTCCTCGTGATAGTCCTCGATGGTGTGAATGCCCCAGCGCATGGCTCCGCTTCCTCGTCTTTCTCGCGAGACTCAGGCCGTGGACCCGGGCTCGGACTCACGCCGTGGATCCGGGTTCAAACTCAGGCCGTGGATCCTGGTTCCAGATGCTCGGCCACAGTGCGGAAGAGCTGCCGTCTCGCACTGGGGCCCGTCGCGGGCGACCAACGCCGGAAACATCGGCGTGTGGGGCACTCCAAAGCCCGCGACGATCTCGCCCATGCTCCGGCCTCTTCGCATAGACCACGCGTGTCGTCAAGGAAAGTTGTGCGAGCCGCAGGGCCGCCCGGGGGCTGGGCCCCCAGGCCCGAGGCGAGCGAACGAAGAAGGAACTTGGAGGACCCATGAGCGACACGAGCGATGCGCGCGCCACGAATGCCTACTGGGGACGCGACGGGCTGGAGCGGCTGATCCTCGACGCGCTCGCCGCCGCGGGCAAGAACATCGGCGCGCTGACGATCGACGACCTGGCGCCGGCCGACCAGTTTCACAGCGGTGGCAAGGGCGCGACCGAACGGCTGGCGCGTCTGGCCGCGCTGCGGCCCGGCATGCGCGTTCTCGACGTGGGCGGCGGGCTGGGCGGTCCCGCGCGCACACTGGCCGTCCAGTTCGGCTGCCACGTGGCCGTCGTCGACCTGACCGAGTCGTACGTGCGGGCGGCCGCGGCGCTCACGGCCCGGCTGGGGTTGTCGGATCGCGTCACGCATCGCATCGGTGATGCGCTGGCGCTCGATGTGGAGGCCGGCCTGTTCGATGTCGTGTGGACCCAGAACAGCGGAATGAACATCGCCGACAAGGAGCGGCTCTACGCCGGCTTCGCCCGCGTGCTGCGTCCGGGTGGCCTGCTGGCGCTCCAGGAGCCGATGGCCGGACCCGTCCAGCCGGTCGTGTTTCCGGTGATGTGGGCGCGCGACGCGGGCGCGAGCTTCCTGCGAGCACCTAGCGCGATGCGCGCGGTGATCGAGACTGCCGGGTTCCACGTCCGCGTCTGGGACGACGTCACCGAAGAGGTACCGAGCGTCGCACCCACCCCCGCGCACAGCGTCCAGCGCATCGTCATGGGCCAGGCGCTCGACGCGATCGTGCAGGCCGGCCAGCGGAACCGCGAGGAGCGACGCATCCTCATGGTGCAGGCGGTTCTGGAGCGGCGCGCGCCGCTCGCGTCGTCAAAACCCGCCGATCTGGCACAATCAACCCCGAGGTGATCGCCACCTCGGCCTCAGCGTGGGCCGGGGCAAGCTCGAGACGGCGATCACGATGAAGCGGGCGCTCGCGTCCGTGCTTTAATCGGCTTACCGGTAGTCGCGGACAGAGGAGACGCAGACCATGACCGAAAAGAAGGCGACCGACCAGGAGATGAAGGCGAAGCTCACGCCGGCGCAGTACGAGGTCACGCAGTGCAGCGCGACCGAGCCACCGTTCCGAAACGAGTTCTGGAACCACCACGAGCCGGGGATCTACGTCGACGTCGTGTCGGGCGAGCCGCTGTTCGCCTCAACCGACAAGTTCGACTCCGGCACCGGCTGGCCGAGCTTCGTGCAGCCGCTCGAGAAGGAGAACGTGACGGAGCTCTCCGACACCTCGCACGGGATGCGCCGCGTCGAGGTGCGTTCGGCGCATGCCGATTCGCACCTCGGCCACGTCTTTCCCGACGGCCCCGGCCCGAACGGTCTCCGCTACTGCATCAACTCGGCCGCGCTCCGGTTCATTCCGGCGGCGAAGCTGGAAGAGGCCGGGTACGGCAAGTACAAGGTGCTGTTCGAGAAGGCGACGCCGAAGCGGTAACCGAAGCTCGCGGCGGTGGGGTCTCGGGCCCCACCGCCGCGTCGCAGTCTACTTCGCCAGAAACGCCTTGGCCTCGCGCAGCTCCGGACGCTCGGTGTCCGCGTTGCCGCAGAGGTTCACGAGGGTCGTATAGAAGCTCCGCGCCCGCGCCTGGTCGCCGGCGAGCTGGGCGGCGCGCGCCGCGCCAAAGAGGCTGCGGAAGCGATTGGGTTCGGTGACCAGCGTGGTCTCGAACTCCTTCAGAGCGTCAGCCGGCCGGTTCACCTCGAGCAGAAGATCTCCGAGCAGCTCGCGCGCCGGTACGATCGGCGCGGGCGTGACGGGGTGCTTCTCCATCGTGGCCTCTAGATCGGCAGCGGAGCGCAGCAACGTGAGAGCCTCAGCCGTGTTGCCTTTCGCGCGGGCGACAAACGCTGCTGCCGCCCGGCGCTGGACCTCGACCTGGTCCGCCCAGTACGTATTCTTCCCCTGGGTCAGTGTGTCTCGCAGCGCCGCCAACCGATCCACGTCCTTCTCGGCGGATGCCACGTTGTTGGTGCGCGAGGCGCCCAGCGAGCGCGTGAACGCGGTGATGGCCTCGGCCCAGGGGTAGCGCGCCCACGGGAACGTCGCTTGTGGCACCGTCATCGTGGCGGCGTCGCTCCAGCTCCGGCGCTCCAGGGCGTAGCGGGCCGGGACGGCCACGAGCGCGTAGGCGGCCGCGAGGCTCTCCGGCTCCGCCTTCCGATACTCCGCGACCTCGTCGACGACGCGTCGGGCCGCGACGTCCCGGGCGCCCTGCAGATACCCGTAGGCTAGGTAGTCCTGAGCGTGGAGCGTCTGGTCCCAGGCGTAGGCGCCGCCTTGCTGGGCCACGTACGCCTTGCCAGCGTCCGCGGAGGCGCGGTTGGAGTCGATCGACTCCTGCCACAGGCCGAGCCGCGTAAAGATGTGCGACGGCATATGGAGCGCGTGCGGCGCGGCGGGCGCGATCTTGGAGTAGCTGCGCGCGGCCACGAGTGACCGGCTCGCCAGTGGCGGGACGTCGTAGCTGTGGATGATATAGTGCGCGACGCCTGGATGATTCGGTTGTTCGACGAAGACCTTCTCGAGAATGGCGGCCGCCTTGAGCTGGTTCGCGTAGGTCTTGTCGGTGGGTGGCGCCGTCGCGTCGAGCGCCAGCGCGTAGAACACCGCCGCTTCCCGGTCCTCGGGGTAGCGCAGTGAGACTTGCTCCATCGCCTTCTCGTAGGTGACGGCGCGCGTACGGTGGTCGAGCTTGTCGGAGTCGCGATAGAACGTGGCGAGCGCGGTGATGTAGTCCTTCTCGCGCGGCGTAGCGGCCAGTGTGCCGGCCTTCTCCACCGCGGTCCGGCCGCGGGTCAGCATCGCCTCGCTCGGCGGTTGCCAGAGCGGATAGTAGACGCTCATCCCGATGCCCCAGTAGCCCATCGCGCAGCTCGGGTCCGACGCCGTCACGGTCGTGAACGTCTTGAGCGCCTCCTCGTACCAGAAGGAGTGAAGCAGAGCGACACCGCGCTCGAACACGGGCTGCGTCGAGGCGGCACACGAGGTGGGGAAGCGTACCTGGCCGAGTCCGCCGGGCACGGTCTCCTCGTGGGCGAGAGCACCGCCTGCCCAGAGGCAGGTCACGAGGGCCACGACCAATAGCGTGATGACTCGCTTCATAGGGTCTCCTTTCGAGGGTCGCACCGTTGGCGCGTAGGCATCATAGGCACCGCAGACCAGACGCAAAGAATTTGCCATGTGGATGTGACGGTCTTTGCAATCACTCGACGCTGCCGCCGAGGCTCGGCCTCGGGCGATATGCCCGGAGCGGGCGAACTTCCCCGGGCGCGCGGGACCGGCCGGCGCGCGACCAGCGCCGCGCCCAGCCCGCGCTCAGCGGTCGGCGCCCAGCCTCGTCGCGCCGCTGTTCGGCTTGAGGTGCGTCAGATTCCCCAGCTCCTGGAGCGCGGTCAACATCTCGACCGGAATCGGCTGCGAGCTCAGCGAGCCGTCCTCGTTGATGCGGGCGTAGACGCGAGTGGCTTTGCCTTCGCTGACTGGAGCCCCGGTCACGGCGTTCTTCGCCTTGCAGTTCCAGTGCAGCGTGCGAGCACCGACCTCCGCGAGGGTGATGGTATTCACGATCCGGTCACCGTAAGCCGCCGGACCGATGAAACGAAAGTGGATCTCGCCCATCACGAACGTCGTGCGGTCGTTCTTGATCATGTGCTCGATCGGATAGCCGATGACGCGGAACAGCTCGTGCTCGGTGTCGTTGAACCAGGCGACGATCCGGGGGTAGTACACGAGGCCGAAGGGGTCCGACTCGCCCCAGTTGACCGTGATCTCCTTCCAGTACATGGCCATGATGCTCTTCCTCCGTTCGCGCGCGGCTCGTCACGCCGGTATACGGGATCGTCGCTCTTGCGTCAAGTCGGCGCCCCGGGCGGAGCACGCACGGCCAGCGGCGGACGGGGCCGGGCGCCGGGGGCCGCGCCCCCGCGGTCGGCTCCGTCACCCGGGCGAAGAGGGGTCGTGAGGTCGGCGAAGGAGGGGAAGCGCTGGGCGACGTTGTCGCACTCGCCGAAGCCGTAGTCGACGTAGAGGAAGGGAGCGCCGCACTCGCGCGCCGCGGCCTGATCGCCGGGCGTGTCACCGACGAAGACGGGGTGGCGAAGCTGGTTGCGCTCGATCAGCGCGCGGAGATTGTCCGCCTTGGACCGGCCGGTGTTGCCCCAGCACTCGAAGTCCCGGAAGCACGCGCCGAGCCCCGACCATCGAAGGAAGACCTCGATGTAACCGGTCTGGCAGTTGCTGACGATGAAGAGCGGATACCGCACGCTGAGCCGCCTCAAGCCGGCCTCGACGTCGGGGAACACCTGCCCGCCCAGCTCGGCGACGACCTTGTTGTCCTCGAGCTGGGTCTCCGCGACGAGCGTCAACACGTGCGCTTCGGGCAGACGAAGACCTCACGAATGCATTGCTCGTGCGGCTTGCCGGTGACGCGTCTGACGTCGTGCTCGGTGATGGGCCGGAACGCGATGCCGTGCCGGCCGAGCACTCGGTTCCACCCGATGGCACACGCCGCCGACGTGTCCCACAAGGTGCCGTCGAGATCGAACACGACCGAGTCGATCACCGGTCAGGGCGCCGGCACGGGTCGGCATCCTCGGAGGCGCTTTCGCTCTTGCTCGCTCAGCGGGTAGTCCTGGATCGGACGACGCGTCGGTGACCCGGCCTCCCGCAGCGCGTCTTCGATGACGCTGCGAGTCCTGACATCGGCGGCCGCCGCCAGCCCCTGCCGCAGGCCCTGCTGTCCTTCTGCGCCCGGGTCGGCCAGGACGTTCGCGGCCGACAACTGGGTCACGTAGTCGCGATCGGCTAGCATCCGCGTGAGCACCGGAATGTCCCGCTCGGTCACGCAGCTCCGGAGCGCGACCAGCGTGTACATGTTCATGCCCCGCGTCATGTGCGCGAAGCCGGTATTCCGGTCGATCACGCGCTTCAACTCGTCGTAGCGCGAGCGCTCCGCCGCCCCCGGGCGAGACGGCGCCGTTGCCACCAGAAATGCGACGCACGCAACGCAGACGCGCCCGGCCGCGGACAGAGCCCCCGGCCAGCGCCGGATGGGTGGCGCCCCGGCGCCAGGCCCCGTCCGGCGCTGGACGGGCGCGCTGTGCGCGGCCGTCAGCGGTCGCCCACTAGTGACCGCCCGAAGCGGCCCTGACCCAGCCGCCGTGAACCGGATGGTGCGAGCAGATGAACTCCAGGAACGCCGGGCGGCCTTTGGCGTTTTCGTCCAGGGCGCGCTTGAGAGCCGGCAGCACTTCCGACGGCGCCGTCACGTCCTCGCTGTAGAAGCCGACGGCCTTCGCCATGTTCGCCATGCAGGCGGAGGAGTGATCCGACACTTTCCACGTGTAGGGATCGTGTCCGCCGCCCCAGAAGCCGGGTCCGTAGCCGGAGTAGCCGCCGTTGTTGATGTGGAGGGTCGTGATGCCGATCTTGTAACGCGCCACCGCCTCGAAATTGCCCATCATGTAGCACACCCCCGCGTCGCCGGTGACGTGGACGCACTGGCGGTCGGGATACGCGAGCTTGGCCCCGACAGCGCCGGCCAGGCTGAAGCCCAGCGTCGAGACGTTGCCCCAGCCCAGGTGTCCCCGTGGAATCTGCGCCTCGTACACGGTGCTGGTCTGGTCGCGCGTGTTGCCGGAGTCGGCGGTGACGAACGAATTCTTGGGGTCGAGCACCTTCATCAGGTCGCCCAGCACCCGGTACGGGTTGATCGGCGTCTCGCTCGACTCCATCCACGGACGGAACTTCGCGAGGAACGCCTCCTTGCCCTTGCGGATCTCCTCGACGAGCTCCGGGTTCTTGCGTGCGCCGCGAGCCGACACCTCGTTGATGAGGGCCTGTAGCGTGAGCTTGGCGTCGCCGATGACGGCGTGGCGAGTCTCGTAGCTCCGGTTGATGTCGAGGACGTCGACCGTGCACTGGATGATCGTCTTCTTGTCAGCGTTGGGAACGGCGTGGCTGAACCGGTTGGGGAAGAGGCTCGAGCCGATCGAGAACAGCAGGTCGCACTTGTTGAGGAAATGGTCGGCCAGCGAGCCACGGACACCCACCGACAGCGGATGGTTTTCCGGGAAGGCGCCCTTCCCCTTGAGCGTCGTCAGCACGGGCACCTGGGCGAGCTCGGCGAACTTCAAGAGCTCGCTCGTGGCGTCGGCGTAGTAGACGCCCTCACCCACGTACAGGAGGGGATCCTTCGCGGCGAGCAGCGCCTTGACGGCGGCCTTCACGTCGTCGGGATCGGGGCCCGAGCGCCAGCCCTTCACGGGCGAGTAGGGGTGCTCGTCCGCCTCGTATTCACCGAGGTCGCGCGGGATGATGAGCAGCACTGGACCGGGCCGGCCGGAGCGAAGCTGCGTGAAGGCGCGACGCACGTAGTCGGGCACCAGCTCGGCGCGGTCGACCTTGCCCACCCACTTGGTCACCGGCTTGAGCGCCTCGGCCATGTCGAAGTGCGTGTGCCGGCTGGCACCCTGGCCGACGCCTTCGGTGATGACCAGGATCGGCGACGAGTCTTCCCAGGCCTGGCCGATGGCGCCGAAGGCCATCTGGATCCCGGCGGCGTTCAGGTTGGCCATGATCGTGCACACGCCGATCTGCTTGCCACAGGTCACCCGTGAGAAGGCATCGGCGACGGCCACCGCGAACCGCTCTTCGCCCATCATGAGGATGGGCACGCCCTCTTCTCCCAACGCATTGTTGACGTGGTTGGTCGGATAACAGCTCACCCAGGGAATGCCTTCGGCCTTGAGGGCTCGCGCGAAGCCGTTCGCCGCTTTGATTTTCATGGACCTCTCCTCGTCGGCATGGTTGCGGTGCCCTGTCGTACCGCGGAGACGCGTACCCTGTCAAGGATCTCCCCGGAGCCGGCCGGCGATGGTCCCGTGCAGCCGAACAGGAGGGGCCATGGCGACCGTGAAACTGATCGAGTACGCGGAGGCGAGCGCCGAGGTCCGCGCGGTGTACGACGACATCATGGCCACGCGGAAGGTCGATCGCGTCAACAACTTCTGGAAGGCGCTGGCCAGCCCGCCCACGCTCCGGCGTACGTGGGAAACCCTCAAGTCGGTGATGGCGCCGGGCGCGCTGGACGCGCTCACCAAGGAGATGGTCTACCTCGCGGTGAGCGCCACCAACGGCTGCGACTACTGCATCGCCTCCCACACCGCCTCGGCGCGCGGCCGCGGCATGACCGACGCGATGCTGGGCGAGCTGATGGCCGTCGTCGGCATGGCGAACGAGACGAACCGGCTGGCCGACGGTTATCAGATCGAGGTCGACGAGATGTTCCGGTCGCCGGTCTAGGGCGCCTTGCGCGCGTGGTAAGCTTGCGGCACCCGAGTCGATCTTCTTCTCAGTGCGGAGAGAGACAGCCATGAACGCTCGGCGTTCGCTCCCGATCCTGATCCTGATAGTGGCCCTGCTCGTTCCCTGCGTGCCCACGCCCGCCGAGGCGCAGGCGCGCTCGGATGCGGCCGCGTCGCAGATGACGTGGGCGGTCCACGTCTCCCTCGCGCCGATCTGGTTCGATCCGGCCGAGCACACGGGGATCATCACCGTGATGATGGTGCTCACCGCGGTGCACGATGCCATGGTGAAGCCGATGCCGGGCAACCCGCTGGCCCCGTCGCTCGCCGAATCCTGGACGATGTCCAAGGACGGTCTCGTGTACGAGTTCGTCGTGCGCAAGGGCGTCGTGTTCCACAACGGCGACGCGTTGACGGCGGAAGACGTGAAGTTCTCCTTCGAGCGCTACCGGGGCGCGGCCGCCAAGCTGCTCAAGGACAAGGTCGCCGCCGTGGAAGTGGTCGACCCCTACCGCGTTCGATTTCGGCTGAAGGAGCCGTGGCCCGACTTCATGACGTTCTACGGCACGCCGGCCAGCGGCGCGGGCTGGATTGTTCCCAAGAAGTACGTCGAAAAGGTCGGCGACGAGGGCTTCAAGAAAGCTCCCGTCGGCGCGGGCCCGTACAAGCTCACGTCGTTCAACCCGGGGGTGGAGCTCGTCCTAGACGCGCACGACCGGTACTGGCGCAAGACCCCGGCGGTCAAGCGGCTCGTGTGGAAGGTCGTGCCCGAGGACCTCACGAGGCTGGCGATGCTCAAGCGCGGTGAGGTCGACATCGCGTACTCGCTGCGCGGCCCCCTCGGCGAAGAGGTGAAGCGCACACCCGGCCTCAAGCTCGTCGGTCTCGCTGGCAACGCGACCCAGTGGCTCAACTTTGGCGCGCCGCAGTGGGATTCGAAGTCGCCCTGGCACGACCGGCGCGTGCGCCTCGCCGCCGCGATCGCCTTCGACAAGGACGGCATCAATCAGGCGGAGACGCTCGGCTTCTCGCGGCCCACCGGGAGCATCATCCCGTCGGCCTACGAGTACGCGCTGGCGATCCCGGCCTATCCGTACGATCCAGCGCGGGCGAAGAAGCTCCTCGCCGAGGCCGGCTATCCGAACGGCTTCGACGCGGGCGAGTACGCGGCCGACGGCTCGTACGGGAGCGTCGCCGAGGCGATCGGCAATTATCTGGGCGCGGTGGGTATCCGCACGAAGATGCGGCCGATGGAGCGCGTGGCGTTCCTGGGCAACTGGAAGGACAAGAAGATCACCTCGATCATGTACTCGGGCGCGGGCGGGCAAGGCAACGCCGCTACCCGCATCCAGAACTACTTCATCAAGGACGGCCTCTACGCCTTCGGCGGCTATCCCGACATGGACGACCTCTTCGTCCAGCAGGCGCGCGAGCTCGACGCCAAGCGTCGCGAGGCCCTGCTGCATCAGATCCAGCGCCTGGCCCACGAGCGAGTGATGTTTGCGCCGCTGTGGGAGCTGGGCTTCCTGAACGGCGTCGGCTCCCGTGTGGAAGAGTCGGGGCTCGGACTCATCGCGCTCCACCCCTATTCGGCCCCGTACGAGGACCTCAAGCTCAAGAAGTGACCCGAGACCCCGGAGGCATCATGGGCGCGGCGCTCGAAACGAGACCCCTCCATCCGCTCCTGGGAGTCGAGATCGTCGGCGTGGACGTCAGGCGCGTCGACGCCGACGTCTTCGAGCGCATCGTCGGCGCCTTCGACGAGCATTCGGTGCTCCTCTTCCGAGGGCAGAGGCTCGACGACGAAGCGCAGATCGCCTTCAGCCGCCGCTTCGGGCCGCTCGAGACGACGATCCGCACGGTGGTCTCGCAAACCCGATATCGCCAGGAAATCTCCAACCTTGCGAACGTGGACGCCGACGACCGCCTGATCCCGGCGGGTGACACGCGCAATCTCTTCAACGCGGGCAACCAGATGTGGCACACCGACAGCTCGTTCAAGCGGGTTCCGGCCCTGGCCTCGCTGCTCTCGGGGCGCGAGGTGCCTCCAGAGGGTGGCGAGACCGAGTTCGCCAGCATGCGGGTCGCGTACGAGCGCCTGCCCGACGCCACCAGGCGATTCCTCGAGGACAAGGTGGCCATTCATAGCTTCGAATACTCGCGCGGGCTGGTCGGGGAAGGGCTGCTGTCGCCCGAATATGCCGCTCAGGTCCCACCGGTGCCGCAGGCGCTGGTCCGCGCCAATCCCGCGCACGGCCGGAAGGCGTTCTTCGTCGCCTCGCACGCCTGCGAGATCGTCGGCATGCCGACGGACGAGGCGCGCGCGCTCCTGCGCGATCTTCTCGCGCGGGCGACGGCGCCCGAGCTCGTCTACACGCACCGGTGGCGGCCCGGCGACCTGGCGATGTGGGACAACCGCTGCGTGCTGCACCGCGGCCGCCCCTGGAACGAGAGCCGGTACCGCCGCGTGATGCATCGCACGACAGTGGCCGGAGACGGCCCGACCGCTCCCGACGTCGCCGAGGTCGCCGTCGCCCCGGCCCGCGAGGCCGACGTCGCCTGGTGCCGCACCCAACTCGAGACTGCCTGAGAGGAGGACCCCATGAATCGACGCATCATCGTTGAAATCCTCGTCATCGCCCTCGGCGCGCTCCTGACCTACACCGCTCCGGCCGTTGGCCAGACCGCCCCCAAGGACGCCACGCAGAAGACCGGGGACGCGTCCGAGAGGATCAAGGGCTACACCGTGGAGAAGAAGAACGAAGCCGTCGCCTACGGCAAGAAGCTGGTCAGCGATCTCGACAAGAAGATCAAAGATCTGGAGGCCCAGATCGCGCGCGACACGAGCTCCGCCAAGGCGGATCTGCAGCGGCAGCTCAGCGAGCTGAAGGCCAAGCGGGCTCAGGCGGGGAAAAAGCTCGACGAGCTCGGGAAGGCCTCCGCGGAGTCCTGGGACAGCGTGAAGCACGGGTTCGCCGACGCGTACAAAGATCTGCAGACCGCGTTCGACAAGGCGGCCGCCAGCATTCGGAAGTGAGGGAAGCGATGCCGACCATCAGCAGTCTTCGCGTCGTCCTGGCTCTGGGGCTCGGTCTTGCTTTGATCGGCTGCGAGCAGCAAGGCCCGGCGCAGAAGGCGGGAGAGAAAGTCGACAAGGCCGTGGAGGGAGCGGGCAAGGCGATCGAGAAGGCCGGCGAAAAGACCGGCGAGAAGCTCGACGAGGCCGCGAAAAAGGTCAGAGACGCGACGAAGTAGCCCCTCGTCCGGTCACGCGTCGCTCATGGGCCGCCCCCGGCGGGCGATGAACTCGGGGAAGGCCGCCTCGGCCTTGGCGCCTCGCATCACGTTCGTCGTGTAGTCGCGCTCGTTCGCCCACTGCTCTTCCAGGTCGCATCCCAAATCACGGAGCAGGAGCGCCTTCACGCCCATCACCGACTCGCGGCGGTTCTTCGCGATCATCGTCGCCAGCCACATCGTCTTGTCGAACAGCGCCTGGCACGGGACCAGATGGTTGAGCAGACCGATGCGATGGGCTTCCTCCGCCTCGACGACGCGGCCGGAAAACAGGAGCTCCTTGGCGATGGGCCAGCCGACCTGGTTCGGCAACGTCCAGGTGCTGTTGATGCGGCCGTAGGCAGCGGCCAGGAAGCGGAAGCTCGCGTGCTCGCACCCGACGCGCATGTCCAGCGACGACGCCAGCACCGCGGCGCCGCCGTACGCCAGGCCGTTCATCATCCCGATGGTGGGTTTGGCGCAGGCGCTGATCTCGTAGCTCCCGCGGGCGCGCACGGCGTTGCGCGCGTCGAGCTCCGCCTGCGTGTACTTGCGATCGTCCTCGCGTTGCTCGTGGATGTCACCGCCGGCGGAAAACGCGCGGTTGCCCGCGCCCGTGAGGACGATGCACCCGACCTCGTCATCGGCGCTCATGCCCGCGACCGCCTCGCGGAGCTCGGTGGAGAGCTGGGCGTTCATCGCGTTGAGCTGCTCCGGGCGATTCATGGTGAGAATCGCCACCCCTTGCGTCTTCTCGACGACCACGTACTGGTCCGCCATTCTTTCCTCCTGCCCATGGCCCATGCGCGACGTGGGGTGTAGCATACACCGCTCGGAGGAGCCAGCGTGCTGACCCGTATCGACCACATGATGATCTGTGTCCCGAAGCTGGACGAGGCCATCGACGCCTACACGCGTATCGGATTCAACGTCTATCCCGGTGGGGCGCACGCGGGCCGGGCGACCCACAACGCGATCGCCTTCCTTCAGGACGACTATCTCGAGCTCTTGAGCCTGCGCGATACCGCTGCGCCCGTCCCCGGCAGCTCGGATGCGCGCCTCGCCGAGTTCCTCGCCCGCGGCGGCGGCTTTCGCTACGTGGCCGTGCAGAGCGACGACCTGGCGGCCGACGTGGCAGCGATGCGAGGGCGCGGCGTCGAGGTGAGCGACGTTGCCGAGGGCGCGCGGCGAACGCCGGGCGGCCAGGAGCTACGATGGAAAGCGGCGAGCCTCGGGTCGCGCAACCCGCTGCCGATCTTTTTCATCGAGCATTTGACCCCACTCGAAGTTCGGCGCCGGCAGGTGGCGCGGGCCGGCGATCATCCCAACGGGGTGCTGCGCGCCGATCGGGTGTACATCGCGGTGCCCGACCTCGCCGTGGCGGCCGAGTCCTATGGCCGAGTGCTGGGCATGCCGGTGCCCAAAGTGCAGCGCGGCGCGGTCATCAAGGCGGACATGGCGGTCTTCGACCTGGGGCCGACGGGCTTGACCGTGGCTCAGCCCGCTGAGCCCGGTCCGGCCGCCGAAGCGCTCGGGCGCCGCGGACCCGGCCCCTTCCAGGTGCTTTATCGCACGCGCAGCATGGACGGGGCGGCCCGCTGGATGGTCGGCCACGGCCTGCCGCCGCCGTCGCGCGGCGTCCGCAACACCGGCGAGCAGGTGATGCTGGTCGGCCCGGACCACGCCTGCGGCGCGTACATCGGCTTCGTCGGTCCGGCCTGAGAAAAGTGGCGGCGCTGGTGGGTCAGGGCAAGAGATCGGCGACAGGGATCGAGCTGCCGGGCGCCGCGAGTGGCGCGACGGTCGCGGGAGGGCGCTGCGTCGTCACGTTGCGGTATCGCCAGGCGTAAGGCGCATCCGGCGACGCCTCGGGTTCACGGTAGACCTCGAGAGAGTGGTGGAGAAGATCGATGATCCAGCACTCGGGGACGCGGGCGCGTGCGTAAAGGCTCGTCTTGTGCTCGCGATCGAACCGATACGACGCCTCGGCGACCTCCACGATCAGCGCTGCTCGGGATGGATGCGCGTCGACGTACGCGCCAGGATCGTGGGGCACAACGGCGACGTCCGGTTCGGGCTCCGAATCGTCGTCGAGCGCGATGGGAAGCTGCGAGTCGATCTGCCAATCGTCGCCGAGCGCACGGCGAAGTGCCGCGAGCACGCGGCGGATCGTTCCGGCATGCCGGCTGCCTTGCGGCTCGCGGACGACCAGCACACCGTCCATCAGCTCGAGGCGCTCGCACGGTTGGAAGACACCCAGCTCGACGAGTCGCTCGTACTCGACACGGGTCCAGCGTCGAGTCTGGGGCGAAAGGGCTGACGTCGAGGCCGGGGCCGTCACATTCACGAGCTTACCATCTACCGCTGATGGCATCCCACGCAGGCGTACGGTGATCGGATCATCATCGTCGCGCTGCCCGGGGCGGTGTCTGGCCGGCGGAACGCTTCGACGTTGCGGGAGGCGTTGGCGATCCGGTCTTCGAGCACGCTCTTGTAGGGCCAGCTCGCGAAGTCCGACGTCAACCGCGCGTTGCGATACATCGTCACCGCCTTCTCGGGCTCGCCGGCCTTCACCAGCATGTCGCCGAAGTTCAGGAAGAACCCCTCGACGTTGTGCGGCGCGATCCATGAGTTCCAGCACACGCGCTTGGGCCCCTCTTTGGTCTCCAGGCGCATGTAGCGAGCGTAGTCGGGATTGGCGCGGTCGACCTTCTCGCCCACGCATACGTCGAGGTTCAGCCACTGGGCCTCGAGCCCCTCGCGGAAGCGCGCCGCATCGTAGGGCTGGGCGCCCGCGCCGTATCCGGCGGTGAAGTAGTTGAACTCCGGCCAGGCCGCGACGGCGTCGCGCATGGTGTAGTAGCCCCGCCGCACGAGCTTCTCGTCCCGGTGAATCGTCCCTTCCGTCATCAGGAGGGAGGCGTAGAAGCCGAGGTACCGGGCCTCGCGGGGATTCAGGCGCACCGCTTCCTCGAAGTACTTGCGGGCGAGCACGGCGTCGTCGGTGATCTCGGGACCGGGACGCGGCGCGAGCCGGGCCCGCTCGGCGAGCCGCCAGATGTGCAGCCAGCCGATGTGGGCGGCGGTGACGGGGTCGTTGGGATTCGCCAGGTAGGCGGCCTTGAGCGCCGTCAGCGCCTGGGGGATCCGGTCGTAGGCGCCGGCGTGCAGCGTTTGCCAGAACAGCTCGTCGGCCCGCACCGCATCGGCCGTGCGCTCGGCGCTCGGGCTTTTCTCGGGCGCGGACCAGACGGCCACGGTGCTGCACCCGGCCGCGAGCACCATGGCCGAGAGGACCGCGGCTCCGAGCAGCGCCGCCAGGATGTTCGCGCTCCGGCCCGACCATAGCCGCTTGGCCGCATCGACGAGTTTCTGGACCATGGTACCCTCCTCCCGCCGGGATCCCCAGGCAACCGACCGTGCTAGACTTTAACGTCGTTAATGGCGAGACTAACAACGTTAAGTGAAGCCGTCAATCCCCGAACCTGAGGAGCGACCCGATGCCGCGTCGGACGAGATCGAGCCGTACCGCCGCGGGACTCCGCGATACCCTCCTGAGCGCGGCCGCGGCGCTGATCGCCAAGAAGGGCCCTCAGGGCTTCAGCCTGCGCGAGGTCGCCCGCCGCGCGGGAGTGTCCGAGGCGGCGCCGTACTGGCACTTCGTCGACCGCGAGGCGCTCCTGGCCGCGGTCGCCGAGCAGGGCTTTCTCGAGATGACCAGGGTGATGATGGCGACGTGGTCTCGGGTCGAAGATCCGCGCGAGCGGCTCCGCGCCCTCGGCGTCGACTACGTGCGCTTCGCGCTCGCGCAGCCGGCGTACTTGCGGGTCATGTTCGGCTCGGAGGTCCCCGACAAGGCCGCGCATCCGAGCCTGAAGGAGGCCGGCGACCGGACCTTCGCGCTGCTGGTGCAGGCGATCGTGGACTGCCAGAGGACGCGCCAGGTGCGCGCCGGGCCGCCCGAGGAGTTGGCGGTCGCCGCCTGGTCGATCGTCCACGGCCTTGCCGAGCTGATCGTCGACGGGAGGCTCAAGGAGCATGTCCGCTCCACCAGGGAAGCGACGCGGCTCGCCCAACGCGTGACGCATCTCTTCATGGTCGGGTTGGCGCCCGATCGAGCGCGCGCCCGGAAGTCGAACCGCGGACGGGTGTAGCATAGCGGCCGACCCGCAACGAGGAGGCTCACCATGGACTACGGATTGTTCACGATGCCGTCGCATCCGCCCGAGCGTAGCCTGTACGACGGCCACCAGTGGGATCTGCAGCAGCTTCGCTGGGCGGACGAGCTCGGCTTCAGCGAGGCGTGGATCGGCGAGCACCACACGGCGCCCTGGGAGCCCCACCCGTCGCCCGACCTGCTCGTGGCCCAGGCGCTGATGCAGACCAGCCGCATGCGCATCGGTCCCGGCGGGTTTCTCATGCCCTATCACCATCCGGCTGAGCTCGCGCACCGCGTGGCGATGCTCGATCATCTGGCCCAGGGGCGCCTCAACTTCGGCGTGGCGGCGAGCGGACTGCCGAGCGACTGGGCCATGTTCAACGTCGACGGCAACTCGGGCCAGCACCGCGAGATGACGCGCGAGGCGCTCGACATCATCCTGCGCCTCTGGAGCGACGAGCCCGAGTTTGACCACAAGGGCAAGTACTGGCACGTCACCAAGACGGGCACGATGCTCGACACGCTGCGTCCGCACATCAAGCCGCTCCAGAAGCCGTATCCGCCGATCGGCGTGGCGGGGGTGAGCAAGGGCTCCGACACGCTGAAGCTCGCCGGCGAGCGGGGCTTCTGGCCGATGAGCCTGAACCTGAGCCCCGCGTACGTCGGAAGCCACTGGGACGCCGTCAAGCAGGGTGCGGCGCGGAGCGGCCGGACGCCGAAGCGCGCCGAGTGGCGCCTGGTGCGCGAAGTCTTCATCGCCGACACCGACGCCGAGGCGATGCGACTCTCGGCCGGCGGCATGATGGGCCGCATGATGCGGGAGTACTTCCTGCCGCTGCTCGCGTCCTTCCAGTTCACCGAGTTCCTGAAGCACAAGCCGGACGTCCCCGACTCCGACGTGACGCCCGAGTACTGCGCCCGCCACAACTGGCTGGTCGGCTCGCCGGCCACAGTGGTCGACAAGCTCCACGCGATCTACGAAGAAGTCGGCGGCTTCGGCACCTTGCTGCTGTTCTGTTTCGACTACTCGGAGAACCCCGGAGCATGGCGTCACTCGATCGAGCTCCTGGCGAAGGAAGTCATGCCGAAGTTCAAGGCGCTCGTCCCGAAGTGAGCGACTTCGACGCGGCCTTGACCGACTGTGCGATGCTCGACGAAGAGGCGCTGGGGCGCCCGTGGTCCTGGCGTGGCCGGCCGCTGGACGTCCGGGAAGCGCTCTACCTGACCCTGGAGGACGTTCAGGAGGCGCACGCGCGCGCGTCCGCCGGCCAGCTGCCCGAATCGCGTCGCATCCTCGCGCTGGCGCAGCGTGCCTTCGGCGACCTCCGCGGTCTGCTGAGCGGACTGCCCGCGGATCTGCTCGACCGGGCGCCGCGCGAAGGCGAATGGCCGGTCCGGGAGACGCTCCGCCACATGCTGTGGGTCGAGCGACGGTACGCGCTGTCGACACGCCACGCGATCGATCGGGCGGACGGAGAGCCGATACGTCTTTCCGAGGACCGCTTGCCCACGCTGGCGCAGATGGACGTCGGCGGGGAGATCGGCGCGGTCCTCGCCCGGATCGGCGAGGCGCGGGAGGAGACGACCCGCCGGCTTGGCGACGTGGTACCGGCGGCGATGACACGGCCGTCGGTGTGGGCGGGCCACGAGATCGACGTGCGGTTTCGCCTCCACCGGTTCGCCGTCCACATCGTGGAGCACACGATCCAGTGCGAGAAAGCGCTGCGGGCACTGGCGTGGTGTCCGACCGAGGGCCGGCGGATCGCGCGGCGCATCGCCGCGGCGCTCGGCGAGGTCGAGGGGCTCGGCGCCGTTACGGAGGCGCGCGAGGTCGAAGCCCGGTTGGCCGAGCGCCTAGCGTCGGTGAGGGTGTGAGCGCCGCCCGCCGGGGCATGGTGCCGGAGGACCTGACGCGCGTCCAGTTCGTGACCGACCCGCAGCTTTCGCCTGACGGCCGGCGGATCGCCTTCGTCGTCACTTCCCTGTCCGAAGAGCGCGACGAATATCTCGCCAACATCTGGATCGTCGCGCTCGCCGGGGGCGCGGCCCGCGGCTTCACCGCCGGGCCCCGGCGCGACATCGAGCCGCGGTGGTCACCCGACGGCGCGAGACTCGCATTCTTGTCCGAGCGCGCGCCGAAGGACAAGCTGCAGCTCTACGTGATGCCGGCCGACGGCGGCGAGCCGACGAAGCTGACCACCCTCGAGAACGGCGTGACGAGCGTGGCGTGGTCGCCGGACGGCGACCGCCTCGCCTTCGTGTCGCCGGTGGGCGGCCAGCGCGAGCCCGAGAGCGAAGAGGAGAAACGCAAGTCCCGGGCCGCTCGGGTCATCACGTCGGTCAAGTACCGCTTCAACGGCGAGGGCTTCATCTACGATCGGCGCCCGCACGTCTTCGTCGTCCCGGCTGCGGGCGGCGAGCCGGTCCAGCTCACCGATGGCGACTTCATCGACGCGGATCCCGCATGGGCGCCGGACGGCCAATCGATCGTCTTCGCCTCCGCGCGTCACGCGGACCGCGACGACGACGACGCGAGCGACCTCTGGCGCGTTCCCGCCACGGGCGGCACGCCGCTGCGCCTCACGACGACAACGGGACCGGTCGTGTTCCCGGCCTTCTCGCCCGATGGTCGCTCGATCGCCTACCTGGCCCGCCTAGGACGGAACGCCTACGGCCGCAACATTCGGCTCTTCACCGTGCCGTCGGACGGTGGCGAGTCCGCGTGTCTTACGGCCGCGCTCGATCGCTCCTGTGGCGCGCTTCCCGTGCGCCCGCTCTGGTCGTCGGACGGCAAGTCGATCATCGTGGCCGCTGAGGACCGCGGCGACCTCGGTCTCTGGCGCGTGGCGACGCAGGGCGCCGAGCCGCCAGCACGGATCGTCGGCGGCGAGCGGGTGCTGAACGGGTTCTCGACCTCGGCCGACGGCGGCGTCGTCGCCTTCGCGGCGAGCCGTCCGGTGGTGCCCGCCGAGATCTTCGTCTGTCGGGCGGACGGGAGCGAGGAGCGCCAGCTCACGTGGCTGAACCGGAGCTGGGCGGACGAGGTCGCGCTGTCGGCGCCCGAGCGCTTCCGGTTCATGCGTGCGGGGTTCGAGGTCGACGGCTGGGTGATGCGGCCGGCCGGCTTCGTGCCGGGACAGCGCTATCCGGCGCTCGTCAACATCCACGGCGGCCCCCACGCGCAGTACGGCCACGGGTTCTTCGACGAGTTCCAGGTGTACGCGGGCGCGGGCTACGCCGTGATCTATGCGAACCCGCGGGGCAGCCAGGGGTACGGCGAGGCCTTCACGCAGGCGGTCGTCGGTGACTGGGGCGGCGGCGACTACGCCGATGTCATGGCCGCGCTCGACGAGGCGCTGCGACGCCACGCGTTCATCGACCCGGCGCGGCTCGGGGTGCTCGGCGGAAGCTACGGAGGATTCCTCACGAGCTGGACGGTGGGCCACACGACGCGCTTCAAGGCCGCTTGCTCGGAGCGCGCGGTGAACTGCCAGTACACGATGTTCGGCACGAGCGACATCGGGCACATCTTCAACGTGGTGGAGCTCGGCGGGCCGCTGCCGTGGGAGGACATGGCGCGCTACATCGAGCGCTCGCCCCTGACGTACGCCAAGGACATCGTGACGCCGCTGTTGATCCTCCACTCCGAGGACGACCTGCGCTGCCCCATCGAGCAGGCCGAGCAGCTCTTCGTCGCGCTCAAAAAGCTCCGGCGCGACGTGCGCTTCGTGCGCTTCCCCGGCGAGAACCACGAGATGTCGCGCTCCGGCAAGCCGCGCCACCGTCTCGAGCGGTTCCGCTACATCCTCGAATGGTTCGCGGGACATATCGGGTCGGGACGGTGACGATAGCATCTTGCGCCAAGGCCGCGGCGAACGAGCTCGAGCGCACCGTCAAGCAGCTCGGCTTCAAGGGCGCGATGATCAACGGCCACACCAGCGGCGAATTCCTCGACGACAAGAAGTACTGGACGATCTTCGAGGCAGCCCAGGCGCTCGGGGTGCCGATCTACCTCCATCCGCGCGACCCGCACCCCGCCGTGATGAAGTCCTATTTCGAGGGCTGCGAGG
>Ga0066709_100000063_pt1 | contig 36724 bp, 35 predicted proteins | sample GraSoiAngelo_158_FD_79665 | JGI IMG/M metagenome (GOLD analysis project Ga0066709, IMG submission 79665) | Grasslands soil microbial communities from the Angelo Coastal Reserve, California, USA - 14_1009_16_30cm | ecosystem: Environmental > Terrestrial > Soil > Grasslands | place: USA...
CTAGCACGCCCCGGTGCCCTCGGCCGGGGCACTGGTGCGCTTGGTGGCGTTCGGCCTCAGACTTCTGTTGACAACCTATAGGAGTAAGCACAGAGTCTCGCCACCGTCCTGACCGGAGAAACGGGGGTGTGGGTCGGAACCACTGACCCAAATGAGGTTCACGCGACTGAGAGAGGGGGAGGACATCATGAGACTGCTGAGCGGTTTTCTCGCCCTGGTCTTGCTGTTGGGAACCGAGCCTGTGGTATGGGCTCAGGCTGATCCTGCCAAGGAGGTCGCGGATATCACGCGGAAGCGAGCGGAGGCGGCCGCCCGGGGCGATGTCAATGCATGGCTGGCAGACCTTGCCGACAACGTGGTATTCACCGTAGCCCGTGCGGGATTCAGGATCGAGGGGAAGGAGGCGGTGCGCGCGTTCATTACCAATCTGTGGCAGAACTATCCGACGCGCCAGGAACTGACCCAACAGGTCACCCGCCGCGTCTTTCAGGACGGCAACGTCTTCGTGGTCAACAGTTATACCGACCAGATATTCATCGACAAGAACGGAAGGATGAGCACGTTGATGCAGCGGAACAGCCAGACGTGGGTCAAGACCGGCGGCCGCTGGCTGCTCGTCGATTTGCACAACTCGGGTATGCCGGGCACCCCGTACACCCCGTAGCCGGGAACTCGGCCTTATGCCCGACTTCCACGGTTTGGTAGCGGCGGCGGCCTCGCGGTCGCGCGTCGTTTTTTGATACCCCGGACGACGCCGGTGACGATCCCGTAGCACTCGTGCTCGCGCAGCACCGACCCCGGTGCTCGTCCAAGCCGGGGCTGGCGCTCGAACAGGTGGAGCGGCGGCACCACAGGTCTCCCGCTGCGAGTGCGTCTCGAGTCGGCTATGCGGCGAACCCGGTGGTCGATCAACCTGAGAATCGTCGTCGCTGGTCGAGCGCCGGCTTTGCCGGCGCGACGATCGACGAGCTAGACCACGAGGGAAGTCGGTGGGGGGCATCGGGGGGAACGGCGGCGCTCCCCCCGATCTTCAACAGTCGGGCCGCCGGCGCTGACGCGACCGAGCAGCAGGAAGCCAACGACGAAGAAGAGCCCGACCGCGATGATCGCCGCGCGTTGATTGCCGGAGAGAAGCCACGACACGGCGCCGAAGACCACCGGACCGAGCACCGCTCCCGTCTTGCCGACCAGGGAATAGAACCCGAAGAACTCGGCTTCGCGCTCGCGCGGCACGAGGGTCGCCATGAAGGTGCGGCTCGCCGCCTGGACGGCGCCGAGCCCGGTCCCGGCGAGGATGGCGACGACCCAGAAGTGCCATTTGGCCTGGACGAAGAAGGCGAGCACGGTGACGGCGGCCCATTGCACGAGCGTCAGCCTCACGACGAACTTCGGGCCACGCACGTCCGTCGGCCGCGCCCACGCCGCCGATCCCACGAGGGCGGAGACCTGAACCAGCATGAACAGGATGATGATCTCTTTGAACGAGAAGCCGAGCGTCTTGGCCGCGAAGACGCCGGCGAAGGTCACGACCGTGTTCACGCCGTCCTCGTAGATCAGGTACGACATCAGAAAGCGGCGCATCTGGACCCGCTCACCGGCGGTCAAGATCTCGCGGAGCGTGGCGAGGGTGAGACGGGCTCCGCGCGCGGCCGCGACGGCGATCGGCATCGGGTGGCGCGCGTCGCCAGGCAGGAGGAAGAACGAGGGCAGCGAGGGCACCGCGAAGAGGACGCCGGCAGAGAGGAAGCAACCCCAGAGCGCGTCGACCGCCGCGAACGGATAGGCGGCCAGGAACGCGACGAGGGATCCGGCGTAGCCGACGGCGAAGCCCGCCGCCGACACCCGGCCGAGCTGCTCGGGCCGGGCGATGCGCGGCAGATACGAGTTGTAGTAGATGATCGCCGCTTCGTAGGTGACGACGCCGACGACGGCGAGCACCCACCCCCAGAGGACCAGGCCCGGACGCACCGTCGCCATGAGCGCGGTCGCGGCGATGCACACCACCGTGAAGCCGATGAAGAACTGCTTGCGGGCGCCGGCGTGGTCGGCGATGCCGCCGAGCAAGGGCGACGTCAGCGCGCCGATGACCATGGCGGTGGAGATCGCCGCGCCCCACAGAAAATCGCCCCGCCCCGTGGCGTTGCCGACGACGAGATTCGCGTAGTACGCGGGATAGACTGTCGAGAGAATGACCGCCGCGAACGCAGAGTTGGCGAAGTCGTACAGCGTCCACGCGACAATCGTGCGCTGCGGCGAGGACGGCACGGCGGCAGGATGACACAGGCCCGGCGGGTACGCTACTATCCGCGTCATGCCGGGCCGACTCGATCGCAAGCAACTCGAGCAGCTCATCGAGAAGGGCGACGTCGACACCGTCCTGACCGTCTTTCCGGACACCTTCGGCCGGCTCATGGGCAAGCGAGTCGTGGGGAGCTACTTTCTCGATCACGTGATGGAGGATGGCGCCCACGCCTGCATCTATCTCTTCACCGTCGACATGGAGATGGAGCCGCTTCCCGGCTTCAAGCTCACCTCGTGGGAGCGCGGGTACGGGGACATGAAGATGGTCCCGGACCTGGCGACGCTGCGTCTCATCCCGTGGCTGCCGAAGACGGCGCTCGTCTTCTGCGACGTCTACACCGAAGAGGGCGAGCGGATCGAGGAAGCGCCACGGTGGGTCCTCAAGCGCCAGCTCGAACGCGCGGCATCGCTGGGCTACGTCGTCAAGACCGCAGCCGAGCTCGAGCTCTATTGCTTCAAGGAGTCGTTCGAGGAGGCGCGCCGCAAGCGCCACCACGATCTGACACCGGTGTCCGGCTATCTCGAGGACTACCACATCCTCCAGACGACGAAGGAGGAGCCGCTGATCCGCGCGATCCGCAACGGCATGGAGGCCGCGGACGTTCCGGTCGAGACCTCCAAGGGTGAATGGGGGCGCGGCCAGGAAGAAATCAACCTCCGCTACGCGGAGGCGCTCGAGATGGCCGACCGTACCGCCCTCTACAAGCACGGAGCGAAGGAGATCGCACACCTGCACGGGTCGGCCGTCACCTTCATGGCCAAGTACGACATGGCCGCGGCCGGCTCGTCGTTCCACCTGCACTCCTCGCTCTGGGACAAGACCGGGCGCAAGGCGCTGTTCGCGGGCGCGGGACGGGGCGCCCGGACGACGAGCACGCCGCTCTTCGGCCAGTGGCTCGCTGGTCAGATGGCGATGGCGCGCGAGTTCGCCTACTTCTATGCTCCGAGCGTGAATTCGTACAAGCGCTACCAGGCCGGGTCGTTCGCGCCTACGCGCATCGTCGCCGGATGGGACAACCGCACCTGCGGCTTCCGTCTGTGCGGCGAGGGCGGCGGGTTTCGCGTCGAGAACCGGATTCCGGGCGCCGATGCCAATCCCTATCTCGCCTTCGCGGCCACGATCGCCGCCGGGCTACACGGCATCGCCGGCCGGCTGAAGGCGCCCAAGCTCTACGAGGGCAATGCCTACGAGGACGCGACGCTTCCTCAGGTGCCGAAGACGCTCCGCGAGGCGATCGGCGAGCTCGAGCGCTCGAAGGTCGCGCGCGCGGCGTTCGGCGATCGCGTGGTCGAGCACTACCTGCACACCGCCCGGCTCGAGCAACAGGCCTTCGACCAGGTCGTGACCGACTGGGAGCTGGCGCGCAACTTCGAGAGGATCTAAGCCACGATGAGCGGGCGGCTCTCCGGAAAGGTCGCGCTCATCACTGGAAGCGGAATGGGCATGGGGCGCGAGACGGCGCTGCTCTTCGCCGAAGAGGGCGCGCGCGTCGTCGTGGCCGACATCGACGCGGCCGCCGCGCGCGACACGGTCGCCCGGGTCGAGAAGGCCGGCGGCCAGGCGCTCGCGATCACCGGCGACGTCGCGGTCGAGGCGGACGTCCAGCGGATTGTCGAGGATGGCGTCCGGCGCTTCGGCGCGCTCCATGTCCTCCACAACAACGCCGGCGTCCTCTGGAAGGACCGCGACCGCTCCGTGCTCGAGACCGACGACCGCTGGTGGGACCGCGTCATGGCGATCAATCTCAAATCGGTGTTCTGGGTCACGAAGCACGGCATCCCCCATCTCCAGCGCGCGGGCGGCGGCTCGATCATCAACATGGGCTCCGTTTCGGCTCTCGCCGGCTTCACACGGGCGCAGGACGCGTACACCGCGGCGAAGGGCGCCCTCATCTCGCTGACCAAATCCCTGGCGATCCAGTTCGCGCGAGACAAGATCCGCTGCAACGTGATCCACCCGGGGATCGTCGACACGCCGCTGCAGGCGCCGTATCTCACCGACGCGATCCGCAAGGAGTTCGAGACCGGGATCCCGCTCGGGCGGATCGCCCAGCCGCGCGAGATCGCCTACGTCGCCTTGTTCCTGGCGAGCGACGAGTCCTCGTTCATGACGGGCACCGAGCTGGTCGTCGACGGCGGCTTCACCGCCGGCTGACGGGAACCTCCGCCGATCAATCCTATCCGCGTCGTCATCATCGGCGGCGGCGTCGCCGGCTGCAGCATCGCCTATCACCTGGCGGTCGCGGGCTGCCACGACGTCCTCGTCCTCGATCGCGGTGAGCTGACCGGCGGCTCCACCTTCCACTCGGCCGGGCTCGTGGGCCAGCTCCGCTCGACCATCGCGCTGACGCGAATCAACATGGCGAGCGTCGAGCTCTATCGACGACTCCGGGACTACACCGGGCGCGATCCCGGCTGGCGCGAGGTGGGAAGCCTGCGCCTGGCGTCGTCGAAAGAACGTCTCCTCGAGCTCAAGCGCCAGGTCGGCTGGGCGCGCACCTTCGGGCTGCCGCTGAGTCTGATCTCGCCGGAGGAAGCGCGTGACCTGTTCCCGCTGATGAGCATCGCCGGGGTGGAGGGCGCCGCCTACCTGCCGACCGACGGCCGGATCGACCCCGCCTCGCTCGCCGGGGCGCTCGCCGACGGCGCGCGCAAGCGGGGCGTCGCCGTCCGGACGGGGGTGAACGTGCGCGGCGTCAAGGTCGAAGGCCGTCGGGTCGCCGGCGTGGAGACCGATGACGGGACGGTGCCGTGCGAGGTCGTCGTCAACGCGGCCGGGATCTGGGCGCACGAGGTCGGCCGCATGGTCGGCCTCACCGTCCCTGTCATCCCGATGGCGCACCAGTACCTGGTCACCAGGCCGATCGACGGCGTCACCCGCGACTTCCCGACGATGCGCGACCCGGACCGCCTCGTGTACTTCCGTGAAGAGGTGGGCGGGCTCCTCATGGGTGGCTACGAGCGGTCACCCTTGCCCTGGGGGCTCGACGGCATCCCACGCGACTTCACTCACAAGCTTCTGGCGCCGCACTGGGAGCGGTTCGACGACCTCATGGCGCAGGCGATCTCCCGAGTTCCGCCGATCGGCCGGGCTGAAGTCATCACGTTGATCAACGGTCCCGAGGCGTTCACGCCGGACGGCGAGTTCATCCTGGGCGAAGCGCCCGAGGTCCGCGGCTTCTTCGTCGCCGCCGGGTTCTGCGCTCACGGGATCGCGGGCGCCGGCGGAGTCGGTCGTGTGATGGCCGAGTGGATTCTCGATCGGCGCGCGCCGATGGACCTCTGGCGGATGGACCTGCGTCGCTTCGGCGCCCACTACGCCGACCGCGGGCATGCCCGCGCGCAGGCGGTTGAGACCTATTCCAGGTACTACAACATCCACTATCCGGGCGAGGAGCGGCGCGCGGGTCGTGGGCTCAAGCTCTCGCCAGTGCATCCGCGGCTCGAGGCCCTCGGGAGCGCCTTCGGCGAGAAAGCCGGCTGGGAGCGGCCGAACTGGTTCGAGACGAACGTCGCGCGATCGCCGCGGACCTGGGCGCCGCGGGGCTGGGCGGCCCATCACTGGTCGACGGCGATCGAAGCCGAGCACCGGGCGACACGCGAGAGTGCCGCGCTGTTCGACGAGACCTCGTTCAGCAAGCTCGAGGTCTCTGGCCGGGACGCCCTGGCCCTGCTCCAGCGACTGGCCGACAACGACCTCGACAAGCCCGTCGGCGCCGTCACCTACACGCAGCTCCTCAACGACCGGGGCGGGATCGAGTGCGACCTGACCGTGACCCGCGTCGGTCCGGAGCGGTTCATACTCGTCACCGGGAGCGCCTTCGGTCTCCACGACCTGGCCTGGGTCCGCTCCCACGTACCGGACGATGGCAGCGTGGCGCTCGAGGACGTGACGGGGCGCTATGCGTGCCTCGGCCTCTTCGGACCTCGGGCCCGTGAGATCCTCGCCCACGCGACGCGCGACGATGTCTCCGCTGCCGCCTTCCCGTACATGGGCGCGCGCCGTCTCACGATCGCCGGCGTGAGCGTGCTCGCGCTCCGCGTCACGTATGTCGGCGAGCTCGGCTGGGAGCTCTACGCGACGACGGCGGACGCGCTCTCCCTCTGGGATGGGCTGTGGAGCGTCGGGGCACCTGCCGGAATGCTCGCCGCCGGGTACCGCGCGATCGACTCGCTCCGACTCGAAAAGGGGTACCGCTACTGGAGCGCGGAAGTAACGCCGGAGCACACGCCGTGGGAAGCGGGCCTGGGATTCTGCGTCAAGCTCGACAAGGGCGACTTCATCGGCCGTGAGGCCCTCGTGAGGCAGAAACAGATGGGGATCGGCACGAAGCTCGTGTGTCTGACGCTCGCCGATCCGAGCCTGGTCGCGCTCGGAGGTGAGCCGATCCTCGCCGACGGGCGCACGATCGGCCGTGTTACCAGCGGAGGCTACGGCTACACCGTGGGCGCATCGATCGCGTACGGCTACGTCCCCGCGTCCAGGGCCGCGCTCGGGACACGCCTGGCCGTCGAGGTGTTCGGCGAGGCGGTTGTCGCCACCGTCAGCCGCGAACCGCTGTACGATCCCAGGGGCCAGAAGCTCAAGGGAGGGAGATGAAGAGGGAGGGGATGATGAGAGAGGGGATGATGGGGGAGGGACCGACGCGGGAGGGGACCAAGGCTCGGATCGAAACGGTCGCGGTCCACGCCGGCGTGCACGTCGATCCCGGGACCGGCGCGGTGACCCAAGCGATTCATCCGTCCACGACCTTCGAGCGTGATCCAGACGGCTCGTACCCGCGCGGGTTCATGTACGCGCGGAACAGCAACCCCAACCGCCAGGCCCTCGAGGAGTGTCTCGCCGCCCTCGAGGGAGGCGCCGGGGCCGCGGCGTTCGCGTCGGCCTCGGCCGCGACCTCCGCCATCTTCCTCGTGCTGAGCCCGGGCGACCACGTCGTCGCGCCGACTGACGCCTACCACGGGACACTACGACTGCTGCGCGAGACCTTCGCTCGATGGGGGCTCGGCACGAGCTTCGTCGACATGACCAACGTCGCGGCGGTGCGCGGAGCGATCCGAACGAATACGCGCCTGGTCTGGGTCGAGACGCCGTCGAACCCGCTGTGGAAGATCACCGACATTGCGGCAATCGGCGAGATCGCCCGCCGGGCGGGCGCGCTCTACGTCTGCGACAACACGACGGCGACACCGGTGCTCCAATCACCGCTCGAGCTCGGCGCCGATCTGGTCCTGCACGCCACGACGAAATACCTCGGCGGCCACGGCGACGTGCTCGGAGGCGTCGTCGTTTCCAGGACTCGTGACGAGGTTTTCGAGGGGATCCGCGCGATCCAGGCGTCGGGGGGCGCGGTGCCGTCGCCGTTCGACTGCTGGCTGGTTCGACGCGGGATCCGAACGCTTCCGTATCGGGTGCGCGCCCACTCGGAGCACGCGCTGCACGTCGCGACGTTTTTGCACGAGCACCCGCGCGTCGAGCAAGTCCACTATCCCGGGCTTCCGACGCACGCGGCGCACGACGTCGCGCGCCGCCAGATGAAGGCCTTCGGCGGGATGGTCTCGGTGCAGGTGAGGGGCGACCGCGAGCGGGCGCTGGACGTCGCCGCGAAGCTCCGCCTCTTCACGCGGGCGACGAGCTTCGGCGGGACGGAAAGCCTCGTCGAGCATCGCGCGTCGATCGAGGGTGCCGGCACACGTACTCCCGAGAACCTGCTGCGGCTGTCGATCGGTCTCGAGCACCCGGACGATCTGATCGACGACCTCGGCCGGGCGCTGTCATGAGGATGGCCGTGCGAGCCGCAGCCGCAGGCGAGGCGAACCTATGATATCCGAGCCCGTGCGAGCCACCGCTGCCGGCGAGGTGCGCCGATGAGCCTCACCGGTCGAGTCGCGCTCGTGACCGGCGGCGCTCGGGGGATCGGGCTCGCCATTGCGCGGAGGCTCGTCACCGACGGCGCCCGGGTGGCGCTCGTCGATCTGGACAAGCCGGCGGTCGAGGCCGCGGCCGGCGAGCTCGGCGCCGCCGCCATGGCCCTCGTCGCCGACGTCACGTGCGGCGACGACGTGGAGCGCGCGGTGGAGACCGCCCACACGCGTTGGGGCCGGCTCGACATCGTCGTCAACAACGCCGGCATCACCGGTGGCTCGAAGCTCACCTGGGAGCTCACCGACGAAGATTGGCACCGGGTCATCGCCTGCGACCTCACCAGCGTGTTTCTCGTCTCGCGCGCGGCGGTGCGGCGCATGCTGTCGCAGGGGAGCGGTCGCATCGTCAACATCGCGTCGATCGCCGGCAAGGAAGGCAATCCGACGCTGGTGCCCTATTCGACGGCGAAGGCGGGTGTGATCGGCTTCACCAAGGCACTCGCGAAGGAGGTGGCGACCCGCGGGATCCTCGTGAACGCCGTGGCGCCCGCGGTCATCGGGACCGACATGGTGAAGCAGATGTCCAAGGAGACCGTGGATTACCTCGTCGCGAAGATCCCGATGGGCCGGGTCGGCCGCCCGGAGGAGGTCGCCGCGCTCGTCGCGTGGCTCGCGTCCGACGAGTGCTCGTTCTCGACCGGAGCCGTCTACGACCTCTCCGGCGGCCGCGCGACATACTGAAGCAGCGTCACCTTCGAGACCGACTCCGCGATGTCGCCCTCGACGGCCATGCGGACGGCTTCCTCCAGCGGCACGACGCGTCGCTCGAGGAACTCGTCGTGGTCGGCGGGCAGGGGATCGGGCGTCAGGCCGTACGCGGCGTAGCAGTACGCGACCTCGTCGAGGTAGGCGTTGGACGGATAGAAGCGCGTCAAGAACGCGAACCGCTCGGCCCGATAGCCTCCCTCCTCGCGTAGCTCGCGCTGGGCGGCGGCCACGGGGTCCTCGCCCGCATGGGCGCCCCCTCCCGGCAGCTCCCACGAGACCCGGCCCTGAAGATGGCGGTACTGACCCACGAGGAGAACGCGGGTCGCGTCGACGAAGGGGAGCACGCCCACCGTCACGCCGACCGCGAGGATCGGGTAAACGACCTCCTGGCCGTCCGGGAGCCGCCACACGTCCTCGCGAAGCGTGAGCTTGCCTCGCGTGTAGTGCGCGGACGACGACAGGCGCGTCCAGGCTGCGTGCATCACCCTATGATATCGTAAGGACGCGATGGCTCGGGACCGCCAGGTCGACGCGCTCCTCAAGAAGCTGCTACAGACGATCGAGGTCTCGCTCGCCGCCGCCGACGCGGCGCGCGACGCCGTCCAGGAGATCCTGCGCCGGGGCGCTGACACCGGCATCTTCTTCGCCGGCAGCAAGAAGGGCGTCACCGTCTCGTCCGTGCTGACGACCCAGGACAAAGAGTTCCTCCGGGCGGTGTCCATCAAGCCCGACCGCTGAGTCCATGCGGCTGCTTCCGATCCTCCTGTTTCTCGCCCTCGCGGTGGTGTTCTTTCTCCCGATGCTGCGCCGGCTCCGCTTGCCGGCGCGCGGAGCGCCCCGCACCCTGCCGGACGAGCTCGTCAAGGATCCGGTGTGCCAGACCTACATCGTGAAATCGCGCGCCGTCCGCCGGACGGATGCCGGCCAGGTGCGGTACTTCTGCAGCGAGCAGTGTGCCCGCCTCGACTCCGGCGGCTGACCCGCGTCGCGTGAGAGTCCGCCGGGCCGAGCGACCGGCCGGCCCGAGGGGCCGTCCGCGCACGACGCGCCGCCATCCGGATCCGTGGCGCGATGCCGATGCCCAGACGAATCTCGCCGAGATGGCCGCCGGGCTCGAGGCGCGCGGCCGAACCCCGGCGCACGCCCGGTTGCGGCGGCGTTTCCTGAGGTTCGTCCCCGTCGTCGCGGGCGATCGCGTGCTCGAGGTCGGCTGCGGCACCGGCGTCGTCGTCCGCGACCTCGCAACTCTCGTCGGGCGACGCGGCGAAGTCGTGGGCGTGGACCGGAGTCGGCTCCTGCTCGATCGCGCGCGCGAGCTCTGCCGTGAGGCCGCACGTCGCCCGCGCATCGCGCTGCGCGCCGCCGACGGCGCCCGCCTGCCGTTCGCCGCACACCGGTTCGACGCCGCGCTCGCCATCACCGTCATCCTGCACGTCGCGGATCCGCTAGGGGTCGTGCGCGAGATGGTGCGGGTGACCCGCCCGGGTGGGCGCGTCGGCGTGCAGGATCAGGATTTCGGCGTGGTTGCGATTACCCATCCCGACCGCACGCTGACCGAGCGCATCATGCACGGGGTCGCCGCGCACATCTATGCCGAGCCGCACAGCGGTCGCCGGCTCCCGGGCTTGCTCCGCGCCGCCGGCCTCGACGGCATCCGCCTGCTGACGGATGTGTACCAGGACACGACGCTCGAGCCGTGGACGAAGACGTTCCTCGAGCGCCGCGCCGAGCGCGCCGTCAGCTTCGGCATCGTGGACGCGTCCACGGCCCAGCGGTGGCTCGACGGGCTCACCGAGGTCGTCGCGCGCGGCGCGTTCGTGTTGACGCTGAACTATTACGGCGCCGTGGGAACGAAACCGGCGTGACTCGTCGGCGCGCCGGCCTGCTCTTCGTCGTCGCGGCCCTCGCCGGACTGATACCGCCGAGCGCCCGGGACGCGCGCCCGGCGCCCCCGTTCGACGGCGCCGCGGCCCTGCGGCACGTCGAGCGGCTCGTGGCCATCGGTCCGCGCCCGGCCGGGTCGCCGGCTGGGGCGCGAGCGCGCCAGTACGTCGTCGACGAGCTTCGGCGGGCCGGGATCTCGGCCCGGGTGGAACCGTTCGACGCCGACACGCCCCACGGCCGGCTGCCGATGGCCAACGTCGTCGCCGTGCTGCCGGGGCGGCGCCAGGACGTGATCCTGATCGGCGGGCACTACGACACCAAGTGGTTCCGCGAGTTCACGTTCGTGGGCGCGAACGACGGCGGCTCGAGCACCGCGCTGTTGATCGAGCTGGCGCGACGGCTGCGCGAGCGGCCGCGCGAGTACACGTACTGGATCGCGTGGTTCGACGGCGAGGAGGCCCGCGAGGCGTGGACGCCGGTCGATAGCCTCTACGGGTCGCGGCGGATGGCGGGGGAGCTCGGAAAGTCACGACGCCTGCCGCGCGCCGTGATCGTGGCCGACATGATCGGTGATCGGGATCTCGGCATCCGGCGGGAGGCCGCGTCGAGCAGGTGGCTGACCGATATCATCTGGGCGACCGCGACGCGGCTCGGCCACGACGCCCAGTTCCTGCCCAAGTCGCTCGCGGTCGAGGACGACCACGCACCGTTCATGCGCCTGGGCGTGCCCGCGGCGCTCCTGATCGATTTCGACTTTCCGCCGTGGCACACGGCGGAGGACACGCTCGACAAGGTGTCGGCCCGGAGCCTCGAGATCGTCGGCAACGTCCTGCTCGAGGCGCTGCCCACGATCGAGGGCGCTCTCACGCGCTTCCGCGACACGCGGCCGTGAGCGCGTCGAGAGTATAATCGCGCCATGCCGCGCGTGAGAGAGATCGAGGACCCCGGCAGCGATCCCATCCTGAAGGAGACGTTCGGGAAAGAGACCGATACCTTCGGCTTCGTGCTCAACACCACCAAGATCCAGGCCCATACTCCCGGGATCATGAAGGCCGCCAAGCAGCTCTCGGCGGCCGTTGAGCGTTCGGGCCTGCTTGCCCCGCAGCTGCTCGCGCTGGTCTATCTGCGGGTCGCCCTGATCAACGGATGTCCCTTCTGAATCGACATCAATGCATCCCGTGGGATGCAGGCCGGGGCATCAGAGGCGAAGATCGCCGAGGCCGCCACGAGCGATCTCTTCGTCGAGGGTGAGAAGGCAGCCCTGGAATACGCCGAGGCGATGACGTTCACCGATCGAAAGGTCACCGGCGAGCTCTTTGCGCGCGTGCGCGCGCACTTCTCCGAGGCTCAGATCGTCGAGCTGACCGCTGCGGCGGCCCTCGAGAACTTCCGGTCGAAGTTCAACGTCGCGCTCGGCATCGAGGCGCAAGGCTTCTGCGTCATCAGGTAGTTAGTCCGCGCTGACTCGCCCCCGCGCCGCCGCTGGAATGACCTCCGGTTGCGGAGATCCTGCCCTCGCGGGAGCAGATTGTGGCTGTCGCGGTTGGTGGTGCAGGGACGGTCTGGAGTTATCCACAGAATCCACACCTTTCACCAAACTACTTCGCTGCTCGGCTTGACAGGCTCGTGCCTCGAGGACGACGATACGCGCGCCGTGATGCTGTTCGTCCGACTCAGATCGTTGCTCTTCGCGTCGTGTCCGGACCATCTGGTGGCGCTCTGCGAGAAATGCCGCCGAACTTACACGCCCGAGCAGCTCGGGACGGAGATCGGCGACGGCTGTTATCTCTGCCACGACTGCGGAGCCGATTTGAGAGAGTCAGTCGTCGCCCACGCGCGGACGTGCCCGAATCTCATACCGCAGAAGCCACCGGCGCGGATGGCGTCCGTCGCCAGCTCGACGATCCCTCCAGCGGTGTCGGAGCGTTTCGCAGCCCGGCGTAGAGGCCGGCTCGGGCTGGACGTCCACGCCGCGGCCAGGTAAGCATGAGCGCCCGGGGCAGCGCCTTGCGTAGCGCGCGTCACGTCGAGCGGCGCGGGTACGGCCAGGATGAGCAGACCTGACTGACCACTTACAATCTCCATAGATAGGACAGACTGCGACAGGCGGCGAGCCGTTGCCGAGACCCCGTGCTATGCTCCACTCGAATCTGGCTGTTCCGGCTACCCTTCCTGTAGAGGCCCCAATGGACGAAGAAGCCATTCGTCTTCTCATCCAGCGAAAACTGCGGGACGGGCGCTTACCGCATAACGACATCGGGCGATTCTGGGCTAGTCCAGGCAACGGGGAGACGTGCGACGCCTGTGAATCGCCTATCACAAAGGAGTATCTCGTGATGGAGGAGGGCGGCGGCACTAGGCTCCAGCCCGGCGCCCCGAAGCCCATGCAGTTACACGTCCTGTGTTATCAGGTCTGGATTAAGGAGCGACGCGCGCTAGAGTCTCGCTAGGTAGCAAGCCGACGTTCTTATGACGCCACGGTGTACGGCGCCAAGCGCACGATGTCTGCCGGCGCGTCCGTGACGATCAGTTGAACCGCCTCACGTGCTACTTCCCTTCACCCCGCGCGGGTCCACGGTGTCGGGGGGGACATTCCGTGAAAGCCCCCCCGGGTTATGTAGGTAATAACCCGATGGACCACTGACGCTCGGTCGAGTGAGGATCGCGTGTGGACTCGGAGATCGTTCGCCTCGTCATCCAACGGAAGCTCCAGGACGGCCGCCTACCGCATGACCGCATCACGAGAACCGGCGATGGTCCAGGTGAGGGTCAACTCTGCGTCGCCTGCGGGATAATCGTTACGTCAGATCAGATGGCGATGGAGGGGACTGCGCCCGAGAGAGGCCAGCGGGCCATTCAGTTCCACGCTCTCTGCTTCCGGATCTGGGATAACGAGAGGGCTCTCGGGCGTCTGGGGTAGCTCCGCGTGGCACGGCGTGCGCTCCCATCCAGTACCCGTGGCGTTCGTGGGCGAGTGCTCCATCCCGCTCGTGTAGGAATCCCAGCAGGCCTTCACGGAAAGCAGTCTCCGGTCTTCTAGGCGCCGTATGATCTCGTCGGCTCGGATCGACTATCGGTCAGCCAATGAGCTCGATCTCGACGAAAACGAGCTCCCGGTCGCTTTCGTTGAAGACGTCGTGCTCGGCACCGGCCGGGCGGAAATAGGCCACACCACTCGAAAGATCTGAGAACAAGTCCTTGCCGGCCTCCACGATCCGCATGCGGCCGTCAGTCACCGGAACGACAACGTAGTCATACTCATGACGATGGAAGCCTGTATGGGCGCCGGGGGCCAGGCGGTGACGGGTTACGCGCGTCCGCCGGTTATCGATCTGGCGATCGGTCTCTTCGAGCATGCGCACCTCGATTGAGGATGGCTGGCGGGGAGTTTAGCCGAACGCCCGGACGCGCACCAGAAGCTGGCCTTCCCGGGCAGCGTCAGGCCGGGCGTGTGCCGCTACGACCGAGCCACGAGCCGGCCGAGGCCCGCGAGCTGCGTGAGCGCGAGCCCCGTCGTACCGACCTGGATCCAGTCCTTCCACTCGCGCGCGAGCGCGCCCATCGTGTGCTCCAGGCCGATCGAGATGCCGGCCACCCGCAGCGCGTTCGCCTCGAGGGTGAGCGCCACGGCGGCGACGAACAGCGCCGGCGCCCACGGCCGACGGCGCGTCGGCATCACGGCCGCGATCATCGCCGCGGCAGCCAGCATCAGCGCGAGCGTCTGGAGCCCCGAGCACATCTCCGCGACCTCGACGCGAACGCTGGGGAGGTCGATATAGACTCCGTCCTGGCGAGTGGGGATTTGGACGGCGCGCAGCATCGCGGCGGCGCCCCAGGCGGTCGCATGCTGAAACCGCGTCGAGAGGGCTGCCTCGATGCCGAGGCCGGGGCCGAACTTGAGCACGCGCGGAAGCCGCGGCAGGATCGCGAGCTCGGGCACGGAGACGGTCTGGGCGGTCCAGATGCCGCCGAGACTCCCGCCATGACCGCCAAATTCTGGCCGCGCGCGAGCCGCGAGGCTTCCGAGGCCGGCGCTGCCAGCGCCGATGTTCGGACCGAAGCCGAGGCAGCCGAGACACCCGGAATGCTCGCCGAAGCCGAGCCCGCTCAGCCAGCCGAGAAACGAGCTGGAAATCTGATCGGTGGCCGTCGAGATCGTGAAGGCCCAGTGGACGGGCAGGCCGTCGTCGCCGGGAAGATCCGCCGTGTCCACGACCATGGCGAGGCTGGCCGTGGAGGTCGCCTCCGTGAGTGTCTGCACGCCGTCGGAGAAGCTGTAGCTCGTGATCGACGGGGTGCGATCCTCGTTCGACGCGAGCCCCGACCCGCCGGCGGTGAACAAGGTCGTCATGATGACGTAGCCGGCGGCGCCACGCCCGTCCGCGGCGGCGCCGGTGGTCGTGCCTTTGACGGCATCCCCGGCGTACGTGTACACCACGTCCGCGTGCGCCGGGAGGATCAGGGCGACGAGGATGATCAGAACGGCGCCGACGGTCCGCATTTGAGCCGCCTCCATATTCCGGAATCAGCAGAAGGGAAATGTCATTCCAAGCAGTCGAATGTATCCAATGTAGCAGAGAAGGATGGGCTGTCGCTATTTATGATCTTTAGGTTGTGTGAAATTTCCGGACGATACCCTCACGGGCTGTCGGTCCAGCACGACGCCACCGACACCTTCGGCTTCGTGAGCAACACCACCAAGATCCAGGCCCATACTCCCCGGATCATGAAGGCCGCCTGCGCGCCCTGGAGGAGATCATCCGGGTGTGCGAGGGGCGGACGCCGCCCCTGACGCTCCTCAAGGGCATGTCCATCTGTGCGCAGCACTACCCGGAGCGCCACCTGAGAACCATGAGGGACATCGACATTCTGGTTGAACAGGCGGCCGTGCCGATCGTCGAAACGCTGCTGCGACAGCTCGGGTACTACCAGCCCTCGGCGTATCCGCCGGAGTGGCTCGAGGGATCCCATCACATTGCCCCGCTGTTTCATCCCGTCACGGGAATGTGGGTCGAGGTTCACCGGGCGTTGTTTTCGGCCAACAGCGAAGTGAGCTTGGACAGGGTATTCGGCCCAGAGAACCTGCGGGCCGAGCTCTCATCTTCGGAATGCCAGGGTCGGCCTGTCAACCGCCTCAGCGACGAGCTGCAGCTCGTCTATATCGCCACCCACTGGGCCCTCGGGTTCAAGCGGGTTGGCGGCATGGTCGGCATGCTCGATCCGATCTACCTTCTCAGAAACGCCCGGGCTCTTCGGTGGGAACGGATCTTCGACTGGCTTGACCGCTCCGTCGCGTCGGCCTGCGTGTACCTGTTGCTCTCGTACCTCGACCGACACCAGCTGGTCGACCTCGCGCTCGGCGTTCTCCAGGACCTCTTCTCACGCCAGCGATCTTTCGGCCGTACGAATCTCGCGATTCTTCATGCGCTCCTCGACCGCTACGTCACCGACGGCCGCGAGTTCGGCCTGCTAGTGAGCGCTCGAAACTTTGACCGGATGTGGAGGAGTCTTCTGTTGCCGGGCCCGCCGTCGCTGAATGTCCTGCTCGGCCTGTGGAACCTGTTGCCCCACCGGGCCACGCTCGTGCGCGCGCTGATCGGTTCCGCCCGCAAGTCCTTCATCGCGGCGTAAGCCGCTCGCGATCCGAGTTGAGGACCCGCAACGATCTGCACAGCCGACGATGCTATGATTCCCATACGTATGAGGTTGTCGGACAGGCGCTCGAAGTTCAACGTCGCCCCTGGGATCGAGGCGCAGGGGTTCTGCGCGCTCAAGACTCACGGATGAGGCGCAAGGCTTCGGCGTGACTTCGCGTTGAGGCTGGCCGGGCCTCACCTCCTTCCCGTCGCGATGTTTTTCGGCTCGTTCGCGTGGTCTTTCGTCTTCGTGAGCTTGCCGTTCCACATCCAACGCATCAGCACGGCGGATCCGGCCGCCACCCTGCGGTGGACGGGCTGGATCCTCGGGATCACGTCGCTCGTGACCGTCGCCACGGCGCCCGTCTGGGGTCGGTACGCCGCCCGCGGCGACCCGAAGGCGTGCTACGTGGCGGTCGAGGCGCTGCAAGGGCTCGCCCATCAGGCCGGAGGCGCGACGATCGGCGTGATCAACTCGGCCCGTATCGGCGCCAGCTTCATCGGCCCGGTGCTCGCGACGACCCTGCTCGCCTGGACGTCGCCGGGTGTCGTCTACCTCTTGCTGGCGGCAGTCGGTCTCGCTTGCGTGCCGCTCGTCAGCTTGCGCCGAGCCGGAGCCCAGGCGTGAGCACCGGCGCCCGGCCGCTCGTGGATATCCGCCTCGACGAGCTCGACACCCGTGGGGGCGTGCCGCCCGGCGCGTGCGGCGTCAGCGAGCACGTCCGCTACGGAGAGTTCTTCACGTTCCTCGGGCCGCCGAAGTCGGGCAAGTCCGACGTCTTGCGCGCGATCGCCGGCTTCCTGCCCATCACGCGGGGCCGGGTGCTGGTCGACGGCCAGGACATCTCCGCCGTGCCTCCGCGCCTTCGCGGCGTCGGCTACGTTTTCCAGGACGGCGCGCTCTGGCCGCATCTGCCCGCGCGCGAGCACGTGGCCTTCGGCCTCCGCCAGCAGCGCCTGCCGGCCGACGAGATCGAGCGCCGGGTCGTCACCGTGCTCGCCCGACTCGGCCTCGCGGGCGTCGAGACCCTGAAACCTCCCGACCTCACGCTCGAGCAGCGCCGTCGACTGGCGCTGGCGCGCGCGCTCGCCGTAGAGCCGCGGGTGCTGCTCCTGGACGAGCCGCTCGCCAACCTCGATCCGACGACGCGCAAAGTGCTTCGGCTCGAGCTGACGAAGCTCCATCGCGACCTTGCGGTGACGACGGTCCATGCGACGCGGAATGCTGCGGACGCGCTGGCGCTTTCCGACCGGCTCGCGGTCATCGATGGCGGCCAGGTCTTGCAGGTTGGCGATCCGGCCGAGCTGTATCAACGACCCAAGAGCCGGGCCGTCGCCGAGGCCCTCGGGCCTGCCAACTTCCTCTCGGTCCGCGTCGTCGAGGTCCGGGACCTCGGCGTAGTGGTCGAGACCGAGCGGGGCGATCGAGTACCCGTCGCGGGGATCGGCGCCTACCGCCTGGGAGATCGCGGGCTTCTGGTGCTGCGGCCGGAGACGTTGTCGATGACGGAGGCGGCCATGGCGCGGGGTCCGGGCATCCCGGGACGCATCGCGCTCCGCGTGTTCGAGGGCGCCCGCCACCTGTACGAGATCGAGATCGGTGCCGGCGCTCCGGTACGGGTCGAGCTGGCGGCGGCGGGTGAGACGCGCATCTTCCGCCTCGGCGACCGGGTCCGCGTCGAGATCTCGAGCGAAACCGTCGTCCTCGTCCCCGACGCCGACCAAGGCACGTGAATCTCCACAGGTCTATGCGATCTCGTCGAGCCCTCGCCCGCCACTGCGCGACCCGGCCGCGGGCGAGGGGGCTCTGCCCTCCGCGACCCGTGTAGTCAGTGTTGACCGGACAATCGCGCTCTCGAAAAGCCAGTCGCGGGTAGTGGCGAGCGTGGTCGCGGCGGGCAGGGCCTCCTCGCCCGCGGCCGGCCGATGCGCGCGCTGAGAGCTAGATGAAGTAGGTCTTATCCTGTTCGAGGATCGACACGCGACCGCTCTCGAGGCGCGCGAGCTCCTCGCTCACCTCCTCGTGAAATTGCGGCTTCACGTGGAAGATCCAGACGGGGATGTCGGGCGGCAGCTTGTCGAGCTCGCGTTGAATCAGCGCGGGCGTCATGTGCTTGGCGACCTGCGCGAGAGGGCCGAGTCGATTCGGGAACGCGCACTCGAGGATGATCGCGCGGAGGCCCCGGAGGCCGCGGGCGGTCCGCCAGAGCGCCTCCGTCGGGCCCGTGTCGCCGGAGTAGATCACGCCGCTCGAGCCGTCGTGGACGATGAAGCCCGTGGCGGGCACGGTGTGACTCACGGGGACCGGCGTGACCCAGAGATCGCCGACGCGCTGCTCGACGTCTTCGACGAGCGTGCGGTACTTCACGACCGGAACGTCGGGGTGCGGGATCTTGCTGAAGTCGGGCCAGAGCGCGTTGTTGAAGACGCCGGCCCGGAGTGTGTTGATCACGGGATCGATGCTGCTGATCGTCACCGCCGCCCCGACCTCGCAGAACGCGAGCGTCTCGGTGAGGTAGACGAGCCCCGCGATGTGGTCCAGGTGCGCGTGCGAGACGATGGCGTGCTCGATCGAGAGCTGCTGGGGGATGGTGAGCGCGCCCGTCACGTTGCCGCCGTCGATCAGAATCCGGTCGTTGACGAGGAAGGCCGAGGGCCGATGCCCGAGACCTTCGCCGCCGAAGGCGCCGAGCACGCGAATCTTCATCGCTTCGCGATACTAGCACACAAATCCGTTGTAAGATGGCGGGGAGCCGCATGAGCGACGAGACGTTCGACTACCCGACGATGGCGCGCGCGTTAATCGTAGGCGACAAGGACACCGTGGCCCGAAAGACGCGCGAAGGGCTCGAGCTGGCGCTGGATCCGAAGGCGCTCATCTTCAAGGGGCTCATCCCCGGTATGGACGTCGTCGGCGAGAAATTCCGCCGCAACGAGTACTACGTTCCCCAGGTGCTCCTCTCCGCGCGCGCCATGTACGCCGGGCTCGATCTGCTGAAGCCGCTCATCACCGCCTCCGCCCGCGGCGGCGACTACCTGGGCATCGTCGTCATCGGCACCGCACAAGGCGACCTGCACGACATCGGCAAGAACCTCGTCGCGATGATGCTCGAAGGCGCTGGGTTCAAGGTCGTGAACCTCGGCCGCGACGTCGCGCCGGAGGTGTTCGTGGCCGCCGTCGGCGAGCACAACGCGAACATCGTCGGCATCTCGGCGCTGATGACCACCACCATGCCCGCGATGAAGCGCACGATCGACGCGCTGATCAAGGCGGGGCTCCGCGAGCGTGTGAAGGTCATGGTGGGCGGGGCGCCGGTGAGCCAGGCGTTCGCCGACGAGATCGGCGCCGACGGCTACGCCAGGGACTCCACGCTCGCCGTCCTCAAGGCCAAGGCCCTGGTCGGCACGGTGGCGGGGGTCGCGTAAGTGAGGGCTCGGGGCTGGGAGGTCGTCGAGCGGATCCGCGGCGGCGAAACGCTCGTGTTCGACGGCGGCTACGGGACGATGCTGTTCGCGGCGGGGCTCGCCAACGGCGCCTGCCCCGAGCTCTGGAACGACACGCATCCCGACGTGGTGCGGGGGATCCACCAGGGCTACTTCGCCGCCGGCAGTGAGATCGTCGAGACGAACACGTTCGGCGGCACGCGACTCAAGCTCAACGAGTACAAGATCGGTGACCGGACGCGCGAGCTGAACGAGAAGGGCGCCCGGCTGGCGCGCGCGGCCGGGCCCGGGTACATCGCCGGGTCGATCGGACCTACCAGCCGCCTGCCGGTCGACTACGCGCTCGACGAGGGCGTCACCGACGACGAGTACACCGACACGTTCCGCGAGCAGGCCGAGGCGCTCGCCGAAGGGGGCGTCGACCTCTTCGCGGTCGAGACCATGATGTTCCCGCAGGAGTGCACGGCGGCGGTCCGTGCGTGCAAGGCGGTGGCCGACCTGCCGGTGATGGCCACCATGTTCTTCCAGTACGAGGAGATCCACGACCGCGACCGCACGATGTGGGGTGAGAGCCCGGCCGAGGTCGCGAAGAGCCTGCTCGCCGCCGGCGCCGACGTGATCGGCATGAACTGCGGCCGAGGCCCGGACCGCGCGATCGTGATCATCAGAGAGATGCGGCGGGTGACCGACGCGCCACTCGTCGCCTATCCGAACGCGGGACTGCCGATCACGACGGGCGACACCGTGACGTACGAGCTCGGCCCCGCGGAGATGGCGCGCGAGTATCCCGCGCTGCTGGACGTCGGGTGCAACATCGTGGGCGCCTGCTGCGGCTCCAACCCCGAGCATATCCGCCGCATCGCCGAGCTCGTGCGAGGGCGTCCGAAGCACCGGTAAGTGTCCGCGACGTTTTCCACCGCGCCGCGCGTGCTCACGGCGCTCCCGCTCGCCATCGACCCCGACGAAGTCCTGCGGTTCCAGGGTTACAAGAAGTCCGTCGATACCCCGGGTCCGGAGGTGCTGGCGATCTTCGACGAGGCTCTGGCGCTCGGCCGCGGCCTCGTCGCACCACGCGCCGTCGTGCGCTGGCTGGCGGTCACGCGACGCGACGCCGACACGATCGAGGCCGGCGGAGTCACGCTGACGATTCCCGACGTCGGCCGCCTGTGGGGTCCGATTGAATGGGTGGCGGCTGCCGTCTGCACGATCGGCGACGGGCTCGAGCGGCGCGCGGCCGAGCTGTGGGCGGCGCGCGAGCTGCCGCTCGCCGCGATGCTGGACAGCGTCGGCTCGGGTGCAGTCGAGAGCCTGGCCGAGTACGTCAACGACCTTCTCTGCCAGGAGGCGATCCCGCTCGGTCTGCCGGTCACGAACCGGGTGAGCCCCGGGTACGGCCGCTGGGACGTGCGCCAGCAGAAGTCGCTGTTCGGGATGTGCCCCGGCGACGCGATCGGCGTCAGCCTCAACGAGGCCTGCTTCATGAGCCCCGTGAAGTCCATCTCGTTGCTGGCGGCGGCCGGAGCGCGGGCGAAGGTCGACCACTACTTCAGCCAATGCGCGCGATGCTGGATGCCCGATTGCGCCTACCGCCGCATGCCGGCCCGCAAGACCGTTCACCGCTAGACCGTACGCCGACCGGACTGCGGGGCGGAGGCGGGAGCGCGCCGCGGACGGGTGGCGCCGGGGGCCGCACCCCCGCGACCGGCGGAGTGGGACCCCCTCGTCCCGTGCGCAGCTCGAAGAGCTGCGATTCGGGCGAGTGGGTGACGGAGCCGATCGCGGGGGTGCGGCCCCCGGCGCCAGGCCCCGTCCGCGGCGCGCTCCCGCCTCCGGACCGCGGTCCGGTCGCGCACGATCTGATACGATGCTGGAGATGCGACGGGATAACATCGTGCTTGTGGGATTCATGGGTGCCGGAAAATCCGTCTGCGGCCGGCTGCTCGCCCGCCGTCTCGGGCGCTGCTTCGTCGAGACCGACGACATGATCGTCGCCCGCGAGGGCCGCTCGATCCCCGAGATCTTCCGCGCCATGGGCGAGCCACGGTTCCGCGAGCTCGAGGCCGAGACGCTCGAGGCCCTCAAGCTGAAGTCCGGCGAGATCATCGCGACGGGCGGCGGGTTGCCGTGCCGCGAGGGCCGGATGGAGCTCTTGCGAGAGCTGGGCACGGTGGTGTGGCTCGACGGGGACGTGCGCGAGCTGCACGCGCGCGCGAGCCGGGTGGGGAACCGGCCCATGCTCGACGGGCGCTCGATCGAGGAGATCGAAGAGCTCTATCGGTCGCGCCAGCCCTACTACGGGCGCGCGCACATCACGATCGATACGACCGGACTCGGCGCCGACCAGGTCGTGGCGCGTGTCCTGTCCGCGCTGCGGGACGCGCATGCCGTACGAGCTTAGCCGGCGGCTCGAAGCCGCCCCCCTCCTGTGCGACGGCGCCATGGGGACGCTGCTGTACGCGCGGGGCGTCTCGCTGGACGCGTGCTTCGATGTCCTCAACGTGAACAATCCCCGGGTCGTCCAGTCGATCCACGCCGACTACATCGCCGCCGGCGCCGACTGCATCGAGACGAACACCTTCGGCGCGAACCGGTTCAAGCTCGCGGTGCACGGCCTGGATCGTCGGGTACGCGAGATCAACCGTCGGGGCGCCGCGATCGCCCGCGACGTGCGCGAGAGCTCGGGCCGCGACGTCTTCGTGCTGGGCTCCATCGGGCCGCTCGGGAAGTACCTGGCACCACTCGGCACGGTGACCGCCGACGACGCTCGCGCCGCGTTTCGCGAGCAGGCCGAGGCGCTGCTCGAAGGCGGCGTTGACGCGATCGTCCTGGAGACGTTCTCGGATCTGGAGGAGGTCACGCTGGCGGTGGCGGCGATCCGATCGATCACCGACGTGCCGATCGTCGCGCAGATGGCGTTCACGAACGACGGTGTCACCTTCACCGGCCGCCCGGCGGCGGAAGTCGCGCGGATTCTGCGGGCCCTGCCGGTCCAGGCGCTCGGCGCGAACTGCTCGGTCGGCTCGAGCACGCTCTACGAGGTGCTCGAACAGATGCACGCCGAGGCGGGGAACCTGCCGCTGTCCATCCAGCCCAACGCCGGCCTGCCGAGTCGGATCGGCGAGCGTCTTATCTATCTGTCCTCGCCCGCCTACATGGCGGAGTACGCCGAGCGGATGGTGGCCTCCGGCGCGCGCCTCGTCGGTGGCTGCTGCGGGACGACGCCCCAGCACATCGCGGCGATGCGCGAAGTGCTCGACCGGAGGCGTCCGGCCCGGCCCGAGACGCGGCGCGCGCCGGTAACGGTCCGCCCGATGGCGGCCACCGCGTCGCCCGGGCTCCACACCGCCCGGCCGCCGACGGTGCTCGGGCGCAAGCTCGCGGCCGACGAGTTCGTCGTCACCGTGGAACTCGATCCGCCCCGCGGCCACACGGTCGAGAAGCTCGTCCAGGGGGCCAAGCTCTTGAAGGAGCGCGGCGTCGAGATCGTCGACATCAACGACGGCTCGCTCGGGCGGGTCCGGATGGCGGTGCTGCCGACCGCCCTCCTCGTGCGCGACGCGACGGGCCTCGACATCAACATGCACTTCACCTGTCGCGATCGGAACCTCATGGGCATCCAGGGGGACCTCCTCGGCGCCCACGCGCTCGACGTGCGCAACATTCTGGCGATGACCGGTGACCCGCCCCGTACGGGCGACTACGCCGATGCCACCGCCGTCTTCGACGTGGACGGCGTGGGCCTCATCGAGATCCTCCGGCGGATGAACGAGGGGCGCGACGCGACCGGGAGCAGCATCGGCGAGCCGACCTCGTTTTGCGTGGGCGCCGCGCTCAACCCGGCCGCCGCGGACGTCGCGCGCGAGATCGACCGCTTCCATCGGAAGGTGGCGGCGGGTGCGCGCTGGGTGCAGACGCAGCCCGTGTACGACCTGGAGCTGCTCGATCGCTTCCTCGACCGTGCCGGGGGCTCGCCCGTCCCCGTCCTGGTCGGGATCCTCCCGCTGCACAGCGCGCGCCACGCGGAGTTCCTTCACAACGAGGTGCCGGGCATCTCGATTCCCGGGGCGGTCCGCCGCCGACTCCACGAGGCAGGTGACGGCGCGCTCCGCGTCGGGATCGCGATGGCGCAGGACCTCGTCCGGGTGGTCCGGGGGCGCTACGCCGGCGCGTACTTGATGCCCTCGTTCGGGCGGTTCGAAGTCGTCGCCGAGGTTCTCGATGCGATCCACTGAGCTCTCGGCGCTCGGCGTCCGCGAGGCGGCCGCGGCGATCCGCGCCGGCGCCCTGAGCCCGGTCGAGCTGGTGGACGCGTGCCTGGCTCGCATCCGTGCCCTCGATGGCGGTCTCAAGGCGTGGGCGCACGTCGACGAACGTGGAGCGCGCGCGACGGCGCGCGAGCGTGAAGCGGAGGCGCGCGAGGGACGACTCCGTGGCCCGCTGCACGGCGTCCCCGTCGGCGTCAAAGACATCTTCGACGTCGCGGGCCTGCCGACGACCGGCGGCGCTCGGCCCTTCGCCCACACACGGCCCAGCGTGGACGCAACGGCGGTCACGCGGCTGCGTGCCGCTGGCGCGATCGTCCTGGGCAAGACCGTGACGACGGAGTTCGCGTATCGGGATCCGGCGCCGACGCGGAACCCGTGGAATCCCGCGCACACGCCCGGCGGCTCGTCGGCCGGATCGGCCGCCGCCCTCGGGGCGCGTATGGCGCCGCTGGCGCTCGGCTCGCAGACGGTCGGCTCGGTGCTGCGGCCCGCCGCCTATTGTGGCGTCGTCGGCTTCAAGGGTACGCACGGCCTGGTGCCGGTCGCCGGCGTCATCCCTCTCGCGTGGTCGCTCGATCACGTCGGCGTCCTCGCCCGTTCCGTCGCCGACGTCGCCCTGGCGATGTCCGTGCTCTCGGGGAAGGACCTCGAACCGACGGTGGTGGGCGCGCCGCGGCTGGCGCTCGCTCCCGAGCTCCTGGGCCGCGCCTCGCGCGAGGTCGCGGCTCACGTCGAGGCCGTGGCCGATGCGTGTGCGCGCGCCGGCGCCACGGTGTCGAAGGTCGAGCTGCCGGCGACGTTTCGCGGGCTCCACGCGGCGGGGCTGACCGTGCTGGAGGCCGAGGCGGCCGCGTACCACGCGCCCTCGTTCGCCAAGCACGCCGACGACTACGGCTCGGAGATGCGGAGCCTCATCGAGGCGGGGCTCGGCCACCCGGCCGCGGCGTACATCCAGGCCAATCGCGCCCGCCTCGCCTTCCGCGAGGACGTGATGCCTCTCCTCATGGCGCACGACGCGCTCCTCTGCCCCACGGCGCCCGCCCCGGCGCCGGCGGGGCTCGGCTCGACGGGTGACGGCTCGCTCTGCGCGCCGTGGAGCAACGCCGGCGTTCCGGCGATCTCGCTGCCGAGCGGCATCGCGCCGTCGGGGCTGCCGCACGCGATCCAGCTCGTCCAGGCAGCGGGGGCGTCGGCGCGCCTCCTCGGCGTCGCCGCCTGGTGCGAACGGGTGCTCGGCTTCTCGCAGGCCCCGGTGGTCTAGCCCGCCGCCCGTGCTCGACCTCAAGATCGAGGGCGCGGAAGTCATCGACGGCACCGGGCGCCACGGGGCGCGCGCGGACGTCGGGATCGTGGACGACCGGATCACGGCGATCGGCGATCTTCACCGCGAGCCCGCCGGACGCAACCTGCACGCGTCTGGGAAGGTCGTGGCGCCCGGCTTCATCGACATGCACTCGCACTCGGACTGGCGACTCTGGGAGAACCGCCGCGCCGAATCGAAGGTGAGACAGGGCGTGACCACCGAGGTGGTCGGCAATTGTGGATTCTCTCCCGCGCCCGTGTCCGATGAGTTCCTGGACGATCTGCGAGGTTTCGCGCTTCACGTGCCGGCGGGCATGGACTTCCGCTGGCGCTCGGTCGGCGACTATCTCCGGGCGTTCGACGCCATCGGCACGGCGCTCAATGTGATCCAGCTCATCGGCCACGGCACCCTGCGGGTGGCGGCGATGGGCTTCGCGAGGCGCGCGCCGACGGCGGCCGAGTTCGGCCGGATGCAGACCCTGCTCGCCGACGGGATCGAGGACGGCGCCTGGGGGCTCTCGACCGGGCTCATCTACGCGCCCGGCTCCTACGCCACGACCGAGGAGCTCGTCGAGCTCGCGACCGTCGCCGGGCGCCACCGCGGCTTCTACGCGAGCCACATCCGCGGCGAGGGCGCCACGCTCCTGGACGCGGTGCGCGAGGCGATCCACATCGGGCAGGAAGGGGATCTGCCCGTGCAGATCAGCCACGTGAAGGCCGCGGGGCGACCGAACTGGGGCAAGGTCGCCGAGGCGCTCGAGCTCATCGACGCGGCACGCGGCGAAGGCCTCGACGTCATGGCCGACGTCTACCCGTACACTGCATCGAGCACGACGCTCCGGACGCTCTTGCCGGACTGGGCCCTCGAAGGCGGGATCGACGCCATGCTCAAGCGGCTCGCCGACCCGGAGGCCCGGGCCCGCATTCGCCGCGACGTCGAGGCGCCGGCGACCGGCCAGGGGCTGCTCGATCGCATCGGGTGGGAGAACATCATGGTCGCCTCCTGCACGCGGCGCAAGGACGCCGAGGGAAAACGAATCTCCGAGATCGCCGCCAGCCGCGGCATGGACGCGCTCGACGCCTCGCTGGAGCTGATCGTCGCGGAAGCGGGGAAGGGGTACATGATTCTCTTCCAGCTCGACGAGGGCGACCTCCAGCGGGCGCTGGTCCATCCTGCCGTGATGATCGGCTCCGACGGCTCGGCGCTCGCGCCCTACGGCAGTCTGGCGACGGGTAAGCCGCACCCCCGGAGCTACGGCACCTTTCCACGCGTCCTGGGCGAGTACGCGCGCGAGCAGCGCGTGCTGACGCTGTCCCAGGCTATCCACAAGATGACGGCGCTCCCGGCGCGCCGCCTCGGGCTCAAAGATCGCGGTGTGATCGCAGTCGGCGCGCGCGCCGATCTCGTGGTGTTCGACGCGCGTCGCGTCGCGGACCGCGCCACGTACCAGGATCCCCATCAGTACCCGGCTGGGATCGAGCACGTGCTCGTCAACGGCCGTTTCGTCATCAAGGACGGCGAGCATACCGGGAGTCTCCCTGGCCGCCTGCTCACCCCGGCGTGACACCATGAAGAACGGGCGCGCGTTTCCCGACGTGCTGGCGCCGATCTCAGCGGCCGCCTCGGTGGCCGAGGGGCTCAACGGCACCTTGCGCCGCCTGGTGGACCTCACCGGCGCCACGGCCGGTGCGCTGGCGTTCCGGCCGCGCTATCAGGCGCCCGTGGTCGTCACCGCCGGCGCGCGACGCACCGTCGCGGGCGCGCGACCCTCCCCCGTCACGCTCCGGAGCTGGTTGACGACGGTCGCGGCGACGCCGGCCCGCGACACGCAACTCACGCGCATCGTGCCGCCCGGCGCGCCGCCGAGCCGCAAGGCGGCGCTGCTGCGGGTGCCGCTCGGGGCGCCGGGCCGTCCCGTCGGCGAGCTGGTCCTCCTCGGTCGCGTCGGTGACCTCACGGCGGCCGCGCTGCCGGCGCGATTCCCGCACGAGCTCGGAACGGCGATCGACCGTCTCGGTCATCGCGAGCGGCAGGCGCTGCGCGCGGCCGCGGTCGACGAGCTCACCGGACTGCTCGCGTCGCGCCACACGCTCGACGAGCTATTCGTCGCGTTCGCCGATGGCGCCGCGAAGCTCGTGCGGTTCGACGCGATCGACGTGTCGCTGCTCGCCGCCGAGCGCGAGGAGTGCGAGGTCATCGACCTCACGGCCGGCGGACGTGGCGCGCCCCCGCCACGCGAGACGCGGGTGGCGCTCGAGGGAACCCTGCTGGCGCGTGTTGTGACCGGGGGCGCCCCGCTGCGGGTCGACGACCTCGAGCGCGACCCCGGGCCCGACGCGGGCCGCGCAGCCGCCCGCGGCCACCGCGCGGTGGCGCTCGCCCCCCTCGTCTCGGGCGGCCGTGTGTTGGGCGCGGTCACCTTCGCGGCGGCACGCCCCGGCACGTTCGACGACACCGACCTCGAGGTGATCGTCGAGCTCGCGCGCCCCCTGGCCCTCGGCATCGAGCAGTGGCGCCTCGCCGACGAGAGCGTCAGGGGCGCACGCGAGACGCGGGCACTGCTCGAGGCGGGCCGGGCCGTCACTGCGAGCCTCGATGTCGGCCGGACGATCCGCGTGATCCTGGAAGAAGCGCGGGCCGTGCTCGGCGTCGACTCCTGCAGTGTGTCGACGATCGATGAGGAGACCGACGAGCTGGTCATGGTGGCGAGCCTCGACGTGCCGCCGGAGATGGTGTCGTCGGTCCGGCTTCGACCGGGTGAGGGGATCGCGGGGCTCGCCGTGCTGGAGCGCCGCCCGATGCAGAGCCGCGATACGTGGGCCGACCCGCGCGTGCGGTTTCAGCAGCTCCAGCGGGGCAGCGGGTTCCGCTCGATGCTCGTGGTGCCGCTCCGCATCGGCGAGCGGGTCACCGGTGCCATCAGCGTGCTTCGGAGCGACGTCCACGAGTTCTCGACGCACGAGGAGGAGCTGCTCGTGGCGCTGGCCGACCAGGCGGCGATCGCCCTGGAGCACGCGCGTCTCTATACCGAGCTCGAGGAGATGGTCGCCGACCGCACCCGCGAGCTCGACACGCAGAAGCGGTTCGTCGAGGTGGTGCTGGAGACGCTGCCGCTCGGCGTGCTCGTGCTCGACGCCGACCTCGGCGTCGTCCGGGTCAACCGCGCCGGCGCCGAGGCGTTGGCCTGCGACCCTCGTGTCCGCGGCCCGCTGGTCCGGCTGCTTCCGGACGACAAGGCGGAGCTCGTGCGGGCGTTTCTCCGGGAGGCGTTCCATACCCGACGTGTCCACTCGATCGAAGAGGAGATGGTCATCGCCGGCGACTCGAAGATCTTCCGGCTCACCGCGGCGCCGGTCGGGTCGGCCAGCGAGCCCGGCACCCACGCGGTGCTCCTGGTGGAGGACGTCACGCGCGCCAAGCGACTCGAGCGCCAGATGCTCGTGACGGAGCGGCTGACGACCGCGGGACGGCTCGCGGCCGGTGTCGCGCACGAGCTCAACAACCCGCTGGCCACGATCGCCGGGTGCGCCGAATCGCTCCAGGGGCGTTTGGGAGATGGCGATTCGGAGCCCGGAGAGTTCCGTCACTACCTGCGCCTGATCGAGGAGGAGGCCTATCGCTGCAAGGAGATCACCGGAAGCCTGCTGCAGTTCGTCCGCGATCCGGGGAGCCGCCGGGGCCTGACCGACCTGAACGGGGTCGTGCTGAAAGCCGTCGAGCTCTTGTCGCACCAGTCCCGGTTCGCCCGGAGCCGCGTCGTGACCGAGCTCGATCCCGCGCTGCCGCCCCTCGCGGCGAACGAGGGCCAGCTGCGTCAGGTGTGCCTCGGGCTCGCGTCGAACGCGCTCGAGGCGATGGAGGGGCGGGGCACCCTGACCATTCGATCCCGCCAGGTCGGCGGCGAGATCGAGATCGAGCTCGAAGACGAGGGGCCGGGGATTGCGGAAGAGAATCTCGCCCGCATCTTCGACCCCTTCTTCACGACCAAGCCGCCCGGGCAGGGGACAGGGCTCGGACTCCCGATCGCCCAGGGCATCGTGACCGACCACGGCGGCCGGATCGAGGTCAGCTCGGCGCTCGGCAAGGGCAGCGTGTTCCGCGTGGTGCTGCCGCTGTGACGCGTCCGATCCGCGTGCTCGTGGCCGACGACGAGCGGAACCTGCGTGAGCTCATCATTCGCGAGCTGGGCCGGCGGGGGCACGACGTCGACGGCGCGGCCGACGGCGTCGTCGCGCTCGAGCGTATTCGTGAGACGTCGTACGACGTCGTCATCCTCGACATGCGGATGCCGCAGAAGGAGGGCATCGAGGTCCTGCGCGAGCTGGCGTCCTTCCCCGAGGCGCCGCAGGTGATCGTGATGACGGGCTTCCAGGACGTCCCCGCCGCGGTGCAGGCGATGAAACTCGGGGCCTACGACTACCTGACCAAGCCAACCACGATCGAGGAGCTCGATGTCGTCGTGCGCAAGGCGGCGGAGAAGGTCCAGCTTCTCCGCGACAACGTGGCGCTGCGCGCCCACGCGCCCGGCGCGGCGCCCTTCGGCGGCCTCCTGACGCGGAGCCCTCGGATGGAGGAGGTGATGCACATCGTCGATCGGGTCGCCCCGACCGATTCGACGGTGCTGGTCCTCGGCGAGAGCGGCACCGGCAAGGAGCTCGTCGCGCGCGCCGTCCACGAGCTCTCGGCCCGGGCCTCCCGCGCGTTCGTGCCGATCCACTGCGGCTCCCTGCCGCGAGAGGTCTTCGAGTCCGAGCTGTTCGGCCACGAGAAGGGCGCGTTCACCGGCGCCGTCGGAACCAAGCCGGGGCTCGTCGAGCTCGCCGACGGCGGCACCCTGTTCCTCGACGAGATCGGCGAGATGGAGCCGGACAGCCAGGTGAAGCTTCTGCGCGCGCTCGAGACCGGGACGTTCTTCCGTGTCGGGGGCACGCGGCCGCGTCGCGTCGACGTCCGCCTGGTAGCGGCCACCAACCGCGACCTCGCCGAGGCGATGAAGGCGGGCGAGTTCCGCCAGGACCTCTACTATCGCATCAACACCATCACGATCGCGCTGCCACCCCTGCGCGAGCGGCCGGAAGATGTGGCACTCCTCGCCCAACACTTCGTCGAGGCGAACGGGACCTACGGCGTCAAGCGGCTCGGCGCTGCCGCGCTAGCGACACTGGAGGCGTACGGCTGGCCCGGCAACGTCCGCGAGCTGCTCCACGCCGTCGAGCGCGCCGTCATCTTGAGCAAGGGTGACGAGATCCAGCCCGCGGATCTTCCGCCAGAGGTTCTCGGATCCACCCCGTCGCCCCTGGCATCGCCGACCGGGAGCCTCGAGGCGATGGAGCGTCAGCACATCGTCTCGATCCTGCGCCAGGTCGGCGGTCACCGCGGCAAGGCGGCCGCGCTCCTGGCGATCGACCCGAAGACGCTCTACCGGAAGATCATCAGCTACGGCGTCGCGTCCAGTGAATGGCGGTAGAGCCTAGCTGCGGTGTCGCCTCCAGGCGAGCCGACCGAGGGCAACAAGCCCCGGGCCGAGCAGGAGGAGGGTTCCCGGCTCTGGAGCGGCCGACGGCCCCGGCGAGGTCTGCAGAACCGCGATGTCCCAATCGAAGACGTCGCCTTGCGAAGAGTTGATGGTCACCGTGTTCAGGCCGTTGACCGCCGTCCCGAAGAGCTGGAACAGACTGGCGAACCCCCCGATATTCTCGTCGATCGGTCCCCCGATCACCGTTCCGTTGAGACTGATGGTCTCGTTCGACTGGATCGTGTTGTCGGCGCCGGTGTGGATCCACACCGCCGCCGGGCCGGCGGAGGCATTGAACGCGGTCGAGTTGACGGCGCCGATCCCGGCGTTGTTTATGAAGTCTTGGGCCCCGTCGTTCACGACCACGTGGCCCACCGGGAGGCTCGGATTCGAGAAGACGACGACCAGCGCCAGGCCGTAGTTGTTCGTCAAGCCCGATGCTGATGCGCTGAAGCTACCGCTTCCGGTGACGAGGCCCGTGACGTTCCATTTGTAGTTCGAGGCGTCACCGCTTGTCGCGAAGGCCGAGACGCTGCCGAGGTTCGTGGCGCCGAACACGGCCGACGGCGTCACACTCTGGAAGTAGTTGTCGGCGTAGAGCGTGGCGGACAGGATCGTCGAGCCGACTGGAACTCCCGAGACGAGCAGCGAGCCGCTTGGCGCCGATGCCCCGGCCGCCGCGAAGGCGGCCACGGTCGCGGCCACGTTACCGTCGAAGGTTGACGAGGTCACGAGCGTCGCGGCGGCGGGCGCGGCGGTGGCTAGGCCATACAACGCCACGATCCCTATCGACCTGGTGAAGAGTTTCATCGCTGCCCTCCGATTTCGAGCACGTGGAGGACCTTGAGCAGCAAATCTGGAGCCAAATCGCAGAATCGTTGATAGTCGTCCATTTCGAAGCCTGGACGAAAGGACGGGCCCTCCAGTTGTAAAGTTTGCTGACGCTCGGCATCCCCGCACCCCGGGCGAGCGCCTTTGTGGGAATACAGGTCGTGATGGCTCCGGTGCCGATCGGGGCGCGCTGCCGCGCGTGTCAGTGTCGTCCAGTTGCGTGCCGTCGCGGCCTGTGTACACTTGAAATCGTCCGTCGTTTGGGCGGACCTCGCCTCCGATGAAACAGGCCTTCCGCGTTCGCGGGGCGTGCAAGACAGCGGAAGACAGTCCGAGGGGGTTTCGATGGCATCCAAACTCTATGTAGGCGGTCTTGCGTACTCCACGACCAGCGAAGGGCTTCGCGAGTTCTTCGCCCAGTGCGGTAACGTCCTGTCCGCGACCGTGATCACGGATCGTTTCTCCGGGCAGTCCCGGGGATTCGGGTTCGTCGAGATGGGCACGGCGGAAGAGGCTCAGAACTCCATCTCCCAGCTGAACGGACGTGAGCTCGATGGGCGGCGAATCACTGTCGAGATCTCCAACCCGCAGGCCCCGCGTACGGGTGGCGGCGGGGGCCGGCCGGGTGGGGGTGGGCGGCCTGGCGGTGGCGGGCGCGGTCCCGGCGGTGGCGGCGGGCGAGACAGCGGCTACGCTCACCGGCCATCCAAGCCAGTGAAGTGGTAGTGCGAGCCGCAACACGTCGCGGGGCTGGGGCCCCGCCAGCTGAGGCGAGACGAGGAACTAGAACCTGAACGGAAGGGGCCAGCCGATCTCGGCTGGCCCCTTCGTCGTTCGATCGGGTCGCGAGCGTCTAACTGTAGATGCTCAGACGGCGGGGGTTGCGGGCTCGGCCCCGTCGAAGATGCGGTCGTAGCGGCCATACTCCCGCGCCGCGTCCATGAACCACTTCACGATCTCGGGCTCGGACCGCGGGGGAATCTCGCAGGACGTCGACAGGATGAAGGCCGAGTGCCGGGCCGCGGCGTCGATACAGCGCCGCACGTCGGCCACCATCGCCTCCTTGGTCGAGCGCTCGAACCGGGTCGCGTCGACGTTGCCGATGGCCACGACGCGCCCCTTCGAAACCTCCATGAAGCGCTTGAGCTGGTCCACGTGGAGCGTCGGGTCCGCCTGCTGGTCGAGGTCGAAGGACACGGTCGTGAAGCCGCAGCGGATCAGGTCCTCGTAGATCGGATAGGTCGTCCCGCAGATGTGTGTCGTCACGCCGACCTTCTTGGCCTTGAAGTAGTCCACCAGCTCCTTGTGGTACGGGGCGACGAAGTCCCGGTAGTTGTCGGGCGAGATCAGGCTGATCGACGCTGTCGGCTCCGAGAACGAGAGGCCGATGCCCGTCTTGACGATCGCGTCGCCCCAGAGCTTGCAGAAGTCGGTGGTGACCCGCATCAGGTCGTGGATGAACTGCGGGTCCTCGAAGGTGTCGAGGAGCATGGTCTCGGGATTCCGCAGCAGCATGGCGATCGTCCACGGGCCCACGGCGACAGCGCCGATCGCCGTCGGTGGCTTGGCGCGGACCAGCGCCGCGCACTGCTCGAGGAAGCCGGGCAGGCGCGCCGTCTTCATGGGATCGGGCATGGCCAGGCGGGCGAGCTTCGTCTTGTCGTCGTTGAGCACGTGCTGGTCGATCGACGGCACGACGTAGTCCGAGTACTTCACGTGGCATCCGAACGCCTCGGCCTCCTTCGCCAGATCGTTGTAAGCGAGGACGACGTCGGGCTGATAGCGCTCGTAGTAGTTCATCATCGCCGTGATCGCCTTCGGCACGTTCGTGCAGTATTCCTCGATCGAGAGACCATCGAGCGTCCCGGCGAAGGAGGCGACGATCGGGTAGGTGGGCACGCGGTCGGTGAACGAGCGCCGGTACGCGGCGACGACGCGGTCACGGTTCGTGAACTGCGCCCGGCCGTGCTCGACCTCCCAGATGCGGTTGGCCTCCATGTACTTGGGCGGCAGCTTGGCCTCGTACTCCATGAACTGCGTGATCGGGTAGCGAATGCCGCCGGCGTGCGTGCCCTTGAGCCCCTCGATCATCTCCTCCATCTGGCCCCAGGGGATCGTGAACGCCATCTCGTGGTCCTGCGTCTGGCCGAAGATGCGGTCGCCCGAGCACGGCAGGATCACCTGCGGCTGGTCGGTCCGCATGGTCGTCACGATGATCTCCGAGCAGTCGATGCGGCCGCCGAACGACGAGGTGAGCTTGCCGCCGCGCTTCCAGAGCGCGGCTTGCGTCAGGCGCATGACCTGGGCGGGGTTGGCGTAAATGCACACCAGATGCGGCTCGAACGTCGTGCGGTCGAGCGGCGAGACCAGGAGCGTCGCGTACTCGCCGGGGGCGAACTTGTCGACCGCGGCCTCCGAGCGCTGTCCCGCCGCCTTGGTCTCGGTGTACATGCCCTCGCAGAGGGTCCCCGAGTTGTGCAGGTGAGTAGGCTTCTCGAAGCCGAGGGCCGCGATGCCGAGCGAGCAGATGTGGTCCTCCCGCGTGAGCGCGATCATCCAGCCGTAGCGCCGGGCCATGTCGATGACCTGGCAGTTCATGCTGAGCTTCTTGAAGTCGCGCGCCGGCCGCCGCGCCTTCTCGGGGATCTCCTCGCCGGGCCGGAGCATCCGGATCGCCACCGGGAACGTCTGGGGGCGGATGTAGACCTGGAGCTCCCGATCAGCCGTCTTGACGTCGATCATGAAGGCCTGCCTCCTGCCCGAGCCTACTCCCTCGCGAAATCCTCTACAACAGAGGTAGAATACGCCCGCTCCAGCGCGGAGTTCACGGCCGGGGGCCGGGGCCCCCGCGTGCGAGGCGAGCTTACGAACGGAGGGTCCACATGCAGTCTCCCAGCGCCAGCTACAGCCTGACCGTCAGGCTCGAGATCACGAACCGCCCCGGCATGCTCGGGCGGGTCACCTCGGCCATCGGCAAGAGCGGCGGCGATATCGGCGCGATCGACCTCGTCCAGGTCGGCAAGTCGACGATCACCCGCGACCTCACGTTCAAGGCGAGCGACGAGCGCCACGGCCAGCAGATCGTCGACAAGATCCGCGCCGTCCACGGGGTGAAGGTCGTCAACGTCTCCGACCGCACGTTCCTCATGCATCTGGGCGGGAAGATCGAGGTCCGCGGCAAGATGTCCGTCAAGACGCGCGACGACCTCTCCATGGCCTACACGCCGGGCGTGGCACGTGTGTGCATGGCGATCCACCACGATCCGCAAAAGGCGTACGCGCTGACGATCAAGCAGAACTGCGTGGCGGTCGTGACGGACGGCACCGCGGTGCTGGGGCTCGGCGACATCGGGCCGAACGCGGCCGCGCCCGTGATGGAAGGCAAGGCGCTCATCTTCAAGGAGTTCGCGGGCGTCGACGCGTTCCCGATCTGCCTGGCGACCAAGGACGTCGACGAGATCGTGTCGATCGTCAAGGCGATCTCCCCGATCTTCGGGGGCATCAACCTCGAGGACATCTCGGCGCCGCGGTGCTTCGACATCGAGACGCGGCTGCAGCGCGACCTCGAGATTCCGGTGTTCCACGACGATCAGCACGGCACCGCCGTCGTCGTGCTGGCCGCCCTCCTCAACGCGCTGAAGATCGTGAAGAAGCGGCTCCCCGACGCGCGCATCGTATTCACAGGCGCCGGCGCGTCCGCGATCGCGACGGCGAAGCTCTTGATGCGGGCCGGGGCCAAGCACATCACCGCCTGCGACCGTGCGGGCGCCCTCTATCGGGGGCGGACCGACAACATGAACCCCATGAAGGAGTGGTTCGCCAAGCACACCAACGAGAAGCGGATTCGCGGCACCGCCGGCGACGCCCTCAAGGGCGCCGACGTGTTCGTCGGGCTGTCGGGCCCCGGGGTGGTCTCGCTCAAGGACATCAAGGCCATGAACCGCGACCCGATCGTCTTCGCCATGGCCAACCCGATTCCGGAGATCCTGCCCGAAGAGGCCGGCCCGTACGTGCGGGTGATGGCCACCGGGCGCTCGGACTATCCCAACCAGATCAACAACTCGTGCTGCTTCCCCGGGTTCTTCCGGGGCATGCTCGACGTGCGCGCCCGGCGCGTCAACGACGAGATGAAGCTCGCGGCGGCGCAGGCGCTGGCGGCGATCGTGAGCCGCGAGGAGCTCGGCGAGGAATACATCACGCCCTCGATGTTCGACGGCCGCGTCGTGCCGGCCGTCGCCGCGGCCGTCTCGGAGGCCGCGATCCGGACCGGAGTCGCCCGCCGGCGGCCGCGGAGCGCGACGCCGGGGGGCGCGTCGCGGTAGGTCGTGACGGCCAGAGAGCAGGGTACCGCCCGCTGAGGGCCCTTTCAGCACGGAAAGGGTTCGATTTCACTCTCAAACCAGCAGACGAGGGGAGCTATGGCCCAGGCGAAGGTGAAGGCGGACGTCCCGATCGAGGCGCTTCTCAAGGAGAAGCGCAAGTTTCCCCCGCCCGCGGCGTTCGTGAAGAACGCCGTCATGAACCGCAAGGCGATCTACGCCGAGGCGCAGCGGAATTTCGTGAGGTTCTGGGAGCAGCGCGCGCGGGAGCTCCACTGGTTCAAGCCCTGGAAGAAGGCGCTCGAGTGGAAGCCGCCATACGCCAAGTGGTTCGTCGGCGGCAAGCTGAACGTGGCGTACAACTGCCTCGACCGCCACGTGACGGGTCCCCGCAAGACGAAGGCCGCGCTGATCTGGGAAGGCGAGCCGGGCGACTCCCGGGTCCTGACGTACTGGGACCTCTACCGCGAGGTCAGCCGGTTCGCGGCGGCGCTCAAGCGCCACGGCGTCCGCAAGGGCGACCGGGTGACGATCTACATGCCGATGGTGCCCGAGCTGCCGATCGCGATGCTGGCCTGCGCGCGGATCGGCGC